>Ga0126371_10000221_pt1 | contig 44003 bp, 31 predicted proteins | sample PanSoiMetaPlot_4_FD_110145 | JGI IMG/M metagenome (GOLD analysis project Ga0126371, IMG submission 110145) | Tropical forest soil microbial communities from Panama - MetaG Plot_4 | ecosystem: Environmental > Terrestrial > Soil > Tropical forest > Bulk soil | place: Panama | collected 2016-02-17
CAACTGCGTCCACTGGCGATTGCCAACCGGAGCTGCACGGATTCAATGCTCTATGATCCCGCCGCGTATTACCGGTCGGCAGGCGATGTTTATCGAAAGGGTTTCACTCCGGACGAGCAGGCAAAAGGACTGCCGGATGAATTCCTCGAATCAGTCTTTCGCGATGTAACCCATGCAAGCGAGGTTGGCCCGGCAGCGGAGCTGCTGCGGACAGTACAGTTCGATCCGGAGATGCTGGCGCGGGCTGAGGGCGCGTTTGCGCGTTCGCTGAATAGTATTCGCGGCGATTACCGCTCGTTTGCCGCAACACAGGCGGACCTGACGCGGAATGTGATGCGGCTGGCATCGGTACGGGGACGCGCGAGCCATGCGCTGCTAGAAGCTGTGCGAAATTACGTGGTTGCGAATGAATCGGGCGCTGTATGCGGCAGCAGTTCTGAAAACGTAGGCGGTTCGGAGGCATCTACAAACAGCAGCACATACGCGGCGCTGAATGTAGTGCTGGAGCGATATGGCATCGCTCAAATCAGCGATGCGGATCTAAAGCCGGGATCAGTTGTCGCGGCGAACGAAACTGACACGCAGGCATACTGGCAATCACCCACATCCAAGCAGTTGCTGACCAGCGTGCGCGCGCTGCGCTCAGGCGACAAGGATTCTCCCCAATGGCAGGAGAGCGCATCGAGCGCGCTGACATCGCTGCGGGAATGGATTGATGCGGGGAGCGAGCCTTCTGAAGAGGATTTTTATATCCAGAAGGCCGTGCTCTATTCGCAGATGCTGATAGCAACACCTGATTCGGCAGCGTATCCAGAGATGCTGAACGCATATATTGCGTTCCTGAGCGAGGAGCCGCCGAGTGACGATGTGCGCATCTATTGGCTCTGGAATATTCAGAATCTGGTGCAGCGAGTAAGAATGAACCATTGGAGAAATGACTCGGCGCGGCTTAAGCTGGAAGCTGCGCTAGAGGATGCGCCAAGTCCGCCAATTGCGCTCTACGGATACCTGCTGGAGTTGGAACGGACGCAGCGGCCATCCTTTACACGCGGCTATGCGCGGCAATAGTGCTTACGCTGAATTCAACATCGTGAAGAAATCAACTAGGTTACCATCGGGATCGCGGAAATAAATCGAGCGTGTGCCCCAGGGCTGGTTCGTCGGACCTTTTACCCATGTCTGCACAATGTCATGTAGTCGCGCGTATTCCTGATCGACATCGCCCACTTTGAATTGAAGGATTGCACTGTGGTTCTCGTCGGCCCTGGCGGAGCCGGGGATGTATTTCTCCTGCGCTTCCGCTGAGAAGATGGCAAGCACTCCCACGCCGGTATGAAATTCAACGTAGTCCTTACCTGTTCTTTCGGGGCGGATTTTCAGAACTTTCGCGTAGAAATCAGTAAGCCGATTGACATCATTCGTGATGAGACAGGTGTTGATCAGTGCCGGTGGCGCGTCGGATATGGATTGCGCCATCGCTCTCTTATTGATGCGAATCAGCAAGCCGAATATGGACGAGATAAGAATGACTGTCAGAATAGACGCTGCAATTAGATTTCTTCGCATATATGACTCAATCTCCTTTCTCTGCTGCTCGTGCCACCGTGGAAAGCACAAAACAGATCCTTCCGCATCCCCTTCGTTTCAATCAGGGTCAGAGTCAGGATGATAGAAAATATAGAAAAGCAACTTAGTGTATGGCGGCTGAGGCGCGCTCCGTGTTGGATGCGTGGTCCAGCTCGCGGTAAATCTCTTCGTTGCGGATGATGGCCTGCACATATTCGCGGGTTTCTGTAAATGGAATGGATTCGACGAACTCATCCATGCCGCTGTAGTTGCCGATGGATTGCCAGTCGGTAACGCGATTGTCGCCCGCGTTGTAAGCGGCGAATGTGTACTCGGGCTGGCTGTTGAACTTGTCGAGCGTCTGGCGCAGATAGCGAGTGCCGAGGCGGATGTTGATGTCCGGGTCGAGCAGATCGTTAGTTGAGAAGTGATGGATGCCTTCCTCCTTCGCCATGCTTCTGCCGACCGACGGCAGCAACTGCATCAGGCCATATGCATCTTTATTGGAGATGGCTCCGGGGTTGAACTCCGTTTCCTGGCGAATGAGTGCGGCAACCATATAAGGATCGAGGCCGTTTTTCTCTGATTGGGCTTTGATGGTGGGCCAATAAGCCTCTGGAAAGAGGATGCGCCAGTACTCCATTGGGATCGCATCAATGGGCGCTGATGTGTAGAACGGGATGGCCCGTTTCATGGAGCGCATCGCGCGCCAGGTTTCTCCATAAGAAGCGTAAATTTTGGCTTCGGCGAGCGCGCCCCATTCGTCGCCGCCCTCAGCCGCCTGGATTTCAGGCGCAATGTATTCGTTAAGACCGGCGTTTGCGAGCAGGTGCGCACGGACAACATGCGGATCATCTTCGGGAACATCGTCAGACAGCGTCGGAATCGGTTCGGGCTTCATGGCATCGAGCGATGCGACCGTCGCCGGAGTGACACTGCCAAGTTCCGCGACCCGCTGCTGCGCGATGGATGCGTAATAGTAATGGCGATAAAGGCGCGCGACCGTTCGGTAATATTCCGCTGCCATGGCGGGCTGATGTTCCTGGTTCTGATAAAGGCGCCCGCGCCAGTAGAGCGCGGAGGGGATTTCCTTCCCGCCATGGTAGACAGCGATCTGCTCGTCCATGAGGCGCGCAGCTTCTGAATATTGACCGATGCGGTAGTTCAGCCATGCAGCCCGCCAGTGCGCACTGGGGGCTAGAGTCGAGGTCGGAAAGCGCTTCGCTAACTCGCCATAGTCGGTGATGGCGGTGGGGAAATCTTTCCGCAGCAGATACATGTTGCCACTGGAATAGAGCGCTTCCGCAAGCCACGGGCTTGAGGGAAAGCGCGTCTCCATCTGGTCGACGATAGCGCGCTGTATTTCGCCGTCATCCTTGTCGCGGGCCAGTTCCATCAGCAGATACATGCGGCGTGCGCCGGTCTCGTCATTGCTGTCGGGGATGCGCTCTAGTGCGTCCTTGTTGAGCCGTTTCAGCTTCCAGTCGCAGGCGGCGGCGGAAACGAGGAGCGAGTCTTTGAGGCCGTCGGTTACAGCCGGATCATTCGAGAGAGCGCGGTATTCCTCGCCTGCGTCGGAGAAGCGGCCAGCTTTATACAGCGCATCAGCGTGATGGCTGCGCTCTTCCACAGTCAGAGATGCTGTCGCGCCCAAAGCGGCGAGCTGTTTCTTGGCCTCGGCGGCTTCATTGCTTAGAGGAAAACCGAGAAAGGTATGGCGGAACATTTGCGTGGCTTCCGGCATACGACCCGCCATCTGATAGGTTTTCGCCAGGGCCAACTGGTAATCGGCATGGTTGGCAATGGCTTCGCCCTTATGAGCATCGAGAACGTGCAGCGCCGCCTGCGGATCGCCTTCCTGTAAAAACAGATTGGCCTGCAAAACTGGGATGCTGGGCACGAAAATGCTGTCAGGGTGCTTCTGCGCGAAGATGCTGAGGATGCTTTCGGCCTGCGGCAGGCTGTTCGACTGCAGATCAGCCTGGGCCTGGAGATAGTCGGCATAGTCGTCGAGCGCGGTGCCCTGAATGTTTGCCTGTCGGAATGAATTCACTGCTTCAGGGAATTTACGGTCAAGCAGGTAGGCGTGTCCCAGAGCGATATATGCTGCTGCCGATGCCTCGCCCGTATGCGAGCGGGCGTAGGCGGTCACGCCGGCATATGCGGCAGGGGTGCGCATCGCGGCCAGTTGCTGCGCCATAGGCCGAAGCTGGGAAGACGCAATGAATGCCTGATGCAGCTTATGACTCTTTGCCCTTGCTTTGGCCGAGAGCGGACGGCGCTTTCTGTGTGTGGATTTGCTATGCGCTGCAGTCTTGTGCGCAGTGCTATGGGATGTGGAATGCGTGGTCTTCCCCGCTGTCGAATGCGACGCCGTTGCCGAAGAATGTTTCTTGTGCGTTGAAGACGACGAACTGGACGATGACGAATTACCCTGTGACCAGCATGTGGCAGACAACGCGCTGGCGAGAGCCAGCGCTGCAACCTTACTCCAGGCAGAAAAGACTTGATTCACTGCGAACTTATACGCCCCTATTTCAATGTAAGCCGAAATGGGCGGGATTGTTGTTCATTCCACTACAATCCCGGAAAAAGCGTTCCTCATTATGCAATGTCAGGAATGGCGTTCCGGTTCCCCGGATTCGACAATCAACATACGCAGAATGAGCCACTTTGATGCCGCACCCTGCGGATCATTTATTATGAAATAAGGACGGAGCCGCAGCCACCAACGCGACGGAATGTCCGTTCCGGTCACGAAAGGTCGAATTCCTGAAGCTATCTGTCATGCCCAACATCCAAACACAAGGAACAGAGGAAGTTCACCCTGACGTGCTCCTTGTCAATCAGGCGCGCCAAGGGGATGTGCAGGCGTTTGAGAAGCTGGTAAAGCAGTACGACCGCCAGGTTTTCCGGATTGCCCAGCACATTACGCAGAACCGCGAAGACGCGGAGGACGTAGTACAGGACGCCTTTTTGAAGGCGTACGAAAAACTGGACCAGTTCCAGGGAAACTCGAAGTTTTACACCTGGCTGGTGCGAATTGCAGTGAACGAATCGCTGATGCGTCTGCGCAAGCGGCGCACCGGTAAGATGGTTTCGATTGACGAGGACGTAGAGACGGATGAAGGCTCAATGCCGCGCGATCTGGCGGACTGGGGGCCGGACCCGGAGATGCAGTATGGCCAATCGGAGCTGGCCGAAATTTTGCGGAAGACGATCCAGGGCCTGCCGCCCGGCTTTCGCACGGTGTTTGTGCTGCGAGATGTGGAAGGTCTCTCAACAGAAGAGACCGCTGAGACTTTGGGACTGAGTGTCCCGGCTGTAAAGTCGCGCCTGCTGCGGGCGCGGCTGCAATTGCGGGAACGGCTGAGCCGCTACTTCCGCAAGAACAAAAGGGATGGTGCGAAGTGACCTGCACGGAGTTTATAGCGCAACTGGATGACCTGCTCGAAGACCGGGTATCAGTAAAGCTGAGGGCGGACTTGGAAGAGCATCTGCGCGGCTGTGAGCATTGCGTGATCACGATGAACACCACGCGCAAGACAATCGAGATCTACCGCAGCCATGAGTTGTACGAATTGCCAGACTCGCTGCGTGAGCGCCTGCAGAAGGCCATCCTGGCCAAATGCAAGAAGTGCTAAGGCATCAGTTTTTCCTCACTACACTCTTTCTGAAATATGAGGAGTAATCAGCGCACCTGGCTTCTCCATCGCCTCAAAAGGCTTGCCGGGGCATCTGTCGAAACCGCAGTTCTTGCTTTGAATGTGGCCGCCATTGCAGGCAATGCGCTATCTGCAGTCAAGGTGACATTCGCGCACTCTTCGCCCGCCCGGCACGGGATCAACATGTAGGCGTGACCGCACGACTCGTAATCTTCCAGAGCGCAACCGGGCGGCACGCCGAAGCCGGCGATCTCTCCCCTGTCATTGATCGCCACTGCATAGGTCAGGTCCAGACTTGCGCCTGGCGGAATAAGCGTATTCAGATCCACCATGGGGCGGCCTCGCTCCCAAAGAAACGCATGCTGCCCGACAAAAATAGAACACAGATGCTGGTTTTCCGACGTGCCTACAACCTGACCATAAGAATTGATGAAATACGCATTGCTGCACGAATCGCCGGGAAGAACACCAAGATCGAGCGCTTTGCCATTCCTCCACAGGACTGCATCGTGAAGTTGAGGCGCGGGACCCGGTAGATCAGCTTTGCCGACAACGTCGCCCCAATCATTGATCCAGTTAGGTTCGCCTGTATCTCCCCCAAAAGTGCCAAGATCAATCAGGTGTCTTCTGCTCCAGAGAAATGGATGGAAAGTCTGATCTCCTGAGAGATTCGAGAAGCCCGCCACCTGGCCCCATTGATTCATAGAACGAACGTCGCCGCTGGTACCACCCAAAGTGCCGAGATCCAACATCGACCCGTTCTGCCATAAAAATGGGCGTATCTCAGGGCATCCGGTGGCTGGGTTAATCGAGTCGGTGTAGGAAGCTCCAGCAATTTGCCCCCTATCGTTAATCAACTCCGCATTCGCATCAGGGCCACCCAGAGTTCCCAAATCCTCCATCGTTCCGTTTTGCCATCTGAAAGCTCGTGTTTGCGTGGAAAATCCGACTAGCGAACAAGTATCTGGAATCGTATTGAGAGCGAATCCAACCACTTGCCCATAGTTGTTCACCGCGGCTGCCAGACTTTCGTATCCTCCATCTGGCAATGTTCCGAGATCGGTGATTTTTCCTTTTTGCCAAAGCACGGCGCGGATTTCAGGAAACCCATCGACCAGAGGATCGAACTCTCCGTTTTGGGATAGCCCAACGATCAAGCCGCTTTCGGTCGCCCAAAAAGCCTCGCTTGTATCCCCGCCGGGAAGAGTGCCCAGATCGGTTACGTGCCCGTTCGTAGCTCGAAACGCATGTGATTGAAAACAATTGGGTGCAGTCAAACAGAGTGGATCGGGTGTAGATGTGTTCGCCCAACCGACGAGAGTGCCGTGGTTGTTAAGAATTCCGTCAAATCCGTTTTGCAAGTAACCTGCTGGCCCGCCGAAGGTGCCGAGATCGATGAGTCTGTAACGAGGCTGCTTGCTTGAATGGTTTTCTTGGCTGATGCTGACTTGTGTCAGCGATACGGCAAACAGCACGACAGCACTGGTGATCAACAGTGTGCGACGCATAACGTACCTCCTCGGTAAAAGCTTGCTGAGATGGGCTCTCGATGAGCGTCATCAAGACCCTGAATGCTTTCCTCAATTGATGGACCACGAAGAGAAAGCCTATTTCAACAAATCGTGGCGATAGTATTTCGCTAGTCGCGCATTAAGAACTGCCTGCATCTGAGGAGTCAAAGGAGCAATGTTTCGTTGTTCCGCAAGAGCAGCAGAATCAGCAGAAACCTCATTCGTGCCGATATCGTTTCTCTCTTCATCTGGAATAAGGATCGTCGTGTGCAAATCACCATTTGGGAGAAATCCTCTGGCTACAATCAACCCACGATCCGTAATAAAATCGGCCTCGATTAGATTGATTTCCGAGTCGTTGGAAATCAGCATATTGAGGTCAAGCATCGGGCCATTACCGTCCCACAGGAAGGCGTGTGAAGCGGTTGTGTTCTGGCCATCCCAGAACCAGCTTTGTCCCACGATCTGACCTTTCACATTAACGCCAAATGCGTTACTGGAATTGTCTCCATCTACTGTTCCAAGATCAGTCATCTTGCCACGTTTCCAGAGGAAGGCATGGAGGCTCTGATCGGCGATTGCACTGATGCCAATCACGTCGCCAGCATCACTCAGCCATTCCGCGTTGCCATAATCTCCTCCTAAGGTTCCAAGGTCACTCATTTTCCCGCGCTCCCAAAGAAACGGATGCGTGACTAGATCACCGGCCAGGTTCGACGCTCCCACAACTTGGCCGCGATTGTTGATTGCACTTGCCACCCCAAGAGTGCCACCGAGATTTCCCAAATTTTGCATCCTACCCTTCTCCCACAGGAATGGAGCAAAAGGAGCGATTCCCAAGGGACCGGGAATAGAAGTAACAGGTGAGACACCGACAACTTGTCCCAGATTGTTCATATCGTTGCCGAACGCACCGGGCCCTCCCAAGCTGCCGAGATCGAACTTCTTTCTGCCATCCCAGCCAAAGGCATGGATTTCTGACGCCTGACTGAACCCAAAATTCTCTCCAAATCCTGAATCATCGGGTTTGCCATTTTCAGCATCACCCATTACAAAGTTCTGATCGGTAACAGCGACAGCAATGCTGAATCCGCCACCGAGGGTTCCAAGATTCCTGATCTTGTCGTGGTCCCAGACAGTGGCAATGAACTTCGGAATCCCGGTGACCGGATCAAGCTCACCGTTTTGCGACTGCCCTACAATTAGGCCGCGTGTATTGATTGCATTCGTGTAACTGCTCGAACCGCCGGGCAGAGTGCCCATGTCTGTCAACTCACCCTTGCGCCAGACATAAGCGTGTTGAACGAAGCAGCTCGCATCCCAGCATGCAAAAGGATAAGGGTCCGGTGCGTCTGTATCTGCCGCACCGACTACGATTCCGTTAGCGGTGGCAATTCTGGTGAGCACGTTGTAAACGCTGACAGGACCTCCAAAGGTTCCAACATCTATGACCTTGTATCGAGGACGACGCTGATTGTTTTCCTGGGCCCAAAGATAAGTCGAAAAAATCATCAGACTCATCGCTAACATCCCAATAGTACGAATCCATCTCATGACCTTCTCCGCTACAGATAATTTCGAATTAAACTGTGTTTGCTTCTCTGCGAATGTTTGTTACTCTCCGCTTTAATCCACTGCAAACCCCGAGAGGCTCGATACTCACCAGCCACGCCGTATATCGTGAAATCTGCGTCCCTCTACGGTGAGTTTTCATCAATGGAAGCCCGAAATGCATCAATCTTAAAGACAGGTGGTGGCCCGAATGTGCAGCAAGTTAGTACCATCTCTGATGAAAGGCAATGGCTCAACTCTTTATTTCGTGTAAGCAAGATGTTAGGAAGGAAGATCAATAAAAGGTTCTACTTAGACTCTGCTGGTGGCGTAACATGACGCAGGAAGCGTAGGGCGGTGCCGCAATGGTTTCCCAGGGAACCGAGCCGCGCACAATTCGCTTCGGCCCCTTCGAGCTCGACCTCGCCAATCGCGAGCTGCGCAGACGGGGCCATCTCGTCAAGCTTCAGCCGCAGCAGTTCGCTGTCTTGCAATTGCTCGTAGAACGCGCCGGACAGATCGTTTCCCGCGAAGAGATTCACCAGCATATTTGGGGCAGCGACACGTTCGTCGATTTCGAACGCGGCATCAACTTTGCAATCAATCAGATACGCGCCGCATTGGGCGATAGTGCTGACAAGCCTCGCTACGTTGAGACCATTCCGCGGCGCGGTTATCGCTTTCTCCATCCAGTTGAGTTCTTGTCTGAGTCTGCTGTCGAGCCGAATTCAAGCAAGACGCTGGGATTAGTAGCGAGTTCGGAGGTACCCTCCAATAACGCAGCACCTCCTCCGCTCATAGCCGTCAGGCCGTTCTGGAAGAAGCCCATCCTTTGGGGTGCTGTGGCGCTTGTTCTCATAATTGGGTTATCGGCTGTTTGGTGGCTGGCGCGTCGGCGCCACACTTCTCCGGATGCATCGGCGCAAATCACTGTTAAATCGATTGCAGTCCTGCCGTTTGTAAACCTGTCTGAGAAGCCCGGAGAAGAGTACTTCGTGGAGGGCATGACGGACGAGTTGATTACAGATTTGGCGCATCTGCCGGATATGCGCATCATCTCACGGACATCCTCGATGCAATATGCAGGCACGAAGAAGTCCATACCGCAAATAGCCAAGGAACTGAACGTCGATGCTGTCGTTGAAGGAAGCGTAGTCCGCGCGGGAGATCGAGTACGGATTCGTGTCCAGCTCATCTATGCACCGCGCGATGAACATATGTGGGCTTCCGCCTATGAACGCAATCTGGAAAATGTTCTGGACCTGGAACAAACTGCTGCTCTTGATATTGCTGATGAATTGAAGTTGCAATTAACTGGCCAGCAACTGGCTCGCGCATCCAGGAGCCGGACCGTAAGTCCGGAGATTTATGATCTTTATCTTCGATGCCGTTTTTTCTGGGACAAGCGTGACGACGATGGATTGAAGAACGCCATTGTGTGCTTCAATCAGGTCATTGCAAAAGATCCATCCTACGCTGAGGCATATGCGGGCCTGGCAGATACCGATATTTTGCTGTACGCGTATGCGCCCACATCCTCCGCAAAGCTAATCGGTGAAGCAGAAATCGCGGCGGAAAAAGCGGTTTATCTGGATGACAATCTGGCTGAGGCCCATACCTCCCTGGCTATGTTGGCCCTCTACAACGACAATTGGAACTGGATGGAAGCCCAAAAACATTACCAGCGGGCTTTACGGCTAAATCCTAACTATGCCACCGCACATCACTGGTACGGCGATGCTTACCTTGAAGAAATGGGGCGGGTGGACGAAGCGATTGTTGAAATCCGGCGAGCCGCAGAACTTGACCCTTTGTCCCCGATCATCGCCACCGATCTCGGCAAAGCGATGATTTTTGCACGTCGATATGATGACGCAATCACTCAGTTGAACAATACTTTGGCGCTGTACCCCGATTATTCACTGGCCCATTATTGGCTGTACTATGCCTATGCTGAAAAGGGCGATTACTCAAAAGCTTTCGTCGAGTTGGACAAGGTACAAACCTTTTTAGGCCGGCCGAGATATCTGGCGGAGCGTGCCTTTCTCACTGCCCGGTCAGGAGATTCAAAGAAAGCACGCGTAATGATCGATGATGTTCAGGCACTCTCTCAGCGCGAATATGTAAATCCTTCTGCAATGGTCTACGCATATACCGCTTTAGGCGATAAAGACCAGGCATTTGCCTGGCTCGAACGAGGCTATCGGGAAAAACTTCCGTTCATGGGTTCTATAAAGGTAGTGCCCTGCCTCGATCCGCTCCGTTCTGATCCTCGCTATTCAGATCTGACCCACCGGCTCGGTCTTCCGTCGTGAATGGTTGATCTTCCGTTTCGCAAATCTCTCCGATAGACTTCCGAGCATGTCCTGCTTACCAAATGCTCTCGCACTGGCAGTCTGCTCGTTTCCCCTTCTTACTTTCGCTCAGTACCCGCGCTTTTCCGTGAGCTTTTCTTCGGAGCGCAGCGCGCAGCCGCTCGACGGGCGGCTTCTCCTGCTGCTCTCCAATGATCCGACTGCGGAACCGCGGATGCAGATCAACGACACGGCGCGCACGCAGATGGTCTTTGGCGTCACGGTCGATGGCTGGAAGCCCGGCGACGCGACAGAGGTCGATGACTCGGCGTTTGGCTACCCGATTCGCAGTCTGAAGGACGTTCCCGAAGGCGATTACTATGTTCAGGCTGTGCTGAACCGCTATGAAACGTTTCATCGCAGCGACGGCACAACGGTGAAGCTGCACATGGACCAGGGCGAAGGGCAGCACTGGAACATCTCGCCGGGAAACCTGTACAGCAAGCCGGAGAAGATACATGTCGGGCCAGGAACCACAGCAACCATCTCGCTAGACCAGGAAATTCCGCCGATTCCAGACGCGAAAGACATGAAATACATCCGGCATTTGAAAATCCAGAGCGCGCTGCTGACAAAGTTCTGGGGACGGCCGATGTATCTGTCGGCGATTGTGCTGGTGCCCGAAGGTTTCGACGAGCACCCCAACGCCCACTTCCCGCTGATAATCTTTCACGATCACTTCTCTGAAGGCTTTGGCGATTTCCGCACCGAGCCGCCTGATCCGGATCTGAAGCCGGACTACAGCGAGCGTTTTCACATCTCCGGTTACAACCGCATTCAGCAGCAGGAGGCTTACAAGTACTATCTGCAATGGATCAGCCCTAAATTCCCGCGTGTGCTGATTGTGAAGATCAATCATGCCAATCCGTACTATGACGATTCGTATGCGGTGAACTCCGCCAATGTCGGACCGTATGGCGATGCCATTGAGACGGAACTGATTCCCGCAATCGAAAAGAAGTTTCGCGGCATTGGACAAGGGTGGGCGCGATTTATGTATGGCGGATCGACCGGCGGCTGGGAAGCGCTGGCTGTGCAGGTCTTTTATCCCGACCACTACAACGGGACGTTTGCCGCATGTCCTGACCCGATAGATTTTCGCGGATACACGACAATCAATCTCTACGATGATGCAAACGCATTCTACACGCAGGGTGCGCACAAGCGCGTGCCGCAGCCTTCGATGCGGAATTATCTCGGGAAAACTCTCGCCTTGCAGCGAGACAACAGCGCATACGAACTGGCGCTGGGTGACCACGGACGCTCAGGCGAACAATACGACATCTGGCAGGCGGTCTTCGGCCCGGTAGGCGCGGACGGCTATCCGCAGCCAATCTTCGACAAGGAGACAGGCGTGATTGACTACAAAGTCGCCGAATACTGGAAGGAGCACTATGATCTGCGCGCCATCATGGAGAAGAACTGGCCGACTCTCGGCCCGAAGCTACAGGGCAAGATTCACATCTATGTGGGTAGCGCGGACACTTACTTCCTGAACAACGCTGTCTACTATATGGAGGATTTTCTGAAGTCGACGAAGAACCCTCCCTATGACGGCGAGGTGAAGTATGGCGACCGCGCGGAGCACTGCTGGAATGGCGATCCGACGGAGCCGAACTATCTGTCGCGGTTGCACTACAACACGATGTATCTACCAAAGATAATCGACCGGATTGAGAAGACGGCACCGAAGGACGCGGATTTGACGAGCTGGCGATACTAAAACCAAAAGCGCGGACCAGAAAGGCCCACGCTTTTAGAAGTTGCTCTCAAGCGATCAGAAATCCAGCCGCATCGAGACTTGCCCAGACCTCGCGCCGCCAAAGTCTGAACCGATAGCGCTTGAGATCAAGCCGAAGCTCGGAGAGCTGACATTCATATTCGGATCGCTCAGGTTAGTGTGGTTGAGCACGTTAGTGAACGTACCCTCCGCCTTCAGCTTCAGCCGCTCAGTTATGGAGAATGTCTTGCTAAGTCCGGCGGAAAGGTTGACGGTGCCTGGGCCAATGACGGAGCCGGGTCCTGCATTTCCAAAACGGCCAATCGGGTTCGGAAAAGGGCCGGAGCCACTGCCGGTGGTGCAGGCCGTTCCCGGCTGCCAACTGGCATAGCCGGGGCATGTAAAAGCGCCGGGATTGATCCAGGTCAAACGCGTTCTACTGGTTGGCTTGATGCTCGCGCTTTGCACTCGATCGGGATACTGATTCCGATGGCCGCCGTCGAAGCCTGAATCTGTTCCATTCAGCCCCGAGCCTGTGCCGGAGGGATCGCCCTGGCCGTTCGGGAAATAGGGCGATTCATACGGTCCACCTTGCCAGAGGAAGATGCTCGAAAGCCTCCACCCGCCGACAGCCGCGTCCGCAATGCGGGACATGCTAGATCCAAACATGCGTCCGCGTCCGAAGGGAAGGTCGTAGACCGCGGTGGTGTTCCAGCGATGACGGCGCGTGCCGAAGACGTTTCCGTAATCCACGTAGCGGGCAATGATTGAGGTGGCGCGCGAGCCTCCTGTTTCGCCGGCGAAGCCGGTGTTAGCCGGGCCCTGGTTATCCGAAAGCGCCTTGGCGTAGGTCCAGGATGAGTTCAGCTCGAGCCCATGCTGATATCGATGGTCAAACTCAACTTGAAGTGAATTGTAATTTGAATTGGCGCCAGTGGCGCGCGTGTTGATTCGTCCCCAGTTGGGGAAGAGCCGCGCGCTTAATGGCTGGAAGTTGGCTGAGGTCGTGTTTGAGAAAGGCAGGGTATTTTCATCCGGCGCCCAGACCAGTTCGTGCGTCACCGATCCAATGTAAGATAAGCGCGCGCCATAGCCTCTGCCAAAATCGCGGTCGATGCTCAAAGACCACTGCTCGGTATAGGGGTCCTTCCAGTTGGTGCTGTTGGCGGTCCCAAAGTAGTCCTGCCCATAGCACGTGGAGCAGCCGCCGCTGCCAGCCCCCGCATAGATATTTGGCCACTGATAGCCGACGGTGTGCGTGTTCGTGTCGAGCGTGTTCGTGTATTGCGTAGTCTGCGCCTGCAACGTGCCTGTCAGAGAGTAAAAGTTTCCACCGAGCACGGTGATGTTGTACATGCCGAAACCGGCGCGGACTGCTGTTTTGTCATCATGAAACGGACGCCACGCAAAACCGAAGCGCGGCATGAAGCGCCAATGGGGATATTTCTTCAGTCCCGAGGGGAAGCCTGCCTGACTATTGGTGAGAACAGGCATGCAGGGAGCGCCGTTGATGATGGCTGAGTTAGTGTTGTTTATTCCGTCGGGATTGCAGGCATTGGCGCTGGCCAGGAAGCCCTGCGCCAAAAGACTGGATTTGCCGTCAGGATAAATGGAGCGACCGGCGAGCGGGAGGCTGGGATCAAAGTTCCCAATGTCTCCGCCCTTGTCATAGTAGCCCGGGTGCAGTTCGTAACGAATGCCATAGCTGAGCGTCAGGTCCGGGCTGACCTTCCACTGGTCCTGGCCATAGAAGTGGTAGTGGATCGAAGTGCCGTCATTGTCCTGCTCTACGACATCGTAGAACGTCTGATAAGGAAGGCCCGAGAGGAAGTCGGCAAAATCCACCCCGGTAAAGAGGCCTGCGCTGCCCTGCGTGTTGTACCCGAAGGTGCCATAGTTGTCAGAGCCGTTGAAGCCTAGCGGGGTAATGGCTTCGAGCGTCCGGATATCAGCGCCGAATTTGAACTCGTGATTCCCCTTCGACCAACTCAATGCATCGGTATAGACATAGGTGCGAGACTTGTTGAGAGAAGTCAACCGGTCCGCGTTCAGCGCACTGATGTTGTTGAAGTCAAGCTCGGGGATACCGTTGTAGAAGAGATTTTCTAATCCGTTCAGCCCCAGTCCCTGCGTAAAGGACTTGCCGTCGAAGGTGTTTGATTGCCCCGAACTGTAAAGCGTAAAGCCAAATCCAGCTTCATTAATCACATGCGGAGTAATGGTCCAGTTTGCACTTACTTTCAGAACGCGTGATTGATTGGTATTTAAAGAAGATGGAACAGCGAGAGGCTCGGGGCTGCTGATCGGAAAGTTCTTCCATGTAAACCTGCCCCACAGAAGAAATTTCTGGTTTGCGCCGAAATACTGGTCTCCACGTATGTCGAATTGGTCAGAGTGGCCGCTGCTGTCTTTATTAACGATATAGTTGGCCGTTCCGTCATCAACATAAACGGTCGGATCGCCGACGTTCGGGTCAGGATAAAACGAGAGCAGCTTTTGCGCGGATGTATTGATGGAAGGCAGCTTGGTCCCATAACTTCCCCCAGTAAATGGATTGGTGAGCCCCGTAAAGCCTTCGGAGGAGTACTTCGAAAAATCCCCTTGTTTCATCAACGTACTGGGAACCTTGAAGCTTTCTGTTGACTGCGAGGGATGCCGCCACCCTTCATACGCGCCATAGATAAATGTTCTGTTGTGCCCGTTGTATAGGTGCGGGATAACAACCGGGCCACCGAAGCTGCCACCATAGGTGTTGCCGATGAGCTTCGCCTTGTGGAGGGTAGTTGGATAGGTGTACGGGATCGCGTCGAATGCTGCGTTCTGCTGATACCAGAATGCCGAGCCGTGGATCGTATTTGTTCCGGCCTTCGTCGTCACCGTCACCTCGCCAGGCTGACCAAACTCAGCATTGTTCTGCGCGCCATCGGCACGCAGTTCGGAAATCGACTCGCTTGAAGGAAATGCATCAGCTATCGGTGAATTCCCCGTCGCACTCTGGACTGTAATGCCGTCTACGGAAACTTCTGTCTGAAACGGCAAACCGCCTTGCAAAGAAAAGCTGCCGTGATCTGCCTGCACACCGGGCAAAGTGCCGACAATGCCCAGGGCGCTGGTGCCGCTGGCGCTGGCACGCGTATTCACTGGTAGGTTGGCGACATCTGCAGCGCTGTATACAGCGTTGATGGAAGGTGTCTCGGTGTCGATTGTGCTGATGGTATCACCGGAGACAGTAATCACCTGCTGGATGCTGCCCACTACGAGAGAGGCGTCCACGCGAAGTTGCTGGCGGACGGCAAGCGTAATGCCGATTGCCGACCATTTCTGGAATCCGCTCTGCGCGATCTCCACGGTGTAGACGCCGGCCTTCACGTCGGCGAAGACATAATCTCCTGTTTCATTGGTTTTGGTGGTGCGGACTGATCCTTCTTCGGTGTTCGTCAGGGAAACGTCGGCCCCGGCAACCACAGCGCCGCCGGCGTCTTTTACGTTGCCGAGAATGCTTCCTTGAATAGACTGCGCCCTGCTGCTTGCGCTGACAAGCAGGCAAACGGCAAGGATGATGACGGAGTTCAAGCTTCGTTGCAACAATCGCTGACTTTTCATGTGGGTCTACGGCCTCCTGTTTACAGCAACGCGTTCAAATGGACTGAGTTTGATACCGGACGGCATAAGAAACAACCGTCTGCGCGGTTGTGGGGAAGTTGCCGTCGTCAGTTCTCCAGAAAATCAGGGGCAGTGATTCAGGTTGCCGCTCATTGTGCACCAGAACCTTTTGCCCTGTCGAGCGCTTTATCAATGTAGAGAAGTCTCTGAGACAACATGCCAGAGATATGTGACGCGACAGTTACAAAATGCGGCCTGCCTCTGCATGGCCGGCATTTTCACCGGATCTTCATGGTTTCGTTGTGGAAAAACAGACTTGAATTGTGAGGAATATGCAGTAGAAAATCAGCGGGCGAGGCTTGCCTGTTTCTGCTGCGCCCGGTCAATCGCGTTGAGCACTATGCCCGGCGTCAATACTTCAGGGAGGACCTGTGGCGCGTCCTGTGCGGTACCTGAGTAGATGGCGTAAGTGGGCACGCCGCTGCGTCCGAGTGAATTGAGAGCCTGCGTGATGGTGGGATCAGCGTTTGTCCAGTCGGCGCGGACGAGAGCGAATCCGCCATCGCGCAGTTTCTGCTGCACATCAGTTCTGTTGAGAATGACGCGCTCATTTACCTGGCAACTGAGGCACCAGTCAGCTGTGAAGTCAATGAATACTGGACGCCCCTGCGCTCGATATTTTTCCACCAGTGCAGGCGAGAATGGCTCCCACTGCGACTTTGCTATTGTTGTGTTGGCATGCGCGGACGCCACGCTGCCCTTGCGCGCGCCGAGAACAGGAAGCGCGATTGCCAGAATCAGCACAAAAGTAGCAGCCGTGGTTGCAATTAGCCGGGCTGGCCAGCGTCCGAGTATCCAACCGGCGATGGCCAGCAACAGAAATGCGGACAGCAGATAAAAGAGCGCATTCGTTCCGGCAGACTGGACGAAGAGCCACACCAGCCAGATCACTGTAGCAAAGATAGGGATTGACGTGGCCTGTTTGAGAATTTCCATCCACGCGCCGGGGCGCGGCAGGAGCTTCGTCCATGCAGGATTGAAGGTCAGGAACAGATAAGGCGCAGCCAGCCCCAATGCCAGCGCCGTGAAAACCACAAGGCTGACAAGGGCCGAATGAGCGAGTGCATAGCCCAACGCCGCCCCCATAAATGGCGCAGTACAGGGAGTGGCGACGACCATCGCCAGCACTCCGGTAAAGAAACTGCCCGCGTATCCATGCTGCGCCGCAAGCCCGGAGCCTTTGCTGGTGAGAGAGAGACCAATCTCAAACTGTCCCGCAAGCGAGAGCCCGAGGAAAAAGAGCAGCAGTGCGATGATGCCAATAAAAATCGGCGACTGGAATTGAAAGCCCCATCCAAGCTGACGTCCGCCTGCACGCAAAATCAGCAGCAGCGCGACGACAATCCAGAACGAGACGAGGATGCCGAGCGTATACACCCATCCGTGTGCGCGCAGCCTGTGGCGCTCCTGTTGCGAGGACTGCAAGAGCGATAGGCCTTTAATGAAGAGCACAGGAAAGACACACGGCATGAGGTTGAGAATCATGCCGCCGATGAACGCAAGCCCGGCGATTTTGGCGAGGCCCGCCGTATCACTGCTTGAAGAGGATTTCGCGGCGGCAAGTGTTCCCTGCTCTGCGTTGATCTCGAAGGCATTGCCATCACCCAGAACAATTAGCCCATGCAGCCGACCTGGATTCTGCTTGAGGTTCTCGTCTTTCTTCAGGCTGATCTCGAATCCGTTGCCGAGCGGCGTTACCGGCTGTGGCGCGGCGTTGGCGAGCTGGTTCTGATCGAAGGGAAAGAACTGCGCCGCTGTCTCTTGCCTGCCGGTAATCACCGTCAGATTGAAGCCTGTGGCCGTCGGCATGAACTTCGCTTCCATGCTCGCGGGCGACGGCTGCGGCATGGTGTGTTGCAGACGCGCGATCAACTGCTGGTCCGCGCTGACAAAAGTAGGCGACGACGGAGGCGATGACAGCGCTGTGCGCTCAACGTCAAGAGTCGCTTTGCCGGGAATGCAAACTTCACGGCAGACGATCCAGTCTACCTTTGCACTTAACGTTGCCTCATTGCCTGTGGGCTTAAATGCCGGACTGACGTGCACCGGGACCGGAAACAGGACTTCATTCTCATAGCCGAAGTCCATTAAAGGGCCGAGCGGCAAACGCTTCGGCGCGGGAAACTGCATCCCGTCGGCGGTAACACCTTCGGGCAGCGTCCACCTGACGCGCGGCGGCTCACCGGAATCGCCAGCATTGATCCAGTAAACGTGCCAGCCGGGATCGAGCTTGAAATAAAGGCCCGCAGTAAAGTTCTGCCCCGGATAGATTTCCGCAGGCGGCACAACCAGTTGCACGGTCAGGTGCGGCGCCGTTGCTGTCGGCGCAGACCACGCCACAGACGTGAAAATCAAGATGCAAAGAATCGGAATTAGAGTGCGGACGCGCATTTTGCCGGTAACTCTATTGTAGGACGCACTGCAGAATGTTCCGGTTACAAGGTTGCCGAAGACACGCAGTGAAGTAGCACAGCGAAGGATCTGCTTTTTAGCCCCAGCCGGCAGCCATGCGCTCTTTCAGAATGCAGCGGTCCATCACCACCTTAATTCCAGCAGCCTCGGCCTGGGCAGCGGCTTCCTCGTGCACAACGCCTTCCTGCAGCCAGAGATACGGAATCTTCAGACGGATCGTGTCCTTCACGATATCGAGAACATATTTCGGCTGGCGAAAAACATTGACAACGTCGATCCTGCCCACTGATTCAAGCGTCGCATCGAGTGTAGAGTAAGCCTTCTCACCAAGCGAGCTTTCTATCAGCGGATTGACCGGGACAATGCGATATCCACGACTCTGCATAAAACGCGAAACACCCAGGCTGGCGCGGCCTTCCTTATCGGTGAGGCCAACGACAGCGATGATCTTCGCGTTATCGAGAATTTCGCGGATGGTGGCAGGTTCGTTCATATCAAAGGCCACGGCCTTATTCCAAATCGTCTCCCGCATCCACAGCCACAGACACTCCGCCATTCCGCCGCATCATCAGATATCCACGAATAAACGGTTCTAAGTAGCCATCGAGCACGCGATCCACATCGCCAACCTCGACTTTTGTGCGGTGGTCTTTGGCCATGCGATAGGGTTGCAGAACATAGGAGCGAATCTGCGAGCCGAAGTTAATGTCCAGCTTTGAGTCTTCGAGCTTCTTTGTCTCGGCTTTCTTCTTTTCCAGTTCGAATTCGTAGAGACGCGAGCGCAGCATCTTCATCGCCTTCTCGCGGTTCTTGTGCTGCGAGCGCTCGTTCTGGCATTGCACTACTATGTTGGTAGGAATATGCGTGATACGTACGGCGGAGTCAGTCGTGTTGACATGCTGGCCGCCTTTGCCGCCCGAGCGGTACGTATCTGTACGGATGTCTTCCGGTTTGATGTCGATTTCTATCGAATCGTCGATTCCCGGCGAGACAAAGACCGACGCAAATGAAGTATGGCGGCGCTTGGCTGCGTCAAACGGCGAAATGCGCACGAGGCGGTGCACGCCGGTTTCGCCCGAGAGCAGGCCGAAGGCATAGTCGCCGGAGACGGTGAAGGTCGCCGACTTGATGCCGGCTTCTTCGCCGTCCTGATAGTCGTTCATCTCCGTCTTGAAGCCCTGCTGCTCGGCCCAGCGCAGATACATGCGCATCAGCATCTCGGCCCAGTCCTGGCTCTCGGTGCCGCCCGCTCCCGGATGCACGGTCACAATTGCATTCAGCGCGTCAGTCTCACCTGAGAGCATGGTGCGCTCTTCGAGCTTCTCGACGTATTCGCTCAACGACTGAATCTCGCGTTCGAGGTCCGGCTCGACAGGCTCGCCTTCACGCGCGAGATCGAAATACGCCTCGATGTCTCCTGTGCGGCTTACAAGCTCATCATCTGAAGCAAGCCGCTCCTCGATGCGCTTACGATCACGCATCAGCGGCTGCGACAGCGCGGCATTCGACCACAGACCTGGATCAGAAAGTTTAGTTTCTATTTCAGCTAATTGTTTGCGAAGACGGGCAGAGTCAAAGATACTCCCGCAGGTCGCGGACTTTGTCCCGGACGGGCGTGTAGGCGAATTCGAGATCGTTCAACACTTAGGAGACCTGTCTTTTACGTGAAGATTGGCGGGCAAGAAGGCGCGCTGCCTTCACTGCGGCCGCTAATGTGATTATCCCACAGAGGATGGCGAAGAGGTCGCCGTAGCGTGCGTAGAAGGTGAGATCGTCGTTGTAGCTGAACCGCGCCACCAGCGAAGTCCGCACATTGCGCGGCGCGCTTACCGTCGCGCGGCCTCGCGGATCGATAGCCGTGGTAATTCCATTATTCGTGTCGAGCAGAATCCAGCGGTCGTTCTCAATCGCCCGCATCCGCGCCATATTCAGGTGTTGCCACGGTGCGCTGGTATCGCCATACCAGCCGTCATCAGAGATATTGACGAAGACCTGCGCTCCATTGATGGCAAACTGGCGCACCTCATCCGCAAAGATTGATTCGTAGCAAATAAAGATGCCGAAAGTATGTCCGCCGGCGCTGAAGACCTTACGATAAGTGCCGCGCTGCAAATCGACAAGTTGCTGCGTAAGATGCTTTGCGAAGAAAAAGACATTCCGATAAGGCACATATTCGCCGAAGGGAACGAGGTGGATCTTGTCGTAGCGGCCAAGAATGTTGCCATCCGGAGCAGTAAAGACGCCGGAATTATATGTGCCTGCCTGATCGTGTCCCAGCATACCTGCGACTACAGGAGCGTGCGTACTAGTCGCCATGCTGCGCAACAAAGCAACTGTGCGCGGCTCATCGCTGCGCAAAGAAGACTGCGCTTCCGGCCACACAACAACACCCGGAGGCGATACGTTCCCGCCGCACGACGGCTGCTGCATTTTTGCCGAGTGCCTCGGCAGTCCCATATAAGCAGGAGTGCAGGTGAGACGGCTCTGCTCCAGAATCCACGAAGCATTTTCATCCCACACCGGGCCAACCCATTCGTTGTCCGCACCTACATCGAGGTTTGGCTGCAACAGAACGGCAAAAGTCGAGGTTGGAGACGGCTTCGGCGCAAAAAATGAACCGAACTGAAGCAGCACAATCAGCAGCATGGCCCCTACGCTGATCCGGATGCGCATATGAATGGAGCGCGCAAGCAGCGCAGCCGCGAGCAATGCATTCCCCGCAGCAAGCACGAATGAAATTCCATAAACGCCGGTGAACGGAGCAAGGCGCGTGAGCAGGAAATTATCCACCTGCGAGTAGCCCAGTTGGTCCCAGGGAACGCTGGTGATGTGCGCGGCGGCCAGTTCAATCGCTGCCCAGAAGAACGGCGCCAGCACTAGAGGAAATACATTCGTACCAAACGCCTTGCGGCACAGCGCTACAAGAAATCCGAAGAGCGCGAAATACAGACCCAGCACCATGCTGTAGAGCACCAGAATGCCGACCGCGCCCGGTGGCGGCACATTTCCATAAAGGTGCATAGTGGCGTAAATCCAGTAGCAGTTCAGGATGTACCAGAACACTCCGCAGACATACCCGGCAAGTACGCTGCGGCGCAGGTAGTGTTCTGCTTCGACACTGCATTCCATAAGCAGCCCATAGAGCAGAGGGATAAGGGCAACCCAGGCAAAGGCCGCGCGCCATCGCGGCAGTGGTCCGGCAATGGGAAATGGCAGGTCGAGAAGGATAGCCGAGAGCAACCCGAGAAGAATGGGCCTGCGAATGAAGGAGCGCATTCAGGCTGAGTCTACCATCCAGACCAGCACATCGCGCTCGCGGTAGAATACTGCTGTGAGCGCACTCGTGTATCTCGGAATGCACCTGCTGACCTGGCTTTTTTTCATCGGACTGGCCGGCTCGGCAATTGTCGTTATCATCAGCTTTATAGAAGACTTGCGACAAATCGCCGGGGAATAAAGCCCACCACACGCTTCCTCATTGACTGCCGTTCAAACTAGACATAAACTCAGCGCTGAGCGTCCTTGCCGGGGGCAGTACTTTGCCCGGTGGTGAGAAGCAAGGTTTTCACCTTCATCCATGTCAGTCGGTCAAACGTTTAACGCTCCGCAATCGAACCGGGTGAGGCTGGTAGTTGCCTCCTCGGTCATGCTCACCTTCATATCCTTCTGGCGTGCGGCAGCCGTCGTTCTCAATGATTTGGGCTCCTCAGCTTTCTACGCAGGCGGCATTGCGGAAGAGGCGGTAGGCAAGGCCGCGCCCTGGTTCATCCTCGGCGTCATGGTGTTCGCCTTCGGCGTGCGCGCGGTGTATGTGGAAAGCTGCTCGATGTTCACCCGCGGCGGCGTATACCGCGTGGTGAAGGAGGCTCTGGGCGGCACATTTGCCAAACTGAGCGTATCGGCCCTGATGTTTGACTACATCCTTACAGGACCAATTTCGGGTGTGTCTGCAGGGCAATACATCACGGGCCTGTTGAATGAGTTGACGACCGTCGGCGCGGCTCACGGATGGCTGCCGGTTGCCCTTATCAACGCAGGTCATGCGCGCCAATTGCCGATGGATGCAACATCGGCGGTTTTTTGCATCGTGGTAACCATCTACTATTGGTGGCAGAACACTAAGGGCATTGAGGAATCGACCGACAAGGCTCTGGAAGTAATGAAAATTACCACCGTGATGGTGGTGCTGTTGCTGAGCTGGGGCATCTTCTCCGCCATTCATGTCAGGGCCGCGCTGCCGCCTCTTCCGATTCCTTCAAACCTGCACTTCTCGCATGATGCGCTCGGCTTTCTCGCCGGGACCAAGTTTGCGACCACTCTCGGACTCTTCGGCATCATCATGGCATTCGGCCACTCTGTGCTCGCCATGAGCGGCGAGGAGACGCTGGCACAGGTCAATCGCGAGATCGAGCACCCTAAGCTCAAAAACCTGAAGCGCGCAGCGATCGTCATCGCCATTTACAGCTTCGTATTCACCGGAATCGTCTCGCTGCTGGCGGTAATGCTGATTCCGGATTCGGTGCGTGTGCCCATATATCGCGACAACCTGATCGCAGGTCTAGCGATGTATGTCGTCGGACCGCTCACGCTGAAGATTATCTTCCGTGTCTTTGTCGTTATCGTCGGCTTCCTGATTCTCTCCGGGGCGATCAATACCTCCATCATCGGTTCGACCGGCGTGCTGATGCGCATTGCCGAAGACGGCGTTCTCACCGACTGGTTTCGCAAGCCGCACAAGAAATTCGGCACCAGCTATCGCATCGTCAACCTGGTCACGGCCCTGCAGCTTTTCACCATCATCGCCAGCCGCGGCAACGTCATTACCCTGGGCGAGGCTTATGCCTTCGGCGTGATCTGGAGTTTCACCTTTAACTCGCTGGCCATGCTGGTGCTGCGCTGGAAATACAAAGGCGAACGCGGATGGAAGGTGCCAATCAACATCTGCATCGGCAAAACCGAGCTTCCCATCGGCTTGTTTTCGGTATTCATCGTTCTGCTCTGCACGGCGGTCGTCAACTTATTTACCAAGAGCGTGGCCACGGAAAGCGGTATACTCTTTGCTGCTTCCTTCTACACGATTTTCACCGTTTCCGAAGCGCGCAACAAACGCAAGCATGCTGCGGCGGCGAAGCAGATGAAGGAGCATTTCCAGCTTGAGCAACCGGAGACCATCGGACGCGAGGCGCTGGAACTCCGTCCCGGCAGCATCCTGGTTACAATACGCGATGCTGCGAACCCATTCGCGCTAAAGTGGGCCCTTTCACGCACGAATACCGATGACCAGGACATTGTCGTGCTGACGGCCCGCATGATGGGCGCTGGCGGCCCAGCATATATCAGCGCATCCGAACAGCTCTTCAGCGAGCATGAGCAGATGCTTTTTACCAAAGCTGTGTCAGTAGCAGAGAGCTTTGGCAAACATATCTCATTGCTGGTTGTTCCCGCAGGCGATATCTTCGCGGCCCTGGTGCAGACGGCGAACTCACTTGAAGTTACGGCGCTGGTTTCCGGACTATCTACAAAGATGACCGCGCAGGAGCAGGCCTATCATGTGGGTCAGGCATGGGAGAACCTGCCGGAGCCAAAACGGCAATTTACCTTCTATGTCGTCATGCCGAATGGCGATGCGCAGGGCTTTCACATCGGACCCCATGCTCCTACGCTGCAGGCCGATGACGTACAGCTTGTGCACAGATTGTGGCTTAACTTCCGACGAGATCCTGAGATGCAAGGGTTGCATCATAGCGACATTGTCACCTATGCCCTTACGCGTCTCGCCATTGAGTATGCGCGTGACAAGCAGGAAACTTTGCGCGATATCCGTCGTTACCGCAAAGATGGAAGCAAAGGCGACACGCTGGATTCGCCTCTTGCACCCAGGCCAGGCAAGGGCCTGGACTATTCGATTCCTGCTCCCAGGCCATCTTCCGAACCATCCGACCATGACGCATAAACTGCTCTCTTAGAGACAGTGAACACGACTTAGCCTTCTTTTCTGCACCTCTTTTGACCAGCACATTTGTCAATTACTGATTTGTTCCCGTAGAGTAGGAAAGAGTTAGACGCGCTCTTGCTTTATGCCATTGTTGTTTTCGTACCAGTGCATGCAGCATGTTGGAAAAGTAGCGCACGCAATTGCTCCTGATACTTTGCTTCTCCTAACGCAACATAAAAATTAACTGTGATGTCCAAACGGAGGGAATAGTGGAAGTCAGCAAAATAATAGCTGAGTTGGACAATGAGATTTCACGCCTGAAACAGGCGCGCGCGCTGTTGGCTGGAACATCTTCTTCGCGCACCAGTTCGAGCAGCAGGAAAGTCGTAGTTAAGCGGCGCAAGCGGACGATGACCGCAGAAGGCCGCCGCCGCATTGCTGAAGCCATGAAGAAGCGCTGGGCGGAACGCAAAAAGCAACAGGCTGCCAAGAAATAATTACTTTACAGTTAGGGCAGCTTCAGAACCTTGCAGCTGCCTGCCTTCATCTCAGGCTTTCGCCCGGCGAAATTGCCTTCACTTCAATGCCGCTTCCATCCAGTAATTGCGATAACTCTTCGGGAGTTCCCGTAAGCACGGGAAATGTCCCATAGTGGATCGGCAGCACACTCTTGACTCCCAGATACTTCGCCGCTATCACTGCGCCCTTCGGTCCCATCGTGTAATGGTCGCCAATAGGCAGCATGGCGAGCTGCGGATGATAAAGGTCGCGAATAAGCTGCATGTCAAGGAAGGCGCATGTGTCGCCTGCGTGATACAGCACAGGTCCGTTCTGGATGGTGACAACAAATCCGATTGGCTCGCCCCCATAAACAGTCTGATTTCCATCGCTGATTCCAGAACTGTGTCTTGCCTCAACCATGCTGACAGTCACATCGTCGTGTTTCCACGAGCCACCCAGGTTCATGCCAATTGCGTTCTTCACACCCTTAGATTGCGCCCACCCGATAAGTTCAACCATGCCGACGACAGTGGAGTCGTGCTTCTTTGCTACCTCTAAGAGGTCAGCAATATGGTCGCCGTGACCATGCGTTGCTAGAATCAGGTCAATCTTTGCCGGAAGCTTGTAATTCTTGGGGAATTTCGGGTTCTGTTCGATAAATGGGTCAATGAGTATCGACGTCCCCTTCGCCGTCGCAATGTGGACTGTGGCATGTCCCAGCCAGGTAACAATCGTGCCCTGCAAATCAGCCATATATGCTCCTTTTTTACCTTAGGATGCGCCTAAAACTCGGTTAAATCATTGATTTTTCTGCCAAGAATTTCCACTCTTGACGGCCACTCAGCCCGGGAGTAGCGTAATTGGATGGGCGAATAAAAAGCGAATATATCCAGCTCATTGTCACTATTCGGGGAAGACGGACGGCAGCCCAGATTAGTCGGAATTGCGCGTCTCGCCAGCCATGCGGAGGTTGCCGATACCGGCCATTTGACAGAGTACCGCGCGATTCAGGTGCGGTCGATCCTCAACACGTCGGTATCGAAACGCGCACTTCCCTTCGGAAAAACCATCAACCCATACAGGGGTTGCGAGTTCGGGTGCCGCTACTGCTTTGCGCGCTACACACACGAGTTCATGGAACTGCGCGACCCGCAGCTTTTCGAGCGCCTCATTTTCGTCAAGCAAAACGCCGCATGGCTGCTGCGGCAGGAACTTCGCAAGCTCCGCCCCGGCGAAGAAATCGCGATGGGCACAGCTACCGATCCCTACCAGCCGGTTGAGCGCCGCATGCGCGTCACGCGAAGTCTTCTGGAAGTAATGGCGGAGTGTCGCGGACTGAAACTCGGCATCGTGACTAAGTCCACGCTTATCCTGCGCGATCTCGATTTACTCAAGAAATTCGCCGCGCATAACCAGCTTGCACTGCACCTTAGCATCACTACGCCTGATGCGAAGCTGGCGCGCATTCTTGAGCCGCGAGCGCCGCGTCCTGATTTGCGCTTCAAGACTGTCGCGGCTTTGCGTGAGGAGGGCTTGCGCGCTGGCGTGCTCTGCTGCCCCATCATGCCAGGCATTAACGACACACCTGCCGCATTCGATGCCATAGCGAGACGTGCCAAAGCCGCGCAGGCCAGTTTTCTCGCCGCGAATCCCTTGTTCCTTAAGCCCTGCTCCAAAGGAACGTTTTTGGCCTTTGTGCATGAAAATTTCCCCGCTCTCGAAGCTGCCTATGAAAAGCGCTATGCCGAGAATGCCTTCACCTCAAAGGCATATCATAAGCGCATCGCCGACATGCTGGCAGCGGCCGTAAGAAAATATGGACTGGGAAACCGGCGTGGAGAACTTCAGCCGGTTCGCAAGATGGATCCATCGGATGCAAGCCCGGTGCAACAGTCGTTATGGCCGGAGCAGGCAAAGCTCCCTCAGCCAGTCCAGGCTGAAGAACTCAGGCGAAGATTTAGCGCGTGATGATGATTTCGTAAAGATTGTCTTTGGCCAGGAAGAAGCGGGAGCTGCTGAAGGCTTTAAATAGCTGCTCGATTTTGCGGTTGGTATAGACCCGCTGGATGGGATGCGGTGCGCTTTCCTGCATCTCAATATCTTCGGTTTCTGTCAAATGGTACCGGCAAAAGACTGTCTCAGGGCCAGTCTGTTTGGTGTGAAATAACGCGAGAATCCGTCCGCCGGGAAGCACTGAGTGATAGAGTCGCTCAACCAAAGGTTCAATCAACCCTTCAGGGATGTAGTCGAGGGTCGTCCACAACAGCACAACATCGAACTCGCGCCGATTGAAATTCAGGTTCTGCTCGAAAAAGCCGTCAACGTCAAATCGTGGCTGACCGCCCGGTTCTGCAGGAGATAATATCCATTCGCTCTTCAGCGCTTCGTCGACAACATCAGCCATCCACACGCTATGACCCAAGCTGGTGAGGTAATTAATGTTCGACGGCGAAGTAGGGCCAATGTCGAGCACACGCAAAGATTGCTCCGCCTTCAGATGCTTCTGTAAGGCGGACCAGCCGCTTGAATGTCGCGGCAGTCGCGGTCCGGAGAGGAGAGTGGGCTTGTGACCGTGATCTTCGCTCTGGCCGCGGCTGAATATGCTTCGCAGCACGCTCATTCCATACCTTTGAGCAATTTCATTACCAGTAATCGTATCAGTGGTCCCGTGCCGGACTCAGTTTGCTGCGCCAAAGAGCGCTCCAGGCTTTTCAGTAGTGGTTTGCTGCGACGTAGAAGCGGTGTGCTTTTCCGTCGAACCCGATGCCTGTACTAAGTCTACCTTGCCACAAAAGACGGCGTTCTCCTCAATCGCTAGACGGGCCGCCTTAAGGTCACCTGTAACACGGCAGCCGACGCGCATTTCAACACGTCCCGACGCATTGATATTGCCGTTTAACGTGCCAAGAATCACCACGTCACGCGCCGCCACATTGGCCTGTACACGCGCATTGGAGCCGATCGTAAGCCTACTGTCGGTGAGCGTGATTGTGCCCTCGACAAGACCATCCACAAGAAGATCTTCACTTCCCTTGACTTCACCGCGAATCTGGACGGATTTTCCGATCGTAGCAGTTGCGCTGTCGCCTGCAGCCATGTAATTTTCTCCTGACTATTGAAAACCTGGGACGTTGCCACGAATATACGCAACGAAGAACTACCCTGCAACTACGCGAAGACGCTAAAGCTGTCCCGGCCGGTTCAAAAATAGAACCGAAGTGCTTGATTCAGGAAAACTTCGCTGCGAAACTGAGCGTCTAACTGTTCAGCGTGTTGGAAGATGCGCAGAAATGCTGTCACGATAAAGAATGTACGATGGAAAACAGGCCATGAGGAATGAAAGCGCGGTTCTTTGGCCTTCCCGGTTGCTGGAACGTGTTTCAAAATGTTGCTCGGCAGAAGCCTTGGGCTTTAGGCCAGTAACCCAATGCCCTACATCGGAAGGCTCCTATCCCAGTTCATCTATATCGATATCGATGGATTGGCCTTTGAAACATGTTTTAAGCTTCTCCCTGGTTGCTATTGTCCTATTGCTCCTTGCTAATGCGGCATTTGGTCAGAATGATAACGACGTGGCCCGCGATCCGGTTGCGCTGGTGCGCCGCGCCTCCCAGAACGAACTGAAAGCCTCGAATGGTAATCATCCCTATCGCTATGTCTTGCACAAGATCGACGACAACAAGATCACAACTAAAGAGATTATCGAAACCAAAGACGGAGATGTCGCACGCCTCATTGCAGTAAACGACAAGCCTCTCGCCTCCGATGCACAGCAGACCGAGATCAATCGCCTCAATAATCTTGCCGCGCACCCTGAACTGCAGGCCCACCGCCATAAGAGGGAGCAGGAGGACAGTAATCGCGCTAATGAAATGATTCGCCTGCTACCTGACGCTTTTCTTTACAAATTTGAAGGCATGGTGGATGGCCCGAATGGCCCATGCTATCGTCTCAGTTTCCATCCCAATCCTAACTTCGATCCGCCCGACCGCGAAGCCCAGGTGTACGCGGGCATGGCCGGCGAGTTGTGGATCGACAAGGCGCAGGAGCGCATGGTCAGGCTTGACGCGCATCTCATCGCGGACGTCGAATTCGGCTGGGGAATCCTGGGACGTCTATACAAAGGTGGCAGCATCCTCGTAGAACAAGCCGACGTAGGCGAACATCACTGGGAGACCACACACATGAAGCTGAGCCTCACCGGAAAAGCACTGCTGATCAAGTCCATCAGCTTCCAGACGACAGAGGATGCCTTACGCTTCGAGCCAGTCCCCCCCGAGATGGGCTATCAGAACGCCATCAAGATGCTGCTGAACAGCACTGCCACCAATGCGCAGTTGCGAGAGGGCATTGTGCAATCCGCGAAGTAGGCTTATATACTTTCACCGCAAGTTTGGCGATTATGAGAGCTGTCCGATCAATAGCAGCCGAAATGAATATTCCGCACCAAACGCCGGCTATTTCGCAATTGATGAATCGAAAGATCAAGGCGTACACACGGGATCAGCAAGCCTGTCTCATTGAGAGCTATCGTTATTTGACACAATCACTTGAGGTTATTGGAGCAGCGTCTGATTCAAAGACCAGCGTCTTATTTGCACGCGAAAGGACATTTCATGAACATGAATCGCGTAAATAATTTTGTCCATTATTGCGCCAGAGCCAGCCACACCGTTGGCATCATACCAACCTGCCAATGGATATTCGGCACCGTGCAATACAACCTAAATTTTTCGTCGCCAAGATTTGTGCGGGTGTGGCCGAGATTTCTCGACCATCCAGTAAAACTGCGCGCACGCACAAGCGATCCTTTTGTCTTCCGTCAGATCATGATTGAAAACGAGTATGCTCCGCTTGGCGACTTGAAAATATCGTCGATTCTAGACCTTGGAGCGAACATTGGACTCTCGAGTGCATGGTTTCTCAATCGGTTTCCGAATGTGCGGGTATTTGCCGTAGAAGCGGATGCGGACAACTACACCGTCTGTAGTGAGAACTTGGCCCCTTATCGTGAAAGGGCCCAAGTAGTACGAGGCGCCGCGTGGTCCAGACACGCCACTCTCGTGCTGCGTTGGAAAAGCTGTGCTGCCAATATCCACGTTCATGAACGTGGAACAGAAGATGTAAACGAAGTTTGCGTGGAAGCCTGGGACATCGCGAATCTAATCAGATTAAGCGGTTTCGAGCGTGTCGATCTTGTAAAAATAGATGTCGAGGGAGTTGAGCTGGAGATCTTTCGCTCTAACATTGATAACTGGTTACCGTTCGTGAGGAATCTCTGTATTGAGCTGCATAGCCAGGCTTGCCGCGATACTTTTTTCGCTGCACTGTCATCTTATGAGTACCAGCATCTAAAATCGGGAGAATTGGATATCTGCATGAATTTGCGGCCGAAAAATGATCCGCAAGGAGCGGTCCACCTCGCCAACTAACATGTCCGCCAAGAATCGTTCTCATCCCTTTACCCGATATAAGATCGGATTGCTTAGAGCTTAGGCAAAGTTGTTATCTTTCCGCGAAATCATTATCAAAGTCATCCATCTGCGAGTCATCGAATGAAGTTGGATCAGTGTCGGGCTGATAGCTGGCCGCTTCAAGACCTGCATGAGCTCGAGGCGATCATCGTATGCCGCTTCGTGTTCGCGATGTTCGGTGAAGCCGCCTTGCGCTGCGGACCGTCATAGCAGTTATTGATAATCGCTTCCTCAACTGTAGACACGCCAAAACGCATATGAACACACAACAGTGGCGAATTTTCCCGCCACTTTGTAATACAAATTGCATGCTGTTTTCGTTCCGCCGTTCAGATAGAGGGTCAGGCGAAGGCCAAGGCGCGAATCTCCTCTTTGCGAACAGTAAGCTGTTTGATCAAGTCCTCACGCACCCCGAAGCCTCGTCCTATGCTCTGCGGTACAGTGATTTCGCCTTTTGAAGAGACCGTCACTTCCGGCTCGATGATGTCTTCCTTCCAGTAGCGCTTTGAAGCCGATACGTCCCCGGGCAGCAAGAAATTTTCAAGTGACGAAAGCGCAATGTTGTGCGAGCGACCGATGCCTGTCTCGAGCATTCCCCCGCACCATACTGGAATACCGCGCTCCTCTGCCGCGTTGTGCACTGCTATGGCCTCGCTGAAGCCGCCGACGCGCCCGTTCTTAATGTTTATGATGCGGCACGACTCCATCTCAATCGCCGCCAGCGCATCTCGCCTGTTACGGATCGACTCATCAAGGCATATGGCCGTGTCAAGCCGCTTCTGCAGCAGAGAGTGGAAGTAGAAATCGTCAGACCAGAGCGGTTGCTCGATCATCAGCAGATCGAAATCATCGAAACTGACAAGATGCTCAATGTCGTTCATCCGGTAAGCGGAATTCGCGTCGCAGCTCAATGTGATGTTGGGCCAGCGTGTGCGCACAGCCTCAAACATCTTCACGTCCCAGCCGGGCTTGCATTTAAGCTTGATACGTTGGTAGCCCGCCGCCAACTCTTTCTCAATCTCTGAAAGCTGCTTTTCCATAGTTGACTGGATGCCGATTGAGACCCCGCACGGAATGACCTCGCGTATGCCGCCAAGCAGCTCGGCCAGTGGAATCCCGCGCATCTGCGCCTCAAGATCCCAGATCGCGTTTTCAAGCGCTGCCTTGGCCATGCGATGCCCGCGCACCTGGCGAAAGATGCCCGGGCACTTGCCGCCATGCTCCGGATCAGCGCTGGCAAGCGCAGGTGCAAGCTCCTGTGCCGTGACCAGCCACGCGGTGTCGATGGTTTCATCGCTGAAGTAGGGATGCTCGCCAGCCACGCACTCACCCCAGCCAATAAAACCTTCGGCTTTTATTTCAACCAGCATGATGCGGCGGTCAGTGGTGGTCCCGAAGCTGGTCTGGAAGGGCTGCACCAGCGGCATACGGATTTCGCGAAGAACGATTGCGTCAATTTTCATACGTCAGTCTCTCGGCTCCTGCCACTGTCCAAGTCCGAATATTCCGTTGCCTTCGTCGTCTGTCCTGAAGTCGATCACAGCCAGCCCGCGCGCAAATGCGTTCTCAAACCGTAGACGATTCGCCTCCTGAACAGCAAACGCGCGCTGCTGATCTTCTTCCGATGACTTCCACTTGCTGATTTGATGCGGGACTGTAATCGTCTCTTGAATCGAGTTCGTCTGTTTGACTTCAGAATTGCCTGCCAGAATTGCCTCGACGTCCCCCGACCGCATCCACCACTCGGCATGCAGACGGTCTGTAGGCAGCCCTCCTTGCAGTCGAGATGAGGATACACCATAAAAGTTCGGGGTATAGCGCCGAACGATCGCCCCCAGCCTGTGGATATTCAGGAAAGAATTCTTTATTTCCAACGGATCAAAGGTCCATTCCATCAGCCGGAAACCCCTGGTGATGGCATCGTCCCGCTGGGCCAGCTTCAATCTGCGCCCAATTCCGGAATTGCGGTAATCCGGCCGCACGGCCAGCATGTGCGAATGCAGATATGGCTCTGGGTGCCCCATGTCTCGCAGAGACATGGGATTTCTCACCGCCGGAAGCGCCATAGCAAACCCGACCAGATTCTCTGGAGTGTCTCTCCTGCCATCGGTTACGTCGAACGCTCCTAGCACCTGGCCGCCAATTTTCTGCGTCACCGTAAAGACGCGACGCGGGATCACGTCGCCATCCGAATAGCCCCACACGTCAATCTGCACCTGCACGCAGGCATCTAGTTCCTCAAACCCTTTACATGTACGAATCAGGACCGTGCGTTCTTGCGGAGTAACAAATGTCGCGCTCATCTCGTCCTGCGCTCCTGATCTTTGGCCTCTTCCCACAATTTTTCCAGCGACGCAGGCGGCAGTGATTCCAGCGGCTCCTTGCTGGCCTCTTCCATAGAGGCGAATCGGCGGCGAAACTTCGCATTCGTCTCGCGTAAGGCAAATTCTGGATCGACATGCAGATGACGCGCCAGATTCACCGCAGTAAACAGCAGGTCGCCCACTTCCGATGCTACCGCGGCGGCATCAGGCTTTTCGCCTAATTCCGCCTTAAGCTCTCCGATCTCCTCGTGCAGCTTATCGAAAAGGCCGCTCACATCCGGCCAGTCGAACCCAGCTTTTGCTGCTTTTGACCCAATCTTGGTTGCTTCAGCCAACGCCGGAAGTGCTCGCGGAACAGCGCCTAAACGCCCTTTGCTTTCTTCATGCTTTACTTGAGCACTTTTCTCTAGCTGCTTAATCTGATCCCAATTACGGAGAACTTGCTCTGCATCAATCCCATTCGTCTCCAGCCCTTCAGCGATATTACCTGCGGCCGCAGCCGCCTCGTCCCCAAAAACATGCGGATGACGCCGGATAAGCTTCCGGTTGAGCTCGGAAATTACATCTAAGATGGTGAAATCGCCCGCCTCTGCCGCCATCTCAGAGTAAAAAAGCACCTGCAAGAGCATATCGCCCAACTCTTCTTTCAGGCTGGTCCAGTCACGGCGCTCAATGGCGTCGAAAACCTCATAGGTCTCCTCCAGCGTATATTTGCGGATCGAATCAAAGGTCTGCTCGCGGTCCCAGGGACATCCACCCGGCGCGCGCAGACGCGCCATAATGGCAGCGGCTTCTGCAAACTGACTGCCTGCATCCTGATCTGTGGGCATGCCTTTACTCTAACCGATTCGTTTGTCTCGTTCGCTTATCCCGGAAACCAAAGCTCTTTCATCCGGAAAAGTGCGAACAGGATGAGAGAATTCCCTATCCATGATTTTTAAGGAGACCCATCCGTATGAAGATAAACTACCTGCAGACGGCAGTATGCGCTCTCTCGTTCGGACTCCTGACAGTCCTGACTTCAGGTGCCGCCCACGCACAGGCCGTGGGCTTTACCAAAGGTATGCCTTTCAGCGACGCCTACGTCGCCGGTAACACACTCTACGTGGCTGGCCAGCAGGGCCCCGATGATAACGGCAAGGTCACTGGAACCGACATCACGTTCCAGACCACTCGCGCCATTGCCGCCATCGAAAAAGTTGTAAAGCAGGCAGGTTTTCAGATGGCTGACATTGTCTCAGTCACTGTCTACGTCGCCGATCTGGCCGATGTGCCGGCAATGAACAAGACCTACATCAAGCTCATGCCCGACCCCAAGCCAGCCCGCGCCACCGTCAAAGTAGCCGGTCTCATCGGCGATGCCAAGATCGAAATCTCCGCCATCGCGGTAAAACACTAGAACGATTCAAAGGAACGTCATTCTGAGCGGAGAGAAGAATCCCAGTGATATCGAGCAATGCTGAGATTCTTCTTGCCTCTCAGCTTTCCCTCAGCGCCTCCACTGGATTGAGCTTCGTGGCCCGCCGCGCCGGCAAATAGCTGGCGAGCAACGCAACGACGAGAAAAATCAGTGGGGCCAGTACAAATGTCGTCACATCGCGCGCCCCAACGTCATACAGCAGTCCCGCCATCAACCGCGTCATCAGAAGTGCCGCAATCAGGCCCACAGCAATGCCGGCGACCGCCAGCAGCAGCCCCTGCCGAACCACCAGTCGAAGGATGTCACCGTGCTCCGCCCCTAGAGCCAGACGAATCGCCATCTCGTGCCGCCGCTGCGCCACCGAGTACGCCAGCACCCCGTAAATTCCGATGATCGCCAGCGCCAGCGCGGCCACTGAAAACACGCCCAGCAAGAGCATGGTGAAGCGCGGTTGTGCGCGCGAGCCGTCCATTAGTTCCTCAATCGTTTGAACGCCTGTCACTGGCTGATCGGGGTCGACAGCCGAAATCTGGCCGCGCACTGCGGACGTCATACTTTTGGGCGGTACAGTGGTGCGCACCAGTAGATTCATATTGCCCCAGGCCAACTGCGGAAACGGAATGTAGACCTGGGGCCGCGTTTCGTCCGCCAGGCCGTTGTTCCTGATGTCTCCGGCAACTCCAACCACTTCCGCTCCCTGCGGCCAGCGGCCGATGATGACGTGCTTCCCTAGCGGATTTTGCTTGGGCCAGAAGCGGCGTGCAAATGCCTCATTCACGATAACGACCTTTGGTGCCTGCTCATTGTCAGCCACAGCAAAGAATCGGCCATTGCGAAGAGGAACACGCATTACGGCAAACCACTGCGGACTGACGGCTTCAATATCAAGGAATGGCCGCTGGCCCAGTGGCATGTTTGGCTGACCCTCGGGCAGCATAGGTGTGATTCGTTTCGCGCTCAAAGGCAGGGCCGCAGAGATTGCCGCATTGCGTACTCCCGGCAGTGCGGCAACACGGCGAAGGACTTCATCGAAGAAGGCTATCTGCTGCTCCGGCTTCGAGTACTTCACCGTCGGCAGCGAAACATTCATGGTGAGCACATTGCGCACATCGAAGCCGGGATTGGTGTCCAGCAATCGCGCGAAACTGCGCAACAGAAGTCCTGCACCAATGAGGAGCACCAACGAGAGCGCCACCTGGCCCACAACCAAAAGACTTCGCAACTGCGTCCGCTCGCGAACCGCCGACGTGCTCGCGCCTTCCTCCCGCAACGTCGTATTCAGGTCTGCCTGTGCAAGTTGCAGCGCAGGCACAATCCCGAAACCCAGTCCGGTAAGCAGCGACACTCCAATGGCAAAAAGGAGCACTCGCACATCCATCGTAATCGGGATGCCTTGTGGCAACTGACTGGCGGATAGTGCTACCAGTGCCCGCGTCGCGCCCCAGCCCGCTCCTACTCCGAGCACGCCCGCAACGAGCGAGAGCAATACGCTTTCGGTCAGCAATTGCCGGACGATCACTCCCCGGCTTGCCCCCAGGGCCGTTCGCATTGCAATCTCGTGTTTGCGGGTCAGAGCGCGCGAAAGCAGCAGGCTCGCTACATTCGCGCAGGCTATCAGCAGCACCAGGGCAACTGCGCTTGACAACATCAGCACCCGTCCGCGCAAATCCGCAATGACCAGATCACGCAATGGGCTGGCGGTCATCTCCACGCTTGCATCTGCGTCCGGCGCTTCTGGATTCTGCTGCCGGTACTGCTGGTTCAGCACTGCCAGTTCAGATTGCGCCTGCGCAAGCGTAATTCCAGGCCGCAAACGCGCCAGAAAACTGAGATAGCCCACACCCAGGCTCAGCCTCTGCATGCTCATCAGCGTGAGTTCAAAATAGCGGGGCGTCCAGATGTCCGCCTGACCGACGAACGGAAACTTCGCATCGGCGGGAAGTATGCCGACCACCGTATGCGGCACCGTATCCAGCGCCACCGTCTGGCCGACGATGTTGGGATCACCGCCAAAGCGGCTGCGCCAGATCGCGTCGCTCAAGATCACGACATGCGTGCCGTCAGGCCTGCCCTCCGCTTCGCTGAACAAGCGCCCTAGTTGCGGTCGCACGCCAAGCATAGGGAAAAAGCTAGGCGTTACGCGCGCCACCGATACTTGCAACGGTTCCCCGTGGCCGGTTAGATCGAAGGTATCGTTCGTCCACGCAGCAACAGCCTGAAAAGACTTGTTCCGGTCACGCACCAACTCATAGCGCAGGAGCGTGCCACCGTAGTCCGTGATCTTTTCCTTTACGCTAAGACTCACCAGTTGCTGCGGTTCGTGATACGGAAACGGCCGCAGTAGCAGCGCGCTCGCCACCGTGAACATCGCCGTGTTCGCCCCAATTCCCAATGCCAGAATGATGATCGCCGCCACGGCGAATCCAGGATTCTTACGCAGAATGCGAGTGCTGAAATGGACGTCGCGAAGCAATGAAGCCATGATGCTGAGATTATAGGTCTCAAAAATCAGCCTTTTTTCAGCAAAGCATTTAGGGTCTGCCAACAATATTAATTAGGGCGACAGCGATGAGCGCCAATTTTTACGAGTTCTAGGAGCGCGGAGGGACGAATACCGGATCTCTTCCAGTGACGAGTGACAACGAAATCAGAAAAATTGGCCCGTCTTTCCGGGTTTCGGGGAAGGCGGGTCGTACTTCGTTGTCGTCCTCGAATTTGGAACCACCAAACTATTTGGACTCCGCCTCATCTGGGCGTTTTTCTCTCACAACGCTGCTCGTCCTTATAGTGTTAACAGCCCTAATTCAAGACTGCAAATCTCCAAGTTGTGAATAAAGCATGCGTGACTGGCCCATCCAGAAACAATTATTTCTGCGGGTTATGGGTCCTGGAGGGTGGCCGTGCAAACGCGCCTTGGCCTCGTGATAGGGACCGACAAACCGGAGGATGCCAGGAATGCATCGATACAAGAGACGCAACTTGCGAGCAGCTCGTTCCGCTGCCTTTGCTTCTTCTGCTCCAAACGGCATCTGAAAGTCTGCCTTGAACCGCGCTGGCATCCAGTGCGCGGTCAGCGCCAGATACCAGCGTGGCGGGCGCACCCATGTCCCCACTCCGGAGAGCACACAAGCGCCGAGCATACACGCGGCTTCGTCTACCACGAGCACCGGCGACTCGACCATATCCGCTGTGTACCGGGCAAATGCCGCCCAGCCTGCTGGCAGCGCATGGGCAGGAATGCCAAAGAGAGCGGCCATCCACTTGCTCTCGGTGTAGTACAGCTCGCGTTCGCTAGTCGTAAGAGGCGGCAGCACGCATTCGTACGCCAGAATGGCGCTCTCCACCAGCGTGGCATAAACCCAGCGAAGCGCGTTGATCTCATTTGCTTCATAGTGTTCGCCATGCTGGTGAGTCAGTTGTCCGCGGATGCCGGCATGCAGTTGATAGATCTGGCGCGAAGCGGCGACTGCCTGGGCACGGGTGCCGAACAGCATCGTGTAAATCACGCGGAAGGTCGAATGAAACCGCCCAATCGCATCGTTCCTCAGGTTCGAGTGCTCAATCAGCGAGGCCGCAACCCAGGGATGTGCTATCTGCAGCAACGCCGCGCGTCCAGCCCCAAGAAAGATGGCCGACTCCCTGTTCACCCGCCAGGTCACAGAGTTAGGGCCGAAGAATCCAAAGCGAGCCTCGCCCGGCAGTTTTTCCAACTCGGAGAGTAACTCTTCGATGTCTTCGCGAGAGACGTAATGCGGAGATTCGCCTTCCATCATTCTGTCTGCTTAGACGCGAAGAGTGACTGTGCGTGATGAAAGCCCGGAGAATTTCGCCAAACGCTCGGCCCCCACGCTTCAACAGAAATCATGCCGTTTTGCGCAGTAACGAACCCGACTTTGTCCACAATTTCCGCAAGGGTGGATGGTTTCTTTCAACACAAAACGATAAGGTGCTAATGAGTACGATCGAGCAGCCTGCAGTTCTGTCAATTTCTGACATAGCGTGGTCTTTCGTGATGTTGCGGGTGCTTGGACAGCAAGAGTTGGACCTAGCTGTCTGCCTCAGAAGAGAGCAACCGTATAGACAAGCAGTTGGCCAACGGGGATCGAATCGATACCCATTCCAGAAGCGCAAGAGCTTTCCGCGAACCTGGAAGAACCTTAGCCCGAATCTTTTTTCGAAATTTAGATCCGCACCGGCTCCGTGTTCCAGATGCGGGCAGCGCCATTTCCATTCGGGAAAATCTCGCGCAGGCACATAGGCCGGCGCTGGCTCTTCACCGCGCTGTAAATCGTCTCCTTTGCGCCAAGACCAAGCATTTTCCGTCTAACAGTGAACGTCCTGTATTGCACTGTGACCACTTCCTGCAGATAGAAAGTCCAGTTGCAGGTGTTATCGCGCACGCCGAAGACGTTCCCTTCGCCGATGAGACTGCGAATCTCCATATTTCCATGCGCTGAAGTTTTCAGATAATTCAAATACACCTGCAGGTCAGGATTGTTATCGAAGTCTGCCAGATACATCCCTTTATTCGCCTCGCCGCGCCCCGGTGTATTGGGCGAGTATCGGTCGAACAAAATCTGCCAGTGGCGGATGCTATTCGGGTCCTGCTTCGGATTTGCCGCGTAATCACGATTGCTGTCAAACCCGGCATGGTATGCCGTGGGAGAGTCGGCTGGTCCCTTCACGAAGATGCTGCACCCCGTCAATGCGCTGGTAAAGAACAGCGACGGATTCGGCAAGTCTCCCGGCATCTGGTTCGCCTTTAGAATTCGCATTTTCGTTACGCGGTCTTCCCACCACGGCAGATACCAGATAGGCAGCAGGTCTTGCTTCTGCGCCTGCGTAAGCTGATTGGTGTTGTAGCAGTGCAGGGCGTAGCTGTCGCCGCCACCGGGCAGGAGGTTGGCGTAGGCAATTTTGTGCTCCGCCTGGCTCATCGTCACCTGGCCGTCTATCTGGCGCTTCTGGCCCTGAAACGCATGTTCCCGTGAATAGAATGCAGGGTTTGTCGAGTCCGGCAGCTGGTTTACTGAATATTGGCTGCTCGGGGAAACCCAGTATTTTTTGAGAAAAGGCAGAGGAGCGTTTCGCAACAACTTCAGTTCATTTGACAATGGCATTTCGGATGCTTGCTCTCTTTCTTCGGGCCTGAAATGGAAATCTCTTTCAACGGCCAACTCCGAATCTTTTCTGGGTAGAATTCGATTGGATTGATTTGCCGCACCATTCTTCCATTCGGTCGGCATCCTTCGCAAGAGTGTGTCCAAGTTTAATCATCATTCTCGTCAGTTGAAAACAGACTCTCATTTATATGGGCATTGCTTCCGCAATGCCCATATAAATGAAACAACTATGCGGTAGACGAGACACAAGCCGCCGTTCTGCGCCCGATGCAGAAGACAATTACGTGTAGTTGTTTACTGCGGCAGCTCTTCGCCCGACTGTTCTCGCACCATTTACTCGGCATACCCCGTTCTTCCTTTCCGCGTCCAATGCGCACAGAGACATGGTTCCGCAGCAAGAGTTGCGCGTATAGCCGCTGCGCTATTTCAAATGCTTCGCAAAAAATGCAGCGCCGGCGGAATATGCTGCCAGCCAGTCACGATGCAGCAGGAAGTCGTGAATTTCGTCGGGAAAGACGAGCTCTTCGACGTCGACCTTCTGCTTGCGCAATGCTTCGGCCAACTGCACCGTCTGGGAGAACTGCACATTGCGGTCGTCGTCCCCCTGAATAAGAAGAACAGGCGAGCGCCATGTGCTTATGGACGCCAATGGAGACGAAAGCCATGCAGTCCTTGCAGCCTGGGGATCAGCGGCAGGATCGTAGGATGGCAGCCAGTTTCCCAGCTCGAGATTCCAATCGTGCACACCGTGGAGATCAACTCCGACGGCGAACATGTCCGAGGCCCGCGCCAGGGCCAGAGCCGTGAGGTAGCCGCCATAGCTGCCGCCCCAAACGCCAATATGCGCGGCATCCACATCAGACCGACTCCGCAAATACAGCCCCGCTCCGAGCACGTCGTTAAATTCGCTGGCTCCGGTTGCTCCGTAGTTGACGGCCTCGCGGAATGCTTCGCCATAACCGATGCCGCTACGGTAGTTCACGGAAAGGACGATGTAGCCCTGATTGACCAGATATTGATTCATGCCATAGGCGTTGGAGTAGTACTCCATGTAGTGCCAGCCAAGCAGCATCTGGCGTCTTGACCCTCCGTGAAAGAAGATGACCGCCGGATGCTTATGGCTGTCGGCATCATTTTTGGGCAGGAAGATCTGTCCATGAATGCGCATCCCGTCGGCGGAAGAAAATATTACCTGCTGGGGCACAACAAAATCCGCAGAGGGGAAGGCGGCTGGTTCAGCCTGCGTGGCAAAATCGCTGACATCCCCGTTTGCCCCGATGACTGCTGGACGAAGAGGTACGCGCGCATCGGAATGCAGGATGGCTATGTTCTCTCCATCTCCAGAGAAGACTGGCGAGGTCTCGATTCCATCCCCATGCGTCAATTCGACAATTTTTCCATTTGCAGTATCCAGCTTCCAGATGTGCCTACGGTCAATATCGTTCTGGTTGGACGAATAGGTGATGCTCTTGCCATCGCGGCTTGCAGCAACGCTGTCTACTTCGAAATCGCCGGGCGTCAGTAATTTTGCGGCTTCGTGATTCAACCCAACGGAGTACAAATGCAGCCAGCCATCACCCTCCCAAGGAAAGATGATGGAGCCGGTGCTCGTCCAGTGAAGCTGGCTCTGCCCTTGCGCTTCGTGGAAAACACTGCCCATGCTTTCCTTTGCGCGCCATATCTCGCGGCCTTTGCCGGTGTCTATGTCGGCCACCCGGATTGACCAAGGCAGCCCCGTGCGCTTCGGGCCAAAGATCTCTTCGTGTTTGCTGAACGGGACCCTGACAAAGGCGATGCTCCTGCTGTCCGGCGACCATACCGGATTGCCGTCGTGGTCCGTGCCGGGATCGAGATAACGAAGCGTTTTTGTCGCTGGCGTATACAGGCCGATGAAGGTGTGATCACCACGATCGCTGACGAATGCCAGCTCTTTCCCGTCCGGGGACCAGAGCAACGAAGAGGCTTTGCCACGTGTGTGCAGTATCTGTTCAGGCTTTTCACCAGTGTCTTTCAGCGATATCTCCCATATCTGATCTTTAAGGAGATAAGCCATCTCATCGCCAGTAGGTGAAACCGCAGGTGCTCTACCTGCTGTGAGCTTTCGTGCCTCACCCCCATGTGTTGAAATGACCCAAATCTCCTGATCGACGCCGCCTGTAAGCAGATCGGGGTTGGGAGCCGGCTTTTCTGGAAATTCGAAATCTCCGCCGCGAACATAGACGATGGACTGAGCATCAGGGCTCCATGTAATGTCTCCGATGTCGACACCATCGTCATCGGAGTAATTTGTGAGTTGGCTGGAGCTATATGTCTTTCGGTCCGCGCTGCGCGTAGACACCCATAGGTTACGGCGGCCTTGCAGATCCGTGACCCAGGCAAAGGTTCCTATTGTCGGCGCAGCTGTCAGTTGCGAACTGAACGGCGCGCTCAACGCCTGATCAAGTGTGAAGGTCTGCGCTGAAAGAGATACCGAAACGAGACATGACGACAACAAAACGGCCTTAGCAATAAATGTCATCTTTGTGTTTTCCTCGAAAATTATGAATCATGATATCTGCCGCGTATCACAGCAAGGGAGCTTGAGAAAAATCAGGCATAAATCTCACAGTATCGCGATGCTCCTGCGCTGATGGTTTACCATTAGGAACGAGCCGAGTCTACGCCGCCATCTGGTTGGAGGCGTCCCTCTTCTTAAATCCTCACGAGATTCCAGATTGACTAAACGAGTACTCATCACAGGCGTGGCAGGATTTTTAGGTTCTCATCTTACAGACGCACTTCTCTCCGAGGGCAATTCTGTAGTTGGTATCGATAACCTGAGTACAGGTTCTCTTGAAAATCTGAAGCATCTTCAGTCCGAGCCACGCTTCGACTTTCACCAGCATGATATCTGCGTCCCGTTCGATTTCGACAAGATCGATTACGTCTTCAACTTTGCGTCTCCGGCAAGTCCAGAGGACTACAGCCGCTTGGGGATCGAGACGCTTGAAGTAGGGTCCTCCGGTACGCGTAATGCACTGGAATTGGCGAGCAAGTATGGCGCCAAATTTCTTCATGCTTCCACTTCTGAGTGCTATGGGGATCCTACAATACATCCGCAACCAGAAGAATACTGGGGCAATGTGAATCCAGTAGGCCCACGATCGGTTTACGACGAGGCCAAGCGATTTTCAGAGGCGCTGGTCATGGCATACCATCGCTATCGTAAGGTCGACACAAGACTCGTCCGCATCTTTAACACTTATGGCCCACGGCTCCACGCTGAAGATGGCCGCGTGATTTCCAATTTCATTGTGCAGGCGCTTCAGCGGGATGACTTGACAGTGTATGGTGACGGTAGCCAGACGCGCAGCTTTTGCTATGTTTCCGACGAAATCGACGGATTTCTTCGTCTCGCGCATTCCGACCAACATCTTCCGGTCAACATCGGCAACCCAAGTGAGTGGACCATTCTGGACTGCGCCCGGGCAGTACTTCGAGTCACTGGATCTGCAAGCAGAATCGTCTTCAAGCCTCTGCCAGTTGACGACCCCACGCAGAGGCAACCCGATATAACTCGAGCCAGACAGTTGCTGGGATGGGAGCCGAAGATTGACCTGGAAACCGGCCTGCGGCTTTGTCTTGAGTATTTCCAATCGCGCGTTGCTATGAATATCTCAGCACATGAGAAGACAGAATTCGAGAAAGGACTACGGCGCTGACTCTTGATCGCTTTCAATATGGCTTGTCGCAAAGCCTTGAGCAACCACAATATTGACCAACCGCATCATAGTTATGACAACATTTCTTCATTAAGCATGAGCTATGGCATTTACCGTACTTCTTGTTGACGACAATCCAGTGCAGGCCGCTACTCGACAGGCGATACTGACTTCGGCGGGGAAAAAGGTATCTGTAGCAACAAACGCAAGCCATGCGCTCGCGCTGCTAGAGGATCCCGTATTAGCAGGGAATGTGCGCTTGGTCATCACCGACCATTTGATGCCAGTGATGAATGGCCCACAATTTGTCGCTAAACTACGCGAGCAATTTCCAAACTTAGCAGTTCTGGTTTTGAGCGGTCTGCCCGATGCAGAAATCGAATATGCCGGATTGAACGTTTTTTATCGGCCTAAACCGATTGCTCCGGAAGAGTTGATTCGGCTAACAAAACTGTTCTGCCAGGAGGCCCTGCGCCGGACAGCCTGATTTCTGCCTTATATAAATAACGGCGCGATATCTGCCGTCAATTTCCTTTCCCACTCTTCTGCGCTCCCGGTTTTCTTCTTGCAGCATCATCAAAAATCTATAAAAACTCGTAAATAGCCCCTCAACGCAATCAAAAGCGGACGGAACTCAGGTCTTGCATCTCGTTAGAGTTGAGAGTAATTATTTCTTTTTGTTGTGCCTTGGAGTCCTAGAGCGGGAGAATGAGCAAAAGCAAGCGTCGCTGTCCGAATTGCGGCAATATTGAGATGACCCGCGTGGCACGACGCGGCTTCTTGCAGGAACGTGTTTATTCGAAGATGGGCCTTTACCCATGGGAGTGTCCATTCTGCCGCGAAGTCTTTCTTCTCAAGAGCCGTGGACGCAGCTATCGCAGGTCTAACCCCAATCCGGAAGGACACAAATAAACCCCAGAAGGGATTTTATTTATAAGAGGCTAAACAGGTCTCCATTGTTCTTTTCGAGGATATTGAGGACCTGAGTCAATGCGGCCTGCTGCGTTTCCGCTGTGCTTAGTTGAGTGGAAACCTGCGCGACGTCTGTCTGCATGAGGTTCGTTTGGGCTGAAGTAATCTGTG
>Ga0126371_10000222_pt1 | contig 43999 bp, 38 predicted proteins | sample PanSoiMetaPlot_4_FD_110145 | JGI IMG/M metagenome (GOLD analysis project Ga0126371, IMG submission 110145) | Tropical forest soil microbial communities from Panama - MetaG Plot_4 | ecosystem: Environmental > Terrestrial > Soil > Tropical forest > Bulk soil | place: Panama | collected 2016-02-17
TGCACTGCCAGGAGGTAGGTCCATGAACCGCGTGGCCGTCGCAATTCTCTTCCTATTTCTCCCGCTCTACAGTGTGGCGGACGACCTGTTCGACATCAAGCCCGTCGCAGACGGTGTCTACGCCGCGATTGCCAAGCCAGCCTTCAAAGTCAATTGCAACGCCGCGATCATCCTGCTCGACGACGTCGTCCTCGTTGTCGATACCCACTCAAAACCTTCCGCCGCCCGCGCCCTCATCGAGCAGATCAAGAAGCTCACGCCCAAGCCTGTCAGATTTGTTGTTAACACACACTTTCATTGGGACCACTACCAGGGCAATGAAGCCTATCCCAGCTCTTGGCCCGCTGGCGTTGAGATCATCTCTTCCGAGGCCACTCGCACAAGCATCGAACAGCGCGGCATTCCCCGTGTGAAGCACGAAATCGCGACCATGCCCGCCGCGATCGAACAGCTGAAAGCGGACCTGCAAAAAGCCTCCACTCTCGAACAGAAAGCTTCCATCCAGAAAGACATTTCCGAAGCTGAGGCATACCTCGCCGAGCTCAAGAGTATGCAAATCACTCTGCCAACCATGACCTTCGACCGCAGTTTCATCCTTCACCGCAAATCCCGCACGGTTGAAATCCTCTGGCTCGGCCGTGCCCACACCGACGGCGACGTCTTCGTGTTTCTCCCAAAGGAAAGAGTCCTGGTCACCGGCGACGCGCTCCACGGTTGGACTCCTTACATGGGCGACAGCTACCCCTATGATTGGATCAAGACTCTGGATGTCGCGGAGAAGCTCGACTTCGAGTACTCCATTGGCGGTCATGGCGAGGTCATGCGGGGAAAACAGACGTTCGAGCTGTGGAAGCAATACTTCAGCGATCTGCTCGACCAGACCGCCGCCGCTTACGCCGATGGCGCCACTCTGGACCAAGCCAAAAAGCGCGTGTCCGACTATCTAGTCTCAAAGTATGCCGCCAAGTTTGATCCGAAATTTCCGCAGAGTGTCGGTTCCAATGTAATCAAGGCTTACCAGGTCATCGCTTTCGCTCCGTGATGCGCGGTGCGATCCCACGCAAGGTCAGATTCGCGCCGATTAAGTGCGGGCTCTCGGGATTGTGGGTGATCACAGGCAAACCGGAAGTCAATTGTTGTAAGCAGGGTCAGCATCACCGGAATCCGGTCACAACGAAGCATGAAAAGAGCCCCACGCCAACCACCTGTTTCCAACGGGTTACGGCTCTTTTCTAGGGAGCGTTTACATTCATTTACACCTTGGACCCCCAAAAACCCATGCTGTTTACATGTCGCTCGCGCTGCTCTATGTCGAATAGAGGGTAAATCGTGCCGTCTGCCGCGTTTCAAGTTGTTGTAAGCACGTTCTTCGGTCGATAGGTTCCTTTCATGCACTAGAGAGCGAGTCAGCGCGCAAGTTAAGTGGATGGAATCAGTTGCAAATGGTGCTGCCAGTGTGACGGAGTTCTCGGCGGGGCCCTGTCGATTTTCGATCTCTCGGCTGAAAATTGTCAGACGTGTATGATCGCGGCATGTCGACGGTCTCCACTGATGTGACCGCAGCCTTCATTCTGGCTGGTGGGAAGAGTGTGCGCATGGGTACAGATAAGGCCTTCGTTCTCCTCGAGGGCCGCTCGCTACTGGCGCGCATGTTGGAACTGGCCCGATCGGTGTGTGCGGAGGTGAAGATCGTGGGCGATAGCGCCAAGTTCGCGGCTTTTGCGCCGGTGGTGGAAGATGTCTTTCCGGGATGCGGTCCGCTGGGGGGAATTCACGCGGCGCTGCGCTCGTCGCAAACGGATCTGATTCTCTTGCTTGCGGTGGATATGCCGTTTGTCTCGGCTGCTTTTCTGGAGTTTCTAATGAGGCGAAGTCGGGAGTCGGATGCAAAGGTGACACTGGCCCGTACACGTGACGGGCTGCAGCCTCTGTGCGCCGTTTATCGTCGGACGTTTGCTGACTCCGCTGAGAAAGCGCTGCGGGCAGGGCGTTACAAGATCGACGCGCTGTTTGAGAAGGCGCAGACCCAAGTGATCGACGAAGAAGAGTTGCACGCCGCGGGGTTCTCGGCCGAATTGTTTCGCAATCTGAATACACCTGAGGATCTGGGCGACTCCCGGGGATGATGGGTTCATTAACTGGGACAATGAGGCTGATTGCAACATCCAAATGGAGAATTAATTTCGCGCCCTCACTTCAGCTCGGCTTGACTGAAGACGGCAAGGGTTTCTTCTTCGGTTGGAGGGTGCAGGATGTTGCGTTCTGCGAAGCCGTCTGCCTGTGGATAAGATGTCCGGCGAATGCGATCGGCAGCGCTCAGAAAATTATAGCGAGTGTGCCGGAAGTGGGCGTCTGAGTCGAGCAGCAGCCAATCAGCCCCCGGTTTGCCGAAGGGCATTCCGACGCTGCCAGCATTCACAATCCGGGTCGTTCCAACCATTCGATCAAACTGGATGTGAGTGTGTCCGCAGACCACCATCTCTACCCGCAGTTTTTCAAAAAGCGGCAAGAGAGAGGTTTCGGGTGTGATGCGGGTGAAGATTTCTGTGTCATTACGTGGCGTTGCGTGACAGAAAAGCACCTGTCCGAGTCCTGGGATTCCGAGTTGGTAGGTTGATAGCCAACGTGATAACAACCGCTTGTGATCGCCCCGCATTTGCTGCGCAGTCCAGCGTACCGGCTCTCGCCAACGTTCGGGAGTTGTGCGATACCAATCGGACTCAATGCCGTTCATCTGCGCAAGTACCTCGCGGTCTCCGTTGCCGTGGATGAACACAGTCGGAGTCTCAACATCCAACAAAGTCTGGATTGTCTCCTGCGGCAAGGGACCAGGCAGGACGTCTCCTCCAACCACGATGCGGTCTACTTTGAGATCATGCAGTTCGTGCAGTACAGCCTCAAGCGCGGGAAGGTTGGCATGAATGTCGTAAATGGCTGCAATACGCACTGTGCAGAATCCGTATGTGTTGAATCTGTTCAGGCCTGAACGTCCTGAAAGGATAAACAATCGGCGCTCAACTGGGCCATCTTCCCGAAATGTGCCTTACTCTGTCCCTCACCGACAGATCCGTTTGCAGCCGGCGACATCTGTTATTTTTTGTGTGTGAAAAAGGTGCTGTACGGACGGTTCGTCTTTGGCGCGTCGGCCGTACTGTTCGGCGTCATGGCACTGATGTGGCATGACGCTGACACCTGGCAGGCTTTGCAACAGATCTGGAGCCTGCCTTTTGGCGTAGCCATCGGCAGGTGTCTGATGGTGGCTCAGATTGCTGGCGGGATTGGGTTGCAGCACCCACGGACCGCGCGCTCGGCCTCGCTTATTCTTGGCGTTGTCTATTTGCTTTTCTCGCTGTCCTGCGTCCCTGCCATTGTTGCCGCACCGAGCGTCTACGCAACATATGGGAGCTTCTTCGAGCAGCTTTCCTTACTCTGCGGCTCGATTGCCCTATTGGCTGCGACTGAGAGCAATCCAGCAAGGTGGTTAGCATTGGGAAGAGTGGCGCGCCTTGGACTCGGATTGTGCGCGATTTCATTTACTCTCAGTCAGATTATCTATCTTCGCGTCACGGCTAACCTGGTTCCAAGGTGGATTCCGCCCGATCAGATGTTTTGGGCGATACTCACGACCATCGCCTTTGCACTCGCGGCGATTGCCCTACTCATCGATCGCCAGGTAAGGCTTGCCACACGTTTGATGACCCTCATGCTAGCGCTTTTTGGCGTGATGGTTTGGATCCCCCGCCTGACTTCTCACCCCGAGGTTCATCTGAACTGGTCGGAATTCGCGCTGACCTTTCTGATTACGGGTGCTTCCTGGGTCGTGGCAGATTTGAGGTCTTTATGACTCCGGCGGATCAGACGTGCTGCCTCATCGGGCAATCGCCTCCGCCATTTCGCACCCGTGCGCGGTCCCCAACTCGGAAATCGCGCGGGCTTCATTCTTTCTGTTCGATTCTGAACACGCTGTCACGTTGGCGGACACCTCCGGTTCATTGCTAAACAGAATGCTCCTTAGAATCAAGCACTTGTCGGATTCACAAAGGAAGGGCAGTTGCTTCCCTCCCAGCGTACCGACGAGTGTTTAATTCTGTGGGGACACGAGCCGTATGCAGACTTTGATCGAAGACCTTCGTTATGCGATCCGCATGTTGCGGAAAAATCGGGCATTCACGGCCGTTGCACTGCTTACGCTCGCGCTCGGGATTGGTGCGAACACCGCGGTTTTCTCCATCGTGAATGGCGTGCTTCTCAATTCCTTGCCCTTTCCAGCCGCCGACAAGTTGGTCGTAGTGTTTGAAAGCAAGCCGAACTTTACCGAAGGTTCTATTTCATATCCCAACTTTCTGGATTGGAAACGTGACAACTATTCATTTTCATCGATCGCGGCGTATCGTCCCGACAGCTTCAGCTTGACTGGAACGGGGGAACCCGAGCAGATCAATGGAAAAATGGTATCAGCGGAGTTCTTCTCTATTCTTGGAGTGAACCCCTCGATGGGGCGCATGTTTGCAGAGGAGGAAGATCAGTTAGGTGCGGGCCATGTCGTCCTTATAAGTGACAAGTTCTGGAAGCGAAAACTGGGATCCCTATCCGACGTGCTGGGCCACCAACTCGTGCTGGATGGTGAGGGTTACACGATCATTGGCGTCATACCGTCCAGCTTCCATTTAACTCTCCCGAATTTTAGAGATGATGGAGAGTTATATGTACCGATCGGACAGTGGAGATACGCGAATTTCCGAGATCGCAGCCATGCACTGGGGATGAAAGCCATCGGCCGACTACGGCCCGGCGTCACTCTTGCTCAGGTGGGCGTCGATATGGACAGAGTCACGCGCAACCTGGCTGTGGCATTTCCCCAGGCTGACGCCGGTGAAGGGGCAACCGTAGTGTCATTGAAGCAAAAGATGGTAGGGGACATCGAACCGTTTCTTCTAATGCTGCTCGCGGCCGTGTGCTTTGTGCTCCTCATTGCCTGCGTAAACGTTGCCAATCTCCTGTTAGTGCGCTCGACGGCACGGAGACGCGAGTTCGCCATACGCGCGGCACTCGGCGCGGTCCAGCGACGCGTCGTTCGCCAACTTCTAACGGAGAGCATCCTGCTCGCACTTGTTGGTGCCGCTCTCGGTCTGGTGCTTGCTTCATGGGGAACCAGAACCGCGCTGTCTCTGCTACCCGTCCAATTGCCGCGCGCGGAAGGAATCAGGCTGGACGCTCACGTCCTGATTTTCACTGCGGTGGTTTCGGTTCTCGCCGGTGTGCTTTTTGGTCTGGTCCCGGCACTGAAAATGGCGCGGCCAAACGTCCAGGACACGCTCAAGGAAGGCGGCCGGGCGATGAGTAGCCATCAGAGCGCACAAGGAGTCTTTGTCGTGGTCGAAATGGCAATGGCGCTTGTGCTGCTGACTGGTGCCGGCTTGATGGTACGCAGCTTGGTGCATTTGTGGAGCGCAGACCCGGGATTTGATCCGCACAACGTGCTCACGTTCAGCGTGTCACTTCCGAACTCACAAGGGACTGTGAGTGCCGAGGCGCTTCGCTCAACTTTTCGGCAACTGCACGACACCCTGACTTCAGTTCCCGGCGTGCAGTCGGTTTCCTTATCTGGCGGCTCGATTCCCATGATGAGCGACGACGAAGAGTTATTTTGGGTTGAGGGCCAAACCAGGCCTGCGACCGATAAGGATATGGATTGGACACTGCGCTACACGATTGAACCCGGCTATTTTCAGGCGATGAACATTCCGCTGAAGCGTGGCCGCCTCTTGACCTCTGACGATAACGAACATTCCCGATTGGTAGCTACCGTAGATGAAGCGTTCGCTCAAAGGTATTTCCCCGGGCAAGACCCGGTCGGGAAGCACATCAACATGAAAGGAGTCGACCGACCGTTGGAAATTGTCGGCGTGGTTCGGCATGTTAAACAGTGGGGCATCGACTCCGACGATAAACAATCTCTGCATGCCCAACTTTACGCCCCTCTCATGCAGAGGACCGACCAGGAAATACAACAGTCGGCGACTGGGATAGATGTTGTGCTGCGCACAGAAGCGGCACATCCTGCGACGCTGCAATCGATTCGCAATGTGATTGGGCGAATGAATCAAGGGCAGTTTATCTATGATGTTCGTCCGCTTGATGAAGTCATTTCAAAATCGCTGGCTGCGCAACGGTTCTCTATGATTCTGCTTGGCGTCTTCGCTGCGCTAGCGTTGCTTCTAGCGAGCGTTGGTATCTACGGCGTCGTTTCTTACCTGGTTGGGCAGCGTACCCATGAGATCGGAATCCGCATGGCTTTGGGTGCGCAAAGATGGCACATTCTTGGTCTTGTTCTCGAACGCGGAGCACGGCTTGCCACTGTCGGAGTCGGCCTTGGTTTGGCCGCCGCCCTGGGAATAACCAGGCTCATGGCCAGTCTGCTCTATGGAGTCGGCGCGACCGATCCTTTGACTTTCGCGGGCGTTACGATCCTGTTGGTGCTCGTCGCGCTTGCAGCGTGCTACATTCCAGCGCGGCGCGCAACGAAGGTTGATCCGCTAGTAGCCTTACGCTACGAATAACCGCGTGTCGCCAACCCGGACCAGCGGAATCTACGTTCCCCAGTCCACCCACGATCTTGCAGCAGTGGTCTTGAACGCCATTGTTAGGTTTGCGATAGCGAGTTCCCGTGTGTTGGTGAAGTGACGAAAATAAATGCGGCGCAACAACATATAGCATAACCTCGCTCTCAATTGACAACTGCTCTCACGGTGGCTGATACTGCAACCGGCGCATGTAGGGTGCATCGGCACATCGCCGAAGGGCAATGCCCACCTACACGATCTTATCGTGGAGGCCTATATGCCCGATCTAGAGAACCTCAAAAAGCAAGCCAAACTCATATTGCGATGGCACCGCGATGGGTACTATCCCGTTGCCGCCCAGATCCGTGGGCTCCTACCTCGTTTCCTGAATGTGCCAGATGCCGAAATTCTTGCCGCGCCTCTTAAGCTAAGCGATGCGCAGGAAATGGTCGCAAGACAGCACGGCTTCGATAGTTGGCAAGCCCTGAAGGCTGGACTTTCCACCACATCACGCCAGGTGAAACCGTCGCCATCGAACGCGAAGATTGTCGGCGCAGAGCCCCAACTGTTCGTCGCCGATGTCCAGAGATCGTGCGAGTTTTTCTGTAAGAGGTTAGGCTTTTCACTGGTATTCAGTTACGGCAAGCCTCCCTTCTATGCACAAGTAGGTCGCGACGGCGCACGTCTCAATCTCAGGTATGTCGAGGAGACCGTAATCGATTCGAAGGTCCGCGATCGGAAGGAACTGTTGTCGGCTTCGATGACCGTTGCCACAGCGGACGAGATAAAACTGCTGTTCCTTGAGTTTCAGTCTGCTGGGGTTACGTTTCACCAGGCACTGAAAAGGCAGCCTTGGGGCGCCAAAACGTTCGTCGTCAAAGATCCGGACGGGAGTCTGCTGCTGTTTGCCGGACCCGCCACCTAACACTTTCCACCGCCAGACTTCGAAGACAGTTTCGAACAGACCGCAGATTACGAAGCGGGATGATAGTGATAGTGGAGCTATTCGTAGCGGAGAGCCACCACCGGGTCGACGAGTATGGCACGGCGCGCGGGTATATAGCAGGCCAAGACGGCAACTAGAATCAGCAGGCCTGACACGGCGGCAAACGTAAGCGGGTCGTGTGCGGATACGCCAAACAGCAGGTGTGACATGAGCCGAGTAAGTCCCAAGCCAACCACGATTCCAATCACCACTCCCACCAGGGCCAACCTTGTGCCCTGCTGTAATACCATTTGCAGCACATGTCCGCGCTGTGCTCCGAGCGCCAGGCGAACTCCGATTTCGCGTTGACGTTGCGAGACGGTGTACGACATCACGCCATAAATGCCGATGATTCCCAGCGCGAGCGCCATCGAGGCTGCTATTCCCAGCATCACGAGAGTGAAAGAGGTTTGCGCCATGGATTTGTCGTAAACGTCCCACATCGTGCGCACTGAGGCCAGCGGCAAATTTGAATTCACCGACCAAACTGCCTGATGGATTTCATTCAGGAAACTCTCGGTGCCAGCGCGCTCGCTGCGGATCACAAATGTTACTGCGCGAGTTGCTCTTGGTCCCGTTCCAAATATATCGATCACTAGCGCAGGCCAGTACACGATTTCCGGAGCCGTCTCCTGAACTCCCTTCTCGCGAACATCCTGAATCACGCCGACCACCTCGTGCCAAGCCATTTTGGGGGACTCGCGCAGGTGCTTGCCGACTGCGGCCGAAGGCGTGCCCCACATTTCACGGGCCAAATTCTCGGAAACCATCACAACCGGCCGGCGTTCATAGATTTCACTCCACGTCATTTCGCGTCCCGCAACCAATCTTGTTCCAGCCGTCTGCAATAGACCGGGCGAGATGTATTTGTACAGCCGCAGCGGAGGTATGGTGTTGTCGGCATATACCTTGTCCTCGGCAAAGACATCATCCCAGTCCGAGTCGAAGCCTTCCATGGGCATCTCGCTCACGAACGCGGCAGACTTCACGCTCTGAATCGCCGCCAGCTTATCGACAATTTCGCTCTGTATTCGCGTCACTCGGTCGGGGTCGGTCACCAGAGAATCGGGAATCGAAATTCGCAGGAGTTGCAGATGCTGGGGATCCGCGAATCCCGGGTCGACGGTTCGCAAGTTCTTAAATGTGCGAATCATCAAGCCTGCGCTCACCAGCAGCACTAGCGCCATCGCCACTTGGCTCACAACCAGCAGATTTCGCCCCCGATGCCGTTCCCGGCTCGCGCTGGTCGTCCGTCCTTCGCTCCGCAGAGTCGACGAACTCCACGGCCCGGCGTATTTCAGTGCGGGAACGAATCCAAATAGCAGGCTCGAAAGCACTGAAAGAACGAAGGTGAATGCCAGCGTCCGCGCGTCCAGTGAGATTTCAGTCAGGCGAGGCAGGTTCGACGGACCCATTGCTACCAGAAAGCGCACGCCAGCGTACGCTAAGCCAATGCCCACCAACCCGCCCATGAGGCCAAGCATTGCGCTTTCGACGAGAAGGCCGCGCACGATGCGCGCCCAACCTGCACCCAGTGCCGCGCGAACGGCCAATTCCGGCTGACGCGTCTCGACCCTCACCAGCAATAGATTGGTCACATTGGCGCAGGCAATCAGCATCACCAAGCCAATTGTCCCCATAACGACCCAAAGCAATTCACCGACGTTGCCGATCACTTCCTGTTTCAACGGACGGATCATCGGCGTGATTTTCCAAGTCTCGTAGATGTGCGGATTTGAACCGGGTCCGTTCGACCATGAGTCCATCCAGATCGGTAGCATGCGCGAAATGTCCGCATTGGCTTCGGCGATGGTTGAGCCTGGCTTAAGCCGGGCGATTCCGTGGTATCCGAATCCTGCAAGGATCACCTTGCCGCGGTCAAAAGCCAGGGGTGAGATCACATCAAAATCTGCGTCGACAAACTGAAAGCTTTGCGGCATCACTCCCACAATTTCGCGTGGTCGCGAATCGAGCATGATGGTTTGCCCAACGACCGTAGGGCTTCCGCCGAAGTGCCTGTGCCAGTAGCCGTAGCTCAGCATCACCCTTTCCGGACCACGCGGTACCTGATCTGTTGATAACAGCCAACGCCCGATTGCCGGCGGAACGTTAAAGGCCTGAAGTACACCATCGCTCACGTCAACTGTGCGGACCTGTTCTGGCTCGGCAAGGCTAGTAACGTTTGCGGTGCCAGTTATCCAAACCCCCACGGATTGAAATGTCCGGTTTTGCTCGGCGTAGGTGAAATACATCGACGGGGAGAGCAGTAGACCATTCTCGAAATCTGCCAACCCGTCTGCGCCTGGCGCGGTCTGATGCACCGCTACCAGTTCATTCGCGCTCGGATAATGGAGTGGTTTCAGCAGCACGCTGTTCACAACGGAGAAGACAGCTGTGTTGGCGGCGATTCCAATTGAGATGGTTAACAACGCGACTACCGTGAATACCGGATTGTGACGCAGCGTGCGCAGGCCGTAACGGATATCCGAAAGAAAGTCTTCGACCGGAGGCCATCCCCACACGTTGCGGCTTCTCTCTTCAAGCAAGCCTACGTTCCCAAACTCCCGACGGGCCGCATATATCGCGTCTTCGCGCGACATCCCGTCCGCGACTAATTCCTCGACCTTTTCGTCGAGATGCGCTTGAATCTCTTCCGATAATTCACTGTACAGCCGTCGTCGCGAGAGTAATTGCCTCAGCCAACTCATGATTCACCTGGCGCTAATACTCGTGTTATGCCCTCCAGCATGCGTTCAAAACTCGATACCTCATGCTGCAGATGCTTCGCACCTGCGGGTGTCAATTTGTAAATCCGAACTCGGCGATTTGTGGCCGAGGTGCCCCACTCAGCTTTAACTAGATCTTGCTTGAGAAGACGCTGCAGAGCGGGGTATAGGGAACCTTCTTCGATCTGAAGCAAGTCATCGGAAGTGCGCTTGATGTGTTGCGCTAGCGCATAGCCGTGCAATGGTTGGCGTTTGAGGGTCCGGAGAATCATCATCTCCAGGGCGCCTGGAAAGAGATCTCGTTGTGCTGCTTTGGTCATCGGAATAAACCCGCGATTGGGAGGCTATGTTTCTCTAGGCCTAGAGCAAAATAGTATAAAAACCTCGATATAGTCAAGCGCCAAATGAAAACTGTGTTAGGGAGATCGCTGCGGCAGCCATTGGCCTAGGGAAGTAAGTTCTGCCGTCTTGATGTACTTCAGACCGATAGATCAAATCTGATAAGGTTGAAATGACTCCGGGCGAGCAGCTCGCAACTGTCGGCCGGTGTAGTTCTATGCCCGCACCGTACATCGAATTTCGCGACGTCTCGAAGGCTTTCGGAGACAATGTCGTGCTGGAGCACGTCAACTTCGACGTGAAGCCCGGCGAGACCGTCTGCATCCTGGGGCGCAGCGGTGTGGGCAAGTCGGTATCGCTGCATCAGATCATGGGGTTTCTCAAGCCGGACTCGGGGCGCGTCATCGTTGCCGGCGAAGACATCACTGATTTCACGGAGGAACAACTCGAGCCTGTCCGGAAAAGAGTCACGATGGTTTTTCAGAATGGGGCACTGTTCGATTCCTTAACGGTCGGTGAGAATGTCGCGTTTCCGCTCCGTGAGACGCAAGATCATAGCGAAGAGCAGATTTATCAGATCGTCGATGGTTTGCTACAGATGGTGGGCGTGCAGCAGATGCGCGATCTGCTGCCATCGGACCTTTCCACGGGCATGAAGCGGTCGGTGGCGATTGCACGCGCGTTGGCGGCACGGCCGGAATGTGTTCTTTACGACGAGCCCACGACGATGGTAGATCCGCTGATGGCGCAATTGCTGGGTGACCTGATCAAGCGGCTGAAGATACAGCTTAATCTAACCGGCATAGTCGTGACTCATGATATGCGCCTGGCGAAGAAACTGGCCGAGCGCGTTGTCTTCCTGCATGAAGCCAGAGCAATTTTCTTTGGAACCTACGCCGACATGGAGAAGAGTCCGGAGCCGATCATTCAGGAATTCCTAGAACTGGATGAGTTGAAAATCGAAGCGTAGAGACGTGGCAAGCAAGGTCTCTACTAGAACCCCCGCTCGACCAACTCTTCGATCGTGAAGCGGCTTTCCGGTGAGTTACCCGTCATCATCTTCTCCACATATTTTGCGATCAAGTCGGCTTCGAGGTTTACCGGATCGCCCGCTTGCAACGAGTGGAGATTGGTCATCTCGACGGTGTGGGGGATGATTGCGATGGTGCAGCGGTTTTTTTCCAGGTTTGCCACCGTCAGGCTGATGCCTTCGATCGAGATCGATCCTTTGTAGACGGTGTACTTCTCGATTTCTTCTGGGAGTTCAATCGTAAGCCACCAGTTTTCGGAATCGGCGATGCGCTCGAAGGAGATTAGCTTGCCAACGCCGTCGACGTGCCCTTGCACGATGTGTCCGCCGAAGCGGCCGTCGGCTTTCATGGGCAATTCGAGATTGACGAGAGCGCCCTCGTGAATGCGGGAGAACGACGTTCGGGCCCAGGTTTCGGGGGCGAGGTCGGCACAGAACGATCGGGGCTTGATGTCGAGTGCGGTCAGACAGACGCCGCTCACGGAGACGCTATGCCCCGTGCCAAGTTCTTTGGGTGCGTGGTCGGCGGCAATAGTGATGCGGCGGTTCTCTCCACGCTGCTCGATGCTGGTGATGCGTCCTACTTCTTCTACGATGCCAGTAAACATGGGGACCTCGGGGATGACCTAACATCATAATTCACCACAGAGACACAAAGGCACAGAAGACAGCAACCGGGAAATGGATTACCGACGGGCGCCTTTCTCTGTGTCTCTGTGGTGAAGGTTCAGTCCTCATCTGGATCCCGCAGATACCCCTCAACTGCTAAGTCCTCTCCGAAGCGGTGCAGGTGCAGGTGCTTTACCTGCGCGGCTTGGCTCATTTGGCGGAATCCGGGACCGGCTGCAAATGGCACGGAACCGGTACCCCCAAGAATTTTGGGTGCATAGAAAAGAAACACTTTGTCGATTACCCCTGCGGCCAAAGCCGCCCAATTTACGGTTGCTCCCCCTTCAATCAACACACTCAGGATTTCAAGTTGCCCGAGGCGACGGAGAATTGCAGAAAGGTCGGGACGACCGTCGGATTCAAATCCCGGGACTTTTTCGATGCGGACTCCAAGATGCTCAAGCTCGGCCTGCTTCTGCTCGTTGGCCGAGCTGCAGAAGACCAGTACGTCGTTCTTGTTCTTGTCTGCCAGGCTGTGTACGAGTCGAGAGTCAACGGGCATGCGCAGACGCGAATCCAGGATGACGCGTAAAAGCGGACGCCGCCGCGGATGGCCGCTGCGATCGGTTAACAGGGGATTGTCGGAAAGGATTGTGCCGGCGCCGACGAGAATCGCGTCGTGCTGATGACGAAGCTCCTGCACGTGAGCCCGCGCGACTTCGCTGGTGATCCAGCCACCTGCCGGCATCCCTTCCTTGGCGGCGAGCGCCTCCACTGGCGGCGGAGCGATTTTGCCGTCGAGCGTCATCGCAGCCTTGAGAGTTACAAAAGGAGCACCGTGGCGGATGTAGCGCGCGAAGGCTTCATTCAGACGCCGCGCCTGCCCTTCAAGCCTTCCAACTTCGACGTGAATACCGGCCGAGCGTAATTGCTCAAAGCCGCGTCCGCTCACCTTTGGATTCGGGTCAGGCATGGATGCCACAACACGGTGAATGCCCGCTTTGATGAGAGCGTCGGTACAGGGCGGAGTCTTTCCCTGATGCGCATGCGGTTCGAGATTGATGTAGAGCGTCCCGCCTCGGGCTTTTGCGCCAGCCTGTTCCAGGGCGAGAATCTCTGCATGCTTGACTCCGGCATACGTGTAAGTGCCGCTGCCGACCACGTTGCCGTGCGGGTCGACAATGACCGCTCCGACATAGGGATTCGGCGAGGCGAGGCCGACCCCTTTGCTGGCCAATTCAAGCGCCCGATGGAGATGTTGTTCGTCGGCGGAGTGAGCGGGCATTCAGGGAAGAATCTAACATGTGGTGGGATTGTGCGCTGTGATGGGAATTGGCTAGCCCGTGTTGAGCTTAGGTATTTCGTGAGACCGAAAGCATATGCCGACCTCGGCGGATGGTAAGGTCCCTCGCGCCGGCTTCGCCGCCGCTGAGGATGACATAGCTTTATGGATTAGTGACGGGGTGGAAAGCTAGGGAACGAGTCGTCTTCTATCTCTGCTACCGCGGCACCGCTGCGGCCCTTCGGGCCACGACGGATTGGCGCAGGGACATATGCATACGGATCGCCGGATTGAGCGGGTCCTTTGCCAAGCCAGCGTTTCAAGAAATCTAGGGCAATCCTAAATCGCGACCGGTCTTGCCCGGCATCCGTCATAAGCACTCCTCAGGGCTAGAGCCCCAATCTTGTCCACCTGAGCGGCACGGTTGAAGCCGTGCCGTTCCAAATCTATTCAAACAGCGAATCCACAAATTCCTTCGGATCAAACGGCAATAAGTCGCCGGCTTTTTCACCCACGCCGACGTATCGAACTGGCAAGCCCAATTCTCGACAGATCGCAACGACGACGCCACCTTTGGCGGTGCCGTCGAGTTTGGTTAAGACGATCCCCGTCACGCCCGCCGACTCGGTGAACATACGGGCTTGCTGCAGACCATTTTGCCCGGTCGTGGCATCCATCACAAGCAGAGTTTCATGGGGGGCGCCGGGGATAATTCGTTGAGCCGTTCGGCGCATCTTGTCGAGTTCAGCCATCAAGCTGGACTTGGTGTGGAGGCGGCCGGCGGTATCTACGACAACGTAGTCGGTCTTGCGGGCTACGGCGGCCTGCAATGCGTCGAACAAGACGGCTGCGGGATCACCTCCGGGCTTTGTTTTGATCACTTCGGTTCCGGTGCGCTGGCCCCAGATTTCCAGTTGCTCGATTGCCGCAGCGCGAAAGGTATCTGCCGCACACAGGAGGACGTTTTTTCCTTGCGACCGGAAGACTTGCGAGAGCTTCCCGATCGTTGTGGTCTTGCCGGTACCATTGACGCCCACGACGAGGATGATCTCGGGCGTGCCGTCCACTTTGCTGACCGGACGCAAGTTCGCAGTGTTCAGGATGCTCAGCAGCTCTTCCTTCAGAAGCCGTTTGAGTTCCTCAACATTCTTGATCTGCTTGCGGTCGGCCTTTTCACGAAGCTTGCCCAAAACCTCCTGCGTGGTCGTCGACCCGAGATCGGCGCCAATGAGAGTAGCCTCGAGATCGTCGAGTGTGTTCCGGTCGATCTCCTTGCTGAAGGAAACGACCTCCTCGATGCGCTCGGTCAAATTCTCGCGCGTGCGGGTGACCGCCTGCTTCATGCGGTCCACAAAACTGGTTTTCTTCTCTTCTTCGAGGCTACCGAATAAGGTCTGAATCATAAAAAGCCCAAAACCCGATTATAGGATGTATTGGACCGTTGCAGGTTGGAAGGGCGTTGCCGGTATCCGCAAGAAGTCGCCGATTACGGACAACTTTCGCTCCAATACCTGCTATGCTAGCGGACGTTCATTTCCGCGTGCCGGTGACTACAAATGGGTTCGCCGCGCGACTCTCACTCTCTTCGCATGCACTGGTTGTGGGGCTGTCTCCCGCTGCTTCTGTGCACGGTGTTAAACGTCCGCGCCTCGCAACAGACTGGTCAGAGTTCTACTCCCAACAACTCCAACCAGGGGCAATCCGGTGAAATGTCGGTGAAAGAGGAAACCTCTAGCTCTTCAAGCGACTCTGATGCTGCAAAATTCCGCGTGAATGTGAAGCTGGTGTTAGCTCGCGTTGTGGTACGGGACTCGACCGGGCACGCGGTCGGGAATCTGAAGAAAGAGGATTTTGAGCTTTTCGATAACGGAAAAAAACAGGCCATCTCGAATTTTGACGCGGAGCATGTTGCGGCGGCTGCCGTTGCCGCGGCACCGTCGGGCGCGGTCCCGAATGGAACGGCGAACCCAATCCCAGCACCACCTACGTTTCCCTCGCGTTACGTCGCATATGTTTTCGATGATTTACGCCTTAATTTCGGGGATCTCGCCCATGTCCGCGAAGCCGCGCAGCGACGTATCGACGAACTGCCTGCGAGCGATAGAGCGGCGGTTTTCTCGACTTCAGGACAAACTGTTCAAGACTTCACGGATGACCGCGCGAAGTTGCTGCAGAGTTTGAACAACGTGGTACCTCGCCCGATTCAATTACAACAGACCAATCCATGCCCAGACATTAGTTTTTATCAAGCTGATCTCATCGTAAACAAGAACGATCCTGTTGCGACGCAGACGGCCATCAACGACTATCTGTACTGCTCAGGTACGAACAATGCAGCAGGCGCGAGTGGCTTTGTTCAAGGAGCAGCTACCCAAGTGCTCAGTATCGGGGAAGAGGAGAGCAGGATGGGTCTCCGGACTCTCCAAGATGTTGTGAGGCGAATGTCGGCGCTTCCCGGCCAAAGAACTTTGGTTATTGTGTCACCTGGGTTTTTGACGCCGGACCTCGAATACAACTACAGCGAGTTGATCGACCATGCGCTTCGTGCACAGGTGGTCATTAGCTCTCTCGATGCACGAGGACTTTACGTTGTAATACCGGGCGGCGATGCAGGCCAGCGTGGAAGAGCCGTCTTACCCATTCCCGGAGATACCTTTGCAGTTGCTTCGCGCGCTCAGTTTCAGATGCGGTCCGCTTCCGCCGAGAGCGACATCCTGGCGGTGTTGGCGAACGGAACCGGCGGCACGTTTTTCCAAAACAACAACGACATGAAGGATGGCCTTCGGCGTGTGGCCGATCTGCCCGAGTATTGGTACGTCATCGGCTTTACTCCACAGAACCTGAAGAATGATGGGAAGTTTCATACCTTGAGGGTCACTCTGGCAAATCACCAGAAGTATGAGTTGCAGGCTCGACGGGGATATTATGCACCGCGAAAAGCAGAAGATCCGGCTGAGGAAAGCAAGCGCGAGGTCGAAGACGAAGTTTTCTCGAGCGAAGAGTTGCACGAGTTGCCGGTCGTTCTGCACACGGAGTTTTTCAAGCCTGCCGATGATGCGGCGAAGTTGACGGTGCTGGCGCGGATCGATGTAAAGCGTCTTCACTACAAGCAGGCGCAAGATCGAAATCAGAACGATCTGACGGTGGTCACCGCAGTTTTCGATCGGAACGGGAACTTCCTACAGGCGAATCAGAAACTGGTGCAAATGCGGTGGAAGAGTGAGACACTGCAGGCCAAACTAGGCTCCGGGATCACTTTGAAATCCAGTTTCGACGTGAAGCCCGGTCGTTACATGGTGCGAGTAGTGGCTCGAGACTCCGAGCAACAAGTCATGTCCGCAGAAAACGGTGCGGTCGAAATTCCGTAGAGGTGGCACACATGAAACCTTTGTCTCAAATCAATCTGAAACATTTCTTCGCTGTAGTCACTTCGCTCACCGCCATGCTGGGGACAGCGTATGCGCAGCAGCCTGCAGACGCAAATGAACCTACCGTCAAGGTGGAGACTCGCGTCGTTCTAGTGGATGCCGTAGTTACCGATAAGAAGGGAAACTACATTCGCGATCTTGGCTCAAATGATTTCAAAGTCTGGGAAGACGGGAAAGAGCAAACGGTCACTAGCTTTACCCGCGAAGACGCGAATCCCGACCCGGCACATCCGCATAAGCACTATCTGGTTCTTTTCTTCGACAACAGCACGATGGAGTTCGGAGATCAGGCCAAAGCGCGCGAGGCGGCTGCCAAGTTCGTCGATTCAAATTCCGGTCCCGATCATTTGATTGCGGTGGTGGAGTTCGGCGGAACCTTGCGAATTACGCAGAATTTCACGACAGACAGTGAGCGTTTGAAAAAGGTTGTCGCCGGGATCAAGTTCTCGACCGTTTCACCGAATTCTCCGTCGCCTGATCTTGCCTCAACGGCTTTGCCGCAATCTTCTGTGCCATCTTTGGGACCACCTGCATTTGGAGGGCTCGAAGCCGACTTTGGGGCGCGCAGCGTCTTCCTCGCGTTGCGGAATGTGGCGAAAGGGCTGGCCGGTGTTCCCGGTCGAAAGACTCTCGTGCTGCTCAGCGCGGGGTTCCCGATGACGTTGGAATTCGAATCTGAGCTCAATGCGACGATCGATGCGTGCAATAAGGCAAATGTGGCTGTATATCCGATAGATGTTCGTGGCTTAGTTGCTCCAGTGCCGACGCCAATGCCGTCCGGGGCTACGCTGAGTCCACAGCCGAGTAACAACTCAGCACATCTGGTTCCGGCATCACTCGCACTACGCGGATATAGAACAGGTCCGTTTCTGCATCTCGCGTCGTTTGCGGCCGAGCCTGCCGATCCGCCCCAGCACGCTGGTGGAGGTGGAGGCGGAGGTACTGGCGGGGGCGGCGGCCGTCCCGGAGGTGGAGGCGGTGGTGCACCCGGTGGAGGTGGGGTTGGCGGAGGAGGTGGCAGAGGCGGCAGCGGAGGGGCAGGGGGTGCCGGTGGCGGCAAAGGCGGCAGCGGAGGAACGACCGGTGGTGGCGGCAAAGGCGGCTCGACTGGCGGGGGCGGCGTGCGCGGCGGTGGTGGTGCACCCGTTATGCCGTCGAATTACACTCCGTTGAATCCGCCGCAGCAACTCATCCCACAGATTCCCAATGTCTCTAACAACCAGCAATTTCTTTATCAGTTGGCGGAAGGCACGGGCGGATTCGTCATCGTAAACACGAATGACTTGCTCGGAGGCATGGAGCGCATCGCCAAAGATCAAACCGAGTACTACCTGTTGGGTTACCGGCCACCGGATTCTGCCGACGGCAGTTGCCACTCCTTGAAGGTCAAGGTGAATCGTGGAAGCACCCAGGTTCGTTTCCGGAGCGGTTACTGCAAAGTGCGTCCCCTGGACTTGCTGGCCGGAAGCACGACGGGGAAAGATCTTGAAGCTCGTGCATCTGGTGAGATGAAGGGCAATGTCACGGCATCATTGCGGACGCCATATTTTTACACTGCGCCGAACGTGGCGCGTGTGGATCTCGCGATGGAAATCCCCTCCAAGTCCTTGCACTTTGAAAAAGTGAAAGGCAAGCAGCATGCGGAGGTGAACATCCTCGGAATCGCCTACCGCACAGATGGCGGCGTGGCGGCTCGCTTCAGCGATACTGTGAATCTGGATTTCGACGGCAAGAAAGAAGTGGAAGAATTCCAGACCAATCCGATGCGGTATGAAAAGCAATTCGATATCGCTCCGGGCACATACAACTTGAGAATCGCGTTCAGTTCTGGCAACGATGTGTTCGGAAAGATCGACAATCCTTTGGCGGTCCTTCCCTATGACGGCAAGAAGATTGCGGTCAGTGCGGTGGTTTTGAGCAACAATCTTGCCCGAGTTTCCGATCTAAACTCGGCGTATGACTCGGAGTTGCTTGAGGATAACAAACCTCTCGTGATCCGTGGCATGCAGATATTTCCGTCGGCGACGAATCATTTCAAGAAAACGGACGCCGCGGCAGCGTACATCGAGGTCTACGATCCCCTGCTGCTGGGAGACAAGCCACCACAGATTGGCCTCGAATACCGAATCGTCAACGTGAAGACCGGTGAACAGAAGCTCGATATTGGCTATACCGATACGAAAGACTCGATCAAGCCCGGGAATCCAAGCGTGCCCGTTGGACTCAAGCTGCCACTTGATACGCTTGCGCCGGGCAGTTACCGCGTCGATTTGCGGGCACAAGACTCGATCGGGAACGGCACCGAGTTTCGGTCGGTCGAGTTTGAGGTTGAATAATTCATCCGCTCTGCTCGGACGGCTGCGACTCTGATGGTGCCTGTATGTGCGCGCTGGGGACGGTACTGACCTAGGAGTGCGTCTCGGCTAGCTCAGGATTCTTCACCGGCAGGCCGAAGCCGTTTACCATCTGCCGGCGATGCTCGAGGATTTGTCGCATCTCCTCGGGCGTCTGCGAACTGGGGGGATGTTGGCGATGGCATCGTTTAGCATCGCCCAACTTACCTCGGAAGCGACCACGCTGTCGCGAGCCTGAGGGAAGCCCAGGTTCTTTCCCACGAGAATGGATCCTCCAAAGACGTCGACCATCACATCCAGCTTCTTGTCGTTGAACGCGGCTGTTTTGTGCAGGGTTGAGTGAATACCATGTAACTCCACCGAGGCTGTGGCGAAGTCGTGCCGCATGCGCGCCACGCCCTTGCTGCCGATCGCATCGACGTAGCAGTTGTGGGGCTGTTCTTTCGACAGGTGGCCGTAGACAAATCTCTGGGTGATGTCGAATACGACCCCGTTCGTGAATGTTCCGTGCACCTGCACCCACCACGGATCTTTGTATCCCCACATGCGGATGCCCTGAGCGTGCCATGTCTCGTATTCGCTTTTTGCATACCAGCGCGCGACATCCACATAATGCATGCCGCAATCGTGAAAGGGAGGACCCTCCGGATCGTGTCCCTCTTGCGGCATATGCCCCGGCGTCATGTGGCAGATGCGAATAATGGCTAAATCGCCGATTTCGCCTTCGGAGATGAAGCGCTGAATGTCTTTGTGATACCAGGCGTTGCGGTTGAAGAGATTAACGGCGACGAAGCGGTCGCTGGCCTCGATCTCTTGGGCCAGTTGCCATTCCGTTTCAACGTCGGCCGCTAATGGTTTCTCGGCGAGGACATGCTTGTGATTCCTCAGGGCGCGACGAATTTGCTCTGGACGCGCATCCGCGAGGGTAAAAAGCCCGACAGCGTCTATCGATGGGTCGGAGAAGATGGCGTCAGGCGTGTCGTAAATGGCAGCCGTCGGCACCCGCTTGCGGGCTAATGCGAGGGCAGGAGGACAGATGTCATAAATGGCCGCTACCTCCCAAAGATTGCTTTCCTGCATCGCAGCAACAAAGCTGCGCCCCATGCGCCCATACCCGAGGATGCCCGCCCTGAGCCGCTTGCTCATGCTCTCCTGTCATCGTATCGGGAAGGAGCGGAGCACTCAGTGATTGTCATCACACTCGGACAAATGTACAGGTACTTCGGCGCTGTGTTGCGGCGTTGAGATGGATTTTGCCCTGCAAAATTAGTGCAAATTAATCCTGCTGGAATTGTGCACTAAAAGGGTGGGTCGGCAGTCGTTATTTGGCGGCCGTATTTTTGAGCACCAGCACGAGGATCCTTCCATCGGAGTGGAACTCGCCGCCGGTAGCAGTTTTGGCGGTTGTCAGGGGATCGGCTGGTGTCACATGATCACGTTGGGTGACAAGCCCAGTTCCTGAGAGCGTACCGTTTACGTATTCACGTTCACCGTCGATCGCCGGATCAATCTTGTGGGTGACGCCGTTGTTTCGCTGGTCCCGTTCGAACCCGATATCGTGCGTCGCTGCCACGCACCAGAGCGGACGCCCGTCGACCTCATAGGGTGATTTCCAGACACGCAGGTGATTGCGCGACATTGCGACCCGGACCGGTTCGGCGTGGGCGAAGCCGTAGTCCTGCGGCCGATCGAAAAGGTAAAGGATGCTCATCGGCATCGTTAGATAATCTTTCTTCTCCAGCGACTGCAGAACCGCGTTCATCGCAGACTCTCGCGCAGTCTTGTCCACCTGGGCCCAACCCGCCGAGGTGAATGCTTGAACGACCTGGTCCTGAGTCCCGACGATGAGAACGTTGACCATGTCGCCGGGATTCTTAGCAGGATCTGAAACGCGTCGGGGAATCTTACTCAACAATCCTGGAGTGATGCCGGGAATGCGCGTCTCCGGCGGACCACCGACCGCGGTGGTTTCACCGCTGCCTTCCTCCAGGACCTCAACTGTGACCTCGAAGCTGCCTGTGGCGCTGGAAGCGTCCTTGGTGCTTTCGTTGAGCCCTAAGAACAGGCGACCTGAAACAGGGACGTCATATTCTTTGCTGGCGCCCACCAGGAATCCTTGTGCGTAATCTGCTGACCCGATGCGGCCAATCAGGGCGCCGTGCCCCCCGCCGCTCACCGCGTAGCCGTGCAAAAGATCGGCGAAACCGCGCGGCAGTCCGTCGGGGCCAAACGTCCCGGACGTGTGGGTCTTCGATTCATAGGATTGGTCGCCGGCGGGGTAGGTAATGTTTCCGGTTGCTGTAAAGCGTATCTTCGCACCTCCGCGAAGATCGATTTTGGTGTCGACCCATTGCTGTGTTCCGGGGACTTCAATCTTGTAAGACTTAGGTGTGCCGGAGGTCGTGGATTGCGCTAAGCCGAAGGTAGCAAGGATGACCGCCCAAACGAACGCCACCGAACACACAGCTAGAGCCTTACCGGTTGGAAGTGCATTTCCGAGTCGCATTTTGAACACCTCATCCTCAAGCGTGGGCGACAGCCAGAGCCGTTCAGGTCAGACCCGGTGAATTCATTATAGAAGGACCAAGCAATGGTGATATTGAGAGGTGGGGACAGAGTTGAGCGGCTTTCTACTCGCCAGTTCGATTGCGTGCCAGCGTGCATCCGGCGCAAGGATCATTCTTGACATATCGGTAATAGCGGGGCTGGCCGCGACCGCGCCAGTAACCGCTCTTGTAATCGTCAATGCCGGGACCGGCACTCAGAAAGCTGAAGAAGGTGTGACGAGATGGTTCGACAACAATGCCTGCGTGCCCGTGCCAGACAATCACGTCTCCCGACAGTGGACGGGAAACTCGCTGAAATCCTTGAACTCCCGCGTAGAGATCGTCGGAATCAGCATAGCGATAGGGAAAACCGGCGCGCTCGTAAATGGAGTGCACGAGATGTGAACAGTCGTGTCCCGATGGCCGGGACCTCCGCCAGTCAAGGGCGGCATCGAGAACGGCCTTGCGATCTTCCCTGTTCAAAGTCTTTCGGGGAGCAGCGCGATGCGCTGGCGCACTCTTGCTGTCGCCAGACTTTTCCTGCGCGTTGAGAGCGCAAAGCGCGAGCACTCCGAACAGGGCCACGGTCGCGGTTTTCCTCGGATTCCGCATGGGCCTATTCTGATGCCGATTTTGCGTTTAGGGTGGTTACGGTTGTGCAGGTACTAGTCGATTTTGGATCGCCTTTTCGGTTTCCAGAGCCTGCTGGCGGACGTCGTTGGAAATGTCCGGCAAATCACGCTCGTATGGGCGAATGGCTGGCAGGTCATCGGATTGACCAATGATGTAGAGGGCGCGGAGAGCCTCCCAGACTTGATCGGTGCCGGGTTCAATGACAGCGATCTGTGTGCCGGAAGCCACGTTTGCTCCAGTTTGAGCGACCGAGCGAATACGGCCTGCGATTGGTGATCGGATCTCAACCGACGTGGAAGCCGCTGCGGGAGCGAGCTTCGCGATCAATCCGCCTTGATGAATCGAGGTACCCGGGCGGTCGGCATCGATGATTCGTCCGGTTGTGGGAGCGGCAATTGGAGCAGGCTGCAGAAGCGCGACGATTTGGGGCCGGCCGGTGGCATCTCCAAAGCGCACGAGCGACAAAGCCGCATTGCCGCGCACCATCTGCGAGGGATCTTGCAGCATTTTGAGCAATGCTTCGTGGAAGCCGGTGCCGGAGGTGTCCTGCCCCATGACCCAGGCATCGGTGTTCCGGACTTCTTCGACGGGATGGACAGCTAGGCGGGTCAGGTCTGGATACCATTGCTTCGCCCCGGGGTCGTTATGAATCATACGATCACCGAGCTGGACGAGCGCATGCTGAATGTGGCGCGGTTTCTTATCGTCGTGAAGGTATTCGGTGATCTGCTGGTCAGAGAGATGGCGTCCGAACCAGGTGTTCCACCAAAAGAGGAACGGCATGAGGACGATGAGCCATCCGGTCACGAAGAACAGGATCTTCTGGGTGCGGGTTATGGAGCGCTTCGGCTTCGGCGCCGAAGAATGAGTGCTGGAGGATTCGGGTGCGGCCGGCATACGCAAGCAGGGAACTATAGCAGAAGTCGCGTTTGGCAATTAGCAAAAGCTTTTTGCCGCCGAGATCGCTGAGGATTCGCCGAGGACGCTGAGGAAAATGCCCCTTGGATCATTCGACGTCGGCGTCTAGTACGCGCTCTTGCTCCAAGTAGTGCGACATCGCATATTGGGCGAGAAGCGGTGTCTGGAGGCGGATTTCGGCGCCGATCCATTCTCCTTTGGCGTGTGGCGCGTCGGGAGAGTGATTGCAGCGTCCGCCGCTGCCGAATTGCGGGCCGAAGTCGGCCGATTGAATCTGGTCGAAATGGCGGATTTCACGCCAGGCTTCGTCGCCGACTGTGCCGGAGACGTCGATTTTGAGCTTTAGAACTGACATGCATCAAATTGTCGATTGTTGATTGAAAATCATTCGGCTCATACCGCGAGTACTTCAATCAACAATCAACAATCATCAATTCTTTTCTAACTGTGCGGGAACCACTGGTACAGCATGAAATATACCAATACGCCGGTGATGGAAACATACATCCATAGCGGCCACGTCCAGCGCGCGATGGCGCGATGCTGTGGATATCTTCCGCGCACGCCGCGGGTCAAAGTGACGATCGCCATGGGAACGATGACCATTGCCAGCGTCACATGAGAGATCAAAATGGTGAAATAGACGGGCCGCACCCATCCCTGACCAAGAAAAAGAATATTGCCGACCTTGAAATGGAAGAACAGATAACAGGCCAGGAACAAGGCTGACGCGACGACTGCTGCGATCATGCAGATTCGATGCGCCACGATCCGCCGCTTTGCGATGAGCACGCGTCCGGTAAGGAGTAGAGCGGCGCTGGTGCCGTTGAGCGTCGCGTTGAGGGCAGGGAAAAAGGCGTACTGTTCGGCGATCATATTTGGTTCATCAGGCGGCGGGCTTCGTGGTGCGGCGATTTGCCACCAGCAGGGCGATCCCGAACATTACCAACGAGAACAGCACCAGGGTCGCGATGGCCGACGTAAGTTGGAAATCGCTGTCTGCTCCGGGGTAGAGAAGAACGCGCAGAGCTTCGACCCCGTAAGTGAGCGGGTTTACGCGCATAATGACGCGAATCCAGCCAGAAGCGCCGGAGAGCGGGAATAACGCGCCCGAAAGCAACCACAGCGGAATCAGGAACAGGTTGACGATACCGTGGAATGCCTGCGTGGAGTCCATAGGCCACGCGATCGCGAAACCTAGCGCAGTAAGGGAAAACGAAACAAGAAAGACCACGACAGCAACCAACAGAATCTGAATCGGACTCAAATGCACTCCGGCAAACGGAGCGAAAATGAGAAAGATCAGGCCTTGGACTGCGGCGAGCGTGGTTCCGCCGAGAACCTTGCCCAGAACGATTGCCGTGCGCGGCACGGGGGCAACCAGCACTGAGAGCAGGAACCCTTCCTTTCGGTCCTCGATTACCGACATCATGGTGAAGATCGAGGTGAAGAGGACGATCAGGATCAGGATGCCAGGATAGGAGTAGTCGAGATAGTGCTGTTGGCCGGCGCCTCCACCGGATCGAAATGAAGTTCCGAATCCCGACCCTAGAACCGCCCAGAACACCAGAGGCGACGCCAGGACGCCCACGACACGACCGGGTTGGCGGTAGAAACGGACAATCTCGCGCCACCAGAGCGTGAAGGCGGGAAGCACCACTCCCGCTGATGCGCGCGGAACCGGTCGCGACAAAGTTGCTGACTGCGTTGCCATTGGTTAACGTGCCTTGGCTGCCGGCGCTTTGGTCGCCGGAGCCGCTTTCTTGCCGATCAATCCACTATCGCGGGCTTCCCAGACGGCGTTCAGCAGGAAGCACGCGGAGAGCATCAGCAGGATAAGAGTCATGAATAGACCATCTACGGTGGCTGAGAACGGGGACAGGGTGATCATGCCGCTGAGGAAAATCCACGCTACACCGATTAGAGGGACGATACTGAGCACTACGGAAAGCACCAGGATCAAGGGACGCACGCCTACCTCCTCTTTTTGTTTTTCTTTGGGTCTTTTGGCGAATCTGGCTCGCCGCCGTTCTCGCTCCAGAACTTATGGCCCGTGCGGTGAATGAACACGTCTTCCAGCGCCGGTTTGCTCACGGAAATTGCCTGAATCTCACCCGGGAACGCTTCGACGACATCGGGGACAAAGCGATGACCGCTTTCGCGCTCGATGCGCACCTGACTCCCCAGCACAGTCGCGTCTACCTGGAAACGGCTGCGAATTTCCCCTGCCAGGAAACCGGCATCGCGAGCCGCGTCGAGCAGGATCACGTCACCGCCGATTTCATTCTTCAGTTCAGCGGGGGTTCCCAGCGCGACGAGATTGCCTTCGTTCATGATGGCCAACCGGTCGCAGCGCTCGGCTTCTTCCATAAGGTGAGTCGTGACCAGGACCGATACCTGCTCTTCATCGCGCAGAATCTGCAAATACTGCCACAGATCCCGGCGGGCCCCGGGATCGAGACCGGTCGTGGGTTCATCCAGCAGGAGGACACCGGGATGATGCAACAATCCTTTCGCGAGTTCAATGCGGCGCTGCATGCCTCCGGAGAACGTTTCTACGCGCTCTTTGGCACGATCGGCAAGACCGACGCGTGTCAGGATCTCTTCAACACGCCTCTTCAGAGCGGAACCGCGGAGACCGTATAAATGTCCCTGATGCCAGAGATTCTCGTAGGCGGTTAGCTTTGGATCGACGCTCTGCGCCTGGAAGACAACTCCAATTTGTCGGCGGAGGCTTGCCGGATCCTGGGCGGCGTCGCATCCCAGAACCAGGGCGCGTCCGCCCGTGGGCATCATTAACGTCGACAGGATGCGGAATAGCGTGGTCTTGCCACTGCCGTTAGGGCCGAGGAGTCCGAAGAGTTCTGCTGGACGGACATCGAAGGAAACGCCATTTAGAGCTGTGCGGTTTTCATAGCGATGGACGAGGTTTTGAACGGAAATGACAGGTTCTGCGGACGCTCGGTCCGGACCTAAGGCATCAGCAAACGCGGCGACTTTCGTGACCAAAGAGAACCCCGGGAGACTCAGGGATAGTTTACGACATTCGGCGCGCAGTTAGGGATAGCAGGCGATTTCGCCACAACGACGCGGGTCCACCAGAGACACGAAGAAAGGCATGGGTAATAGAGACGTAGTTCCGGTAGGGATCCTTCGACTCCGCAGTGCTTCACTGTGAAGCGTTTGCTTCGCTCAGGATGACGGCCATTCAGGACTAGAGTGCCACTTATGCTGTTGTTGGATTGCGTTGTGCCTGCGGCAAGCGTTCTTCGAACGCCACTGGGACGTGTCTCCATGTCTGAATGGCAAGAATCACTGTGCTTGCCAGTAGTAACGCTCCGACGGCGACGTGTGCAACTGTCGAGACGACCATCGGCAGTTCCGGTTGAACAGCATCACGTCCCCAGGCAACGCGCGTCAGGAATGCGGTGAAGCCCAGGCAGAGCTGAGCGATCACAAGCGAGATCATGAGGATCGCGGGGCGGCGAATCGCTTCGATCTGTGGATACGCCGTCAGGGCTCGGATGGCCGTCCATGCCAGCACGAACGAAACGACAACGGCATGAACGACGTGTGGCCACCAACTCATACCGTGATGACGGAACATGGCGCCAAGAAGGAGTTGCACATAGAGCACAAAGATGGAGAGCAAAGTCAGCGTGAACAGGCTCGGCCGGCGCTGATCGAATTCGATGCGCGGCTGTTCCTCAATCCATTTCTGACCTGTGAACACAGCCATGGCTACGGCAATGCAAAAGAAAGTCTGGGCCAAGGCGGCGTGGGCCGACGAGATTGGCGGCGGCAGGAAGAAGAGCACAGTGAGCCCGCCTAGGATCCCCTGGGCGATGACAGTGCCCAGGGCACCGATGGCGAGAAACCGCAGCCAGCGGCGCTTCTCGGCGCGCCAGGTCCATACGGCCAGGATAATCGTCAACAGACCTGCTGCTTGCGCGATCATGCGGTGCGTGTGCTCGAATCTCACTCCGCCGACCAGTTTCGGAATTTTGTACCAAGAGCCAAACGAAGTCGGCCAGTCCGGAACCGAGAGGCCGGCATCGTTGCTGGTGACCAGAGCTCCGGCGATGATGAGAAGAAATGTCCAGCAAGCAAGCACTACGGCGAAGCGGTGAAGGCCGCGGTTATAAGTTGTAGCGATAGATTTCAGAGTACGCCCCTTGAGTCGGGAAGGTTAATACAGTCGGGTGCCTTCCCCATGATGCAGAGGGCAGAGCAGGCGATAGGAGAGCGATCTGCTCCGACCAACGCAGTATTTTAGCAGAGAGTACAGGGAGGACGAGGAGCGCCCTCCCGCTTGGCAGTGCTCGGAGTTACATCCCGCTGGATGCCTTGAACGATTGATCAACCGTCTTTGTTTCCTTTGGGGCGACCGTTACTTTCTGATCCTGCTCGCCCAGCTTTTCGTGGACGAATGCGATGGTGTAGTCACCTGGCGGAAGCCCCTTGATCTCGTACTTGCCGCTCTTGTCGGTAACGGCGTAGAAGGGACTCTTCACCACGTTGATGTACATCTTCATCCACGGATGCTGATTGCACTTTACCGGCAGCATGATCTCTTCGCGAGCGAACGTCTTCTCCAGGGCAGGAGACGATGGCGGCTGCGACTCGTTCCACTCACGGTTGTCCTTCGGAGTGGGATGGATGTTGTGCGTGGTGGGGTCGTCATTCTTGATCTGCACCGTCTGGCCCGCCATTACGCCAAGCACATGAGGATGATACTTGCATCCACTCTGGTCGAGTACGACGGCGTCTTTGGGGACATCAAACGTACGATTTCCCAGGCCATCTTTTACGTACACGAAAACGTTTGCCAGATCGCCATTGCTGACCTCGGTACTCTCGGCCTCGTTGGTGCCCTTGCAGCCGGGATCCTGACTCATGTCGATCTTCGCCGGTTTGGGAGCCGTTCCATCGAACTTCACCGTGCCATTGACGGTTGCAACCGTAGCCGGGTCAATGGGAGTAGCCGCAGGTGCGGCGGTCGGTTGTTCAGCGGCATTGCTGGACTGCTCGGTATTCTCTTTCTTACTGCACGCCCCCAGAGCCAACAATGCGCATAGAGCCAGCATGCTGACGGAGACGGTAATCCAATTTTTGCGATTCATGATGTCGCCCTTTCTTTAATTTGCGCTGCGATAGTCATTCGAACGAGCCGGAGTGGTTGGACGACGACTCGAGAGAAATCTCTGTTGCCGAGAATTCTAACGCGAACCTCCGCTGGATGCTGCATGATGCTGCGTGGAGGCTTGACGACGATCAGCCGCGGGTTGCACAGCCGCTGTCTTGGCGCGTGGCATCGATGCCGCAACTCGCCGCTGCTCTTCCGGCGTGAGTTGGAAAATATAGTCCGTTAGCAGCTTGCGGTGGTCTCCATCAAAACCGTTGAAGGTCGGCGGCGTCGGTCCCGCGAACACCCACTGATTGTTGACCTGCTTGAATAAGCCCGAGGGCATTGATGTTCCTGGGCTGACTGCTTGCGGATCGGTGATCCAACGTTCGACCCAGTCCGGTTTCAAGCGTTCTTTTGCGAGCAGGAAGTTCGGCGCGGTCGCGATCTTGTCGTGTGCGGGGTCGCCGGTGGCGTGGCACTTCAGGCAAGGCGCGGCAGTGCTCGAGAATAGGCTGCGTGCCATGTCGTTTTCTTTTGCCGTGAGCACCGGAACCTGCTCAGGAATGTACGGCAACGGTTGCTGTTGCAAGGCTTCGAAGAAGCGAACCAGCTTGCGCAGTTCGTTGTCCGAGAACGAGAACGTCGGCATGCGGACTTTCAAGTATGGCCGTACGCCGTTGCGATTGGTGTCGGTTGTGCTCAGCGAAGGATTCGAGAGGAATTTCCGAAGCCATTCAGGATCGACACGGGCTCCTTCTGTCAGCAACTTCGGAGGCAGTTGTTCCTGTGCGTCCTGGTATTGCGGCAAGCCCATCAGAATCGTCTGCTGGCCGGGGACGAACTGGTGGCACCCCATACAGTTGTATTTCCGAATCACCCACCAGCCTTCCTGAATGTCGCGCCGTGTATCGCCCGGCTTGTACTGGTAGCTGGCGGGAAGGGAAGTCTCCTGGCTACCCATCAAGAAGGTCGTAAGATCGAGCACCTGCTCTTGGGTGAGGTGCACGTTGGGCATGCGCAGAGCTTCGGTTTCGCTCTTGATCTTGCCCTGGTCGTAGACGTTAGGCTCGGCCAGTTTGTGCTCAAAAAATCCTTTGTGGTTGTACCAGGGCTTGTTCGCCGGACCGTCAGGCAGCCGCGCGAGATCTTCTTTGTCCTTGATTGGTTCCGACTCTTTCCCGCCGCGCTGCGAGGGTTCGGTGAAGAGTGCGAAGTCGAGGCGCTCAATCGGCTTGCTGCCTTCGAAAGTTAGTTCCGTCCCGATGCGGCCCTCGTCCTCCATGCCAGCGATTTCATGGCATCCGGAACAGCCAAAGTGGCGTACCCATTTTTTCCCTTCTTCTTTAAGGCTGGGATCATCCATGAAAGAAGCGTCCGCGTAAAAAGACGGTTCCTGTTTCTTCTGTGAGATCAGAAAGGTCGCGATGTCTTCGGCATCTTCGGGGCTCAGACGCAGGCTCGGCATCACGGTCATGTTCTGCACTTGCAGTTCGTGGCCATCGTTCGGGCACCTGCTGTGCTCGAGACTCCACTGATAGGGGAGGCCCTTTTTGGCGTAATCCTCGGGGCCAATGTCTTTCTTCTCGTACGGGCAATACGGACGCGTGCGCTCGCGTGCATTGTGGACCCAGCGGACGAGATAATCGTAGTTCGCTTTCTCGCCCACCCGAGTAAGGTTCGCGGCGAAAGTGCCACCGCGTATCTGATCGCCTTCGCCGATGGAGTGGCAGGCGAGGCATCCGCGAGTTTCAAAAAGTTCCTTGCCGTGTGCGGCATTTCCGGGTTTGTGCTTAGGCAGCGGATCGGTGAATCCCGACTGCCAAATGAACGCCGAGATCGCCCGAATCTGATGATCAGTCAGGCGGAAGTTCGGCATCTTGGTTGTCGGACGGAAGTCGGTGGGCTTCTTGAGCCAGACGGGAATCCAGTTCTTGTTCAACTTGAGGCGGACATCTTTCAGATTCGGCCCGATCTTCTTCATGTCCTGCATCAGACTGTGCGAGTGGAAATCGAGTTGTTGCAGACGTCCATCGAGTTTGCTGTTGGCGACGCGCAGATCGACAGCCTGCAAGTTGAGCTTGTTGGCCTCCTCATTTGATGAGGCGGCATCAGCCTGCTTCATCAGGTAGGCAGTCTGCTTCAGGTTGTCTTTTTTCTCCGTCTCGATTTGCTTGATCTGTTGGCCGATCGAGTTAAGGTCTTCGGGTTCTTTGTCGTATCCCTCGTATCGATGGCAGCCGTTGCATCCGCGCTGACGAAAGAGATCCTTACCAGCGTTGATCGTCTGAAATTGAACGTCGCCACTGACGAGCACCATATCGGCGGCGTGGCAGGTCTGGCACCCTGCCTGAGCATTTTCTTTCGGAAAGAGAGGCCAGAGCCAATGCTCGTAGTTGCCGTGTGCTTTCTCGACACTCGTGGTGGCGCGTCCATTGCCTTGGTGACAGGGTGAGCACCCGAATTTATCGGGATCGTGGATTTTCAGAAGTTCGGGTTCAGGATGGCTGACGAAGGCCGCCGCGTACTCGTCGGGCTTCTTCTCGCCTTTCGGAGTCATCGCTGCGGGCGTGATTCTCAGCGGCTCGCGAGCGCCCATGTGGCAGGATTCGCAGCGATCGACGATATTTGCGTCGGCGACGTTGATCTGAACGATCGCTGGATCCCAGTCCTCTACCTTCTTCTTGAGTCCGTCAATCTGTGCCGGAGTCAGATCGACCATATGGTCGCTGACGTACTCATCCATTTTGGCCTTAGCGGCAGTGGCTGGCTTTAGGACATCACCGAGTTCCAGGCTCAGCTTGTTGCGCTCGTCGCGGATTTCGTTGTAGGTTTTTTCGAGCTCTTCAAACTTGAATTGCTTTCTGCTTCCGTCTGGGAACTCGACTGTGGCCTTTTTCTCTTTGTATTCCTTGATCTCGTTCGCTTTGCTCTCCTTGGCCGATTTGCTCTCGCTGGTTTCGAGTTCGTAGGTCAGCGCGTTCACATAAGCGCGGCGGTCGGTAAAGACGCTTTGCACCGCGAGCAGGCGCGCGTTGGCGTCATCGAGCTTGTTGCGAGCTTCTTCGGCCTGGCCCTTCGAATCCTCATAAGCTTTCTGGTAAGCCTGCTTCAACATCGCATAATCGGAACTCTTTTCGACGTCTTTTTGCGAGGTCGAAGAAGCAGAGCGCGACGTGTTCAAAAATGCGCTGTAGCGGCTCTTGAAGGTCTCCTGGAATGCCTTCCACGGACGCTGGCCCCATGCTTCGTCCCAAAGGGCCCAGAAGAGCGTGATTACCAGAATGACCGTCACGATTAAATAATGCGCGGCATACGACTTACTCGTAATGGGATCCTGCTCGGGGATGGGTTTCTCGGGCACCAGTTCCTCCGAAAACTTTACTTTTTGTCATTCCGACCGAAGCCAGGAATCTCTACCTCGACAAAGCCGATGCGGCGGCAGGGATCCTTCGCCTCCGCGGGCTTATTCGAGCCCGCTCCGCTCAGGATGACAACTTCAAATGCAATACCTTCAAATGTTGAACCACGGTGTAATCCACACGTACTTGATATGCCACAGCAGGCGCAGGGCCATCTTCAGCGGCAGCGCCACCATGGTCAGCCACAGAAACGACATCAGCGAAAACTGCAGCAGACTCATGCGCTGAAAGTCTTTCGCCATGCGCCGGCGGAAGAGGGAATACACAAAGCCCCCACCCGCAAGGTAATAGCCGCCGACTATGATCGCGCCGAAGACGCCTTTGCCTAGATTCGACGTGATGCCGAAGATGTCCGGCAAATCGCGATTGACTTCGTAGATCAGACGGTTGTGGTCCCAGGTTTGACCGGGCCAGAACCATTGCCATCCAGGCCCACGGATGAAAGTGCCGATGATGATCATGGCAACCCAGAGAATTACGAAGCCGAACAGGAATGTCCCAATCGAAAACCTGCGCTGCTTCCACGTGTAATAGCCGCTGCCCAGCGGGTTGGTATCGATGTACGGGATGACCATCAGTCCGACGATGATCATGGTCGGCATAACAACGCCGGCGATCCATGGATCGAAATAGACGAGCATCTCCTGCAGTCCGAGGAAATACCACGGTGCCTTGGCAGGATTCATCGTCAAGTTGGGATTGGCAGGTTCTTCAAGAGGAGCGTTGAGCGTGATCGACCAGACCATCAGAATGATCGTCACGATGATCGCTGCGAGGAATTCCACGCGCAGCAGAAACGGCCAGACGTGGACTTCTTTCTGCCATCCGGGCTTAAACGGCCACGTTTTGCGATGGTGCGTCTTGGCCATCGCAGGATCGGCTTCGAGTTGCGCGATCAAAACATCGTTAGCGTGTGCCTGCTTCCAGGCGAGATAGATGAAGAAGGCAAGCAGCGGAATCAACGCCACGATGGGAACGTTGTCGGGCGCCGAGCAGATTTCCCAGAGTTGTCGCCAATCCATAATTTCACTCGTTTGCAAAACCAGCAGTCTTGTCATTCCGAAGCGTAGCGGGGAATCTGTGGATCCCTGCCCCGCCGATGGTGCGTCACTCTCCTGCTGCTTTCGGTCCTCGCCGCGGCTTGTCGGCTTCTTCCGTCAACATGACCGGGGCCGGACCAGAGATCCCGCCGTCCTTCCTTACGCGCCAGAAGTGCACAATCATCAGCACACTCGCCACGATCGGGATGCCGATGCAGTGCCATATATAAGACCGCAACAAGGCATTCGCATCGACGATTGATCCCCCAAGCAGGCCGAAACGGACGTCGTTATACGGAGTCATGCCAAGTTGCGCTCCAAATGGTCCTTCGTGGCCCAGCAGCGGAGTTGCCCGAGCCATATTCGTGCCGACCGTGACGGCCCAGAATCCAAGCTGGTCGTCCGGCAACAGATATCCAGTGAACGAAAGCAGTAGGGTGAATACCAAAAGCAGCACGCCAATGTTCCAGTTGAATTCTCGCGGTTTCTTATACGAACCGGTGAGAAAGACGCGGAACATGTGCAGCCACACACCGATGACCATCAGGTGAGCAGCCCATCGGTGCATGTTTCGAAGAATCTTTCCGAACGGCACATCGTGCTCGAGATAGAGCACGTCGCGGAAAGCCTGAACCTTTGTCGGGTGGTAATAGAACATCAGCAGCACGCCGGTGTAGGTCAGGATGATGAACAGATAAAACGTGATGCCACCCATACCCCACGTATAGCTATAGCGGACCGCATCGCGATTGATCTTCGCCGGATGCAGGTGCAGGAACACGTTCGAGAGCACGCCCAGCGCGCGGTTACGTGGTGTGTCGTCATGCTTGTGACGGAAGATCGAGGTGTAGACCTGAGTCTTGGTCGGATCTTTCAGGCCGTCGATCTGCTCTTTCGCCTTGGTGGGAATGTCGGTCTTGAGAGCCTGAATGTCGTCTTTGACTCCGGTGGTGACTTTTTCGAGGAGTCCGACTTTTCCGCCGTTGCTGCCGTTGCCGACTTGCCCGCTGCCATTTCCGCCGTTCGGATTGTTTAGATCAGCCATGAATGCTTCCAATCTCCGAATTCGTTGTCATTCCGCAGCGCCGGGTCGTGGCGCGAGGAATCTGCTTATCTGCGTCGATCTATACTCCGGTTAGAAACGCTCCCGGATCGTTGAACTTGCTCGGCTGCCCCTTCGGCCACGAATAGAGCTTCGAGGTGTCAACCAGAATCTGGCCGTCGGGTGCGAGCTCGATGTGAGCGCGGTCCATCGGACGCGGTGCCGGGCCTTCGAAATTGACTCCTTCGCTGTCATAGCCGCTGCCGTGGCAGGGGCACTTGAATTTGTTTTCGCTGGGCTTCCAGTCGGGTGTGCAGCCGAGGTGCGTACAGCGCGCGTAGATCACGAACAGACGATCAGGAGTGCGGTCAACCCAGATGCGATATTTCTGCTGAAACTTGGTATCGACGCCGAGCGCGAACTCCGAAGGATAACCGATCTTGAAAACCGTATTCGGTTCGAAGAGTGTGCGCGGGAGAAAGAAACGGAAGAACGCCAGGAACCAGGCAGCCAAAAAGGCGGTGACCATGGTCCAGACAAAGCGGCGGCGCTTGCGGTCAATCTCCGTAGAGGGTGCGGTTCCGGCGACACCGCCAGCGGCGGCTGCTTTCGAGGTACCGACTGCCGGCGTGCCCACATACTTCGTGGCATCGACGGCAGGGGTGGCCGGCTTCTTGGCCGTTTCCGGATTCGGATTGACCTTGTCGGTCTCCAACTCCGCCATGATTCCTCCCTTAGGTCTGACTTGGCCCTGATCTAATCCCCGGCGGCAGCCGCGTACTGTGGCGCCGCCAACTTGCCCCTGGTATTGCGAATCGGTACTAGTGATGGAACGGATCGCCCAAGGGCATCCTGCACAATCTGCCCGAGCGCTTGTATGAATCTTGGTGTATCGTTGAGCCCCGCACTCATTTCGAATTGGGTGAATCCGAGATGTTCAGCCAGATGACGAGCTTCATGATTGATCTCGCCCAGGGTTTCAACGTGGTCTGAAACAAAAGCGACCGGCACGACGCAAACCTCGCGAACGCCTTCCGCAGAAATCTGTCTAAGAGTGTGATGCAAGGAAGGCTGCAACCAGCGGCTGGCACCCACTTTGCTCTGGTAGCAGAGACGATGGTGATTCTTCCAATTGCCTCGGTCCATCAGGAACTGAACCGTTTCCTCGACCTGCTGCTGGTAGGGGTCGCCCTTTTCGACAACCGAGACTGGGACGCTATGAGCGCTGAACACAATCTCTGCACGATGAGGCTTGGGAAAACGAGAAAGGGCCTCGTTGACTTTTTCGGCGACAGAATCGAGATAGGCGTGGTTCGCGTAGAAGTTCTCGATGTAATGCACTGGAATGTCGTCGCAGAACAGTCGCCGCCATTCGTTGAGACTTGATCCAGATGTCGTCGAAGAATACTGCGGATACAGAGGCAGCAGAACGAGTTCGTCGCAATTTGCTTCCCGGACTTTTTGGATTGCTTCACTCGTGAATGGATGCCAGTACCTCATTGCCACAAAGCAATGTGCATCGACGCCCTGGCTCCGCAACTCGACTTCAAGCGTGCGCGCCTGTTGTTCGGTGTGACGGCGAATCGGCGATCCACCGCCGATGGTCGAATAGTGATGCTGGACCTTGCGTGCGCGTGTGGTGGAGATCAGCTTGGCCAGGGGCTTACGACCGATTCGCGCAAAAGGGAAATCGATGATATCGGGATCGCAAAACAGGTTGTACAGGAACGGTTCAATCGCTTCCAGCGTGTCCGGCCCACCTAGCTGAAAGAGAACTACCCCCACGCGCCGGTTTGTCCGCGTCATCTTACCCCAAAACCCCTTCCCACAACCCCAGACCGCACGAAATTTACTCCCAATCGAGCATCGGAGTCAATGGCGGAGTTGCAAGAGTTTCATAAGACAAGAGCTATGCATTGCAAAGTATTAGGGCCACATGCAAGCTGATAGATATGCCGGAGCTACCTGATATCGCCGCTTACATCACAGCGCTCGAGTCACGCATCATCGGACAGCGTCTCGAGCGAGTGCGCCTGGGCAGTCCGTTTCTGCTGCGAAGCGTGCAACCGCCTCTCTCTAATGCGGAAGGACGCAACGTGCAGCGATTGCGGCGTCTCGGAAAACGAATCGCGATCGGACTGGAGGACGATCTCTGGCTCGTGTTGCACCTAATGATTGCCGGACGACTGCACTGGCGTGGTTCTCAGGCCAAGCTCGGGGGACGTCAGAATCTGGCGTCATTTGACTTCCCGCACGGATCACTGGTTCTTACCGAAGCGGGCAGCAAGCGGCGGGCGTCGCTGCATGTCGTAAGCGGAAAAGAGAACTTGGCCTCGCTAGACGCGGGCGGCATCGATGTCTTCGAGGCCGATCTAGACTTGTTTCGACGCGTGCTGACTGCAGAGAATCACACGTTGAAACGTGCGCTCACCGATCCCCGGCTGCTCAGCGGCATCGGCAATGCGTATTCGGACGAGATCTTGCACGCCGCTCAGCTTTCACCAGTTACCCTGACGAATAAGCTGAGCCAACTGGAATGGAAGAGATTATTTGAGGTAACGCGTAGCACGCTGCAGCATTGGATTGATCGTTTACGCGTCGAGGCGGAGTCTGATTTCCCGGAGAAGGTGACCGCCTTCCGCGAAGACATGGCAGTTCACGGAAGATACAACTTGCCTTGTCCCCGCTGTGGAGACAAGATCTTGCGCATTCGTTATGCCGACAAGGAAACCAATTACTGCGCCCGCTGCCAGACCGGTGGAAAGGTGTTGGCAGACCGCAGCCTATCACGACTATTGGGCTCCGACTGGCCGCGGACGCTGGAAGCGTTAGAAGCTCTCAAGCGGCGGTGAAGTCAGCCGAATCACACCCGAGGTTGATTTGTCCTGATCGGACAACTGCTGCTCACTGTTCTACGGCAACTGTAGAAATGTCTTCTCGTCGACCGTAATACTGCGGCGCTCGCCCTCGTAGACGTACAGAACTCGCAGCCACTTGTGGACGCCCGGGACTGGATCGACGCCCATCGCGTAATTGTCAACGCGCATCGAGATATGTCCGTCATTAACATTGCTGCGGACCGCATCCGTGACGTTCACGAACTGTCCCCCGGCGCCATAGTAGGCGCGCAAGATCCGTAGTCCGTGCTCCCGATGCTCGCGATAGCCGTCGTGGTGGTCGTCGTCCCAATCACGGTGGTCATCGCCTCTATCGCGTGGTCCAGGCTGGTCCCACTGATTCTGATTCTGAGGGTCAAGTTCCAGTGAGCAGTTGCTCCGCTCCGGGTATTTGTATTCTTCGACCTGCCCATCCCAACCGCGAACGCGGATGATCAAATCTTTGTTCTGATGCGGAGCGGGATCGATGCCGAGACTGAATCGCGTGACTTCTAGCTGCAGAACACCGTCATGGATGAACGTACGAACACGTGAAGTGACATCCACTCTTTGACCGGGAACTCCCCACTCGGCGCGGACCAAATCGCCACCCTGTGCTCTTGCCGATGCCCCAAGAAAGCTGATACAGGCCAGGATTGCCAAACCATAGATCAGGCGCTTAAGACGCATATCTCCCTCCGACTTCCTCAGCAGAATCATAGGATGGGCATCGAAAGAGGACTACCGTACCAAAGGACACCGACCAACGTTTCCGCCTACGAGGACTGACTCGGCGGGAGACCATTTATTCACGGTTAGAAATTCTGTTGATTAGCGTCTGGATATTTTGCCTACGATCGTACTGAGTCTTGTGTTCGCGGTGGGCGCGCAGAATGTGGGAGAAAAACACGCCCGAACATTCTTCCCATCACGGTAAAAGCCGTTAGGATTCTGGCGTTCTCAGCGATCTTGGCGGAAGCTCTCCGCGTTTCTCTGCGGTGAGGTGGTTTTGAGGTGCAAAAAAAACTTGAACCGCCGAGATTGCCGAGAAAAGCTGCCAAGGACGGTAAGAAGTTCTACCGAGTTTCTGCCACTCCGGCCTTTGCGTTTTCCATCTCTGCAATTACTGCATCCGCGAACTGCGACGTTCCGGCCTGCCCGCCGATGTCGCGAGTGAGTTTTTCACGATGACGGTAGACGCGTTCGAGCGCATTCCGGATCTGCGTCGAGGCGTCATGCTCTCCAAGGTGGCGGACCATCAGCAGCGCCGAGCGCAGCAAGGCCGTGGGATTGGCCAGGTTTTTTCCTGCAATGTCAGGCGCCGATCCGTGAACCGCTTCGAAGATGGCGCAATCGTCGCCCAGGTTGGCGCTGGGGACGAATCCTAAACCTCCTACAAATGCCGCGCACAGGTCAGAAAGAATGTCGCCATACAAGTTTTCCATCACCAGCATGTCGTACTGGTAAGGATTCATGACCAACTGCATGCAGGTATTGTCGACAATGTGCTCGGCATAAGTAATCTCGGGATAGTCTTTTGCTACGGCGCGGGCGCAGCGAAGGAATAAGCCGTCTGACAGCTTCATGATGTTCGCCTTGTGGATGGCGTGTATCTTTTTCCTCTGGTTCTTGCGTGCATACTCGAAGGCAAATTTGGCAATGCGAGTGGAAGCCTTTTCCGTCATAATCTTCAGGCTTTCAACCACTCCGGGAACGACCTCGTGCTCCAGTCCGGAATAAAGACCCTCGGTGTTTTCGCGGATGATGATCAGGTCGACATCCGGGTAACGCGTGGAAATGTGCGGCAAATTACGAATCGGACGGAAGTTCGCGTAAAGTTCAAACTTTTTTCTCAGGGCAACGTTGATGCTGGGAAAGCCGCCTCCGACAGGAGTAGTGACCGGTCCCTTCAATCCTACTTTTGTGCGTTCGAGGGATCCGATCAGATCTTTGGGAATATATTCCCCAGACTTCTCGTAAGCCTCGGCTCCGACGGCGAACGTTTCCCACTCAAATTTCACACCGGTCGCTTGCAGAATGCGGACGACCGCGTTTGTGACCTCGGGACCGATGCCGTCGCCGGGAATCAGGGTAACTTTATGACTCATGAAAACATGTTCCTCAGAAGTAAGTGATCAGTGGCTAGTGGTCAGTGGCCAGCGTGCGTGCTTCTCAGCGGCCACTAAACAGTCTTTACCTTTACCAAATCCTTCAGTTCATTCATGAACTCTTTCACGTCTTTGAAATCGAGGTAAACCGACGCGAAGCGCACGTACGCGACTTTGTCATAGCGTCGCAGTCGGTTCATGATCAGCTCTCCTAACTCGCTGGTCTTGCGCTCGCGTTCCGGCGACTCGATAACGAACGACTCGGCCTCGTTAACGATCTGCTCGAGCTTGCTGATTGGTACGGGGCGCTTCTCGCAGGCACGGAGCAAGCCGTTTAGCACTTTCTGTCTATCGAACTTCTCGCGTCTGCCATCTTTCTTGACGACCATATACGGAATTTCGTCGATGCGTTCGTACGTGGTGAAGCGTTTGCCGCACTTCAAGCATTCACGACGACGACGAATGGATTCCGCTTCTTTGCTCTCGCGTGAGTCGACGACTTTATCGTTCGCAAATCCGCAAAAAGGACATTTCATGGCGTTGGCTTAGTCAGCAGAAGACCGGCGATTCCGCCTGAACATACCCGCTTCACGGCAAGATCCAGGTGGGGCAGCGACTAATCCTCAATGCTGACCGGGTAAGCAAAAATTGTAACAGTAACGGCGCTGCGGGAAGGATTGGACGGGCTGGGGTCTAGTACTCAGCTGAGCACTCGGTTCGCTCAGGTCACAGACAAAACGGCGCTCGCACCCCCTGCGGCACGAGCGCCTGTTTTTCCTCATCCTTCCCGGTGACGGAAGGAGGAAGCTTTCGATCCTGCACATTACGGCCTCTTTGCCTCTTTGGGAGGATCTGAACGACACTCTGCCCTAGCTCGTCGCCCAACTTGTCATCGAGGTGTCTGGAAATTGTAAAAAGTGGCGACTGGGTTTAGACCTCCGTGACCGGGCCGGCAAAGTGCCTCGGCAGCCGCTGATATCATAAAAATCGAGCTTTTTTACACTGTGCGCGCGCTGCTTAATCTCGGGATCCTTTTGTCGGTCTTACCCCTGTTCGGGCAAACCAATGCCGGCGAACTGCGGATCACGGTTTCCGATCCCCATGGGCTTGGGGTAAAAAGCGCTGTCGAGCTTATTAGCGAATCCAATGAACTCCACGAGTCCCTTGCCACTGACGACTCTGGAATACTGATCGCAAAGCGTTTGCCATTCGGCTTATACAGAATTGAGATTCAGCTCGCTGGTTTTGCGCCCATCTCCATGCCTATCGAGGTGCGATCCGCGATCCCGATGGAGGTTCCGATCAACCTTGCGATTGCCTCAGTGAGCGATTCCGTCACCGTTGAGGCAAAAGAAACCCTGATTGATCCACATCGAACGAACTCGATGAATGAAATCGGTTCGCAGGCGATTGAAACGCGTACGACCTCGCTCCCGGGACGGTCGTTGCAGGATTTGGTCTCTTCAGAGCCGGGGTGGGTTTTCGAAGGAAACGCGGTATTGCATCCCCGTGGCGCCGAATATCAGACGCAGTTTGTGGTCGATGGAGTTCCCCTTACGGACGACCGGTCGCCGGGAGCTGGCCCAGAGATTGAAGCGGATGATGTCGATTCCCTGACCGTCTATACCGCGGGAATTCCGGCCGAGTTCGGCCGCAAGATGGGCGGCGTTGTCGAAGTAAACACGCTGAAGGATACCAAGGCGGGTCTGCACGGACAGGTGGATCTATTCGGTGGGAGCTTCGAAACGGCGGGAGCTTCAGCCCAAGCGCAATATACCTGGCGCAGTAGCACCCTGGGCGGCAGTGCGTCCGGTAGCATGACCAGCCACTACCTCAACCCGGTCGTGCCTGAGAACTATACCAATCGCGGAACGACGGGAGATTTTGCGCTGCACTACGAGAGAGACATAACATCCCGCGATCGTTTGGGTTTGATCGCGCGCCGCGGGTTGTCGCGCTTTCAGATTCCGAATGAGCAGTTGCAGCAGTCCGCTGGGCAACGGCAAGACGCCGACAACTTTGAAACGATGGGCATTATTTCGTATCAGCATGTCTTCTCGGAAAACATGCTCGCCTCGCTCCGCGGAATGATGCGCGACAATTCGAGCGATCTGAGGTCCAATCCTGCATCGACGCCGGTGATCGCTTTTCTTAACAACCACGCTCGCGAAGGGTATTTCAAGGGATCTTTATCGGTTCATCATGGGCGACATGAGTTCAAGGCCGGAGTCGAGTCCGACAACTCGTTTCTGACCGAAAGCTTCAGTAACGTCATTACCGATCCAAACCGCTTCGATCCGGAAACTCCGTTGACTTTCAGCTTTCCCGGGAATCGTCCGTCGGCAGGACAGCGGCCCGACCTGGAACAGTCCGGTTATGTGCAGGACCTGATTCGCGAAGGGAACTGGACGTTCAGCCTGGGACTGCGCTGGGATCACTATCAATTGCTGGTGAATGAGAACGCGGTGAGTCCGCGCCTTTCGGCGTCGCGTTATTTTCCCGGCGCCGGGCTGGTGGTGCACGCGTCTTTTGACCGAGTATTCCAAACTCCCTCCGCCGAGAACATACTCCTGGCAAGTTCTTCGCAGGTGATCTCACTCAATCCGAGTGTGCTGCGCCTGCCGGTGGAACCTTCCCACGGTGCCTACTACGAAATTGGCGCGACCAAGGGCATTTTCGGGCAGCTACGGATTGAGGCGAACTATTACCGGCGGTATGCGAACAACTTCGCTGATGACGATCAGTTGCTCAGCACAGCGGTAAGCTTTCCGATCGCTTTTCGGAAAGCAGTGATCTATGGAGCGGAAGGGAAGATTGAGATCGCAAAATTGGGACCGTTCTCCGGCTTTGCCAGTTATTCCTATATGGTGGGAAATGCCTGGTTCCCGGTCACCGGAGGATTGTTTCTTGGCGACGATGCCATCAGCGCCTCGACGCAGCTGACCGGACACTTCCCCGACACGCAGGATCAGAGAAACACGGTGCGCCTGCGTGGACGATACCAGGTAATGCCCAGATTGTGGCTTGCTGCGGGAGCGTCCTATGGGAGCGGACTGCCCTTCGAGTTCACCGGAACTTATGAGCAGGCGCTCGCGCAGTACGGAGCAGCCATGATCAGCCGGATTAATTTCACACGTGGGCGAGTGCGGCCGTCGTTTGCTGCGGATCTATCGGTAGGAACAGAGATCTACAAGAACGATCGTATCTCAACACGACTGCAGGCCGACGTCGGGAATTTGAATGATCGGCTTAACGTTATCGATTTCGGGGGATTATTCTCGGGGAACGCCATCGCGCCCCCCCGCAGTTACTCGCTGCGACTGCAAACTAGTTTCTGAGAGATGTCATCGTGAACGGTGGCGAAGCCACGGTGAGGGACCCGACGACCGATAGCGGTGAAACGGCAGTAAACGAGATCGTAATCACTGCATGCGCCAGAGTTACCTTGCACTGCATCGGTGCTCTTCCTAGTCGTGAGGTCCTTCGATGCGGCTTTGCCGCCTCGCAGGATGACATCGGCGTTCTACGCCACGAAATACTTCGCCGCCGGGTGATGCACCACAATCGCCGACGTACTCTGCTCGGGCTCGAGCAGGAATCCTGAGGTCAGCCGCACTCCGACATTTTCTTCCGGCTTGAGAAGAGTGAACAGCTTCGTCTGGTCTTCAAGATTCGGGCATGCAGGATATCCGAACGAATACCGCGATCCACGATATTTCTGGTGAAAGAGATCGCGGATTTCCGAGGAATCGTCGCCGTCGATTCCCCACTCTTCGCGCATTTTCTTGTGATGGAACTCGGCTAAGGCTTCGGCTGTTTCTACACTGAGACCGTGCAGGTACAAGTATTTTGTGTACTCGCCGCCTTCAAACAGTCGCTGTGTTTCGACACTCGCAGCCGGACCGATCGTGACCAGGGAAAGGCCGAGAACATCCATCTTGCCAGAAGACTTCGGTGCGAAAAAGTCGGAGATCGCGAGCCGGCGGCCTTCTTTTTGGCGCGGAAAAGTGAAGCGCAATAGCTCTGGAAGCCCTTCCTCCCAGCGAGTGCCGCAAGCACGCGCCTGCGCCCTCGGGGGGGCATACACGATGACATCGTTCCCATCGCTTTGCGCCGGGAAGTATCCATACACGACAGCCGGTGCGAATAAGCCAGATTCGAAAACCTCCGCTTCGAGCTTTTGCAGAATCGGCCGGAATTTATCGTCGACCAGTCGCAGATAGTCCGATTGCGACGCCGTCTTCAGCTGCCACTGATTCTTGAACAGCGCCGTCTCGTTGATATAGCGGAAGAGTTCGCGTAAATCGTAGTCCTTCTTGACGCGCACACTCCAAAACGGCGGCGTAGGGATATTCGGCGCGTCGGTGACCACCGCGCTCCGCTCGGCGAACAGCGGACCAGTTTCTTCATCGATCACCGCAGCCTTAGCGTATTCCTTCACGATGCGGTCCTCGCGCAGGCGCTGATCGCGTGCGCCATCCCCGGTCGCAAGATCTTCCATGATGTGCAGGCCGGCGAATGCATCGTCAGCGTAAAACACGCCGTTCGCGTATTCACGTCGCAAGTCGCCTTCGACATACTTTCGGGTGAGCGCAGCGCCGCCGCAAATGACCGGGAACTCCAGCTTCTGCCGCTCCAGATCCTGAATCACGTACTTCATCTCGAGCGTCGACTTCACCAGTAGGCCGCTGAGCCCAATGGCATCGGCGCCGTGCTCCTGTGCTGCGCGGATGATCGAATCTCCCGGTTGCTTAATGCCGAGATTGATGAGCTTGAATCCGTTGTTCGACAGAATGATATCGACCAGATTCTTTCCGATGTCGTGCACGTCTCCCTTCACGGTTGCGAGACACAATGGTGCCTTTTGCCGCGCCAGCCTTCTTCTCCATCTTTGGCTCAAGATAGGCGACCGCCTGCTTCATGACTCCGGCAGAGTCGAGTACGGAGGGCAGTTGCATCTTGCGCGCACCAAA
>Ga0126371_10000223_pt1 | contig 43996 bp, 35 predicted proteins | sample PanSoiMetaPlot_4_FD_110145 | JGI IMG/M metagenome (GOLD analysis project Ga0126371, IMG submission 110145) | Tropical forest soil microbial communities from Panama - MetaG Plot_4 | ecosystem: Environmental > Terrestrial > Soil > Tropical forest > Bulk soil | place: Panama | collected 2016-02-17
GTGCCGCGACAAGTCTCCGCGCCAAGGATTGCTGCCATTCTTGCTGCGCACTCGGGAGCGTCGTGAGGCACCCGATTTCCTGATCCGCTACCTCTTCCGTAAAATCTTGAATCGCTTGACGCAACAGCAAACCGCAGGTGTCGCAATGAGTGGAATGTTCAAGCAGGTCGGTCACTTGCGAATCCGGCAATTGGCCGGCGGCTACTTCCCACCAAACGGTGTCCAAGGGGCAGTCCGGCGCTGGGCGAGCCGTCGCGGCGGCTGCGTCTAGTTGTCCGAATCTTCGCTGGAGGTCTTCATGCATTCGTACAAGCCCCTGGCAAGGCTGACACTCACTCAAGTGGTGCCGAATTTCATCCAATTGCACTGCCTGGCTTGGAGTGGCATATCCTCTCCGTGGGCCTTCGGCCAGCCATTCGATCTCCTGCAGCCTAACGTGGTCGCGAACCAAGTTCACACCCTTCTCTTCTTAGTACAACGACTTTGAGGGCTAAATTCATTCAACCCGAGCATTATTGTCCGCCTCAGTCGATGTCTGCCAGTTTCATCACCGCATCCGGGTGGTCTTTGAACTTACGGAGCGTTCGGAAATTGTCGTCACCAAGCTTAAGATAGGTTTCTGAACCAAATCATCGATCAATTGCGGCGAAGACTCTCCCCAACGTCTTGCAACGCGCAGTGCCGCCGTGGCGATTAGGCGGTGGAACCTGCCCACAAACTCCCGCCATGCAGCAGCGTCATCGGTGTGCCGACAGGCTAGGACCAATTCCTCCAAGGATAGTGAGACGTACTCCACAAGAGCCAGAGTGGATTCTACACGTACTTGGCTAGTTAGCGAGACACCAGGTAAACCGCCGAAGGGTTTCATTCCGATCTTTCGTTCTTGGTTGTGAGTTACGGCCTTGCTCCGGGAGGATGCTCGACAAACTTCGAATGGCGCCCACAATCTGCTCCGGCTACATTGGATCAATAGAACTAAACACGTCGGAACAAGCGCCGAACCCCAGACAAGGAACAAGAGAACAGCATGCCCAACACCAAACCCAACAATGTTCCAGAACGACCCGGTCCTGGTGCCCAAATCCGGGGCGGCGCGAAGTCCCGCTCTTCTGCCATTCCCACAGTTGAGCCGCTCATCGTGGTCGAAAGTACTAGCTTGGCGCCGCAGCCCAAGCGTAGTCCGCGTTTGCGCTGTTGTAATGGTGTTCTCAGTCGAGGCCACACTGTAAACCCCCCCGCTAGGGATGACTCCACCATGTTGGGATCTCTTGCTTCACATTTGTCGCGACAGAGTTTGCGCTCGGGAAGAGCCGTGGCAACCGGGGACGGAGCAAAAGAGAGCCGCATGAATGAAATGGCCATAGCGTGCGAAGTTCAAAGGAAGCTGCTACCGCAGCATATGCCTGCGCTGGAAACGCTGGACTATGCCGGAAGCTGCGAACCGGCATGGGCAGTCGGTGGTGACTACTATGACTTTCTCGATAAGGGCAACGGTCGAGTGGGTTTCGTGCTAGCCGACGTGTCGGGCAAGGGAGTGTCCGCAGCTCTGTTGATGGCCAATTTGCAAGCGAATGTCCGGAGCCAGTACGTTCCGGCACTGGAAGACCTGGGGGGGTTGTTTCGTTCGGTGAATAAACTGTTTTACGAGTCCGTGATGGTGGGTTTTTTCGCGACTCTGTTTTTTGCCGAGTATTTCGACACAACTCGCAGGCTGCGCTACGTCAATTGCGGCCATTGCCCCGCCTTCCTAGTTCATGCCGATGGCCAATGTGAAAAGCTGCGCGCCACCGCAACCGTGCTCGGAATGTTCGAAAACTGGGATTGTACGGTGGGTGAAGCGGCTATGTCATGCGGTGACATCTTAGTGGTGTATTCAGATGGCGTGACTGAGGCACGGAATGGCTCTGGTGAGTTCTTCGGGGAAGAACGATTGCTGGCCGCCGTTCGAGCGAACGCGAGTCTTTCCGCCAAAGGCCTGGCAAAAGCAATTGCTGAAACAGCGCACGACTTCGGCGGCAAAGAACAGAATGACGACTTGACACTGCTGGTGGCCCGCGGCTGCTAACGGCCGTCGCACAAGCACCAATTTCGCTCCGCAAGGCACTTGCCCAGCTGGCGAGAACCTGCATCAAATTTATCGGAATGAGAACGACCCGACCAACACGGAGAGCTGATTGTTTGCCAGAGATTGTTCCACTAACTCTACCGTCGCGAATATAGTTCTGAGATCGGCTTGATTGGGACTAGCCAGCCATTCGCAGTCCTCCGCGTCTCCCCTAAGATAATTGCGAACTCAAATTTAGGAGTGCTCTGCAAATAAGACTCCGCTTCCTGCGCTGTTCCTGCGCAGAAACCCGGCACGAATTTGAAGCTCGTTTGTTCCGCGAGTTCTCTCGGCTTCGTGTCTAGATTAGTTTCATACGCCTTCTTTTCCAGAAGCAGATCGAAAGGATACATCCTTCCTCGATCGACACCAGAGAACGTATCCCCAATCGCGATGTCTGCGACGATAGCCGGTTCAAATTCGGATTTACTAACGATAAATTCGAATGGGGGAAGCGTCTGGCGCAACCGAACATCCCGGTCGGTCACCTCGATTACCACATACTCGTTGCGCAGCATTGTTGCCTCCGAAGACCATTCGAGTTTCTTATCACGTTCTGTCTCTGAGAACGTCGAACAACTTCGCCCTGCCTTCAGTCTAGAAAACGCTAGGCGCTAGCAAAACCCTTTTTTCGCGGTTAACGGCCGAGGTGGCGGTGAAGGAAGTGCGTCCTGCAGGTTGACTCCGGGCCTACTACGCGTCGGTGCCCGCCATCGTGAGGCAATCTTAGGTTGTGTGTTTCGAGTAAGTCAACGAAGCTAACTGACTTGTCGCTGCAAAAAGTGTCATACTACCCGACGCCGATTAATGCGATAGGAGACTTTTTGGCCGACGCTCCCTGGTAATCCAAAGAGAAACAGAGCAAGCCTCTCTTTCAGCCTGAAGATTTCTTGGCACGAAACCAAGACATTAAGCTCGGTAAGTATGAAATAAGAGGGTATGCCTTTCATCGGCAGATACGTCTATTGAGACCGCAAAGATACAAATCCGGCAGCCCAGGATTGTCGCCAATTCAGGATTTCGACGCCCTGCGATGAAGTCGCCCCGGGTGGCAAGCTAGCTTGGTTATTCGACGGAACGATGAGCGCCGAGTCTGGAAATGGTCCAGATTCCCGGGGCGGGCCTGTCACCGGGCCGCCACAGTTGATATAGCTGGAGTGCTGGAATTGCCAGGGATTCGGAATTATCGCCGTTGGAGCCAGTTGCTGGGGCTGGTCGGCAGGATTCGGTCCAAAGCGTCCGAGCGCGCCGTGCCAATAGGGATCCCCGCGGGTGATGATTCCCGAAGCAAGGTTGCCCGCGGGGAAAGCCCACTCGAGAACCTCATCACAAGGGGAAGCCAGCACGGAAATTCTTTGCATCTGGCTGGCGGCATCCTGGTATTCGTCGCTGAGGACCGTGTCGTCAATCGCAGCGGCCATCAAAGTAACAGTTTTGAGCTTTGGCGATCCCTTCAACCCCCGAATCGCCTCCAGTACTAGGCGCGCGCCCAAGCTGTGCGATGTGAACGACCAACTGGCGGCTCCAATAAGGTTGGCGAGCAGATACCCCGCCAACAACTGACCACTTTTGATGGCCTCATTTCCCTCCACCGGATAGTCGAGGAAGGGCACCCAGTGGGAATCGCCGGGCCATAGCACTCCTAGGAAGAAACCATTCGAACCAAGTTCGAGCCATTCAGCCCAATGACTCAGATTAGCCATGCCGTCTGCACGGTTCACGTGAAATCCGTGCGTGCCGAACAACACGTCCTTGCCGTGAATGGCGCCCTTCAGCGCGGCATCAAACGGTGCCGCCGGATTCGGATTTGGTTCCATGTCCGTGCGAATCACAATACTGTCGACTTCGGCGACCGGAGAGCCGCCGGAGGAGTCCGCGCGCAAATCAATAAAGTAGGTCGGCACGGTTATTTCTTCCAGAATTGGGCGATCTTTGCGCCCGCTTGAATTGTGCTCGCCACGTCTTTTGCAATCGGGGCCAGCGGAACGCCGAGCAGGCCAGCCACAAAACCCTGCAGCAGATGGGCACGCCCTAGAACGGTATAAGAACCCAGCATCCCGAGTCCGACGGAAAAAACCATCGCAAAGACCTTTGCCGTGTTGCGGTAGCGCTGATCGCCTCGCTGGTATGCCTGGTCCAGCAATGCGCTCAGTAGCAGATCAAAACGGCCAAACACGTCGGTTTCATCATTGGTGAGTGCCTGCTTACTCGGGAGTTTCGTTGCCACTCTTGTCAGAAGGTCGCTGTCAACGCCGGTCGCCGCTGCCATGCCTTTCGCCGATTGCGGTGTGAGATTCAATTTGACAAGTCCCTTGGCGATCGATTTCTGGTCCGCCAAGGCCATCCCATTCATCCAATTGGCGCGCAGGGTGTTGAAGGCAGATTCGAGAGTAAGTGCCGACGCGCGCCCGCCGGCCGCGGAAGCCGGCGGAATCAACTTCGAAATCACCTGTTTGATATCGCCGAAGCCGACTCTGGACACACCACCCCCCAACGCTTTCGTCGCATCCACCAGGCCATAGGCCCCTGTTCCCAGGCCGCCAATAGCCAGTACGAGGGAAGTCAGCGCGTTGGTATCAAAGTTCATGGCGCACCTCGTTTCACAAATGCATACGGAACCAGGCATCTTCTTTGAAAGATAAGCGACAGAGAGATCCTGGTGAGGACATGTACATGGGCTTTTTGTTCCGAGCGGCAATTAGAACTGGCTTCGATGCTTGTTATGTATCTCAGAACGTACGTTATTACGGATATATTATAGGGATAATGCAAATTGAAACTGTTCGTGTCAATTAGAAAAGGCGTTCGCAAAGTTTTTTCATGACGAACAGCCTCGGAAGTCGGCTTACCAGTCGTACGGGGGTTCTGCGCGGTCCAATTTTATTCGGACACGACGTCGGGAGTTAGCCCTCGGCAAGATCGTTTGTTGGCGGCTTTATGCAACTGGTGTCTCTCTGTGTTGGTTCACTGCTTTATTTCTTAGGAATCAGGTAGAAAATCTCAAAATATGCTTGACAAAATAGAACCCGCCCATATACTGCGCATCAAACCGGGAAGCAAACGCCCCCACCAGGCACTATCAAGCGGCGGCTTTGCTCTCATCCGCCAGGTCTAATACAAATTCATCGTTTCCTGTAGCAGTCCGCCCCGCTGAAACCCGACTACCGAGTTCTTGCGTCACTTCTCCGTGGCGCCAATTTATGTTGCCTTCTCTGAGGTGAGAAAATGCCTCAAGGATTACTCGAAGTTTCCGGAACCATCGACTTGACTCAGTTTTGGCCAGCAGGTGAGTCAGACGCGGACACCGTCAAGGTTCTGCTTTCCGGTGCCGATGCCTTTCGATTTCGTGCAAACCCTGGCGCACCCTTCAAGGTGACCCACGCCTTTGATGGAGCCACGGTGAAGGGGAAGGTGAGCAAGCCCGCAATTGACAAAAGCGGACGAATAATCATTCGCCTGCAAGGGGTCGACGCACCAGAACTTCATTATCGGCCGACAGCGCCAACTCTAAACAAAAAGAAACCCACGCCGACACAAAGAGCCAATTTCAAGGCCAATAATGGCAATTTTCGACAATTCACTGGTGAGACTGCGACCGTGAATCTGCACGACTTTCTTTCCAAGGCAGGCCCAAGCCCGATTCGTTGTGTCGTGCGAACGCAGGTCGATGATCCCAGCGACGTCTTTGACACCTTTGGCCGTTTCATCGGCGATATTTTCATCACTCTTGCTGGCAAGGAACAAAACGCAAACCACTGGCTTTGCTCGAACGGATGGGCTTTTCCGACGTTCTATTCATCCATGACCAATCAGGAAATCAACGAGCTCATCGCCCTCACGCAAAAGGCGCGCAAGACAAAAGCGGGTCTGTGGAGCAAAGCGACCTCTGATCTTTCACAATTCATTCGCACACAGGTCTTCCGGAACCATGGAGTTCCCAATCCGGTCGCGGATCGCGGGCCGGTCTTCCTGCCGAAGCTATTTCGCCGACGTTCGACGTTTGGCGTGGCCGTTTCCGCCAAGATGTTCAGCGGCTCATTCAAGAACTATCTGAAGACCGAGCCTGACGATTGCTTCGTAACGTCTGACTTTGTGAGCCAAGGGCCGCATGCGGCTGCTTTGCACCAGCTCGACGAATTTGTTTCGCCTGCAAGCAGATTCGCGCCTAACCCCGAGGGTTTGGTATTCCGGGAAAACGCTTCGACGGTTATTGCGAAGAACGGAAAGCCGGCGCAGTGGTAGTTTTTCGTCTGAAACCGTCACTTCGGAGCTCATTTTGTCCAAGCACAAGAAATCTGATTCTCAGAAAAAAACGCAGCCCGTCAAGGGCTTAATCAATGTTGGCCCGGCAGAAACGTTTCATCAATTGTCGCTTGTACTTACAGCAGCGAGAGTTCTGCCTTCCGATCTTGTGAAAGCCCATTTCAAGCACGCGGAGGATGAGTTGGGCTCCAAACTGACTGCGCTGCTTGACCGGTTCGCGACTCTGACGGGGAACGGTCGTGACCCCGTGGAGGTCATCCGCGAAGAGATTCTCACAGACGCGAATCTCGGTCCCGCCGCGAAGACGGTTCTTCTTCTCTGGTACATCGGTGGCATCCGAAACGCCGCTGGCGATTGGGCAGTTCAGTCTGCCGATCACTATTATCGCGGCCTTGTGTGGGATGCCATCGGCGCTCATCCTCCTACCTTGTCCAATGGATATTACGGCCACTGGAAATATCCGGCGGAGCGTTAACGATGCCAGCCTCGAACGGAAAAATATCCGCCAAGGATACTTTCGACGTCGTCATCATCGGCGCCGGCGTAGCGGGCGCGCTGGTCGCCTGCGTTTTGGCACAGAAGAGTCTCAGAGTCCTGTTGCTCGAGGCCGGCGAGACAGGTGGCAACCGTGAAGATCTCGTGCTCCGTTATGCTGCCGCAACGTTCAAAGGCCTGGGTGTCGCCTATGCGGCAAGCGATCCTTCGAAGATCCCGGGGCCCGAACAACCCGCTGACCCCAAGGACATCAAGCAAGCTCGTGATCTCTACTATGACCAGCAGGGAACCGAAAAATACTTAAGCACCTACGAACGGCGAGTGGGGGGCTCCACCTGGCATTGGCTGGGCCATACTCCCCGGAACCTACCCAACGATTTTCGGCTCAAAACGGAATATAACGTCGGAGTGGATTGGCCGCTCGGATACGCCGATCTCGAACCTTGGTATTGCAAGGCGGAAACCGAGTTGGGCGTCGCAGGCGACGATGCCGAATGGCAGGGGGTTCATGGTGCCTTCCGAAGCGCACCGTTTCCGATGCCCAAGATTTGGCCGAGTTGGTCGGACTTGCAGTTTTCACGTGCCCTCAAAGCAACTCCGATTGACGGACTCATCTTAGAGGTCCTCAGCACGCCGTCCGCCAGGAACTCACAAGCATACGACGGCCGCCCTCCTTGCGCCGGTAATGCCAGCTGTGTACCTATTTGCCCGATTGGCGCGAAGTACGACGCCTCGGTTCATGTGAAGAAAGCCGTCGCGAACAACGCGGAACTACGTGAACGCAGCGTCGTTTCGAAACTTGAAGTCGATTCGGACCAAACCATTCATCTGGTGCGATACAGGAAATGGGACGGCACACCAGGGTCTGCCTGGGGGCGCATTGTGGTCCTCGCCGCGAACGCCATCGAGTCGCCGAAGTTGCTCCTGCTATCGAAGGGAGACGCTGTTCCGAATGGAGTGGCAAACTCAAGCGATCAGGTTGGCCGCAATTTGATGGACCACCTTCAGAAAGCCGTACTCGCAACTTCTAGTAAGCCGGTGTTCCCATTTCGAGGCCCGCCTTCGACCTCGGGCATCGAAGTCTTTCGCGACGGTCGGTTCCGTGAGCGCCGCGGGGCGTTCCGCATGTCTGTCGGGAACGACGGTTGGAGCCGGGCGGGCTCGCCTTTCACGGACGTGGCGAATCTTGTAGAAAACCAGGGGTTGTTCGGCCAAGAGCTCCGAGAACGCCTGTTTCACGATGTCTCGCGCCAGGTGCGGGTTAGTTGTTCGGTTGAAGTGCTGCCTAACCCCGACAATCGTGTTCAGCTCTCGCCTCTGTTGGACGCTTCTGGCGTCCCCAGACCCCAGATCCATTTCGCAACGGACGACTATACGCGTAGCGGATTTGGGCCGGCTCTCGATGTCATGTCCGCGATTCTGCGCGCTATCGACGCGGTGCCGACAAGCATCGACCGCAATCCGTTGAACTATACCGGGGCGGGGCACATCATGGGCACCTGTCGAATGGGATTCGACAGAACCCTGAGCGTCGTTGATGCCGACTGCCGCGCCCACGATCACCGAAACTTATACATTGTCGGCAGCAGCACATTTCCTACCTGTGGTACCGCCAATCCGACGATTACCATCGCCGCGCTGGCGCTGCGGGCTGCGAATAACATCCTAGCAACGCTTCCACAATTTCCAATGCCAGCTGGGTCAGCAAAATGAATAGCGATGCGGCCATCACGCGTTCGACACTCTTGAAGCTTCTCACCGAAGCCTGCGAACTGGAACATGGCCTGGCTTGCTCTTACCTTTACGCCGCGATGACGCTCAGGCAGCAGCCAGACGGTAAGAAGCTTCCGGCCGACCAGCTTCTTCTTGTCCGTCAATGGGCTTCCCAACTCTATTTCGTCGCTTCGCAGGAAATGCTGCATCTCGCGCAAGCCTGGAATCTGTTGACGGCGCTGGGAGGCACTCCTTACTATCTGCGGCCAAATTTCCCGCAAAACACGAAGTACTATCCACTACATATGCGGCTAGCCCTGGAACCGTTCGGCGAGCGATCACTCGACCGTTTTGTGGGCTATGAAACTCCTGCAAACCTGCTCAAAGAGCATTCTTTTGCCGCAGAACTCATCAAGCCGCGCTCCGCCGATGCGACAAACAGTTTTCGTACGGTGGGCGAGCTGTATGACCTGATCGAAGAGGGAATCGCAAAGTTGGCGAACGCCATCGTGGGCGAGCCGTCGGCGCAGGTTGGCACTGATCTGGTTGATTTTCCGGACATCGTGCGCGTAGTCGACCTAGACTCGGCACGGAAAGCAATTCATCTCATCACCCATCAGGGTGAGGGAAATGAAACAGACCGGGCCGATTGCCATTTCGGTATTTTTGTTAAATTGCGCGGCGACCTTCTCGAACAGCAGAAACGGAACCCGGAATTCTCGCCTGCACACCCTACCATTCTGAATCCCGCAGTCGACACCTCGGAGGGATACGGCGCTCCACACGCAACGCGGATTGAGAACAACCATACCCGTAGAGTCGCAAGTCTTTTCGACGGGCTTTATTCGCTCATGCTTCGCATGCTTGGGTACACCTTCAGCCCTTGCGGCAGTAGCGAACTTCGACAGATGTTGGGGCAAAGCGCCATCATGCTGATGGCAACGGTGCTCAAACCGCTGGGCGAGACGCTCACAAGCCTACCCGCTACCGACAAACCCGACGGCCCGACTGCAGGCCCTCCTTTTGGCCTGACGCGTCATGTCACCTTGCCCGTGGATGCCGCCTCGGCGCGGACTCTTGTTACCGAGCGACTTCAGGAACTCACAACCATGGCATCCGAGATTGCTTCAGATCCCGCCGCGCCGGATTCGATGGCGCGCATCGAAACAACGATGCTACGTGTCAGGGACATGGTCGAGGCTCTTGCGATTCGCGCTGCAGGGACCTAGATTCGGGAGTGCAACCAATTGGGAGGTACTTATGATCAACGCAGTGATCAGTGCTCGCAAGAAGCGATCAGCGGGACACGGCGGCGGCGTTCGCGGAGACAACTCAACTCCCCGGTCGTCCGAGTTTGAAGGCAGGTTTGGCAGGATTTTTCGGTCATTGCCCCCGGGTGATTGGCCCAAAGAGTCCCTCATTAAGCTTGGTTTGGCCATGACTTCTGACCCCGAGCATGACGAAAAAAATCCCAACGTGCCAACGGCGGCTTTTGAAGATCACAAAAAACGCATTCACGACGACGAAGAAAACGCGGGGATTCCTGCCGGCTACACCTATCTGGGTCAATTCATCGATCACGACATTACTTTCGACCCCGCCTCTAGTTTGATGAAGCAGAACGATCCGGACGCCCTGGTCGACTTTCGGACCCCGCGTCTCGATCTGGACAGCGTCTATGGTAGAGGCCCGGGCGACCAGCCTTATATGTACGTTGGCAACAAAATCCGTCTCGGACGCCCGTTGTTTGAGGACACCAAAAAATCAAATGCCCGAGACCTTCCCCGTTTCGATGACCCGTTCAATCGCGGACCCAAGCGCGCCCTGATCGGCGACAAGCGTAATGACGAAAACGTGATCATTGCCCAGCTGCACTCGGCTATGATTCAGTTCCACAACCGGCTCGTCGACGACGATCCGGACGCTTCCTTCGAAGATATCCAGCAGCAAGTGCGCTGGAGCTATCAATGGATTGTCGTCAACGACTTTCTTAGGACGATTTGTGGCGAGAATGTTGTGGATGACATCCTGCCAGATTTTGGAAAAAAGAAGCCGATTTGGAAACTGAAGCCGAACTTTTCCGTCTTCAAATGGCGCAATGATCCTTTCATTCCGATCGAGTTCTCGGCTGCCGCCTACCGTTTCGGTCATTCGATGGTTCGGCCTATCTATCGCTTGAACACCCTACTCAAGGGAGGAGATGATCCCAACAACGCCACACCCGATGAGGCAAAGCGTGGTCTTGCCGGCAGGTTCTTTATTTTCGCCGGCGTTCAGGCTCGTGGTTTGAACGGGTTTGACGAATTCCCCGAGCAGTGGGCAATCGATTGGAGCCTGTTCTTCGACATCGACGGCTCAATCGATAACGTAGGGAAAACACGCGTCCAGCCCGCCTACAAAATTGATACGTCGCTCGTTAATCCTCTGGGATTCCTACCAGAGTTCTCAAAGCCGCCTTTACCGCCCAACCCGCCTTTGACCGTTGACCAGCTGCAATCGAAAGCGATCAATCCCGCGACGGATCCTTCCAACCTAGCCGAGCGCAACCTGCTTCGGGGCTTGGCGATGGGCTTGCCCACCGGTCAGGCAGTGGCTATGTCCATGGGACTTGACCCGATCGACGACCGCGATTTACGCGTTGGGAAGGCCGTTCTTGATGACATAGATAAGAACCCGACGCTCGCGTCCCTCGATGAGGATAACTTCACCGAGAATGCCCCCCTTTGGTATTACGTATTAGCAGAAGCGCAATTCGAATGGAGCAAGCGAGCGAAAGCCAAGGGTAGCAAAGGCGACGAGGAACCCCTGCGACTGGGCACGGTTGGCGGACGAATAGTTGCCGAAACGTTGATTGGCCTACTTTGGGGTGATAAACACTCCTACCTCCGACAAGCGCCGAATTGGACGCCTGACGGGTTCCGCGATATGGGTGGTCTACTCAAGTTCGCGCTAAAGCTATAGAAAAGGGCATCAAGTTAAGCCAGGCAAGTCTCCAGAGCAACTTGTTGCTCGGATTCGTGTCTATTCGTAGCCCAGATCAAACCCAAGCTGTCGGTAGCTTATCTCAAACACTCAGGAACATTTCCCCTGAGTGGGAGTGCTACCATGGCTCGGCCCTCCTCGTACGCACGACTAAAGTGACGGGCTCCGCGATGAACGGTAAGCGCGCAGGGGACCGGCGCGGTTCTCCTCCAGCTCCCAAGAAGTGCGTGCGCCGGCTTATTGCGCTTCCTTACGCGCCCCAGGGCGGCTGCAAAGAAGACTCTCAACCGAGGTTTGATTTGCGAACGGCGGCAATTTCAGACGTTACGACAACCTTGCGACTCAAAGGGTGGTGGAGGGCAAAGGCAGCCAATCTGTTGGCCGTTCTCTACTCCGTAACGCTGATCACTGCGTTGCCCTTTCCTCGTGTTCTTCTATTGCTCCCGGCCGCGCTACTCACCATCATCGGCATTGGCGGTTTCGGCCATGTCGTAAACGATCTCTGGGACGTTTCCGTCGACGCAGCCGCCGGCAAGCGAAACCGCTTGGCTGAATTGGGTCCCGGACACCGGTTGAGCCTGGTGCTCGGACTGCTTGCTACGGCTCTCGTCCCGTGGCTGGTTCTGCCATTCGACCATTTGTCGATGGCCCTTTTGCTAATTGAATTTGCCCTCCTCTTCGTATACGCAGCGCCACCACTCCGCCTGAAAGAACGAGGCGTCTGGGCGGTGCTTACCGATGCCGCCTACGCCTATGCTCTTCCGGCGCTCTTGGCGGCTCACACATTCTTTCTGGCCGCTGGCCATCGCGACAGCGGCTCGCTTGCGGCATCGCTGCTTGTCTGGCAGATGACTCTCGGCGTTAGGCACTTTCTCAATCACCTGGCCCTGGACCGCACCAATGACATGCGGGTGGGCGTGTCAACCCTCGCAACGATCAAGGGAAACTACTATCTTCATTCGTTGATCCGGCATGCCATCCTACCGGTCGAACTGCTCGGATTCATCAGTTATCTGCTGGTCGTGACCGAACACGCACGGTTTCTGGTGCTCGTCGTTGGCGCTATTTTCCTTGTGTCGACCTCCCTCAATGCAGTCCTGGCCATCGGGCGAGACTATCCTTTCCTCACGTACCGTTTCTCGAAGACGCAGTTGGATTGGCACTACCAGATGGTGCTTCCGCTGGTTTTGCTGTGTTATCTAGCCGGACATGATTGGAGATATGGCTTCCTGCTGCTGGTTCACCTAATGCTTTTTGTCGTGCTGGCAAGAACGCAGGCGGCTGGTTCGGTTTCTGTCGCTTCCTCGACATCCTTGCCCCAGTTCATCCCACCTTCTCGATCAGAAACAGATGGCGCCTACCGTTGCCCTCAAACGGACACTTCCGCTGCACTTGAAGTAGGAACGGGCCGAGCTACCTCGCGCGCGAGCATCGCGGTGGCCAACATCAATAAAGGCAAGTACACGGAGACGTTTATTCAGGAACTGGTATCGCGCCTGCGCGACCGCGTTTACTACATGCACGGGGACGATTTACCCCGGTTCGATAACGACGATCGTCACTTTCTATCGCGATTCCCGTCGCTGCAAGCTCTGGCTCAATTTCTCGAAACCGTCCTGCGGCTGGAAAAGAATGCGTTTCTGAAAAGCAGCATCCGCGGTTATCTGCAGGCCAAGAACATACGCCTGTTGCTTGCGGAGTTCGGTCCCGTGGGCAATCAGATGCTGCCCATCACCAAGGACTTGGGGATTCCCCTGATCGTTTATTTCCACGGGTACGATGTCTTCAACCGCCAAACTCTGGAAAAATGTGCTGCAGAGTACCCAGAGCTGTTTGCTGAAGCCGCCTACATCATCGGGGTCTCGGAAGGCATGCTGAACCGCTTGGAAGAACTCGGCGCACCGCGTGAAAAGCTCATCCACCTTCCGGCGTTTGTCGACCTTGAACTGTTTCCATATTCCGACCATAGTGCCGCGCCGCCGAGGTTCCTTGCCGTTGGACGATTCGCTGAAACTAAGAGCCCACATCTCACCCTGCTCGCCTTCCACGAGGTCAGCAAGGTCATTCCGGATGCGACCCTCACGATGATTGGCAAGGGCGGGGGAGGCGACCTGTTCGAAGCTTGTCTCATTCTCGCCAGGGCGTTGGGTCTGGAGAACCGGGTCGAGTTCAAGGGGGTCCTCAGCCATGAAGAAGTTGCCCGGGAGATGCACCAGGCCCGTGCCTTTGTCCAGCATTCGGTCACGACGCCGGAAAAGGGAGACATGGAAGGTAAGCCAGTAGCGATCATGGAGGCAATGGCCAGTGGCCTGCCCGTGGTCGCCACTCGCCATTCAGGAATTACCGAACTGATTGAGGACGGAGTCACCGGCATCCTTGTCCCGGAATACGACGTTGCCGCGATGGCTGCGGCCATGGTTCGCCTCGCGCGCGATCATGAGCTGCTCCGGCAAATTGGATGTCAAGGCAGTGCGTTCGTCCGTAACCATCCGCTTATCAGTCGGCACGTCGAGATCATGGAAAAGATCATCGACCGTGCCATCGCTGGCGGTTAGCGGTCTACGGATACAGCGCAGCGAGGACCGCCCGATAGGGAAAAGCGCATCGCTATTGGTTGTAATTCGGCGTGAAATTTGTCCGCCGCCGAAAGAGCATAAACCGGTGCGCGAGAACCTAAGCCGCTCCGACGCGCACGCGCAATGCGGCATCGATGGCCAAAGGATGTGCGACTCGTTCTTTGTCTGGCGGGGCGCGATCACGATCCGCTTGACGAAGATCGGGCCTTCTGTAGCCGCTCCAATGTGTCAGCGGCACAATACTCGAACAAATCGCCAAAACGAGCTCGAAGTCGATCGAGCACGGCCGGGGAGTCATGGATCACGACTCTTCGGCCGGCTTGCGCCAATTGCACGGCTAGGGCAAGCGGCTGAGAGTCGTCCAGTATTTCGGTTCCGGGTTTGTAGGTTACGTAAGGGAAATGGATCGGCTCGTTCTGGTCGTATGTGCGCAAGAAGTTCTGAAACTGGAAGGCGAGATGGCGCCGATTCATCTCGTCGGTCGCGTTGGACTGCAAAACCTCGCAGTCGTGTTGCCGGGCAAAGAAATTCAGAGCCTTGTTATCGCGTGGAAAGCACGGTCCGCCGAAACCAAATCCGTACTTCAGGAATTTGCCGCCAATGCGCGAATCGGCTCCGATGGCATGGAGGATTGCCTCCGGGTCCGCACCCACGCAAGTGGCCAAGTCGCCGATGGCATTTGCGAAAGCGATCTTCATGCTTAAAGCGCAATTCAGCGCCAACTTTGCGATCTCCGCACTCAGGCACGCCATGCGGTGTACAGGTGGCTCATTGACGCAGATCGCGCGCAGCACGCGGGCCAGCAGATCACCGGCGACCGCGTCGGCCTCGCCAATCAGAATCTGTTCGGGGCATCTCTGGTCACGAATAATGCTTCCCTGGGCCACAAAGCCCGGAGTGTAACTCAGCGCGAAGCCGCGGGGCCTCGCCAACTCGGATTGTGAATCGCAGAAGCCGGGCAAGATCGTGCACATGAGTGCAAGCTCAATCCGACCACGCTTCCATTCGAACGAGAACAGGTCGGCCAGCACACGATTTACGCAGCTATTGTCATAGCCGCCTTCCTCCACTGTGGGCGTATCGACCGCGATGAAGACAATTTCGGGATCGAACTCTGGAACGGCGGCGATGTTGTCGGATACCTTTAGGTCAACGGCGGCCCCAAGCGCCTCTTCCATCCCCGGTTCGCTCGCCTCGAGCCTTCCCTCACGAATCAGTTTTACGCGCTCGCGGTCCTTATCGATGCCCAATACCTGGAAGCCCACCCGGTCCAGATTCAGAGCCAGGCAAAGGCCGATTCTCCCGACACCGATGATCGCGATTTTTTCCAAGATTAGCTGCCCATTGCCGCGCGATGAGAGTCCGTAACCACTGCGGGCGTGAAAACAAACTCTTCGAGCTCAGCGCCGGCAAAACCCCAATTTTCCGGATTCAAGCCGTACGGTTTCGGGTTGGCCAAAATCTGCAAACCCGCTTCCATGACCACTCCATAGTCCAAGGCCGGGCGGTCCACCAGAAATACTACCTTGGCCAGCGGCGACAAGGTCTCCCAGCCGTTAGAGTGTGAAACGTGATAGGTGCACTCCTCTGGCGGAAAAATATGCTGGCGATATCCCAGCGCGTTGGCGGCGATCACCGCGAGTGAATCGACGTGCAACGAGTACATGTCCAGCTCCAGATACCCTTGAATCGTATTCCATGCCGCGCGCGGCATCAGCGTGAAGTCCCCGCAAGCATACAGGTCGAGGTGGAAGTACCTTTTCTTCGCACGGCTCCAGTACAGGCTCATGCCCAGCGCCATCTTGTCGAACAACCACTTTTTAGCATTCGCCTTGTGATGCAGCCCGACCAGTTCCAGATTGATGTTCTTGTACCGCAGGTCCCGGCCCAGCCGGCGAATGATATTTCGCTCACACCAAGCGAGCTGTTCAGAAAATGGCCAGCTCTCATCGATCGTCTCCGGCACATCACAGCGGCTCGCCCGGTAATACGTGTCCTCTCGTAGGCACTTGCTCGCTAGAGTTCGAAACAGCGCGTCTGAGAACAACAGATCGATGTTCGTGCACAGGATAAAGGAACCCTTGGCCCGGCGGATGCCCACGTTTTTGGCGATCATCTGGAACAACGGAATGTTGGGCGCGAGCCGATATCGCTGGTGAATCGACGCCGGCACCGTGATGTAGCGCAGGTTCAGGCAGTCGTCGGGCCCAGGCTTGGGCAGGACCTCATGCAGCCGAGGCCGGTTCGGAGGCGGATTCCATTCCACGAAAATCACCTCGACCGGGAAGTGATATTGACGCGTTTGCTCGAGCAGTCCTCCTAGGAAGAGGCGCATCCGTTTCAGTGTGTCGCCCCCGTGACTGTCGTTGCGAGATGCGACGACGATGGACAGATAGCAATCCTCGCCGAGGGGTGCGGTGTGGCCCGCCATAGGTTGAGTGATTATAGTACCTCTCGGTGCGGCTCTCTCCAAAACGTAGTAAGCTTCGCACTCTGGCGCGCGCAGACAGGTTTCAGGCAAGTTCCGCTTCTGCGTGCTCGATCGAATTGCGAAAGCCATGAACGGACCGCAACCGAAGGACGAGGAGAACGATTTTGTCGTATTCGGACAGCCGCAGATACTCGACGACGAGATTGAAGAGGTCGTTGCCTGTCTGCGCTCGGGCTGGATTGGAACCGGCCCCCGGGTGGCTCAATTCGAGAGAGACTTTGCGGCGTACAAGCACGTCCAGCACGTAGCCGCCGTCGGGTCCTGCTCGGCCGCACTCCAGTTGAGTTTGCTGGCAGCCGGCATTGAACCTGGAGATGAGGTCATCACTTCGGCGCTGACCTTTTGCAGCACGATCAATTCTATTATCCACGCCGGCGGCCTGCCCGTACCCGCCGATATCGATGCACTCACCATGAACCTCGATCCGGGCGATGTTGCCAGCCGGATAACGGCCAAGACCCGCGCTCTGGTTCCCGTTCATTTTGCGGGACGACCTTGCGACATGGATGCGCTGACCGCGATTGCCACTCGCCACCACCTTTGTATCGTTGAAGACTGTGCCCACGCCATCGACGCTGAGTATCACGGTCGGAGTATCGGCTCGATCGGCGACTTTGGTTGCTTTAGTTTCTACGCCACCAAGAACGTGACCACGGGCGAGGGCGGCATGGTGATGGCCCGGCGTAAGGAGGACACCCGAGAGGTAAGAACACTGGCGTTGCATGGCTTGGACGCCGACGCCTGGCAGCGCTTTCAAGGCAGTGGATACAAGTGCTATCGCGCCGTTCGTGTTGGATTCAAGTACAACATGACCGATCTGCAGGCGGCCCTCGGTATCCATCAGTTGCGGCGCTTACCAGCGAACCAGAGGCGACTGCAGACGATCTGGTCCCGGTATCAGGAAGCCTTCCGCAGCGTTCCCGCCGGCCTACCTCCGGAGCCGGGACCCGACACGCGTCACTCCTATCACCTGTTCACGCTCATGATTGATGAGCACTCCGCGATTGCTCGCGATGAATTTCTTGAAGCAATGACCAGGCTTGGAATTGGGGTTGGCGTGCATTATCCGAGCGTCGCGGAGCATCCTGTCTACCAGGAGCGGTTCGGCTGGCGTCCGGAAGATTGGACTGTAGCCCACCGCGTCGGAAGGCAAACCGTCAGCTTGCCGCTCAGTCCCAAGCTCACAGATGCCGAAGTCGATCGGATTGTTCGTGCGGTGTACAAGGTCCTTCGAGTGACTTGAACGAGCTGCCTCTTTGCCACGGCTCCCACTCACCTATCTGCCTGGCCCTCCAGGGAGCGGTGAAGGCGGTGCTGGAGGAAGTAGCGGTCGAGTCTCTCGTCCAGGCTGAATTCCGGTTTCATGCACTTTATCTCGAAGAACTCGACCGGGAAGACATACTCTTCCCAGTTCTCGATCCGCGCCAGTCCGGTCAGCTCCTGAAACTGGTTGGAAATTGCCAGGTCTTCAAACTGCTCTAGGGAGAAATCGATCGTTTTGAGCAAGATCAGGATGAATCCCTCACCGCGCAGGTCACTGAGCACAGTGTTGAGCTCGGCGACATCGTAGCGGTAGGCCGCGTTGATTTTGCCGATTTCCCCGTCGATGCGCTCTTTATGTTCGGGCCTCAAAGGGATCCGCCGGAAAAGGTCCTTTATATAGAGGGTCCCGCCCGGTTTCAGAACTTCCCAACATGCTTTGATGAGACGACGCTTCGCCTTCGAATGCCCGAACGACTCGAGAAAGTAAACGACGTCATACGCTTGGGCTTCGAAGTATTTGGCCAAGTCATGATAGTCGCCGTGGATCACCGTAACTCTATCGGAAAGATTGGCGGTCGCGATCTTCTCGAGCGCGGCCTCGTACTGCAGCCTGGAGATGGTGATGGCGTCCACCAGCACCTGTGTGTGCCTGGCAAAGTGGATTGCCGGAACCCCGAGGCCGCACCCGGCATCGAGGACCCGCTGCCCTGGCAAAAACCCGATGCTTTTGATTTGGTAGTTCAGGAGATCGACAATTTCGCGAGTGCGGAAGGCTTGGATTACGTCCCCGTATACTTGCAGAAAAGCGTCGTGATGAGCGTCATAGAACCGGCCGACCTCCCTGGCATGGCTATCATCGTAGTTGTCGGCTGCGACCGAATCGTGGCCGGGAATCTTCGTTCGGTCTCGCCGTCGGGATAACCACAGCCTGATCTCGTTCCAAACATTCGGGAGCGTATAAATCTGCCAGAAGCTCCGATTATCGGCACGCCTTTTCACGTTCGTGCACCCAAAGCCGCCATCCTGTCCAAGGCCGAGATGTCTCCAAAGCGATGTTTGGTTCTCTCTCAACTTCTCTTGACGGCGACCAATAGCAGGCATACTATCGCACCCATAATGGCGCAGCGTACTTTTGAATTGCGCTCTGTGGGATGGTTTTCCCTCGCCTTCTGCATCGTCTGGAGTGGTGCATGCAGCAGCAAACAGCCTGCGCACCGCGGCGAACGCGACGAGATAGATCTCAATCAAAATGTTACCGTGACTATAAAACCGCGGGACGTCGTCTTCAAGGATTTCGAGCAGAACTGGCGACAGTTCATCAGCACGAATCCCAGGCTGGAAGAACCCGTCGCGGGCCTGGTCCCACGCCGGGAAGCTGTCCCTGAGCCGATCATCTCTCCCGGGTGCATATACTCGGACAGCGCAAAGGGGTACGTGCCGCGCGTCACGATCAGCTGGAATGAAGCCCCCGGCCAGGTCGTGAGCGTTGAGAGAACGCAGGCGGCAGGGCAGGTGCAAGTCCCAGAGATGCGGTTCGACCTCGGTCTTCATCACGACCCTTTTACCCGCAATTACTATTCCTCGGTGCTCACGACGGAGACCTCCAAGCGGTTCAGCCTCCCGTCGAATAGCGCCCTGGTAAATGATCCCGGAGCGGTCCGACTGACTGGGCCGGGTTTATTTCCGCAATTGCTCGAGTTCCACTACCAACTTCTCCAGGATGTTGCGACCCACCGGCAATTCGCCAAGAGCACGGTCGTTCTTCAGGAATTGAGCGAAGGGCTCTCCTACCAGATGCGAGTCAGCCGTGCCACTGGAAAGGGATGGACTGCCGATCGGCAGTTCTTGTTCACTTCTCCAGTTTGTCAGACTACGCTCTGAGGAAGGTCATATGCGACGAACACCAACGGGATGTCGTCTCCTGACATCGATGGCGCTCTGGCTATGGGTCTGTTCTGGTGTTGCGAGTTCTGCATTCGCGCAAAGGGCCACCTGGTTCGACATCAATCCAAACAATTCCAATGATGGCTCGAATGGCTCGAGCTCCGGGCGCGTCAATCACGTGGGAGCGGCCGGCGACCTCAGCAAGGTCTACGCGGCCACCGAATGGGGAGGCCTTTACCAGAGCTTCGACCAGGGCGTCACCTGGGCGAAAATTGAGAGCTTCATTCCCTCCGCCACCTGGGACGTCAAGGTCGACCCCTCCAATAATCAGGTTGTGTACGCAACTTCGTTTTTCGACGGACGTCTGAATCCGCAGTCCGGTATCAGTGTTAGCAACGATGCCGGCGCCACCTGGACGCCGGTGAATTTTAACCGCGTCAATACGCTGAACTGTGCCGTGGCCCTGCGCAAGAGCCAACCTTCGGGGTGGCAGATCTCCATCAACCCGAATACCCCAAACGTAGTCTTCGTGGGCACAAGTTGCGGTTTAGCCGCCTCTTTCAACAGCGGCGGAACCTGGACCTTTATCGATCCCTCACCCAGAAATCCTGCCGAGCAGATTTATGCCGTGGTGGCGCACGACAAGCAGACCGTGGACGTCATCGGCGACAACGGATTCTTTCGCTCGACCGACAATGGGACCACCTGGTCTGCGAACCTTGCTGCCCCCGGACCGGTAGCTGGAAACAGCGGCCCTGGCACCGGCCTGGACGTCTCCCCGCAAGAGAGCTATGTCCTGCTGGCGGAAAACCTGCAGAGCAACATCTTTGAGTCCGACGACGGCGGAAAAACATGGCCCACGTCGTTGACTCTTCCGACCATCGGGGGAGGTTCCAACGTCCAGGGACGAATTCCGTTTATCAAAACCAATCAGTTGAGCTCGTCGACTCAGTTCGACGTGTGGTATGGCGACATCAATCTCTTTAAAACCACTGCCACAACGCCGGCGAATCCCGGGCCGGGCGGAACAGCCCGAACCCCGACCAACAGCTGGGTCAGCGAGCAGGACGGCGGTCACGCAGACCTCGGCGATGTGATGTTCAATCCGCTGGCAAAGGCAGGTGCCTGTCCCATGATGTATACCGGCGATGGCGGGATCTATCGCAACACCGGTCCCAACAATCCCGCTTGCCAGAACGCGAACTGGAGACAGCCGAACATCACGCCCCACGCGACCTGGGTTTGGGGATTTGACGGTCTCCGACTCGGTCCGGGGCAGCACACGATCACCTACGGCTTGCAGGATGATGGCGGTTGGGCTGCCACCGATGTTTTCGAAGGGCACGGTGCGCCACTCCCGAGCTGGAACAATTACACGTGTTGCGACATCGTCCACAACACCGAATCTAGCGGGAAGGTTCTTTCCGGGGAGGGCTTCTTCAGTGGTTTCCGGACCTTCCAGCTTTTCATCCGCGACCAGAATGGCAACAACGGGAATCAGATTCCGAATTACCCCTCGAACGGACAAGTCCAGGGTTTGAAGAACGGCAAAGACGTCGGCGCATTTGGCGCGAGCGGTGTCGTTCTCAACATGTCGGACGGCGTGTATTTTACCAACAACATCCTGGCTAACCCCATATCGTGGACGTCTTTGAACGCGCCGCAAGCCATTACCACGAATTCCGGCGACATCAAGGTCGCGAACTTGCAAGGCCAGCCAAATGTGTACTACCACACCGGCACCGGCAATCCCGAAGTCCAAGGCGTCATCTTCCGTTCTACGCTTGTGGGCAACATTCGCGTCCCGGGCAGCAACTGGGTTCAATTGCCGTTGCCGCCAAACATCGGAACGGTGACGGCGTGGAACGTCGATGAGACGAATGGAAACCGCATCATCATCGCGGGTATCAATAACCTCACCAATGCCTCGGAGATCTGGCTCACTCCCGATTTTGGAGGATCCTGGAACCGGCAGAACAATCTTGAGACCCTGATGGCGAACGGAGGAGGCGCCACCCCAGTCTTTTTGAACCAATCCTCTCAGGGCCGAGTTACCGGCAATGGCGGTACGTTCAACTTTGGCACCTATTGGCAACCTTCCATGTTCAAGTTTGACCCGCTCGACCCGAGCACGATCGTAGCCGGGGCCATCGACGCCGGCGTCTACCTCTCGCTGGACAACGGCGCCAATTGGCGGATCCTCACGAATCCTATCAACCCCAGCTCGGCGGCTCCGAACATTACGGTACCGATCTATGCCTATTTCAGTCCGGGCCGATTCAACGCCCAGACCGACGCGTTTGATATATGGGTGGGCACCAGGGGATCAGGGGTACACAAGGTCGTGTTTGAGTACCCGCCCCAACATCGATGAACCGCATCAAGATCGGATCCCGCCAGGCCAGATCCCGCACATACCGTTTGCGGTTGGCGCGGCGGCTTCCTTCGATATAATCTGAATCCGTTTGTGGATGTGACGCGAGCCATGACCCACGAACTGCTTTCCGGCAGGGTGTGCGCCTTTCTGATATTCCTGCTCGCTTGCTTGCAATACCTCAACACGGTTTCCTATGACTACGCTTGGGACGACAAGCTCGCCATCACTGCGAATGAATACACCACGCGCGGCATCAAAGCATTGCCTGAGATTTTCACCAAGCGCGTAAGCATTCCGTACAAGAGCGAGTACCGGCCCGTACCCCAGGCACTCCATGCAATCGAGTATCAGTTGTTCCGGGGCAGTCCTTACGCGGCGCACGCGTTCAATGTCCTCTGGTACGCCTTCACCTGCGTGATGGTGTTCGCCTTCGTGCGGTTCACCTTCTGCCGCGCCAGCCCCTGGTACGCTCTCCTGGTGGCTGCGTTGTTCACCGTGCACCCCTTACACGTCGAAGTGGTAGCCAACATCAAGAGCCGCGACGAGATTCTTGCTCTGTTCTTTGGCCTGTCTGGGATCATTCTGTTGGTCAAGGCGATCGAGCGGTCGCGTTGGCTGCCGGCAATGGGCGGAGCCATGTGTTTTGCCCTGGCCTGCTTATCCAAAAGCAACGCCATCACGCTGGTGCCACTGGTGCCACTGGTGGCCTGGTACCGCTCGAGCGATTTAAGAATTGGCCGCCGTTTGCTGTCAAGCAGCGCCGCCATCGCCCTTTGCTGTGTCGTCGTTGTCTTCATCATTCGACATGTGCAGAGAACCGTATCCGATGATCTGGCGCCGCACTTGAATTCGACCGTATTGAACAACATTTTCTTGTGGTCGGCGCACACCGAGACCATCATTCCCACCGCGCTCGTAATCGTAGGCAGGTACGCACTGTTGTTTGTCTATCCACATCCCCTGATCCACCTTCACGGATACAACCAGATTCCCTTGAATCGGTGGGCGGATTGGTTGACCTGGCTGGTTATTGCCGGCTTGCTCGCACTGGCGATGCTTATCGCAAAAACGTGGCGACGGAAACTCCCCCTCGCCTTCGGCCTGGTTACTTTCGCGATCTGCTATTCGGTCTACTCAAACATCTTCTTCTTTGCCCCCGATACCATGGCCGACCGCTACATGTTCTTGCCGTCGCTGGGGATTGCTATTGCAGTCGTGTATGGGCTCTACTGGCTCGCCGGTTTCGATCTCGAAACGTTTTCGTCGGGCGGCGCCAGAGCCCGATTGGTCTTCTCCGGATTCGCACTGGCGCTCACCGCATACTTCGTCACCACCGTTGTGACCAACCGAGACTGGCAGAATGACGCCACTCTCATTCACAATCGCATTCAATACATGGAGAACAACGCTGCCGCGCAGGCCATCTACGGGCATCAGTTAAACAGCGAGAGTGACGGAATGCGCACCCCGCAGCTCCGCCGGGAGCGCAAGGCGGCTGCCATGAAGGCCTTTGCCAGGGCCATCGAAATCTATCCGGACTTCCAGTCAGCATGGATTGCGATCGGCCGGTTATTTGCCGAGCAACGTATGTACGACAAGGCAGAGCTGTCTTTCCTCAGGGGACAGCGTCTGGAACCGCTCAGCCCCGACTCTTACTTCTGCTTGGGAACCTTGTATCTGGCAGAGCAGGACACGGGTCTTGCCATCCCATATCTCGAGCAAGCTGTTCTTCTGGATCCCAAGATGGAAGAGGCGTACGTAATGCTGGGCCGGGCTTACCTGCGGGCGGACAACATCGAAAATCTGGGAGCCATGACTGCCACAGCGCGCAAGTGGTTTCCAAAGAACACCAATGTGGAGGCGCTTCGCGCCACATATCTTTTTCGCAAACAGCAGTACGATCAGGCTTTCCAAATGGCTCGCGAGGTCGTCGCCATAGACCCGCAAAACACGCTTGCGATCGCCGTCCTGTCCTCGCCTTACGCCCAGTCTTTCTCCAAGCAATGAATCTGAATCCAACTCTCGCCACAACCGACCGAGTGCACATCGCCCACCTTATCAACCCGGTCAGAACCTCGATCGACAGCGAGTTGTCATGCGCCCAGCCTCTGACGTTCGAGTCGATGCGGCGCGCCGCCGAACAGGCAAAAGAAGGAGTCCAAGTGGACTTGCTGAGCGCCCAGTACCCGGAAGATCACGAAATCATTCCCTCCTATTTCGCACGAACTCCGGACCTCGCTCGTTGTGTAGCGGATTTGAGCACATTCTCCGTTTACCGCAAGCTGCCGTTAATCGCCGATCTGCTGGAGCGGCTGTATCACGGTTCCAGCGCACCCTACCTTATCTATACCAATGTGGACATCATTCTCCATCCTAACTTCTACCAGGAAGTCGCCAGTCGCATCCGGAGCGGCTTGGATGCTTTCATCATCAACCGCCGTCGGATTCCGGACTACTACCGCTCGGTAGAGGACTTGCCGAAGATGTTTGCGTTAGAGGGCGCGCCGCACCCGGGATTCGATTGCTTTGTGTTTCACCGGTCTCTCTACCCAAAGTTCCGCATGGGTCGGGTTTGCGTCGGTATTCCGTTCATCGAGATGATTTTCTCGCAAAACCTGTTCTGTCACGCCCAACGCTTCCAATTGTTCGATCGCGACCGCCTGACGTTTCACCTAGGTATGAAGATCTTCAAGAAACGTGATCCGGAGTATTTCAACTTCAACAAGGCCGAGTTCTGGCGCACCGTACGCGAATTTCTACCGGAGATGGACAGTCGCAAGTTTCCGTGGGGCCGGCGCAATGTTCTGTACCGGATGATCCGTTGGGGTTTGCATCCGGCGATTCCCATCCGCCTAGCCTTGATGCTTGAACCGAGGCGGTGGAGATGGGCGGCTGTTAACCAAGATTTCTGAGGGACCCCGCTCCCACAACGCATGCACAGGCCGCCTCGCACGGCCGTCGCCCCGTACGAGTGCCGTTTCTTGCTCCGTTTCTGACTTCCTCGATGGAATCCGCTCGAAGATCACCGACGTCAGCGACCCGCCGAGCCATGGCGTTCCGACGCTCCTTTAATAGTGCTTGGCAATGCTTGCTTGACAAAACCCCTTTCGGCTGACACTATCTCGTCGATTATGACCCGGAAACCGGGTCAGCTCTCCCGATGGGAACCGCAGTGGGGATCGAAGTACAGACCTTCATCGCGAATCTCGAGCGTCACCTGACGAATGTCGCTCCCGGGCGTTTGCACTCTGAGACTTGCCTGCACGACCTTCCGGAGTGGGACTCGCTGCAGGCGCTCGTTGTCGTTGCCAGCTTCGACTGGGACTATGGGGTCACCATCTCCGCCGATGAGTTTGCTGGGACGAAAACCATCCACGACCTTCACGCCTTGATTGATCAAAAGCTGCATCAATAATGGGTTATTTCTCGATCGGCAATATTCGTCTGAGCGCGGTTTCCGCCGCCGTGCCCGCGAGGCAACTGAGCAATGAGAATCTCGATATCCTGAATGAGTCTGAGGCAAAGACTTTCGCAAAAACCGTTGGCATTCGGACCCGCAGGGTGGCACCACCGGCGATCTGTGCCTCAGACCTGTGTGTGGCTGCAGCGCAACAGATTCTGCAGTTGCGAAGTCTGGACCCGGCCGAAATCGGGGCGCTCGTCTTTGTCACCCAAACGCCAGACTATCTGCTGCCCGGCAACAGCATGCTGGTGCAGCGCCGCCTCGGCCTCTCTTCATCGGCATTTATGCTCGACGTGAACCAGGGCTGTGCGGGATATGTCTATGGACTGGCATCGCTTGCCTGCTTGATGAGCGCGGCAAAAATTCAGCGGGGCCTGCTCCTTGTCGGCGACACCATCACCCGCCTGCTCTCGCCGAAAGACAGGAGCACGATTCCGATCTTTTCCGATGCGGGCTCAGCGACGCTTCTGGAGGTCGCCGGTGATGCCGATCCGATGCACTTTAATCTCGGCAGCGAGGGCGAAGGAGCCGAGGTTATCTATGTGCCTGGGGGCGGGGCGCGGGCGCCTTTCGGGCCCGACAGTCTGGCGATGGGCGAACACGAACAGAATCTGGTGCGCGCGCCGATCCACCTCGCCATGAAGGGCATGGATGTGTTGCACTATGCGTTGAAGCATGTTGCACCCAACATCCGGGAACTGCTGACCTCGGCTCACACTGCAATTGATACTCCGGATTACTACATTTTCCATCAGGCCAACCACATTGTGAATGAGTGCCTCTTGAAGAAGCTCGGCATCCCGCCGCAAAAGGCTCCTGAGACCTTACTCGACTACGGGAACACGAGCTGCGCCACCATCCCCGTCACCATCTGCCATCAGTTGGCCGGCGAACTTGGCAATGGCAAGAAGACGATGGTCCTCTCGGGTTTCGGGGCGGGATTCTCCTGGGGCAGTGCACTGGTTACTGCAGAAGCGGTGCTCTGTTCAAGCCTCCTCGAGTTGCGCGATTCCAACTGATCTGTGTGCTCGCTTCGTTTATTGCGTTCACAGCGCGGCCGAGGGCCGTTTACGATTGGCGGTGGTGCACTATGCATTTCACCCGCTTCGGGATAACGCTCCACAGACTCGAGCGTAATGATCTAGAGATGGTGCGCCAATGGCGAAACAGCCCTTGGGTGCGCCCTTTCATGCGCTACCGCGAATTCATCGAGCCCGCGGAGCAGACACGGTGGTTTGAGCGTCTCCATACGGAGAACGACTGGTATTTCATTGCACGGGCCGGTGAGGTGCCCTTCGCCGTCTTCGACATCAAAGCGATCGATTGGACCGCTGGTTGCGGCGAATCAGGCGGATTTGTCGGTGACCCCAGATTCACTGGACGCCCCGAACCGGCGCAGGCAACTCTTGCGCTCATGGACTTCGGGTTCGCCTTGCTTCAGCTGAAGTCTTTGCAAGCGCGCTACAGTTCGAGCCGTCCGCGAATCCTTCGATTCAACGACCAGTTGGGCTACATAATCACCCACGAAGGGGACGACGGCTTCGTGTATGCCAGGGTTAGCGCCGAACGCTATTTGCATTGTGCTGCTTCGCTGCGCAAGGCCGCTATCACCCTGCACGGCAACAGTGCGGTATTGACGGCGGCCGGCCCATGGCTCCGGAAGTACCTGCAACAGGCCGCCGCCCCGCATCTCGAAGATTTAGAACTCGAGCTGCGGTAAATTTATTTACCATTCCTTGCTTGTCCGGTTCGATGCGACTCCTGGCATTCCCCTGTCCAATTATCGTTTTAGCGGTTGCGGCTCCGCTGTGCTATCCTCGCGTCCACGTAGAAGCGGAACCTGCTGCGAGGACGGCATTTTCGTATGGCCGCATCAATTGACGGACGGTCGGCGCCTTGCGATTGGGCAGCGGTTGACTCATCGATTTGCCTGAACTTGCCGGTGGACTATTCGCGCTATCTGGAGCGCACGCGGCAATCGTTGTACGCACGCCTACGCTCTGCCCCCGCCGGTAACCTCCTTTCGCGGTATTTCGAACGCGGCAAGATGATGCGGGCGTTCTTGGTGTTCGCGGCTTCGGCCTCGATCGACGGTGATCCTGAAGATGTACTGATGGCGGCAGAAGCCATCGAGCTGTTGCACGGAGCATCGCTTTTTCACGACGACATCATCGACCATGCCGCGGAGCGTCGCGGCATGGTCGCGCTTCACGAACAGGTGGGCGTCGGCCCTGCGCTCGTGATTGGCGACGACTTGATGCTGCGAGCGTTCACGGCCCTGGCTGAGGCGCGCACGCGCCACTCAGCCGAAATCGTGCTGCAGGCCATGGAGACGCTGAACCAGCTGGCGAGAGAGTGCTGCCGCGGGCAATTCGAGGAACTGCGTGCGACGCCATGCATTTCTGAAGAACAATACCTGGCCATCGTCGAGGGAAAAACAGCCGCGCCCTTTGTCGCCGCTGCTGTTTTGGGGGTCTTGCTGAGCGGGGGTACGCCGATTCAGCTTGCCGAAATCCGGGTGTATGCCCGTGAGCTGGGCATTGCCTTCCAGATCGGTGACGATTTGCTCGATCTCATCGGCGAACCGGGAGTGATGGGGAAGCCGGTGGGTAATTCTCTGAGGGAAGGCCGGCCAATGCTCCCGCTCATCTATCTTTCGAAGGCGAGCCCCGATGCACTGGCCTCGATGTTGCGCCATCTCGGCCAAAACGGATCTCGCCCAGAACTGCTCGCACTGCTGCGGCAGCACGATGTCCTGGATCGCACGTTGCAGGTGAGGCAGCGTCATCTTGACGCGGCCCTAGCGGCGCTCAAGGATTTTGGAAATCCGAGCGGACTGCATGCGCTCTGCGCTCTGGTCTCCCGCACCACCGTTCAAAGAGGTTGGTAGACTACGCCGCGGCCCGCGCTTGCCAACCTGCCGGAAGTTCCTAGGACCCAGTCAAACGGAACCGGATTTCGCGATAGATATTGGTTGGCGTGTACACTTTCCATAGCGGCCGATTTTCTGAAACGGCTGGCGGAGGTGTGAGGGACGGAGCCGCATATTCGCTGGCGAGCCCAGCGACTCGCTCCAGCAGAGCCTCATCCCTGGTGTTGCCCGCCGCTTCAATCTTCCTGACGAGTTCGTCATTCGTGTACTGCCGGGAACGCAGAGTAAATCTGCCTATGCTGTTCAGCCCGGTTGGCCGCTGTCCTTCCTGGTGCAGCGCTGCCAGGCGCGCATTATTGTAGCTGTAGAAGAACGCAGACGAGACTTCGTATCCCTCCATCACATCCGTCGTACCGGGCAACAGATAATAGTGCCTAAGCTGCGCAGCGCGATGGGTCACTCCAACACCGAAAGCAATCCTCGTCTTTTCCTGCGTGTTGGGTGGCGAAGCATGCAGCGTCTGGTTGTTGAAAACGACAGCCTGCCCCGCACGGAGTTCCACGATCCTCATGTAGGGGAAGATGCTGAACAGTTGAGCGGCAAACGGAGGAGCATATTGAGGCGAAGGCGAAGGCCGGACATGATCGTACAAAAGATGACTTCCCTTCAGCACCGCGAGGCCGCCGTTTTTGGCACTCACGTCCACCAGCGGGCACCATACCGTTGCCGACCAGAACTGTGATTCATCGACGAAGGTCCAATCTTGGTGCGGTGGCACGAAACCGCGCGCGCTCGTTCCTTTGGTCACGAAGCTGGCCGTGAAGATCTGGTGATCTTCGAAATGACGGTCGATACTCGGACCAGCAGCGGCGATCAGTTTTTTCGTTACCCTTTGAACGAATTCGGGATTTTGGTCGTCGAGGCTCACCTGGAAACCCTGCTGGGGTGTAGGCGCGTTTTCGAGCGAAGCATAAAAGGAAAGCAGCTCCGCGACCTCAGCAGCGCCAAATAGATCCACCACGACAAACCCGTCCTTCTCAAATGCAGTTTGCTGCGCGAGGTCCCGAAATAGTTTCATGTGCCCCCCATTGTTCTGAGTTGTAGCGTGCTCCAGGACCTTGGCTTCCAATGCTTCGGTCGTGATTGGAACGTGTGTATAGGGGCGGCGGCCAAGCCGGGCAACATCGCCCGGCATGGAACCCTTGGCCAGCGTGTCGATATGCGTTAGATAAAACTCAGCGCTGGCGTCGTATACGTCTACTTCCGTGTCACTAAACTTCTGGAAGTAGACCAGGGGAGCGGCTTCCTCGGTGACGCGGGCAGTTACGACGATACGGTCCGCATCTCCATTGTTGGCATGGCTGCCATGAAACAGCGCGTCGGAATATAAGATCGCCTCGCCCGCGAGTAGCGGAACGTCCCTCACGTTGCGATGGAGCCGTTCGGGCAGAATATGGCGATTTGAGGGATAGCTCCCCGATCGAAGAGAACCGAACCAGCGGTGGCTTCCCGGCAGCGCGAAAATCCCACCATTGCGGGGCGAAACGTCGACGAGCGAACACCACACAAACAGCGTCGCATACCTGTCTTCCTCCACCACGCTCCAATCCTGGTGCAGAGGCAGCATCTCGGAGTCAAGGTGCGACTTGACCATGAATGTGCCGCCGTAGATTTTGCAAGGTAGGAATATGTCCTCTGCGACCGCGCCCACCTGCTCGCGAATAGCCTCGTTGATGAGCCGATTGACCGCATAGGGGTTCTTCCGGCTGCTCTCGTACAAACCGCTGACTTCGGTCTCCCGCACAGTTCGGCTGTACAACGCAAGCAAGCTTTGCACTTGCCCGAGGGACAGCAGCCGGACCGTGACGAAACCGTCGCGCTCAAACTGCTGCTGCAAAGCCGGATCGCGCAGGAGTGGTCTCATGGTTCACCGGGTGAACAAGGTTGCCAAGAGTCGTTTCACAGGGGAGACAGCCATCGCGGCCGGCATTTTGCCGCTGCGCGTGCTTTGTGCCTGACCGCGTACCAGCCGCTGTCCGTTGTTTGACAACCCGGATCGTTCGCACAGTTTGCGAATCTCCTCCCCGGAAAACGCCAGGAACTCGTCATCGGTCAGCGACTCGAGCTCGCAGTCGCCTGGCATTTGATTCGCATCGTATAGCTTCTTGAGCGAAGCTACCGTATTTCTCTCGAAAAAGCCGCAGTCCACTCTCAGCTTAGCCAGCCTGCGGCTGCTGCCCCGCAAGCTCTGCGGCACCAGGAAGTAGTGGTAGAGTTGCGCCTCGCGCGGCGTCATCCCGACGGCAACGGCGAGCCTGAGTCCGCCGGTTTGGTTCGGAGTGGCCCCATGAATGGTGCGGTTGTCAAACACGACTGCCTGGCCCGCGCGAAGGCGCACGAACTGAAGATACTCGTACAGGATCGCCTCGTGGCCCTGCGCACAGGTGGCGAAGTCGGGCGAGGGGGAGCCGATGGGATGGTCGAAAAAAGTGTGGCTGCCGCGCACGAAACCCAATGCCCCGTTGCTTTCGTCGACATCAACCAAAGCCGTCCAGACCGTCATGGAGCGGTATTCCGGCGCATCGACGAAGGTCCAATCCTGATGCGGACAGGTGTAGCTATGGGCTCCCGGGGCTTTCACCAAGAAGCTGCCCAGATGCGGCTTGCAGTCGACAAAGTGCCCCTCGGCGCGGGGGAGCACCGTTCGGAGCACTTCCGCGATGACGGCACGCTTTCGTTCGAGATCGGTCTCCTCCAACCCAATGTACATGCCATAGGCGGTGTTCTCGACCCTTCCGCCTGTGGATTCGTAGAAAAGCTTTTTGAGCCGCTCAACCTCGTCCGGTCCCAACAGAGGTAGCGTCACAAACCCGTTGTCATCCAGTTCCTGCTGTAATTGATCGTTGCGCAGCACCCTTCGGGAGCTTCCCGCTCCGCGGCGTTTCGCCTGGCGTGCGGCCAGGTCGATCACCCTGTCCTCCACCTCCGACGGTGTCGGTAATGGAATCAGCGGTTGTTCGTGATCTTGAGTGCGGCCGGCCAGGCTCGCATTCCAGAGATCGTTGTTAAGAATGAATTCCTTGTCGATGCGATATGCCCGCACTTGCTGTGCCGGCTCGTCGAAGACACAGTGGACCGCAGCCGCCTCGCGAGGTTTCAGGACCGATTGGATCGCGACCCGCACTTCGGCGCAACGGTTTGGCGGTGAGCAATGCACCAGCTTGTGGTCGAAGATCGCAGCCTGGCCCTTCTTCAATGGGATACATCGCGCGTAGCGCTTCAGCATGTCGTTGTATTGCGTCAGCGCCTTCGGGAGGTTTGGACCGCGTTGCGTTCGAAAAACATTATGGCTACCGGCAATCACATACAGCCCGCCGTTGCTGGAATCCGTGTCCACCAGTGGGCACCACAAGTTGAACGCCGTGTGCTGACTTTCATCGACAAAGTTGAAGTCCTGGTGGGCCTCGATCTGGCCATCGCCCGGGAACTTGATCATGAAATTTGAGTAGAACACCTCATAGTTCACGAGCATCTCATCGATGTTGCGGGTCACATACCGTGAAATGCGCTCGTCGACCTCCCGCTTGTGAGCCGGGTCCCGATCAAAAATCGAAATGTAATATGGGAGCTCGCGGGCGTAGGGAACCACCTGACGCCGTTGCGGAAAGGCCGCCGTGTAGAACGAAAACAGGTCGGCGATTGCCTCGGCGTCCAAAAGATCAAAAATGACATAACCGTACTCCCGGAACTGTTTTTCGTGGATCGCGTCACGGAAGATTGTGCGCATAGGTGCTTGCTTGCCGACGGTTACAAGCCTTGAGGCGTGTGTGAACCTCGAAATTCTGCTACATCGAGGTGCAAAAAACAACGCAATGCCGCACATCCTAGAATTCCGACGTGCTTCTGCTCTGCGAACCGCCAGACATCGGGAGAGGTGTCGTTGTGCGGTGTTTCGGCAGCTCCTAAGCTGTGCCGCTCGGTGCCCAAAGACGTCCCAAAGACATCCCTTGCTTCGTCAGGGCGGGTTGAATAAGATTCTGCCTCGAATGAGGGTCGTTCGCACGCACGAACCCCCGCTCGCTCGGCCGGCCGAGTTCTTTGGCAGTGTGTGGAACGATCTGCGGCGGTCCGGGGCGCTGGCAGTCGAAATCGCCAAGCGCGACATTCGCAGCCAATATCGTCATTCCTTGTTGAGACCGCTTGGGGTTGTGCTCTTTCCCCTCGCGTTAACGGCCCTGGCACTCGGGTTTCATCGTAGCGGCATTCTTAAGGTGGATTCCGCCGGCGTTCCCTATGCCCTGTATGTGCTGGTCGGGGTCATTCTCTGGACCACGTTCATCGACACCTTCAACGCTCCGCTGTACGGTCTCCTGGCCGAATTGCGATTGCTGTCGCGCACCACTGCCACCCCCGAGGCAGTCGTCCTCGGCAAACTGGGGCCGGTATTCCTGAACCTCCTGTTAAAGCTGGTATTGATGGCAGTAGCCTTCGCCTGGTACCGCGTGTCCATTCCGCCGGCCGCGACACTGGCCCCTATCGGCCTGTTAGGCCTCGTGCTGTTGGGCATAGCTGGAGGACTGCTGATCGCCCCCATCAATCTGCTCTATCGCGACGTCTCTTGGATCTTCGGCACCGTAACCACCCTTTGGTTCTTCTTTTCACCGGTGTATTTCCCGGTCCCGTCCCGAGGAATGATCGGTATCCTCATGACTCTCAACCCGGTCACACCTCTGCTCTCCGATACGCGCTCTCTTCTACTGACCGGAAATGCAAACACTCCGATCCGCAGCATCCTCACCATTGTTGGTGCCGGCCTGCTTCTGTTGGCCTCGTGGTTGTATGCCCGCATCGTGCTATGGGTTGCAATGGAGCAGGTGAACGAGTAACCCCAATGCACCCCTTCGCGACTGCAGAACCGCTTCGCACGACGCCACTACAGCCCGAACTGGTCATCTCCGTCAACGGCGTATCGAAGAAATTCTGTCGGACTCTCCATTGCTCGTTGCGCTACATGGCCATGGACGTCCTGAGCGATCTGGTCGGGCATTCGCGCAATGGCTCTCCTCTCCGGCCCGAGGAGTTCTGGGCCCTGCGCAATGTCTCATTTGAATTGCGCCGAGGGCAGAGCCTGGGGGTGGTGGGATTGAACGGAGCCGGCAAGTCTACTCTGTTGAAGCTAATGCTCGGCTCGTTGCGCCTGACCGAAGGCGAAATCGTGATGTCGGGCCGTCCCTCCATGCTCAGCGAACATGGACTTGGCTTCGATCCCCTGCTCACCGGGCGGGAGAATGTCTTTCTCGCGGCGGCCGTACTTGCCATCGATCGACAACGCGTGGAACGGGCCTTTGACGATATTGTCGCCTTCGCTGAACTTCAAGATTTCATCGACTCTCCGGTGCGCGGATATAGCGCCGGCATGCGTTCACGGCTGGGTTTTTCGGTCGCAATGTATCTGGAGCCCGAGATCCTCCTGGTGGACGAGGTCCTGACGGTCGGCGACATCGGCTTCCAGCGCCGTTGTGTTCAGCACGCACAGCGATATCTTCAGCGGGGAGGTTCGCTGGTTCTGGTTTCGCATAATCCACACTTGGTACAACTCATCTGCGATCGTTGCCTGGTACTCGACCGGGGCAGCCTGGTGTGGGACGGCGATGTGGTCGAGGGCGTGGCTCGATACCTTCGGGCCGCACGCACCCCGCTCGATGATCCCCTGACGCTCGATCCAGCCCTGACCGCCACCCCGCCAGCGGTTCCTGTTCCATCGGGAAATGTCGTCGGCATCGATGACTACAATGTGCGCCCGATCAACGGCACATCGCTCCGCACGGGAGAACCGGCGCGTGTTTCGGTACGCTATGGTGCCGCGCGCGACGTGGATATTCGCTGGGGATTCAGCTTGTTGAGTTCCGACCTTGCCACCACGATCACTTCCGAGGGCCTCATGGATCCCGTTCTGGTGCGCGCCGGCCGAGGCGAACTGAGCGCGATCATTCCTCGATTGCCGCTTACAGCCGGCCGTTACGCTCTGCGCGTCGCCATCACCGACCCGCACAGCGAAATGCCGTACGCGTTTGGCGGTTATCACGCCCCTCCTCGATACTTCACCGTGGATGCGCCGACCAGCCGCCGTAACAATTACCGGATGTATACCCGGGATTTGGTGGTGCTCGAGGATTTGCACTGGGAACGGCGGGAGCTCGGAGAGCCTGAGGTTGAAGCGTAGCGTCAGCCGCTCATCATCCGCTTGCCGTCGAAAATTCTCGCTGCTGCCTCGACTCGTTCAGGGTAATATGGACGGCACATCAGCCGTTGAACACCCGGTTTCGCGGTCGATCCGAGACCTCCTTTATGCTCCAGGACAACAGACCGGATCTTTCCGTAGTCGTGCCAGTACTGAACAGCGAAGCGACCCTGAAGAATTTGTTTGCTCGCACTAACGCGGTCTTGTCGGACATGCGGCTTGATTTTGAAATGATCTTTGTCGATGACGGCAGCGTGGATAACTCCTGGAAAGTTATCCATGAATTGAAGCGTTGCTATGGCGATCGGGTGCGGGGCGTAAAATTGGCCAGAAACTCAGGGCAGCAGGCTGCGACTGTATGTGGGTTGCAACAGGCTCGAGGTTGCTGGGTCGTCACGCTCGATGACGATCTGCAGTCGCCGCCGGAAGAGATTCCCAAGCTTTGGAATCTCGCACATACCGAGCCGGTCGACGTCGTCTACGGAATTTGTCCGGCGCAGAAGCATGGTGTCCTGCACCGGCTTGGCAGTTCCTTCTTTCGCTTGCTGATGCGCAAAATTGCTCCCACACTGCCAACGGCTTCATCGTTCCGGCTGATCCGCCGCGAAATTCTGGACTCCTTCCGTCACCAACTGGGGGCCTGGATATTCCTCGATCCCGCCCTGGCGTGGTTTACGTCGGATGTGGCTACGGTCGTGGTACGTCATGAAGAGCGTGTCAATGGCAGGTCAGGATATCCATTGATAAAACTGGCTCACATGGCAGTGACCGTCCTGGTTATTTACAGTACGCTGCCTTTACAGTTGATGATCTGGTTTGGACTATTATCCGCCGCCATCTCTTTTTGTATTGGTATTTACTATCTGATTGTCAAGCTCACTTCCAACGTCCCACCTGGTTTTTCAGCACTGGTCGTAATAATGACATTTGCTTTTGGGGTCATTTTGATGTGCCTTGGAGTGTTAGGAATCTATATATCCAAGATCTATAACATGAATGCGGGACAGCCAAGCTTCACCATTCGAACGGAAGTTTAGAACCATGGCACGGCTCGCAGGTGGCTGAAAAAGCGTTAAAACGGACAGACTTCGAGCAGGTTCCGTAAGAACACGGGCAGACATAAAGGAGGGTCAAATTGCCGCTGAAGAGAGTAAAACCCGGCGATCTGATCACGGCGCAATTGGTTAATCAGATTATCGACGAAATCAATTGGCTTAAGCGAGCGGTGAAGGCCTTGCAACGAAAACACTCGGTTTCATCGGTTGTGCGAAAGGCGAGGGGTTAGGCGAAAAGGCGGCAGCCGAAGACCGCCCTCTTTGCAAGCAAGGTCAGGGGTTCGAGCCCCCTCACGTCCACCCACTTATTCCGGGTCCGGCCTGGGTGGCCAGCAGGATCCTTAACCGAACAGTGCCCGAACTTTGGCGCGGCCCTCAGCCAGCTCGGCGCCAGATATCATCCCTTTACGGATAGCACCCCAATATCTACGTTGTAGAAGCATACCGCTATGAACTGAGGGATGTGTCAACAATGTCGATACGTGACGGACCCTTTCGGGGATTGGTCCGCCGTGCAGGACGTCGTGACACGGGCAATGGTAGCGACGCTCGATCTGAATCATTTGTTGTCAGCGGATTCGCCAGCTCGTTGAACTAGGGTACGATAAACGGCCAGGCTACCTGGGGAGCGTGGTGTACACCGGATTGTTCGACTTGTAGAATCTGCAAGGTTCCAAAACAGAGTCAAGGAGGAAAGAGATGGCGACCCCAACACAAGCGATTCCCATCGATGAAAATGTGAGCCGCTTCGTCGCGAAGACGCGACCAATGCTGATCAATGGAAAATGGGTGAGCGCCGCATCGGGTAAGTCTTTCCCGACTTACAACCCCGCAACCGGCGAAGTTCTCGCCCACGTGGCCGAGGGCGACAAAGAAGATATAGATCGCGCCGTGGCGGCGGCGCGCGCTGCCTTCGACAAGGGACCGTGGAGGACGTTCACGTCATCGCAACGCGGGCGCATCGTCTGGAAGCTGGCTGATCTTCTGGAGAAGCACGCGGAGGAATTTGCACAACTGGAATGCCTAAATCAAGGCAAGCCGGTCACCATCGCCCGGTTGGTCGATTTGCCTGTTTCCATCGACCAACTCCACTACTATGCCGGGTGGGCCACAAAGATTGAAGGAAATACGATTCCGATTTCCGCTCAGGGCGGGAAATTCCTCGCTTATACATTGCGAGAGCCCATCGGCGTTGTGGGCCAGATCATTCCTTGGAATTTCCCAATGGTCATGGCGACCCTGAAACTGGCACCGGCGTTAGCATCGGGTTGCACCGTGGTTCTGAAACCGGCCGAGCAAACTCCCCTGACCGCGCTGATGTTGGGCGAGTTGATCCAGGAAGCAGGGTTCCCTGAGGGCGTCGTCAACATCGTTACCGGCTACGGGGAAACCGCAGGCGCTGCACTGGCGGCTCACCCGAAAGTGGATAAGATCGCATTCACTGGCTCAACGGAGGTTGGCAAGCTGATTGTCCATGCAGCGGCCGGAAATCTGAAGAAGGTCTCGCTCGAACTCGGTGGAAAATCCCCGAACATTGTGTTCAATGATGCAGAAATTGAAGGCGCGATTCCTGGCGCGGCCAACGCTATCTTTTTCAACCAGGGCCAAGTGTGTTGTGCCGGATCGCGGCTCTATGTCGAGGATAAGCAGTTCGACAAGGTCGTAGACGGCGTCTCGCAACTTGCGGCGAAAATTCGGGTCGGCCCTGGGATGGAGGCAACTACTCAAATGGGACCACTCGTTTCTGAGGAGCAGCTCAACCGCGTCTGCGGGTACCTGGAATCAGGCTTCTCGGAGGGCGCGAAGGCCGTCGTTGGCGGCAGCCGCGAGGGAGACAAGGGCTATTTCGTGAAGCCAACGGTTCTGGTAAACACCAACGAAAAAATGAAGGTCGTGCGCGAGGAGATCTTTGGGCCGGTCGTGACAGTCATGCCGTTCAGTGACATCGGTGACCTTGTCGCTAAAGCGAACGATACTGAGTACGGCCTCGCGGCTGCCATTTGGACGCGCGACATCAAGAAAGCCCATAGCATCGCATCCCAACTCCGCGCGGGAACAGTCTGGATCAACTGCTACGGCGTTCTTGATTCGGCCATGCCGTTTGGCGGATATAAGCAGTCTGGTTGGGGCCGCGAAATGGGTCATCAGATGCTTGATCTGTACACGGAAGTCAAGTCCGTCTGCACGCCGATTTAATAAGTTCGCCGCTCGAGGATCTCTTCGGGCAGGGTTTTCTCGGGTACATAAGGCCGTCCGATTCGCCCTGCCCCATTTGTCCGCCTGTCCGGCAAGCGTTCCGACTTCAATTCGTCAAAGATGGGCCTCCAATCGATCTCTCGTGCTAGCAGTGTGCGCTTGGCTTCTTGGCGCTAGGCGGCGCGCACCAATAATTTCTAAAGGACACGGAAAGTTCCATTTCGGTCGTTTCAAAATACGGAACGCGATTTCATATTGACAGTGTTGAAAATCTAACTAGAATGCGCGGGGTGACAAGAAGAGGCTGCGGAATCCGGACCGGTAATCGAACCGAAAAACATGCGACGCGGGAGGGGAGAATGCCAGCAACTGCGAGAACACTTCGTCGGCGCGCGGTAAGGAGGTTTGCGAGAGAAGACGGATCCAATAAGTCCTTGCAAAAGGCGTTGCGCATCTTGGTTTACATGGGGGAGCAGTCGCCGGAGGCTGGGATTACCGATCTCGCATCGGAGCTGGGATTGGCCAAGGCGACTGTCCATCGTTTGCTGACGACAATGGAACGGTTCGACCTGATCGAGCGGAACGCGGAGAGCGAAAGATACCGGCTGGGGCTGAAGCTGCACCAATTGGGAAGCCGGGCCGTGGAGTCGCGCGCGCTGCGAACGGAAGCGCACCGTTTGCTGGTGGAGATGTCGCGGCGATCACGGGAAACGGTGAGCTTGGCGATGCCGGCACCGGGAGGTGTGATTTGCCTGGACCGGCTGGATTCGCCCCACACGATCATCACCGTTTGCACGCCGGTCGGTTCCATGTTCCCCGCACACTGCACCGCGGCGGGAAAGGCGATTTTGGCGTACATGGCTGACGATGAAATCGAAGAACTAGTGCGCCGGCACGGGCTGCGGCAGTTTACGCAGTTTACGATTAGGCAGATGTCCGCGCTGAAAGAGAATTTGCAGCTGATTCGCCGGCGAGGATATGCCGTGGATCATCAGGAGCTCGAGCGCGGCTTGAGCGGTGTAGCCGCGCCGGTGCTGAGCGCCCATGAGCGCGTCATTGCGGCGGTGGGAATCGCGGGCCCGACGTTGAGATTCCGGGGGAAGGAGTTGGCCGAAAAAGTTGCGCTGGTGACCGAGATCGGAGCCCGGCTCGCGATGAGCATGGGCCGGCTGGAAGGAATTCCGATGAGCGGAGCCCTGCCAAGGAGTTCGGGAGAGATGCCGAACGCTTCGCGAGAGGGGTAAAACTTGTGAGTATTGCTAGGAAACTGAATGTCCAGGAGCTCGCCGCCATCGATGTGCACGTGCATCTGGAAGCAACGGACGACGCCACCGCAACCGACAGCGCTGCGAAAAAGTACTTTGGGGATAGCGGAGCTTCGCGCGATCCGAAGGCACTCGCCGAATATTACAGGTCCCGAAAAATGGCCTTCGTTATTTTTGCTGTAGATGAAAAGCTGACCGGCCGGCCCAAGGTCACGAACGAAGAGGTGATCCGGTTTGCGGCAGAGAATTCAGATGTCGCCATACCGTTTTGCAGCATCGATCCACACCGTGGAGAAGCCGGAGTGCGAGAAGCGAAGCAACTCGTTTCGCAAAAACTCGTCCGGGGATTAAAGCTGCACCCGCCTGTCCAGCAATTTTCACCGGACGACAAGCTGGCCTACCCGCTCTATGAAGTTTTTGCCGAGGCACGGCTGCCGGTGGTGTTTCATACGGGGCATAGCGGCATTGGGACGGGCATGCCCGGCGGCGGCGGAGTCCGCTTGAAATTTGGTAATCCGATGCCCATCGATGACGTTGCCGTGGACTTTCCCAGCATGCCTATCATCATGGCCCATCCCTCATTTCCCTGGCAGGACGAGGCCATTTCGATTTGCCTGCATAAACCAAATGTCTACATTGATTTGTCCGGCTGGTCGCCGAAGTATTTTTCGCCGACGCTGGTTCAATACGCCAATTCACGATTGCAGAAAAAAGTATTGTTTGGCTCTGACTACCCATTCATTACTCCAGACCGGTGGATCGCGGATTTTGAAAAGATTGCCATTCGAGACGAAGTGCGGCCGCTGATTCTCAAGGAGAATGCCGTGAGACTCCTGGAGCTGGGCGGAGCAGAAAACTAACACGAAAGAGTCCCTGCGATTCAGCTTCAGGAATTGGCCAACTTGGTTAAACGATTTCTCTCAAGAGCGTTAATGGATTTGCTGCAAATCCTTTAATGACGAGGATAGACAGATGAAGGCTATCAGGTTGAGCAGTCCCGGCGGACTTGACCTATTAAAGCTGACGGAGATGGAAGCCCCGAGTCGACCGCGTACCGGCGAAATTCTCGTTCGACTTCATGCCAGTTCGCTTAATTTCCACGATTATCTGGTCGCAATCGGGAAGATCAAAACAGAAGACGGGCGCATCCCGTTGTCCGATGGAGCTGGGGTCATTGAGGCGGTTGGCGACGGAGTAAGCGACTTTGCCATCGGCGACCACGTCGTCTCGTGCTTCTTTCCGAAGTGGCAGGATGGTGAACCGACCACATCAGGGTTTTCGACAACGCCCGGAGATGGCATTGACGGGTACGCTCGTGAAAAGGTGTTGACGCCGGCGAACTGGTTCACGCTCGCACCGAAAAACTATAGCCATTGCGAGGCGGCCACACTGACGACCGCAGGCTTGACAGCATGGCGAGCCTTGGTCGCGGACGGCGGTTTAAAGGCGGGAGACAGCGTCCTGACATTGGGATCAGGCGGCGTTTCCGTTTTTGCGCTTCAATTTGCAAAGGCGATGGGAGCGACGGTCATAGCCACTTCCAAGTCCGATGAAAAGTTGGAACGCCTCAAGGCGCTTGGGGCAGACCACGTCATTAACTACAAACAGCATGAAAACTGGGGCGAAGTGGTGCGGAAAATAACGGGTGGGCGCGGCGTCGACCATGTCATCGAAGTCGGCGGCCCGGGGACGCTGCCACAGTCGATCACTGCCTGTCGGATTGGAGGTCACATCGCGCTGATTGGCGTGCTTACCGGCGTTGCTGGAACAGTTCCCACCGCAATGTTTATGGGTCGGCACCAAAAACTTCAAGGTCTTGTCGTTGGGAGCAGGCAGCAACAGATGGAAATGGTGCGAGCGATTGAGGCAACGAAATTCCAGCCAGTCGTCGACCGGGTTTATCCACTGCGTGACTTGGCGGGGGCGTTCCAGCGTGAAGAACAGGGCGTTCATGTCGGAAAAATTTGCATCGAGATATAGTTCCTATGCGGCGAATGGGGGCCGACTATGAACCGGTTCGAGCAGGCCGTCTATGACTGCATGAAGCCGACCGCAGAACTTCTGGGATGCACGACAAAGCCACTGCATCGGGCGATCCTCCTCAACTTCTGGCGGCATGTGCACTTGGAGGGCGCAGGAGAGTACGACAAGATCCTGGCACCGGACATGATGGTCGAGCACCCCGTGTACCGCGTGACTTGGGGGGCGAACCCTGCCGTTATCGAAGGGAAAGAAGGTGTGCGAGCGTTTTACAACAGCGTCGGCGAGACCGTATTGTGGCACTCCGATGATCGCCTCGCCGTCGAAGACTGGGGGATCTGCGATGAGATTACCTTCCATCAACTTGCCGCGGGCTCTGACCTCAGGCTCATCGGCTACAAGGTGGATCACGCAGACAGGCTCTATCATGTGTCGAGTCGGCAGGCCTTCATCTGGCCATACGACGAACGGGGCCGGCTCCTGGGCGAGCACCTCTACGAGGACAAGACCAGCCTGCGCATCGAGGAGGTTGATCGATCGGAGGCCATCAAGCCCGTGCGCGTACGCGAGATTCACCGTGAGCTGCTAAGCAGACTCGAAGCGGAGCGCGGACCCCGATTCTGGGTTTTGGAGCCCGCTTGAACTTGAAACGCAGCTGAGATTGCATGTGCTGGCTGGAGTTGGTAACATCCTCCCGGCTTTGCGCCCACGCTCAATTTCCTTACATATAACATGGCCGATAAGCATTCACGCGTGGTGGTAAGAATTCGCGAGATGATCCTCCATGGGGAGCTCCGTCCGGGGCAGCGCGTGCGTGAAGTGGAGCTCGCCAGCAAGCTCGGAGTTTCCCGGACTCCCGTTCGAGAGTCGTTGCCGATTCTCGCTCAGGAGGGAGTGCTTACCCAACTCGACACTCGCGGCTTTGTTGTCAGGGCGTTCACCCCGCAAGAGATCATGGATGCCATTGACGTTCGCGGGGTCCTTGAAGGCCTGGCGGCGCGCATGCTGGCCGAACAAGGTCCGCCTCGCCGGCTTCTGCATTCGCTGCAAGAGTGCCTCCGCGAAGGCGACACGATTTTTACCAAGGGGCATCTGGTACAGGCTGACGAAGCGACTTACGGCGACATGAACCGGAGGTTCCATGGATTAATCATCCAGGGAGCGGAGAGCAAGGTAGTCGCGGAGGCAATCGAGCGCAACAGCAGGATTCCTTTTGCCGCTGCCCATGCCATCGCGTTCGACAAGGTGGACCTGCCCCGCATGTACGACTGGCTCCGCTACGCCCACTTGCATCACCATGCCATTGTTCAGGCGCTTGAGAATGGCGAAGGCGCCAGAGTCGCCGCTCTGATGTATGAGCACGCGTGTGTCGCAAAGACGAGCATCAATATGACTCGCTCGGCGTTACGATTCGCCCCGGAGAATGTAGAAAGTTCGCTGCTGGCACGGGGCAACGGCAATCTCTCGGGTGTCTGAGTGAACGCGCCTACTGCCTGAGGGAGAATTGCTTGTGGAAGTGGTAGTTAGTTGCCGCCGCGGCGGTCTTCCGCAAGAATGCCGGCACTAGGTCGTTTCCACGGCCTGAGTTTTCGCGCCGGAGCTCTGGGGCTCCTTCCCATCCCAAATGCTTGCCGGGATCAGCACTTCGCCCCGGAACAGCGCGCGAGCTGTCCGAATGAGACTCGAACGGGTTACCCGGACGGCACCCTCGCTCTTTTCTTCCACCTCTATTTCGAGAGAAAATTCGCCGCTGGGGTGCTCGACCGACAGCCGCTTCACAGAACCTACTGGCAAAGACACGATGCCGGCAGCCACCGAGCCGGGAATTGCACACGCGGTTCCGACCGTCACCGCTCCCAAGACGCCAATCGCCGCGTGACATTTGTGAGGAACAAAGGTGCGCGTCGCCAGATGTCCTCCCATCTGCGGCGGTGCGATCAACGTCATCTTCGGCACAACTTTTGATCGCACGTCCCCCAAGCCCATGCGTTCACCGGCGGCTAACCGAACCTCTTCCAGCCGCTTCTTGAAAATCTTGTCGGCGTCGAGTTCCGCAGGGGTTTCATAACCCGATTTTCCAAAATCTGCGGCGCGCAACACCACGACCGGCATGCCGTTGTCGATCAGCGTGGCTGCGATGCCATTGATCTCGTCAAGTGAGTGGCCTGTCGGCAAGAGCATGCCGCAGACCGAGCCGGCCGTATCGAGGAAGTCGACCCGAATCGCGGCGGCGGTACCGGGTACTCCGGCGATCGAGGCCTCCCCCCCGTAGGCGACCTCACCACCGGGTGTGGGCACGTGGGAAACCGCGCTGTTCCCGGTGTTCACCATGTAGATGCGGACCGGAGTGACCGGATCTTTTGCCGGGATCAAACCTCGTTCAATGGCAAACGGGCCGACTCCTGCGAGCATGTTTCCACAGTTGGGAGTCACATCGACGAGGGGGCGGTCGATCGAAACCTGCGCAAAAAGATAATCGACATCGATCCCAGGCCTCGCAGAGCGAGAGACGATGGCCGCTTTGCTGGTGAGAGAATCCGCGCCGCCCACGCCGTCAATCTGGCGAGGATCGGGAGAGCCCATAGCCGCAAGCAGCACGCGATCCCGCACCTGCGCCTCGCCTGGAAGATCGCTGGCCAAAAAGAAAGGTCCTTTCGAAGTGCCGCCACGCATGAGTGTGCAAGCGATAGCGGTCTGCGATTGTCGCGCCATGCGATTCCTTCCTTTCACTGGTACTTGAGGCCAAGTTCCAGGAGTTTGCTACGCAAGCCGTAGA
>Ga0126371_10000225_pt1 | contig 43900 bp, 33 predicted proteins | sample PanSoiMetaPlot_4_FD_110145 | JGI IMG/M metagenome (GOLD analysis project Ga0126371, IMG submission 110145) | Tropical forest soil microbial communities from Panama - MetaG Plot_4 | ecosystem: Environmental > Terrestrial > Soil > Tropical forest > Bulk soil | place: Panama | collected 2016-02-17
CCGGCGATCATGGTCGACGCCTCGTTGCTGGTCATCGGGGCGGACCCAGCCGTCGCCGGCGCTCCCGCGGACGCGCCCAGCACTGCCCCGATCGCCCCTCCAAAGACGCCCGCGAGGATGCCACACAGAATTCCATCGATGAGCGCAGCCAGAAACCGTTTGCCGAAGCCGATCCGGTTCTCCACGGAGACTCCCGGGTTGGAGGACAGCCCTAATGTGGGGTGAAGCGGGAAAACGGGCGAGTGTTAATGCGTCAGCAGCGCGTCCGGTGCGCCATACCGGGCGTCGACGTAGTCGTCGAGGATCTTCAGGAAGTCCGCGACGATCGTATCACCCTTCAGCGTGACCTTCAGCGCCCCGTCCACATAGACCGGCGCCTTGGGCTCCTCGAAGGTGCCGGGGAGCGAAATGCCGATGTGGGCGTGCTTGGACTCGCCCGGACCATTCACCACGCACCCCATCACGGCCACCCGGAGGTCTTCGGACCCCGGATACCGTGCCACCCACTTCGGCCGCTGCACCTTCAGGTACGTCTGGATCTGCTCCGCCATTTCCTGGAAGAACGTCGACGTCGTGCGGCCGCACCCCGGACATGCCGTGACTTGCGGCGTGAACGCCCGGATCCCCAACGACTGCAGGACTTGCTGCGCGACCTGGACCTCCTCGGTGCGGTCGCCGCCGGGTCGGGGGGTGAGGGAAACCCGGATGGTGTCGCCGATTCCTTCGGACAGCAGGATCGAGAGGCCCGCGGTGCTCGCGATGACGCCCTTGGTCCCCATCCCCGCCTCGGTCAGACCCACGTGGAGCGGATAGTCGCACTTGGCGGCGAGCCGCCGGTACACCGCGACGAGGTCCCCTACCCCGCTTACCTTCGCCGACACGATGATCCGGTCATGCGGCAACCCGCACGCCTCGGCCAGCTGGGCGGAGCGAATCGCGCTCTCGACCATCGCGGCCATCGTGACATCCTTCGCATCCTCAGGCTCCGGCGACTTGGCGTTCGCATCCATCATCTCGGTCAGGAGCTGCTGATCGAGACTGCCCCAGTTCACGCCGATGCGGACCGGTTTGCCGTTGGCGATGGCGACGTCGATGATGTCGCGGAAGTGGTCATCCCGGCGCTTGGCGCCGACGTTGCCGGGATTGATGCGGTACTTGGCAAGGGCGGCGGCACACTTCGGATACTTGGTCAACAGCAGGTGACCATTGTAGTGGAAGTCCCCGATGACCGGGACGTCCACCTGCGCCACGATCTCGGGCACCGCCTGTGCCGCGGCGTCATTGTTGACCGTGACGCGCACCAGCTCCGAGCCCGCCTGGTGGAGCGCACGGACCTGCGCCACCGTCGCGGTCACATCCGCGGTGTCGGTGTTGGTCATCGACTGCACGACGATCGGGTGGGAAGACCCCACCCGGACGCCGCCGACCACAGTGATGACCGTTTTCCGTCTGACCACGTCACTCATGCCGGAAATCTAACGCGGGGCGCTACTGGAGCGGCTTCTTGTTGTCGACCGCGTTGGCCGGCGCGTGCTGCCCCGGACGAGCCGGCGGGGTGGCCGGCTTGCGGCCGGTCACGGGCCTGGTGGCCGGCCTCGCGGTAGGCTTGGCGGCCGGGCCGGCCATGGGAGCGAGCCGGATCGTCCTCGGCGCGCTCAGGCCAAACGGTGGGGCTCCGAGGACCGCGCCTACGGGCTTGCCATAGAACTGTAGTACCGTCAGCGCGCTGAAGTGCGGGGCGTAGACCGTTCCCGTTCGGGGATCGGGCTGAGCGTCCTGAGGGTTGTCGGACGAGCCGCCCACGATCACTTGGTGGAAGAGCTCTGTCTTGCCGTCGATCTCGACGATGCTCTGATTGTTCGAGCTGGCATAATAGATCCGGTTGTGGAGCGGATCCACCCCGATCCCCAACGGGCTGTTCGCGGGAATGAGGTTGACCAGCGCCGCCGTGGTCGGGTTGATGACCCCGATCTGCTGGCCGGGCACATCGGTGACGTAGAGCGTATCGGTGATCGGATTCACCGCGATGTCGCTCAACGTGAACCCTGCCTGAACCATGATGGTGCCCACCTCAGAGCTCGTGCCGGTGCTCACCACCTTCACGTAGCCGGAGTCCATGGCCACATAGAGCTGCTGGTCCACCGGGTTGTACACCATGCCCTGCGGGAATCGGAGTGAGTCCGTATTCAGCTTCACAATGCCGCTGGTGATCACGCTGTCTCCGGCGACGTCGATCGGCATGATGGCTACTTCGGTCGTGCAGAGGCCCGGGGTACCTGGACAATAGCGGGTAGCCACGTAGACACGGCCGAGCGGGTCCGCCGCCGTGATTCCGTACGGCGCAGCGGCATTGGGCAGGGAAATCGTGGTGGACACCAGATCGGTCGTCGCGTCGATCACCGACACCGTGCCGCTGGTGTTGTTCGAGACGTAAACCTTGTCGAGAGCGCCCACGTGGCTGACGGTCAGCCACATCGGGTTGAATCCCACCGTAATTCCGGCCACGATGCCGTTGGTGGTGTTGTCATTCACGTACACCAGCTGGTTGCCCTGGCTGGTGAAGAACGTCTTGTTGGTGGCGGTGTCCACGGCGGCTCGCGACGAGAAGCCGGTGCTGATCCCCGAGCCGACGACGTTGTAGACCAGCGGGTTGAAGATGGTCCCTTGCCCGATCACGGTGTCACTAGCAGAACGCAGCACGAATGGATTCACCACCCCCAACCACTTGAATCGCCCAGATGTGTACAGCCCGCTGTCGAACCGGACCTGCAGGGAGTCGCCGGCGGAATCCAGCTTGACGAGTCCTGAATAGGCAGCAGGGATCTGCCACTGAATCGCCGGCAACGTGGCGAGCAGCGTGCCACCCGAATCAGCCACCAAGGCGCGGAGTGTTACCGTGTCGCCGATACCCGTTGACACGGTATCCGGCCCGATCTGCCCCGCTACTTGCTGCGCGATGACGGTCGCCGTAGCCGCGTTCGGGTTTAGCGTGGGCCCGGTAAGCTGCGTGATCGTTAGCGTGCCCGCCCCTGCCACCGTCGCAGTAACGTGAGCCGTCATGACGGATGGGCCACCTGAGCTGTCCAAGCTGAACCCGGTCCCGCCGGCAGCCCAGCTGAACGCGATCTGGCCGTTCGGGGGCAAGGCTCCGCCCGCCGAGTCGAAGAGCTGTGCCGTGATGGGACGCGAGCAGAACGCATTCGTCGGGCTCGCGACCGGGCAGATGGAATTGAAGACCGCCGTGTCCGGAACGATCCGTACACCCAGCGGAATGAACGAGCTCGACACGATCACCGAGTCGACCACCGTGGGGAATCCCGGCGGCGTGTAGACCCCGTGGAGCTGGAAGGGCGTCTGGGAGGTTGCCGTGTCCACGAAGTAGATCGTGTCCCCGGCGAGCTTGGTGACAATCGAGTAGTGGTGATCGAGCCCCGTTCCGGGGAGAGTATCCCAGTAGAGCTGGTTGGCCAACACCGGATTCCCGAAGGCGTCCTTCGCATTGGTGAGGACCGCGCCGACGTGGCCGGACGCCGTGAACCGGGCCGAGTCCAGGGTGCTCGACACGACGCCCTGGGTGAGGCCCGGCAGGTACTGCCAGTGTTCCGAGGCCAGCGGCCCCGGGAAGACGTTCACGAAGAAGCTGGCCGTATGACTCCCGACCTGCGCCAGCGCGGTGTCCAGCTTGGCAACCGGGGTCGGGGTCCAGAATGCCCCTACACGTCCACCGATATCCGTCGGCGAGCTTCCCAGGATCGAGCCCGAGCCCGGAGCGACAGCCCAGCCGACCGTCTGACCCCCGACACCGCGACCATTGGCGTCGATCGCGCGCACCCGGACCGAGTCCGGCAGCGCCATGCCCGCCGAGATGTTGCAGCAGAAGACATTCGAGTCTGCCACCGGAATCGCAGCGACCTGGGGACCCACGGGGAAGTAGGGCGCCGTCGCGAACGGCGCGTAGGCGATCCCGTTTGCGAGCGTGTCGATGAGTGTGCGACCCAACGAATCGGGGAGGCTGTTGGCGACCCGGCCCGGGCCCGCCACGTCCCCCCACCAATTGTTCCGGGCGAAGATGGTGTCCGCACTCCCATCGCTGGCGGCGATGACCGACGCGCCCGCCGGTGCGCGATACGCGTAAATGTCCGACGAGTCGATCGTCAGCGTCTTCCCAAGCGACGCGAGGAACACCGTCGGGAAATTGTTTCGGTAGAACTGAGAGTGGCTGACCACCACAACGCCCGGAGAGCTGGGCGCCTGGACCTGAATCGCGTAGAAGGCCGAGTTTCGGACCGTAATGCTGTCGAACACAAGGTTCGCGGTCGGGGTCCCGATGACGCGAATGGCGCCGATGTTCTGACCGGCACAGTCGATGAGCGGGCAGCGCAAGAAGTACCCCGCCCCGTCGACCGTGACGTTTCGAAGACTGGTGTCGCCGGGCGTGCCGATATAGGTGATCCCATGCCAGTACCCACCGCCGCCCGGCGTGGCCGCGAAGAGAATCGGGGCCGTATCGGGCGCGATGGCGGTGAGTGTCCCCGCCCCGCTGATCGTGTCCCCCACGAAGATCGCGGTCGCTGAGTCGAAGGCGACGGTGTCGCCCTTGGCAAACGTGAGCGTGCCACCCGCGACGGCGAGCGATCCGGTCGTCCGCCAGGCGACGCCAGGAATTCGGGGAACCGTGAAGGTCCCACCTGACACGGTTCCGCCCGTCAGAAGCACCGTGTCACGGACGTTCCCGGTCCAGGCGTTCGGCGCCGGGTAGAGGGCGGGCACGGCACCGAGGCCCATGACGGCGGGATAGGCTCCGCTCGACGAGAACCGACTGTTCGCTACTGAGTCGGCAGGCGACAGGAAGACAGCCGGCGGCAGGAAGATCCCTAACCCGGCGAGCGAGCTGCTCAGCGCGGTATCAGCCACCACCCGGACACCCGGTGTCGAATACGCGATACCGTACCCGGCGGTGTTGAGCACCACGGCGTCGTAGATGTGGACCCCGCCGCCAGACCCCGAGACCGCGATGCCTGCCGAGTTGGTGGGTGAAGTGGTACTGCCATTGTTGTTCAAACCGGCGCTCTGGATCACGAGCCCGTTCGCCGTCGGATTCCGGACCCAAATGCCCGCGCGCCGCGTGGTATACCCCGCGATCGAGTCGCCCGCGTACTGGATGTTGAGGCCCACCACGGTGTCGGGCGCGGACAGCCGGCCGAACTCGAGGCCCACCCAGTTGCCCGTCACCGGGGTGGTGGAGGTAAACACCGCCCCATTCGCCCGTCCGGTCGACAGCGTCTTGAGCAGGCCCTGCCGCGCGCCCGCCGAGTCGCCGATCACGAGCCCGGCCTGCGTCAGGAAGGCCACCACGACGTTGGAATCGAGCGTCATAGTCTGTCCGGTCGCGGACCCGATGGAGATCTGGCCGGTAACGGCGTAGCTCGCTGCCGGCTTCAACCGGAAGAGGGTGAAAGCCGCCACAGTCGAGTCCGGGTTCCCGCCGCCCACGACGACAAAGTCGGCCAAGTTCCCCGCGATCGAATCCTGGGGACCGAAGTGCGGCAAGGCGAACGCCGGGATTTGCATGGCGTCGCTCGAGCCCCCGATGAACTTGTTGCCCGCCGCGTTCGCGAGGAACGGACCGTTTGGCCCCGGATTGCCTATCACGAGCCCGAGCTGGCCAGCGTGACGAATGGCGGTGCTGTCGAGCGTAAGCGTACCGGCGTTGATGGCCTGGATGCCAACTCCAGCGACGGTGTCCACTTCGCTGCGGCGGACCGTGAGCGTGCCGCCCCAATGATTGATGCCGGCTCCCTGACAGTCGCGCACGTGCAGGCTGTCCACGGTGAGCGCCGCCCCGGTGTTGTTCACGTGCAGGAGACAGGCTTCCGCGGGCGAAATGAGCCGCGTGCCGCCGCCGCCCTCCATGAGGACGTGCGTCCAGCTCGTCGGCGCGAGCAGGCGCTGGACTTCCACGCCCGTCCAGAATCCCGGGCGCACGCCGTTCGAGTCCGTCGTCAGGGTGATGGGCTGGAGGGCCGTACCTGCGAGGGACAGACCGCCCGCCTGTGCCGCCGCCGTATCCCCGACCTGGAGACCGGAGGCTGTGTCGAACTTCACGACCGCGCCCGGCTGAATGGTCAGCGTCGCGCCGTTCGCGATCTTGAGATACCCGTGAACGATGTGTGGGCTCGCGATGGTCGTCCACGTCGAATCCGCGAGGATGTTCGCCGTGTGGACTGTCGTGTTCACGCGGAGGGTCGGCAGGGCCGACGTCACCGGCGTCCCGCCGATGGTCGCACCGACCGTTACCGCGGTGCCAGCATTCACGCCGGTGAAAATGGACCGATACTTCCCGTTCCCCAGGTCGGTGGCTCCACCGATGACGCCCGTGCTCGTCCCGCCCGAGATCCCGAACACCACCGTGAGTCCGCCCTTGGGCAGGAGGTTGCCCGCGGCGTCCTTGGTGGTGAGGAGGAGCGTGTCGACGCCGCCGGCCGCAATCACGCTGTCGGCGACGCTGATCAGGGACTTCGCAGCCGAGACCGGGCCAGCGTAGACGAACACCGTCGGCAACGCGCTCGACACCGGCGTGCCGTTCAGCGTCGCCTTGACCGTATCCGGGGTTCCGGCGAGGACGCCCTTCATGCTCGCCGCGTACGTCCCGTTCGCGTTGTCCACCGTCGTGCCGATGCTGTCGGTGCTCGTGCCCCCCGCCACGCTGAAGACCACGGTCGCGCCACCCGTGGTCAGCGAGTTCCCTGCGGCGTCCTTGGCCTGGAGCTGCAAGGTAAACGTCGCGCCGGATTGCAGGCTGTCGACAGGCACGCTGACGATCGAGGTCACCGGCGACGGGGCCCCCGCCGTGACACCCAGCGTCGGAAGCACGGACGTCACCGGGGTGCCGCCGATCGTGGCGTGGATGGTGTCCGCGGTCCCGGAGAGCACGGCCGTGAACAGCGCGGTATAGAGACCGTTGCCATGATCGGTCGTCGCGGACACGGTACCGGTGCTGGTGCCGCCGCTCGCCGTGAACACCACGGTCAGACCGCCCGCCGTCAGCGGATTCCCGTTGGCGTCCTTCGCCTGAAGCTTGAGTGAGTCGACCAGCCCGGAGGCGATCGACGCCGCGGAGACCGACACTGCCGACGTCGCGACCGACACGGCGCCCGGCACCACCGTCACCGTCGGCAACGCGCTCGTGATCGGCGTTCCGCCGATGGTGGCGCCGACGCTCGTCGCGGTTCCGGCCGCGAGTCCGGTGAAGGTCGCCGAGTACATGCCGTTCCCGTTATCGGTCACGGCATTGAACGAGCCGGTGCTGGTGCCGCCCGAATGCGTAAACGCGACCGTCAGTCCGCCAGTCGTCAGGTTGTTCCCGTTCGCGTCCTTCGCCTGCAGCAGGACGCTGATCCCCTTCCCGGACGTGTCGGTCGCGGACCCCAGCGTCACGAACGACGTCGCGGCCGAGACAGTGCCTGGATTGACCAGGATGCTCGTGGTCGATGTAACCGCACTGCCGCCGATCGTGGCGCCGATCGTTACAGGCGTGCCCGCGGTGACGCCGACAAAGCTCGCGGTGTACGTGCCGTTCCCGTTATCGGCCACCGTACCGATGTTGCCGGTGCTCGTTCCACCCGACTGGTTGAACGCCACCGTCAATCCGCCGGCCGTCAGGTTGTTGCCGTTCGCGTCCTTGGCCTGGAGCTTCAGGGTCGCCGTGGCACCCGAGGCCAGCGTCGAGAGCGACGTGGTGACGAGCGACTGGGTGAGCGACGCGGCACCAGGCGTCACCGTCACCGTCGGGAGGGTGGACGAGACCGGCGAGCCGCCGATCGTCGCGCCCACCGTGGTGGCGGTTCCCGAGACCAACCCGGTGAACGTCGCGGTATAGGTGCCGTTCCCGTGATCGGTGGTCCCGGAGATCGTCCCGGTGCTGGTCCCGCCCGTGGCCGTGAAGACGACGGTCAGACCGCCCGTGGTCAGGTTGTTCCCCACCGAGTCCTTCGCCTGCAGGGTCAGCGAATCCACCGCGCCGGAGGTGACCGATCCTGCCTTCACGCTCACGATCGATTGCGCGGTCACCGCGTTGCCCGGCACCACCGTGAGGGGTACGGTCGCGGTGATCGCCGACCCGCCGATGCTCGCGTGCGCGGTGGTCGCCGTGCCGGCGACCGAGCCGGTGAACGTCGCGGTGTACGAGCCGTTGCCGTGGTCCGTGGTGGACGACACCACACCGGTGCTGGTCCCGCCCGCCACCGAGAAGACCACCGCAAGTCCGCCAGCCGTCAGGCTGTTCCCCGCGGCGTCCTTGGCCTGGAGCGTCAGGGTCGCGAGCGACCCCGACGCGATCGTCCCGCTCGTCGTGTTCAGCGTCGACGTCGCGAGCGATGCGGCCCCCGCCGCCACCGTGATCCCCGGCAGCGTCGACGTCACGGGCGAGCCGCCGATCGTGGCGCCGATCGTCACCTTGGTGCCGGCCAGCACGCTCGTGAAGACCGCGGCGTAGGTGCCGTTTCCGTGGTCCGTGGTGGCCGAGATGTTGCCGGTCGACGTGCCGCCGGATGCGGAGAACACGACCACCAGGCCGCCGGACGTCAGGTTGTTTCCGTTGGCGTCCTTCGCCTGCAGGTGCAGGACCGACGAGTCGCCCGAGGCCAGTCCGGAGCTGTCCGCCGTCACGATCGACGACGCGAGGGACGCGACGCCCGGGAGCACCTGGACCGTTGCCGAGGACGTCACCGCCGTGGCGCCGATCTTGGCGTTGATGGTCGTGGCCGTGCCGGCGACCACTGCCGTGAAGGTCGCCGTGTAGGTTCCGTTGCCGTTGTCCGTGACCGCGCCGATAGCGCCGGTGCTCGTGCCGCCCGCGGCCGTGAACGTGACCGTCAATCCACCAGTCGTGAGCGAGTTCCCCGCGGCATCCTTCGCCGTGAGGCGCAGAGCGCCGGCGTGACCAGACGCAAGAGACGCGGAATCGACAGTGACCACCGACGTCGCGGTCGAGGCGACACCGGCGAGCACCTGAATGGCGGGCAGCGTCGTCGTGACGCTCGTGCCGCCGACCGTTGCCGTCACCGTCGTGGCCGTACCGGCGAGGACACCGGTGAAGGGCGCGACGTATACCCCCGCACCCGCATACGTCACCGCACCGATGTTTCCCGTGCTCGTGCCGCCACTCGTGCCAAACGTCACCGTCGCCGAATTCGTCGTGATCAGATTCCCGGCGGCGTCCACCGCCTGGAGGCGAATCGTGTCGACGATGCCCGACGCGACCGTCCCCGTCGCGACCGTCACCGTCGACCTGGCGGCCGAGGGCGCGCCGGGGACGACGGTGATGAGAGGCAACGTGTTCGTGACCGGATTGCCACTGATGCTCACATGGATCGTGGTCGCCGTACCAGCGAGGAGTCCGGTGAACGGCACGGTGTACGTGCCGGTGCCGCTGTCGACCACGGTGCCGAAGTTGCCCGTGCTCGCCCCACCCGACGTACTGAAGACGACCGTCAGACCGCCGCTCCCCAGACTGTTCCCCGCCCCGTCCCTGGCCAGCACGCGAACCTGGGTGACGTGTCCGCTCGCGAGACTCGTGCTGTCGACGGAGACCGTCGTGACCGCGAGCGAGAGCGCGCCCGGCTTCACGGTCAGCGCCGGAATCGTCGATGTCACGGGCAAGCCACCGATCGTCGCATGCAACGCGGTCGCCGTTCCGGCCACGATGCCGGTGAAGGTCGCGGTGTACGTCCCGTTGCCGTGATCCGTCACGCTGGAGAGCGAACCGGTGCTGGTACCTCCCGTTACGGAGAACGCGACCGTCGCGTCGCCCGTTGTGAGGTTGTTGGCGAACGAGTCCTTCGCCTGGAGCGTCAGTGTGATCAGCGTGCCCGAGGCCAGCGTGTCACTCGGTGAGACGGTCACGAGCGATTGGGCGAGGTTCACGGGACCAGGCACGGCGGTCGCCGTGAAGGTGTGACTCAGCGATCCCACCGTCGCGGACATCGTGTTCGCGCCGGTGACCGTCCCCAGCTTCCAGCTGCCGACGGCGGCGACACCGGATGCGTTCGTCGTGGCGCTCCCACCGATGACGCTGCCTCCCCCCGACACGACCGCGAACGTGACGCCGACGTTGGGAACGGGATTCGCGAACGTGTCCTTCACCACCACCGAGGGTGTGATGGTCAACGTCGCGCCCGCATTCGCGGACTGACCGTCGCCGGCATTCACGAGCACCTGCGTCGGGAGTCCGGCCTTCGCCGTGGCGGAGAACGAGACGGACGTCAGGCCTGCCACCGCCGCCTGGTAGCTCACCGCACCGGCGAGGGTCCCGAAGGTGGGGGTGACGGAGGCGTACCCGCCGGTGTCGGTCACCACCGGCGACGAAGCGACGGATCCGCCCCCCGTCAAAATCGAGAACTGGACCGGAATACCCTTCACGCCAAGACCATCCGCGGCCGTGACGCGCACCTGGAGCGGACCCGGAAGGGGCCCGCCGACCGTGCCGGTTTGATTGTTACCGCTCTGCACCGCGAGCACGGTCGGAATGGGGATGAAGGTGACGGGCGTCGAATCCGCGGCACCCGAGGGCGTGCGGACAATGACGTACACCGATTTCCGGACGGCGGGCGCCTTCAGGATCCCGAAGGGATTGATCTTCGCCGCGAGGGAATCACTCGTGCGCCACGAGGTATAGAAGTTCGTGACGGGTGTCCCCGCCGAGTCGGCGGTGACGCGGAAGCGCAGGCTGTCGGAAAAGCGGATGACGGAGTCGAGCGGCGAGATGTGCAGCGCCGTCACGTGGGCGCCGGGCCCCGAATAATTCAGGGGGATCGAGATCGGCGAACTGCTCGACGACGATCCGACTGAGACCACCGCACTCTGCGTACCGGTGAAGACCGGCACGCCGCCGGCCGACAGGATCACGGAGACAGACAACGTCTCGGATGGCTGCGTCAGACTGACCGAGAGGTCGAGATGAACCTGGCTCGAGTCCGGATTGAAGTAGGTCGCGACGTTCTTGAGGGTGTCTGACGGCGGGTGCACCACGACGACCCGCAGGGAATCGATGACCAGACCGAAGCTGGACAGGTCGATGTGCTGCTTGATGTATGGCCTGATGGCGAATGCCGCGGGCCCCCCGCCCCGGGGAGCCACGGGGTTGTCCCGACAGGTGATGCCCACGAGGGTAACGGCGAAAGCCGCCATCAGACGGATGGCGGTGAGGGTCCGGCGGGTGGGGACGAGCTGCCGAGGCCTCATCAGGGTCGGGTAATGTGGGGGAAGACGATTCGGCCAGCTAGGACGTGCGACCCCCGCCCGTGTGACGGGGGTCACACAGCTGTTACAGACCGCCTAGAAGACCTTGTCCTTGATGACCAGTCTGAGATGAAGGGCGGTGAGCTTCAACCGGCCATCCAGCGGCGTCGTGGTGTTGTTCGAGAGTACGGCCTGAACGCCGACGAAGACCTGCTTCTGCGAGAACAGGCTGTCCTGGGCGCTGGTGAGGGTCGCATTCAACGCCATGATGGTGGTGTCCGCGCCCGGCCCCGCGTTCCCCGACGTTGTGAGAATTGGCGTCGTCGAATACACGGTGTTCGAGTCGGCACCAAAGAAGATCTTGAACGAGAGAGAGCCTGTGCCGGTGTTGTTCTGAATCGCGGCAGCCCCCGTCACTTGCACCGTATCCACCACCGACGATCCGAGACCCGGGAGCAACGTGACCTTCAGCGGCGGATTGTTCAGCGGCGGCGTCGTGCCGACGACCCCCGGAGTCGTGTAATGCAGTGTATCTCCCCCGCTCCCGGCGATGAAGCTGTACACGTCCACATCAAAAATCGCATGCCCTTCGCCACACGCGACGGCAAGAACCGCCGCGGCGAGGACCGAGAAGCTCAGTCGCATCGTGCGCATGGTTCCTCCGCCTAGTAGATGGAAAGGGAAGTCGCCATCGTGACTCCCCGCTGATCGGACAAGGGTGTGCTGTGCGTGGCGAAGCCCACGTCCAGCGAGAGAAAGAGGAAGCGCACGCCCCCGCCCCACCCGAACTGCACCCGCTTCTGCTGGTCCCGCGCAATCCCGCCCCGGAGCGCCAGCGGGCCGAAGTGCTGCTCGACGCCCATGTGCACCTCGGTGCCCCGCGCGCCATGCAGAATCTCGCCACCCACCATCGTGCCCCCACCCATGTCGAGTGCCGCGTTGGCGACATAGGTGACCGGCAACTTGGTCGTGGTCTGCACGTGATTCTGCAGATTCCGCGATACGGTGCTGTTGACCGCCGCGGAGGAATCGAAATAGAGCGTGTCGATGCGTGTGTCGGGCCAGGTGATCTTCGCGCCCACGTCATTGATGCCGAAGCCCGCCTCGAGAGGGCCATTCACCCAGACGACGCCCATGTCGGCGCCGATGCCCGTCCCCATCTTGTGCCCGAGCTTCGAATACTGCGTCGTCATGCCGAGCGACGGCGTGACCGGGCTGGTCCCGCCGAAGAGCGTGTCGCCGGTGATGAATCCACCATCCGACGTCGCCTGCCCGTACGCGAGACCGAGGTAGTAGTGCCCGGTCACGCCGACGAACACTCCGTCCTGGTCCTTGCCGCTGATGCGCCCCGCCCACCCGAGCGAAGGCGCGAACCCGCCGGCCGCGAGCGCGCTGCCGGTCGCGTCGTACAGCGTGTTGGTCTGCGCCGGCTGCCCATTGTGCAGGAAGTCAATGAGCCGCGGTCCGAGCTGGAAATCGACTTCGTCCTGGATCCACAGCATCGCGCTCGCGCGGAATCCCTTGATGCCGAACCCGAGGTCGATGGGACGGCTCGATCCGCCGAACCCGAATGGGTCCACCGGCACCGAGCTCTTCGCTTTCCCGAGATCGATGCTGAACGAGTCCTTGCCGATGCCGAACGCGATGTCGTTCGTGGGCGCCGGCACCTTCTTTACCTCGAGAAAGATCGGGAGGTCGAGGAGGTAGTTCGCCGCCTGCAGCGGATTGAAATACGGGCTGTCGGGATGCAGGACGGTGCTGTCCTTCAGCGCCTGGATGATCCCGAGAGGAATCGGAATGGTGAGCTTCGCGTGCCAGGGATCTTCTTTGTCGGGCACGGCCCGGTACGCCGCGTTGTATCGCGACAGGGCGCCGCCCCGGTGGAGATCCAGTCCCCCGAGTCCGACCTTCCTCGCATCGAGCGAGAGAAGTTGCGCCGGCGCTACGCATGGGAACGCGGCAAGCGAAACCACGATGCAAACACCAACCAGCGTGGGGCGCACAGGCACCTCGGCTCAGGGGCGTTGGGATCCTACAAGGTGGGAAATGATGCCACTTTTCGCCACAACCCGGGGTGAGGCTGGTCACTCCCCCCCACGTGGGAAGGTCACCGTCAGGGTCGTCCCCACACCGGGGCGACTCTCCACGCCGATGGTCGCCCCCCACCCTTCCACTAGCCTCTTGGCGATCGCCAGTCCCAAGCCGGAACCGGATGAGGTTGTCGAAAACGTCGGTTCGAATACCCTCGGCAGGAGGTCCTCAGGGATTCCCCGACCATTGTCCCGAACCGAAAGACGCCTCCCCCCTTCCTCTATCAGCACCTGAATGCGGGTCGCCCCGGCGTCCCGTGCGTTCTCCAGCAGGTTGAGCAGAACCTCCCGGATTTCATCGCGACGGGCCTGCACCGGCTCCCCGTTGTCGCGCCCTTCCACGGTGACCGCTCCGGCCTGTTCGCCGAGCTCGTAGAGGGAGACCACATCCCGTGCCACCGCCAGCAAGTTCACCGACTCGAGGCCAATGGCCTCCGCCCCCGGCGCGCCGAAGCGGGCAAACCCGCGGGCGATGGCGTCGAGCCGGTCGATCTCCGACAGAATCCGTTTCGCCGTGTCCGCCAACGCCCGGTCGAACTGCTTCGGTTCGCTCTGCCACACGCGAAGCAGATGCTGGATGCCGAGCCGCACGGGAGTGAGAGGATTCTTGATTTCGTGAGCGACCTGACGCGCCATCTGTCCCCAGGCAAGCACCCGGGCGGCGCGGCTCAGCGCGGTCGTATCGTCGAGCGCGATGACGCACCCGTCCGGAGCGGGGCCCAGCAGCGCGATCTGCACCCGGACCCGGCGCATCCCCACGTCCACCTCACGTTCGGCGATCTGGTCCCGGCTCGCAGCCATGAAGTGACTGACGTCCTCCCACACTGCCCCCCATTCCGGCCCGGTCGCGGCGGGCAGCTCGTCGCCGGGCGCGACCGGCGTGCCGAGGAGCTCGACGGCGCGCGGATTCAACAGCGTCACTCGCAACGCGGCGTCCACCGCGATCACGCCGGTCGCCACCGTCGCGAGCACCTGTGCCGTGCGGCCGCGGGCCTCTTCAAGCGCCTCCTGCGAGCGTTTGACGTCGACGACCATGCGCGCGAACGCGGACATCACCGGCGCGAACTCAACGGGCGGCGCTTCCGGGAACGCCGGCGGCGTGCCGCCCCGCCCCACCGCAACCGCCGCCTCACGGAGGACCGCAACCGGACGCTCGAGACGTCGCGCGGCCAGGCCCGCGAGTCCCGCGGCGGCGGCGAGACCGGCGATGGTGGCAAGCGCCAGATCGAGCGCGAACTCGCGCTCCTCCATCCGGACCCGCGAGTCGTCGAGCAATTGGGGCGCGGCGAGCACCACCTGCCCCGTGGTGCCGCCATTGACGACCACGCGATAGCCGACGCGGACGGTGCGGCCCGCCGCCTGCCCCGTCGCGGTCGCCTCGATCTCGTCGCGGAGGGCGACGCGCTGGAAGACGCCGGGCGCCATCAGCGGGTCGACCAGCCCAAGGTCGGCGAGCACCGGTTCGCTTGTGCCGACGAGGGCGCCTCCGCGATAGGCCCAGAGACCCGCATCGAGACGAGTGCCGAGATCCTGAATCGCCTGCGGCGCATCGGGACGGCCGAACGGCACCTGCTCGGCCGACCGGGTGGCATCACGGAGTGTTTGCGTGATGAGGAGATCACCGGCGAATGCCGCGCTCTGAGTGAGATCCGCGAAGCTCCAGGCACCGAACGCGAGGACGGGGGTCACGAAAAACGTCACCAGCACAGCCGCGAGCCGGAGGCGGTAACTCCGGCGGAGTCGCGCGAGCGGTGAAGGGCCTTCCCGCGGGGGCCATGGAACGAACAGGCCACCCGCGGCCATCAAGGCGACGAGCAGCGCGAGATCGATCAGCACCACGAGGGAGCCCCGTACGAGCAACCCGCCCGCGCCGCCGAGCGCGACGACGGCGTGCACGTGTCGGACGCCGTCAGGGAAATCGAAGCGCTGCTCGCCCCGGACGACCCACCCTTCCCGCGAATTCCACGTGAAGCGCTCCGTCGCTCCCGACGTCGGACTCGGCGCCGAGATCGTGAGGGTGTACGGCGCAGCCACGCGACCCTCGCCCCGCAGGAATCGGGTGACGCGGTCCGACTCGGCCAAGAGGGTTCTGGGACCGACGCCGATCGTGATCCACTCCCCTGACATCAACGGAGCCACCAGGACCTCGTGAACCCCCGGGATGCGCGACAGCTCTTCCACCCGTGGGATCGCCGGCGCCCCGGGCCGGTGGACGAGCGCCGCAAGCAGTTGATCCGGGAGGTCGAGCGCGGCGAGCCTGAGCTCCGTCTCCAGCTGGCCGTTCTGAGTCCAGAGCGCCAGAACCGCGGGGTACCCCTGCGTCGCGAGACTCGTGGAGTGCCAGAGTGCGTAGAGCGCACCGGCGGATTGCGGGGGGTGGATGGTGTCGGTGACGGTAGCCAGGGAGTCAAGGGCGCGTGGGATCGCGGGGTCTCTCACGGCGCCGAGTCCGGCGACGTCCCGCTGGGCGAGCGAGAGACGCCCTTCGACGGAAGCCCCCCACGTCACGAGTGCGGCGGCGGTCCCGGCGACGGTCGCGACGGCGAACAATGCGGCCCGGCGACGCGCGGGCACGATGGAGCCCGCCAGCGCCGGGATCCAGAGGAACGTGTACCACTCGGGCCACGCGTTGTACGGCTGCCAGAGCCAGAGCCCCGCGACGGCCGCAGCGATCGCCCACAGGCATGCGGCGGCCAGGGTCCACGGGACGCGCCGCGGCTCCTCGGGGCCGCGCACCAGCGCCGCCGCCAGCATCACCAGGGCCATCGCGACGGCCGCGAGCGCGACCTGCCACGACAGCCAGAGTGGAATGCTCACGCCCGACGAGGGCGGCCTGATCCCTCGGCCGAAGTACCGGACCAGATAGGGGGCCGCGAGCAACAGGAAACCGGCGGGCAGGAGAGTGTACCAGCGGCGCGGGAGGCCACGACGCCAGAGCGCGGCTGCCGCGACGAGGACGGCGGCACTCACCACACCCAGTGCCACCGCCGATCCACTGATGAATCCCAGGAGGGGCTGCGCGAGGGTCGGCGGGGACGGTCCCGACTCCGTCAGCACCGGTACCACAGGAAACCGGGCGAGCGTCCCGGCGGCCACCGCCAGGGCGGCCCAGCGCCAGGGACCCACTGGCGCCTCCATAAGAAGGAAGAGGAGCAGGAGCAGAACGCCGATAGCGACGCCGCGCTGCCCCTGTCGGTGGAGGATCTCCAGCGCCTCGGCCTGCACCGGCGGCAGCGGTTTCACACTGAAGAGCGTGTCGCCGAGGTCGCAGCTCCTGGCGCAGAAGTCGAACACGTCGGGATCGTGCGGCGCGGTGCGCGGCGCGTAGAACTTGAGATCGACGCCGTATTCCCTCGCGAAGCGACGGGCCACTGCCCCGTCGCCATCCGGGACCGCCGGGCCGGCATCCAGCAAGACGGTCCCGACGGCCGCGGCACCCGCGCCCGTCTGGCGCCGGGCCTCGAGCGTCACGTAGAATGGGGAAATGCTCGCCCGCAATTCCGCCGTGTCTGGCACCGGGAGAAACCGGTGGCGGCCGGCCCACGCAATCGGAGTGCCGTCTGCCGCTACGAGCGCCACACCGCGCTCGACGCCGGCCGTGCCGTGTTTCATGGCAGTCGCGAGCCCGTCGAACGCCTCGTCGCGCGGGGACGCCGCGGCGCCCGCCGCGCGACGTGCGAGATCACGGGCGTCACTCACTGCCGCCCCGAGTGCCTGGCTCAGCTGTTGCGAGGCCCGGTCGAGCCGCTCCTCACGGGCGGTGCTCCAGCAGCATTCAAGCTTCGCCGTCCCGTTGACGGTGCGAAGCAGCGCGCCGATCACCAGCACCGCGGCACCGGCGAGTGCCGGGTCAGCCCACCGCCGCGCCCGTCGTCCGAGCGTCCACACCAGCATGAGCGTGGTGACACCGATGGTCCCGTATGCCCACCCCGCGCCACCTGCGCGGAGCCACTGGGCGCAGCCGATGGCGGCCAGCATCCCGGCGATCAGCCGGTGACGGGTGGCCAGCCCCTTCCATTGAAAGGTCTCCCGCCCGATCACGTGCGGGACATCCTCGAGCGCGATCCTCGACTCCTGGTTCCTGTGGGAACGTGCGAGCAGCATGGACCGCATCTGCCCTTCGGCACTGACACGATCATCGTGGAGCGGCTTGCCGACGATCTCTCGAGCCTATTCGGCATTCTGCGGGCGCCCACCGTAGAGTACGGCGTCAACGCGATCACCAAGAAGTCCATCGCGGGAAATGCGGGAGTACGGCGAAAGACGCTCCACCGGTTGATGAATGATCTCCTCACCGTGTGGGAAGAGGGCGGGGTCGAGACATTCGTCATCCTCACGGCGCACGGGCACGACCCGCACCAGGAGGCGCTGTCGACCCTGCGGACACGGGAGGCCCGCGTGTTTGCGGTGGATGTGTTCTCGCTCGACTTCACCGATCTCCTCGACGACCCCGAAGGCCCCGTCCACGGCGGTGAGCTCGACACTTCCCTGCTCCTGCACCTGGCGCCGGACCGGGTGCGGATGGAGCTGGCGCAAGATTTCTCCCTGGCACCCAAGGCCCTTGCGAAGTACCACCGGGGGAGCGCTTCGATCCCCAGGGGCGGGCCCGGCTCCGTCGGCCGCCCGACTCTCGCCACCGCGGAGAAGGGGGCCCGGGTGTATAAGATGATTCTGGACCGCATCGGCACGCGAGTTCTGGGAGGCTATACGCCGTGATGCCATTCCTGTTGGTGCTCGCCCTTCCCCAGGTCGCGGACTCCGGGGTGCTCGTCATTCGCCAGGACTCGACTCTGATCGCCCGGGAGTCGTTCCACACCAGCCCCGATCCGACGAGTGGCGGGTGGATCCTGGACGCGAACGTCCGTTACGACCGCAGCCGCCCGGTGATCCAGCTGTCGCCCATCGTCCAGGTGGGCTCCGACCTGTCAGCCGTGAAGGTCCAGTTCGACGCCGGCGATCCGGGTGCGCCGATGCACATTCTCGGTCAGGTCGGCCGTCGCCGGTTCACGCTACGCTACGTCTCCCGCAACGACGAGCGGGCGCGCGAGCTGCCCGATCCCGGTCGCGCCGTGGTGGTCGATGATTCCGTGTTCTCCCTGTTCACGCCCGTCGCCTGGCTGGTCCGCAGTGGCGAGGGGTCGGTGGCCGCCATCTTCCCGCGTCCGGGGGTCGCCGAGACGTGGACCGTCAAGGATGAGGGACTGGTCGCCGCCGGAGGCCCGGGAACCGACACGCGTCTCCGGCTGGTCACCGTGCAGAGCCCGCGGCTCGGAAGTATCAGAATATGGATGGATGCGGCCGGCCGCCTCGCCAAGGTCGACATCCCCCGCCTTCACTTGTCCGCAGAGCGCCAGGTCGGGCGTTAGCCCGTGTAAGGGCGGGCCTGCCCCGGAGGGGCCGAGTCGCTAGGTTGTAGAGACGCCACTTAGGCCGGACCGCCAGAATTGGCGGACGAAACCCCCTGCCAGTCCGGCGCGTAGGACTCGATGACTCAACGACCTGGATTCAAGGACCCCCTCATGCGTAAGACCCTGTTCGTCGTCGGGCTCGTCGTCTGCCCGGCGCTTGTTGACGCCCAGGCGTCGGTGCCCGCCTCGCTGTCGTTGTCGGACGCGATCGCCATCGCGCGCGACAACAACCCGGTGTACCGGCAGACCCTGGCTACTCGCAGCGCCTCGCTCTGGAACGCGCGGAGCGCGTGGGCCAATCTTTTCATTCCTCAGGCGACCGCCTCGGGATCGATCGGATACACCGGCCCGGGCTCGCAGAACTTCCTGGCGACGAGCTTTTCGCAGCCGGTCTCGACCGCGAGCTCCCAGTACAGCATCAACCTCAATTGGCAGCTGAGCGGGCAGACCCTGGCCGCCCCCGGCCAAGCGCATGCCAACGCCGACGCCGTGGACGCCGACATCATCGGTGCGCGCGCCACGCTGGTCAACAATGTGACGGCGCAGTACCTGACGGCTCTGCAGTCCCGCGACAACGCTACGGTGGACGAGAAGCAGCTCGAGAGCGCGGATCAGGCACTGAAGCTGGCGCAGGCGAAGTACTCGGTCGGCTCGGGCACCTTGCTCGATGTCCGGCAGGCGCAGGTCGCGCGTGGCCAAGCCGAGGTGGCGCTGCTGACGGCGCAGACGGATGTGCAGGTGCAGAAACTAAAGCTCTTCGAGCTGATGGGCGTGAACGCGCCCGGCGACATCAAGACGGTCACGCTCTCGGACACCTTCGCCGTCAGCGAGCCGCACTGGCAGCTCGACGAGCTACTGGCGACCGCGCAGGCGCAGAATCCCCAGCTGCAGGCCCTCGAGTCGCGCGCGAGCGCACAAAAATGGGCGGTGCGCGCGGCGACCGCGTCCTATGGTCCGTCGGTGAGTCTCTCGGCCGGATGGTCTGGGTTCACGCAGCGGTTCAACAACCTGGACCCGATCATCCTCAGCAACCAGGTGCAGTTCGCGGCTGCCCATGCTGCATGTGAAACCAACGATTCGATTCGCGCCGGCGCGGGGCTCAACAAGCTCAACAACTGCGACGCGCGGTACACCTGGGGCTCGGCGGACACCAAAGCGCTCTCGGACCAGAATTCGCAATACCCGTTCAGCTTTACGCGGCAGCCCTTCCAGGCGTCGATCCGCGTCAGCATCCCGCTCTGGACGAACTTCCAGCAGCCGATCTCGGTATCGAATGCGAAGTCGAACCAGGAGCAGGCCGATCAGGCGGCGCGAGCCCAGTCGCTGGCGCTCCGCACGCTGGTCCAGAACGGTTACTTGACGCTGCAGACCGCGTATCAGACCATCGCGATTCAGGACACGAGCCGGTCGGCCGCCAAGGAAGCGCTGCAGCTCGCCACCGACCGCTACCGGGTGGGCTCGGGCACGTTCCTCGACGTGGTGCAGGCCCAGGTCAACGACATCAAGGCGGAGACGGACTACGTCACCGCGGTCTACAACTATCACAAGGCTCGCGCCGCGCTCGAAGCCGCGGTCGGCAAGCCGCTGAACTAACTCAAGGATCGGAATTCGACATGTCGAAACGTGGCAAAATTTTCCTGGGTGCCGGCGGCGGCGTACTCCTGGTCGCGCTGATCGTCCTCTCGGCCAGTGCCAAGCGCGACAAGGGGGTCGACGTCCGCATCGAAACCGTGGGCCGCAAGGATCTGGTCGCGGCGGTGACGGCGAGCGGCAAGATCCAGCCCAAGAAAAAGGTCGACATCTCGGCCGACATCACCGGGCGGATCACCGAAATCGGCGTGAAGGAAGGCGATTGGGTGGAAAAGGGACAGTTCCTGCTGCAGATCGACCCGACCGTCTACGAAGCCGCAGTGCAGCAATTCCAGGCTGGGCTCGCGTCCGCGGAGGCGTTCGCCGTGCAGGCGCAGGCCAACCGCGATCAGGCGCAGCGGGCGCTGACGCGCACCAAGGAGCTGCGCACGTCGAGCCCCAACCTCGTCTCGGACGAGCAGCTCGAGCAGGCCCAGACGGCGTTCGACGTCGCGGACGCGAACTACAACTCCGCGAAGCACCAGGTCGACCAGTCCCGCGCCAATGTGCAACAGGCCCAGGACAATCTGCGGAAGACGCATCTCGTCGCGCCGATGGCGGGCCGGGTGACCCGGCTGGCCGTGGAGACGGGCGAAGTGGCCGTGCCGCAGAGCTTTTCGAAGGATGTCGGACTCCTGATGACGGTCTCGGATCTGTCCGTGATCCAGACGGTCGTGCAGGTGGACGAGACTGATGTGGTCCGGCTGCATCTGGGCGATTCAGTCGACGTGTCGATTGACGCATTTCCTGACTCGACTTTCTCGGGGCGGGTGACCAAGATTTCCGACAGCTCGGTGCTGCCGGCCGGGGCGAGTGCGCAGACCGGGCAGAACACCACGGCTGTGGATTACGACGTGGAGGTCACGCTGACCAAGCCCCCCGCCAACGTGCGCCCGGATCTCTCGGCCACGGCGCGGATCATCACCGACACGCGGAAGCAGGCGCTATCGATCCCGATCATCGCGCTCACCCAGCGGGACAACAAACCCGTGGTGACCGAGGGGCATACGCCGGACACCACGATGATGAGCAAGAAGAACGCCCAGACCGAAGGCGTCTTCGTCGTGACGAACGGCAAGGCGACCTTCCGCCCGGTGAAGGTGGGCATCGCGGGCGATCAGTACTTCGAAGTGCTGGACGGATTGAAGGGTGGCGAAACCATCGTCGCGGGACCCTACCAGGCCATCCGCGACCTCAAGGACGGAGCCGCCGTGCGCGGGACCAAGACGCCGGGCGATTCCGGAGCCGTACGGAGGGCTTCGTGACGCACCAGGAGTTCGTGACCGGGGATACCCCGCTTCCCGACATCGTCATTCTCACGCACAAGCTGGCGCGGGAGTACATCATGGGCACGGAGACGGTCCGCGCACTGCGGGGCGTCAGTCTCCAGATCCGCCGCAACGAGTACGTGGCGGTGATGGGTCCGTCGGGGTCGGGCAAGTCCACGTTCATGAACCTGATCGGCTGCCTCGATACGCCGAGCGCCGGGGAGTACTGGCTCAACGGCCAGAAGGTCTCGGACCTTGGGGATGACGATCTGGCGCGGATCCGGAACAAGGAAATCGGATTCGTCTTCCAGACGTTCAACCTCCTGCCCCGCGCCGACGCGCTCCACAACGTCGAGCTACCCCTCGTGTACGCCGGCATGCGTGCCGCAGAGCGCCGGAAGAAGGCGTCCGATGCGCTGGCCCGCGTGGGCCTGGCCGACCGCATGCATCACCGCCCCAACGAGCTCTCCGGCGGTCAGCGGCAGCGCGTCGCGATCGCGCGCGCGCTGGTGAACAGTCCCTCCATCCTGCTCGCGGATGAACCGACCGGTAACCTCGACTCGGCGACGTCCAACGAAATCATGGGTGTGTTCAAGGAGCTGCATAGGCAGGGGCAAACGGTGGTGATGGTCACGCACGAGCCCGACATCGCGGCGAATGCCGAGCGCGTCGTCACGCTGCGCGACGGCCTCATCCACACGGACCAGAAACAGGCCGCCTAGTGCCGTTTTACGAAGCGATCAGCCTCGCCCTGCAGACCATCCGGGCCCAGAAGCTCAAGAGCTTCTTCTCGGTGATCGGCGTGTTCATCGGCGTCACGTTCCTGATCGCGGCGGTGTCGATCGTGAACGGCATGAACCGCTACATGACCGACAAGTTCGCGGCCACCATCGTGGGCGTGAACACGTTCCAGCTGCGCCAGCGGCCCAACATCAATTTCAACATGACGGATTCCATCTGGCGCTCCTGGCGCCGCCGGCCTCGGATCACGTTCGCGGATGCCGACGCCGTGAGCCGCGGTGTGACCGTGCCCGTGACCCTGTCGTGGTACTCCGAAGATCAGGGCACCGTCGAGTACAACGGCAAGATCGCCCGGGGCATCAACCTCGAAGGGACGAGCGCCGACTACTTCGACATCAAGAACCTCAACATCACCGAGGGCCGGCCCTTCTCGCCGCAGGAAGCGAAGGCCGGGATCCCGGTGGCGGTGCTGGGCTGGGAGCTGGCCGACAAGCTGTTCATCGGGAACGATCCGATCGGCAAGACGATCAAGATCCAGGGGCTCCCCTACACGGTGATCGGCGTGGTCGAGAAGCAGGGCACCATGTTGGGGATGTCGCTCGACAAGTTCGTCGTGGCCCCCGCGACGTCGCCGATCCAGCGGGACGTCAACCCGCCGCACGTCGTGGACGCCTTGATGATCCAGGCCAACACGATCCCTGAGATGAACGCGGCGATGGACCAGGTGGAGGGGATCATGCGGTCCCGCCACCACCTCCGGCCCACGCAGGACGACAACTTCGCGCTCGAGACCTCGGCGGCCGTGCTCGACTGGTGGAGCGGCATCAGCCGCCTGATGTTCTACTTCGGCCCCGGCATCGTGATGATCTCGCTGGTCGTTGGCGGGATCGTGATCATGAACATCATGCTCATGGCCGTGGCCGAGCGCACCCGTGAGATCGGTGTGCGGAAGTCCCTGGGCGCCAAGCGGAAAGACATCATGCGGCAGTTCCTGGCCGAGGCGATCACGCTGTCGACGGTCGGAGCGGCGCTCGGTATCGCCACCGGCATCATCCTGTCCATCGTGATTCAGGCGTTCACGCCCCTCGCGGCCCAGGTTGCGCCCTGGTCGGTGGGGGTCGGCGTGCTCCTCGGATCCGTGGTGGGCGTGGTCTTCGGTACCTTGCCGGCGTCGCGCGCGTCGCGACTCGATCCCATCGCCGCGCTGCGGCAGGAGTAGGTCATGACTCCGATGCTCGAAGGTGTCGGCATTGCACTCGAGTCCATCAAGACTTCCAAGGCCCGGGCGGCGCTCACCATTCTCGGCGTCGCCATCGGCGTCATGGTCGTCATGGTCATCGGCGCCATCATCTCGGGCTTCAACAAGGGCGTCAGCGACCAGTTGGCGCGGACCGGCCCCACCACGTTCTTCGTGACGCGGTTCTTCCAGGCCGGCGTCGTGGTTTCGGACGGTTCGGACGAGATGAGCCCCTGGCGCCGGAACCCGCCCCTGTCCGTGGAAGACGCGCACACGATCGAGGCCATCCCATCGGTGGCGTGGGTCGCCGTGGACGAAGGATCCAACGCCGACGTCAGCTTCGGAAACAAGAAGCAGTCGAGCGTCCGCATCGACGGCCGGTCGTCCGCGTGGCCCAACGTGGCCGGCGGCGACATCGCGCCGGGCCGCTCGTTCACCGAGCTCGAGAATCAGTCGAATTCCACCGTCGCCGTGATCAATGCCAAGCTGGCCGATCTGCTGTTCGACCGGCTGGACCCGATTGGCCAGCGAATCCACATCCAGGGCGTGCCCTACACGGTGATCGGTGTCTGGAATCCCCCGCCCCAGCTGTTCGGCGGTGAGCCCTCCCCGGAGGCCGTCATCCCCCACGAGGCCTTCGCGAAGTACGTCCAGCACTGGAAGGGATGGATGGACTTCCTCGTGGGACCGAAGGAGGGCGTCTCGACGGCGCAGGCGATGGAAGACGTCACCGAGGCGATCCGGATCAAACGCGGTCTCCGGCCCGGACAGGACAACAATTTCGCGCTGGTCTCGCAGGACAAGATCCTCGAGAAGCTGGACGGCATTACCTTCGCGTTCCGGCTCGTGATGTTCGCGCTGTCGTCGGTGGGCCTGATGGTGGGCGGTGTCGGCGTGGTCGCGATCATGATGATCTCGGTCACCGAGCGCACCCGCGAGATCGGCGTCCGGAAGGCGCTCGGCGCCACCCGTCGCGAGATCCTGTGGCAGTTCCTGGTCGAAGCCTCGACGCTCACGCTGGTGGGCGGCGCGGTCGGCATGATCCTCGGCGGTCTCGGCGCGGGACTGCTCAAGCTGCTGACGCCGATTCCGGCCTACGTGCCGTTGGCGTCGGTGATCATCGCGCTCATCGCGGCCGCGCTGACCGGCGTACTCTTCGGCATCGTGCCGGCGAACAAAGCCTCCAGACTGGATCCCGTCGAAGCGCTGAGATACGAATAACGGACGTGGGGACGTGGGGAGGTTGGCCCACGTCCCCACACCCCTACATCCCCAGGCCCCGGTAGTTTTCTCTTCACCATGCACTTCCTCGAAGCCATAGCCCAAGCTCTCGAAGCGGCGTGGAGCCATAAGCTCCGCTCGTTTTTCACGCTGGTCGGCATCATCGTGTCGGTCGCCTTCCTCATCGCCGTCGTCGCCATCATCCAGGGCATGAACGCCTACGTCCGGGACAGCATCGGCGGGGCCATCGTAGGCGTCAACGCCTTCCAGGTACGCCGCACGCCGCTGGCCGGCGGTCTGATCGACGACGAAGAGTGGAAAGCGATCCAGCGCCGTCCCATCATCGCCCCCGAAGATGTGCCCGTCGTTGAACGCGCCATCCCCGACGCGTTCGCGGTCGGGCTGCAGTCCGGGTGGCCCACGCCGCAGGCGGATGTGGTCTGGGGAGACGAGACGGTGGGTGATGTCCAGGTCTTCGGCGTCAATGCGTCCTACCAGGTGGTGCAGGACTACGCCTTCGCGTCCGGCGATCCGCTCACAGACGTCGACGACCGTGAGCGCCGGCCTGTGATCGAGCTGGGCTGGGACATCTCCGACAAGCTCTTCGGGGACCCGGACCTCGCGGTGGGCAAGAAGCTACGGATCATGGGCCAGCAGTTCACCGTGAAGGGCGTGGTGGCGAAGAAGGGCACCGTCCTGGGCATCTCCCAGGACGGCTTCGTGATGATGCCCTACTCCACCTTCGAATCCCTCTACGGACGGCGGAAGACCACGGTGATTTCCGTGAAGATGTCGGATGCCGCGGCCGTTCAGCCGGCGATGCAGCGCGCGGAGGAGGCCATGCGGATCGCGCATCACCTGCGCCCCTCTCAGGCCGACGACTTCTCGGTCTCGACCTCGGACGCCTTCGTCACCTTCTGGGAAAACCTCACCCGCGTGCTCTTCACGGTGGTGCCCGTGGTGGTCGCCATCGGCATCGTGGTCGGCGGCATCGTCATCATGAACATCATGCTGATGAGCGTGAACGAACGGACGCGGGAGATCGGCATCCGGAAATCGATGGGTGCCACCCGCCGGGACATCCTCAATCAGTTCCTCGCCGAATCGGTCACCCTGGCGCTGCTCGGCGGCGTGGCCGGACTGCTGGCCGGCGGCGGACTGGCACTTGTCGTCCAGCTCGCGACCCCCCTGCCCGCCCGGATCACGCTCTGGTCGGTGTTCCTCGCGCTGGGACTCGGCGCGGGGGTCGGTGTGGTCTTCGGCGTCTACCCGGCGTCCCGCGCGGCGCGGCTCGATCCCATCACCGCCCTCCGGGCCGAATGAGATTTCATTCGGTTTCGGAAGGGTGGCAGATCGCCCTCGACCAGCTCCGTGCCAACAAGTTGCGCTCGGGGCTGACGATCTTGGGCGTCGTGATCGGGGTCGCGACGGTCATGGGGATGGCGTCGATCGTGCAGGGCATCCGGGATCAGATCATCAACACCATCGAAGTCGCCGGCCCCACCACGTTCTACGTGATGCGTTTTTTCTCGCAGACACCCCTGAACCCGGACCAGTTGCCGAAAGAGGTCCGCATCCGCCCCGTGCTCAAGCCGTCCGAGGCGAAGCTCATCGCGGGGCTGACCGAGGTGCAGTACTCCGGAATGTGGGTGCAGCTCTTCGAGAAGATGGAGTTTCAGGGAGAGCACACGCAGCTGATGACGGCGTTCGGCGCCGACAGTCACTACATGGAGATTCAGGGCGGCGAGCTGCTCGATGGGCGGTTCTTCACGCCGTCCGAGGAAGCGAGCGGCGCCCCGGTGGTCGTGCTCGAGCGCGCACCCGCCGACAAGCTGTTCGGGCGGCTGCAGCCGATCGGGCGCTTCGTCCGCATCGGGGGGAATTCTCTCGAAGTGATCGGGATCTATCAGAACCCCGCGAACATCTTCCAGCCGCCGTCGCAGGAAATCGGCGCCATCATGCCCTTCGAGACGGCGCGACGATTCTTTCGCTACGACCAGACCAACGCCTTGTGGATCGTGGTGAAGCCGGTCCCGACTGCCACCGTCACGCAGACGGAAGATGCGGTGACCGTGGCGCTCCGGCGTTCCCGCGGCCTGACGCCGGGTCAGCCCAACAGCTTCGACATGATCACCCAGGACCAGATTCTCGACATCTTCAATGGCCTCACGAGCACGTTCTTCGGGATCATGGTCGCCCTGTCTAGCGTTGCGCTCATGGTGGGGGGCATCGGCGTCATGGCCATCATGATGGTCTCGGTAACCGACCGGACCCGGGAAATCGGCGTCCGGAAGGCCCTGGGTGCCACGCGACTCGAAATCCTGTGGCAATTTCTCATCGAAGCCTCGACGCTGACCCTGCTCGGGGGCTTGGTGGGCATCTTCATCGGCCTGATATTCGGACAAGTCATCAAGCTGATTCTGCACTTCGATTCGGGGGTTCCCGTGTGGAGCGCGTTCGTCGCCTGCCTGGTGTCGGTCCTGATCGGCCTAGTCTTCGGCGTGCTCCCCGCTCAGCGGGCGGCGCGGCTGGATCCGGTGGAGGCACTACGCTATGAGTGATGCTGTCGATCTCCTCGCCATCGCCGCACACCGCGACGACGTCGAGCTGACCTGTGGGGGCACTCTGGCCCAGACCGCGCGGAAGGCGCGAGTCGGCATCGTGGACCTGACACAGGGGGAAACGGGGACGCGAGGCGATGCGGCCACGCGCGCCGCCGAGGCGGAGCGGGCAGCTGCCGTACTGGGCGTGCACGTGCGGCTGAATGCCGGCCTCCCCGACGCGCACATCTACAACGACGACCCGTCGCGGAAGGTGGTGATCGAGCTGATCCGCCGCCTCCGGCCCCGAGTGGTCATCCTTCCCTTCCCCATCGGCCGCCATCCGGATCATCGCATCGCGTCGGAGCTGGCGCGCGACGCCTGCTACCTCGCGGGGCTCAAGAAGTACCCGGCATCGGGAGAAGCGCACCGACCGCACAAGATCCTGTATGCCCTCGCCTACCGCGAAGACACGGTGAAGCCGTCGTTCGTGGTCGACATCTCGGATGTCTTCGAAACCAAAATGAAAGCCATCCGGTGCTACGCCTCCCAATTCGACGGCGCGCAGGCCGCGGGCGAGATCTACCCTACCGGCCAGCACCTCTACGATCTCATTCAGATACAATCGGCGCATTACGGATCACTCATCCGGCGGCCATACGGCGAGCCGTACTTCACGCAGGAGACGGTTGCGGTGGACGACGTGCTCTCACTTGGCGTGCAGTCCCTCTAGTCGGTAGATTCCACCCATGACCGCTGCCAAGCGCTCCGTGTACCTCGACCACGCGGCCACCACGCCGGTGCGCCCCGAAGTCCTGGAAGCCATGCTCCCTTACCTCGGCGTCGAGGCCTTCGGCAATCCGTCCTCTGCGCATCGCGTGGGACGGGCCGCGCGCGCCGGTGTCGAAGAGGCCAAGCGCAGGGTGGCGGAGGCGCTGCACGTGGAGCCCAACCAGGTGATTTTCACCTCCGGGGGCACCGAGGCCGACAACCTCGCGATCATCGGCTCGGCGCTGGCCGCCAAGGACCACGGCAAGCCCTTCCGCGTGGCCGTCGCGGCAACGGAGCACAAGGCCATCCTGGCCGCGGCCCACGCCGTGAAACACCTGGGCGGCGACGAGATCATCCTGCCGGTGGACTCGGACGGGATCGTGGACGATGACGCGGTCGAAGACGCGCTCCGCCAGGGCGTGGCACTCGTCAGCGTCATGTGGGTGAACAACGAGGTCGGGACCGTCCAGCCCATCGCGAAGCTTGCCGCCCGATGTCGCGAGGCCGGTGTCGCGTTCCACTCGGATGCCGTTCAGGCGTTCGGCAAGATTCCGGTCAACCTCGCGGACGTCCCCGTCACTTTCCTTACTATCTCCGGCCACAAGATCGGCGCCCCCAAGGGGATCGGCGCGCTCATCGTGCGCGACCGCCATGCACTGGAAGCCATCATCCACGGCGGCGGTCAGCAGTTCGGCATCCGCCCCGGCACCGAGAACGTCCCCGGCATCGTCGCCCTCGGCCGCGCGGCGGAGCTGGCGGCCAAGGAACAGGCGACGACCGGTGCGCGTGTCGCGAAGCTGCGGGATGACCTCGAAGCACGCTTCCTCGCCGTGGTCCCCGATGCGGTGGTGAACGGCAGGAACGCGCCGCGCGCCCCGCAGACCGTTTCGTTCTCCATCCCCGGCGCCGACGGCGAAGCCCTGCTGATGCACCTGGATATGGCCGGCATCGCCTGCTCGGGGGGCTCGGCGTGCAGCACCGGGTCGGTCGATCCGTCCCACGTGCTGACCGCGATGGGCATCGCCAAGGACATGGGCAGTGCCGCGCTCCGCTTCTCCCTCGGGCGGGAGTCCACCTCCGAGGACGTCGACGCACTCATCGAAGCCATGCCGAAGGTGGTGGCGAAGGTTCGTGCCCTGACCGGGGCCCTCGGACGTGCCTGAACGTGTTCTGGTCGCGATGTCGGGGGGGGTCGACTCCTCGGTCGCGGCGGCGCTCCTGGTCGAGCAGGGCTACGAGGTCATCGGCGCCACGCTGAAGCTGTTCTGCTACGGCGATGAAGTCGCCGACCGCCCCTGCTGCTCGCTCGACTCCATCACCGATGCCAAGCTCGTCGCCAACAAGCTCGGCATTCCCCATTACGTCCTGAATCTCGAAGACCGCTTCGGGCGCGACGTGATCGGGAATTTCGTATCCGAGTACGCGGCGGGACGCACACCCATTCCCTGCGTGCGGTGCAACTCGTTCACCAAGTTCCGCGACCTGCTCCACCATGCCGACGCGCTCGACTGCCGCTACCTCGCGACCGGGCACTATGCCATGGCGCGCGCAGGCGAGCTGCACCGCGGCCGGGACCGCTCCAAGGACCAGACCTACTTCCTCTGGGGCATCGACCGGGCGGTCGTGGCGCGAATGCTGACGCCCGTGGGCGCACTCACCAAGGCAGAGACCCGCGCGCGCGCCCGCGAGCTCGGCCTCGTGACCGCTGAGAAGCCCGAGTCGGTCGAGATCTGCTTCGTACCCGATGACGATTACGTAAAGGTGCTCGAGCGCCGGCTCCCCGCGGACGCACCGGCCCTCTCCGCGGGCGATTTCGTGGCCAAGGACGGCACCGTCCTCGGACGGCATGCCGGATTCGCGCGGTACACCATTGGGCAGCGTCGCGGACTTCCGGGAGGATTTCCCGCTCCCATGTTCGTCACCGCGATCAGGCCCGAGACCCGCGAAGTCGTCATCGGGCCCGCCGACGAGCTGCTCGGCCACCAGGTGATCATCGAAGAGGTCAACTGGCTCGCGGAGCCACTTGACGCGGAGTCGCGTGTCTGGGTGCAGTGCCGCTACCGCGCGGCGGCCGTGCCTGCCGTGGTTCTGTCGAATGCCGGACACCGGCTGACGCTGGCCCTCGAAGAGCCTGTCCGCGCCATCACGCCCGGCCAATCCGGCGCACTCTACACGCAGGATGGCCGCCTCCTCGGAGGTGGCGTGATCGCGTTGCCCGCCGCCCAGTGCTCCACGTCACCGAGCCGCCGCCTCGCCGTCCTGAATAGTTGATGCTTCAGCATCAGGCATTACCTAAGCCTCGAGGATTGATCATGCTCACAGTCGACAAACGAATTGCCGGTGCCGCCCTGCTTCTGCTGGCGGCCGCGGCGTGCAGCAAGGACGCGACGGCACCCAAGCCTCTCGATCCCACGGCGGCGCTGAACTCGCTGAACGGGGTCGACAGCACGTTCCAGACACCCGCGGTCCGGAGCTTCCTGATCGTCACCGAAGCGTTCAGCGCGGGTGGTGCCCCGTCGGCGCCGTTCGGGCGGGTCGGGGTATTGCTGAAGGCGACCGCGCCGCGCGTCCCCGGAACGGCCGCAGGGCCTGAGATGGGCGCGGTGATCAGAACGTTGAAGAACGCCATGATGGGCACCGAGGCGATCCTGCCCGATTCCCTGCTCGGCAAGACGTTCATCTGGGACACGACGCAGGCGAAGTACGTGGAATCCGACAGCACGGGCGCGCCGGCGACCGGGATTCGCTTCGAGCTGTACGCGCTCGATTTGGACGGTCATATCGCGAAGCCGCTCGTCGAGGTCGGCCATCTCGACCTGATCGACAAGAGCACCGCGAGCGCCCAGAGCCTGGAAGTCGTGGTCGCGAGCGCCACCTTCACCTACATCGACTACACGGTGACCGGTTCCGGTACGCTTTCGGCCTTCACCCTCACCGCTTCGGGGTTCATCCGGAACCCGGCGCGTGAGCTCGACTTCTCGATCTCGTACGCGGTCAGTGGCGTCAGCTGCGCCATCACCGAGCAGTTCGACGATGCCGCCGACAACGCACACCTGAACTTCTCGTTCGGCATCACGACGACGTCCGACACGTCGCACACCGCGAGTCTCAACTTCGACTACCAGGTGGGCGGTCATTCCATCGCATTGAATGGCGGCGGTACGATCGACTCCCTGACCGAGAATCTGCAGGCGACCGTGAAGGTCGACGGCAACGTCTTCGCACTCATCAGCGTTTCGGGCCTGCGGGAGACGGCCATTCCGACGATCACGGACGGCAATGGGCAGCCCCTGTCCAATGAGAACCGGCTGCTGCTGTTCAAGATGTTCGTGATGGTCGGCCATTCCCTGGAATGGCTCAACCACTTCGTGGGGCCGTTCATCGCCCTGGCGGCCATTGGGGTCCTCCTGAGCCTCTAGCGACGCCCCCGCGCACCACCGTGGGCCCCAAGAATCCCGTCCGGCTCTAGCCGGGCGGGATTTTTCGTTGTATTCCTGTCTGGTCTCTCACCTTGAGAATCGGCCGTGTCCTCACGTCGCGAATTCCTGCGCTATATGGGCGTCGCCTCCGCCACCATTCCTTCTCTTCGCAACGATGCCTTTCGCCACCTGCAGCGGGTCATGCCCCGAGTCGAAGGCCGCTCCGCCGCCGCGGTTGCCGAGGATGAGGATTTCTGGGTCACCATTCAGCAGGCGTTCGACGTGGACCGCTCGCTGGTGAACCTGAACAACGGCGGCGTCGCGCCCAGCCCGCGCGTGGTCCAGGATGCGTTGAAGCGGTACATCGACTTCTCGAACAACGCCCCGTCGATCGACATGTGGGCGGTGCTCGAACCGGAGATCGAGGCGGTGCGGAGCCGCCTCGCGGCGACGTTCGGATGTGATCCCGAGGAGATGGCGATCACGCGGAACGCCAGCGAAGCCCTCGAGAACGTGCAGATGGGCATGCCGCTGAATCGGGGAGACGAGGTTCTCACCACGACGCAGGACTACCCGCGGATGATCACGACCTGGCAGCAGCGGGTCCGCCGTGAGGGGATCGTCCTGAAGCAGATCACCTTCCCCGTACCGCCACCTTCGCCGGACGACCTGGTGGAGCGGTTCGCGGCAGGCATCACGCCCAAGACCAAGGTCATTCACGTCTGCCACATCACGAACCTGACCGGCCAGATCTTCCCCATCAAGAAGATCATGGGCCTGGCGCGCCCGAAGGGCATCGAAGTCGTCGTCGACGGCGCCCACGCGTTCGCGCAGTTCCCGTTCACGCGGGACGAGCTCGACTGCGACTACTACGGCACCAGCCTCCACAAGTGGCTGACGGCCCCGATCGGCACCGGGTTCCTGTACGTCCGGAAAGAGAAGATCCCGAACATCTGGCCGCTGATGGCCGCGCCCCCGGAGATGAACGGCAACATCCGGAAGTTCGAGGAGATCGGCACCCATCCCGCCGCGAATCACAACGCGGTGTCCGAGGCGGTGACGTTCTACCAGCAGATCGGCGCCGACCGGAAAGCGGCCCGCCTGCGGTTCCTGCGAGACCGGTGGTTCCAGCGCCTGTCGCCCCTGCCGGGTGTGAAGATCCTGACCTCCACGGATCCGGCGCAGTCGTGCGGGCTCGCCTCGTTCACGCCGGGCTCGCTCGACGTCGGCAAGGTGGTGGGGTACCTGTGGGACAAACACCGGATCATCGTGACGCCCATCAATCACCCGGAGTTCCACTGCATCCGCGTCACGCCGAACGTCTACACGACGCTCGCCGAGGTCGACCGGTTCTGCGACGCGATGGAAACGGTGATGAAGAAGGGACTGCCCGCATGACCCGCGCATCGCTGCTGGTCCTGGTGCTCGTGGCGGCGGCGTGTGGCGGCGGCTCGAGCGCCAACGCCAAGGCACCCCGGGATACCCTCACCGAGCGCCAGCGCGACAGCGCGCTGGCGCGCTCCAGCATCCCCGGCCACCAGGCAGTCGGCGCGGCGATGCGGGCCGCCGATACCACCAGCACCCAGGTCCGCGGCGACACGACGCCGTGAAGTCCCGCAGTGCGGGCGCGCTGGTCGCCGGCCTGATGGCGGTCGTGGCCGGCACGGCCATCGGATGCGCGCCCGGCTCCCCGTGCCGCACCACTGACTTCAAGAACATCAGGCGATTTTCGGATCGCTACGTCGGACAATGGGTGGTCGCCCGCGGCGACTCGCTCACCCTCACCCAGATCGGCGACAAGTTCCACATCGCGTCGTTCGCACTCGACACCGACACCGTGATGTTCAACAAGGAGTGTCACCTGTCGGGCCGGATGATCTTCGCGGTGCCGCCCGAGACCCTCGCGGTGAGCTGGTTCGGGGTCCCTGAGCGCGCCACCATCTACGGTTGGCCCGACAACCTGGGCCCCTTTGCCGGCGCGTCGGTGACCTTCTGGGGACGGGATTCCCTGCACGGCACCATCCTCTTCGACCAGGCGACCGACATCCAGGTGACCCAGGGGACGACAGCCCAATTCTGGGCGGGGCGGCGGAAGCCCTGATTAGTATTCAGGGGTCTCTCCCACTCCCGCCCCCGGAGGGCCCGTGTCCCTGACCGCCGAGCAACGCACCGCCCTGATCGACCGCTACGAACGTGGTCCCGCGCTCCTCGCCGCCGCCTGGGCCAAGGTCCCCGTCGAGGCCCGGCAGTGGCGCCCCGGTCCCGGCCGCTGGTCCGCGCACGAGGTGGTGGTGCATTGCGGGGACTCGGAGAGCAACGCGATGCTCCGCATCCGGTTCCTCCTCACCGAAGACAGCACCAGAATCCAGGCCTATGACCAGGCGCACTGGGCGACGGTGCTCGACTACCACACCCTGCCGGTCGAGCCGGCGATGGCCGCCGTGGTCGCGGTGCGAGCCAACACGGTGCCCCTGCTCCGGCGCATGACGGAAAAGGACTGGCAGCGGTCGGGCGTCCATCCCGAGTCAGGAGCCTACGGCGCCGAGCGGTGGCTGCAGATCTACGCGGAGCATCTGGAGAAGCACACGGGCCAGATCGAACGCAACCTCGAGGCCTGGAGAAAGAAGTGAGAGGATTCATCACCCGGCTGCTGATCACGGCGCTGGGACTGTGGATCGCGGCGAACGTGGTGCACGGAATCTTCGTCGCAGGCTGGAAGAGCCTGCTGATCGCCGCGCTCGTGCTCGGCGTCGTCAACGCCATCGTGCGGCCGCTGCTGGTCATTCTTACCCTGCCCATCACCTTCTTCACCCTCGGGCTCTTTCTCCTGGTCGTGAACGGCCTCTCGTTCGCCCTGGCGGCCGCAATCGTACCCCGCTTCCATGTCGCGACGCTGAGCAGCGCCATCCTCGGTGCACTGGTGGTGAGCGTGACGGGGTGGTTCGCCAACTCCTTCGTCGGGTCGAGCGGGCGTTTCGAGCGGGTCCACCGGATCGAGATCACCGGACGTCGCCTGGATGAATAGCCCCCGGGCGATAGGAGTCCTGGGCGGTCTGTGCGGTGGGTTGGCGGTATTGGCGGGGGCGTTCGGAGCCCACGGACTGCGGGGGCGCCTGTCCCAGGACCTGCTCTCGGTCTTCGAGACGGCGGCGCGGTACCAGATGTACCACGCCCTCGCGCTCGTTGCCGTGGCGCTTCTGCTCGAGCGGCGGCCTTCGACGCCCCTGCGCGTCGCGGGCTGGTGCTTTGCCGGTGGCACCGTGGTCTTCTCGGGCAGCCTCTACCTGTTGGCCCTGACCGGGACAGGCTGGTGGGGAGCCGTGACCCCACTCGGCGGGCTCGCGCTCCTCGTCGGTTGGGGATTTCTCGCTTACGGGTTATGGCGGAACTAAGCGGCCCCGGCCCCCGCGGCCGGTGGATTCTCCTCGCCGCCATCCTGCTGTACGCCGTCGTCACCATTCCGCTCGCGGTCCATAAGGGCGAGGACATCGCGAGTGAGTTCGCGCAGAGCGACCTCCTGCTGCGCGGTCTCCCCGTGTATATGGCCCCGCAAAACCAGGGCGTCTGGTGGCCACCCTTCGCCCTCGCCGCGATCGCGCCCTTCGCCCTGATCGCGCGTCTGTCGATGCCGCTGGCGAAAGGCTGCTGGGCGGCATTCTCGATTCTCTGCCTCGCCTGGAGCCTGTGGCGGACGCGCCGGTTCGGCGGGTGGGCGATATTGTTCGCGTTGCTCGCCGTCGCCCTGCCGATTCAGTACAACTTCCAGCATCTGAACATCAACGCGCCCCTGCTAGCCCTCGCGATCGCCACGGCTGACGACTTCGAGCGGAATGAGCCTCGGGCCGGTGCCTGGACCGCGCTCGCGACCGCCCTAAAACTCTTCCCAGGCCTGCTCATTCTGTTGTTCGCGTTCCGCAGAAGGTGGAAGGCGTTCGGCGTATCAGCAGCTGGCGCCCTGCTCCTCACCTACGCGTCGATGTTGCCGTACGGCATCGTCGGAGCCGCTCAAGCCGTGGTCCGATGGGTGCGGCTCGATCTCCAGGCGACGTCCTATCAGGGTGCAGCCGTCGCGGCGCTCCAGATGCAGAAGCTCTCCCGACTGGTCTACGCGCTGGGCGGCAATTTGATTGCCGTGGCGCTGGCGCACATCGCGTTGCTTGGGTTGGTCTGGTGGATGCTCAGGCGAAGTGCGGATTTCGGAGTGCGGAGTGCCGATTCCACGCCGCAGCATTCCGCACTCCGCAGTTCGCACTCCGCACCTGACCACGCCTTCCGGGACGTCGGCATCGTGCTGGTCGCCGCCTGCTTGCTCTCCCCAATTGGTTGGCTCCACACGTTCACCCTGGCGTACCCGCTCTGGGTATTCGCCCTGGCCACGTCCGAACCGGGGAGACCCTGGTGGCGGACCGTGCTGTTCGTCGTCGCGGGCGTTCTGACGTCCGGCTATCTGGCGAAGATCCCGTGGCCGCACGCCATCGCCTGGATCGCGGGACACAACGACACGATCGGCTCGCTTCTCCTGTTGGCGCTGGTGGGCTCAGCGCCGAGGGCTGCTGAGTGAACCTGCGGCCGCTCAGTCCGCGCGAGCGCAACACGCTCCTGGGTCTCGCCCTGGTCTACGCCGCGGTGGTCATTCCGGTCGGGATCCATCGCGGCGGCGACCTCGTACAGGAAATCCTCCAGAGTGATCGGTTGTTGCGCGGCCTGCCCCTCTACGGCGCCAATCCCGAGAAGGGCGTCTACTGGCCCCCGTTCGCGCTCTTCGCCCTGACTCCCCTCGCCCTCGTGGCTCGATGGTCGATGGCCTTCGCGCAGGCGATCTGGGCGGTGTTCAACGTGTGGTGTGTGGTCTGGTGCCTGGCGTACGCGGGACGGCGCTGGAGCTGGGGGGTGGCGGTGATTTCCCTGCTCTGCGTCGCCAAGCCCCTCCAGGCCAACTTCGAGCATCAAAACGTCACCGTCGTGTTGCTCTACCTGGTGATGCTCTTGCACCGGGCGCTCGAGCGAGGGCGTGCCGGCACGGCTGGCGGGTGGGCCGGGATCGCCACGGCGCTGAAGGCGTTCCCGGGACTGCTCCTCGTCTACTTCCTGGTTCGTCGCCGGTGGAAGGCGCTCGTGTTCGGAGTGCTCATCGCCGGTGCCGCCACGATCCTCGCCATGATCCGGTATGGCCCGGTCGGCTCCGTGGACACCGTCTGGAGCTGGTTCACCACCAGCCGCACCGCCCCGATCATGGCGGGCTTCGGCACCCAGCCCCTGGGCAATCTCCTGCACGTGGGGTTCGGCCTCGGCACGCCGTGGGTGGTCGGCATCGAGATCGTGGTGGGATTGATTCTGCTCTGGTCCCTGCTCGAGACACCCGCGGGCCACGACTGGGTCGGCGACTTGGGACTCGTGAGCATCTTCGCCGCGCTGATCACGCCGATCGGATGGTTCTACTATCAAACCCTCGCATTCCCGGGCTGGATCGGCGTGCTGACGGTGACGCCACCGGCGCGGCATTGGGCCCGGACGACGGTGACCGCCATCGCCGGCGTCCTCTTGTCCGGGATCCTGACGTCCGATCACCTGTACCCTGAGTGGATGCAGGTCATCAAGCGGTTCAACTATGTCTGGGGCGCCCTGCTCCTGCTCTCGGTCCTCGCGTTCGACCGCTTCACCGCACGCCTAACCCCGGTATCCCACGAATGATCGAGACCCCTGCACTCCTCCTCCACCTCGACGTGGTCGAACGCAACCTCGCCACCATGGCGGGCCGGACTCGGGGGCTGGGCATCAGCCTGCGGCCGCACATCAAGACCCACAAATGCGTCGAGCTGGGCAGACGACAGCTCGCGCATGGCGCATTGGGCGTGACGGTGTCGACCCTGGATGAGGCCGAAGCCTTCGCGGACGCGGGGTTCGACGACATCCTGTGGGCATTCCCCATCGATGCGGGACACATCCCGCATGCCCGGCGCGTGGCAGAGCGAACCAGGCTGAGCGTGGTGGTGGACGACCTCGATACCGCGCACGACTTGGCAAAGTCCGGGCTCACCGCTTGGCTGAAGGTCGACTGCGGATATCACCGGGCGGGCGTGGATCCGGCGTCAGCCTACGCGATCGAGGTCGTGCGGGCGCTGACGGCACCTGGGGGCAGGTTCGGCGGCATCGTCAGCCACTCGGGACACGCGTACAAGACACGGGCGCGTCAGGAAGCGGCGGCCGTCGCCGAAGAAGAACGCCGGGTGATGGTCGCTTTCGCCGACCGCCTCCGCGGGATGGGGATCGAGGTTCCCGCCGTGAGCGTCGGGTCGACCCCCGCGATGATGGCGCTCGAGCGGGGTGATGGCCTGACCGAAGGACGGCCCGGCAACTACGTCTTTTTCGACCGCACCATGGTCGAGATCGGCGTTTGCGAACCGCGGGATGTGGGGGTGACGGTCCTCGCGACCGTCGTCTCCCATCAGCCGGGGAGCAAGCAATTCATCGTGGACGCCGGCGCACTCGCCCTCTCCAAAGACGTCGGACCCACGCACCTCGGCCTCTCGCCGGCGATGGGCGTGATCAAGGATCACCCCGAGTTGACCATCGTCTCGCTGTCGCAGGAGCATGGCGTGGTACACGCGAAAACGCCCGCCGACATCGACGGGCGCTTCAGGGTGGGTGAGACGGTAGAAATCGTGCCGAACCACTCGTGTCTCACGGTGGCGCATTTCGACCACTATCACGTGATGGAAGGCGGCAAGGAAAAAACGTCCTGGACCGTCGCCCGAGGCCGGGCGACCTAGTACTTCAGGCCCGTCTTTTCCGCGAACTCCTTCGCCGCCGCCGCCTGCTCTTCGGTGAGGTGCTCGGGGAGATCGAGGCGAACCTCCACGAACTGATCCCCTTTCCGTCCCCCTTTGGCGATTCCCTGGCCCGCGATCCGGAACTTCTGCCCCGGCTGCGTGCCGGGCGGCACCCGCAACACGACCCGCTTGCCGTCCAGTGTCTTGACCTTGATCCGTGTGCCCAGCAGGGCCTGCGCGACGTTAATGGGTACCACGCAGATCACGTCCAGCCCTTCGCGCCGGAAGAAGGGGTCGGCGTCGACGTGGAAGTTGACGATGAGGTCGCCCTTCCCCTTCGCGCCCTGCCCCTTAAGCCGCACGCGCGTGCCGTCCTCGGTGCCGGGCTCGACCGTGATGGTCACCGGCTTCTCCACCCGTACCTCGCCAGCCCCATGACAGGTGGGACAGGGTTGGGAGGGGATGCGCCCTTTGCCGCGACAGACCGGGCACGGGCGATTCACCGCGAAGCCACCCTGCCCGAACGAAATCGTCCCGCGACCCTTGCACTCCGCGCAGGTCACGATGGTCGACCCCGGTGCTCCACCTTTTCCGCCGCACGTCGGACAAACCTCGGCCATCGGCAGCGTCACGGGGATTTTGCCGCCAAGGGCCGCGACGCGGAACGGGATGTGGAGCGCGGTCTCGACCGTTTCGTCGCCCGCCTCACCCGCTCCGCCGGGTCGCCCACCGAAAATCGACGAGAAGAGATCCCCCAACCCGCCGAAGGAGCTGAGGTTGGAGAAATCCATCCCCTCGTCGGGCGTGGGGCCGGCGCCGCCAGGCCGTGGCCCGCGCGCGCCGCCGGCGAACGCTCCGTAGCGGCGCAGGGTGTCGTACTTCTTGCGCTTGTCCGCGTCTGAAAGCACGTCGTGCGCTTCGTTGATCTCCTTGAAGCGCTCCGCCGCCTGCGGATTATTGGGATTGCGGTCGGGGTGGTACTGCTTCGCCAGCCGCCGGAAGGCCTTCTTCACGTCCTCGGTGGCGGCGCTCTCCGGGACCCCCAGCACTTCGTAGTAATCGCGCTGGGCGGCCATCAGGACTGCTCACCCTTCCACGAGAGCACCATCACCCGCGCGGGCCGAATGAGCGCGTCGCCGAGCCGGTACCCGGCCTGCAACACCGACCCCACCGTGTGATCCTGCTCCGGCGCCGTGGCGGTGCCCATCGTGACCGCTTCATGAACCTTGGGATCGAACGGCACGCCCGTCTGGTCGATGCGGATCAGTCCCACGTTGTCGAGGGCCTTCCAGAACTTCTTCCTCACCAGCTCCACACCATCGTGGAGGGTCTTCGCATCCGTTGTGGCCTGGTCGACTTCGGCGAAGCGGTTCAGATCGTCGAGCCCGTCCACCAGACGCTCAATGAGCTCGCCCTGCGCCTTGGCCCAGACCTCGACACGCTCCTTGGCGGTCCGCTTCCGGAAATTCTCGAACTCGGCGGCGCTCCGAAGATATTTGTCCTTCAACGCCGACAGCTCCTCAGTCACCCGCTCTAGCGCGGCGTCCGGGAGCTCGACGGGAGGGGGCGCACTTCCCCCCTCCTGAGCAGCATTCTCGTTTTCTGGGCTTCCCTTGGGCTCGGTCATCAGGCCTCGGAGGAGCGAGGGGGGCAAACGGCGTGCCCTGCACCCCCGCCGAAATGGCACGTCTGGTGGCCGCAAAATAGCATTACGAAGGGGCTTTCGGGGCAGTTCCAGCCAAAAAGGTCAGTACGTCGGCCAGGACGCGGTCCCGCTGCTGGTCGTGCAGCGCTTCGTGATACATCTCGGGATACCACCGGACCTGCACGTCCCCATGCAATCCATCCGCGAACGCCCTCGCCATCTCGGCGTCGACGATCCGGTCCTCGCCGGTCAGCAGGAACTGGATGGGGCCTTCGATCCGGTGTGCATCGGCCGCCACGGCCCGCTGCGCCCACTGGATCTCCTTCCAGGCGCCGGCCGTCATGCGGCCGTGCACCATGGGATCGGCCCGGTACGCCGCGCAGACCGCGGGATCGCGACAGAGTGCCTCCGTGTCGATGCCGGTCGGCAACGATACCGTCGGCGCGAGATCGGCGAGCAGCCGCCCGGCGAGGAGCTTGAGCGGATTCACCCGGAACCCCAGCCCCAGGAAGGGCGACGCCACGATGTTCGCCATCACGGGCTCGAGCGGTTGCGTCTCGAGGTATCGCAGGACCACCAGCCCACCGAACGAATGTCCCAGCAGCACCTGGGGCGCGCCGGTCCGGACGCGGACGACGCGGCGAAAGGCGTGCAGGTCACCGAGGAGCTGGCTGAAGCGCGAGAGGTGCCCGCGACGTCCGCCCGAGCGGCCATGCCCGCGCAGGTCCAGCGCGTACGCCGAGTAGCCGGACTGGTGCAGCGCCTTGGCGGTTTCGGTCCAGCGCCCCGCGTGGTCCGACCACCCGTGCAGGACGAGGACGGCGGCCCGGGGGTGCGCGGCCTCGACGGCATCGAAGACCAATTGCAGTCCATCGGGCGCCGTGAACGTCGGCATCAGCGACTCGGGTGGCCGGGCAGAAACCTTCGCCGCAGGAGATCGAGCGCGGTCTGCGCGCTGCGAGCGCGGATTTCTTCCCTGCTCCCCGGGAAGGTCCGCTTCACCGCGGTCGTATTGCCGTCGACCAGCACCGCGAGCCAGACGGTGCCCACCGGCTTTTCCGGCGTCCCGCCTCCCGGTCCCGCCACGCCTGTCACGGCGATGGCACAGGACGTCTTGAAGACGCGCGCGGCACCCGCCGCCATCGCGCGCGCCGATTCTTCCGACACGGCGCCGTGCTGCTCGAGAACCTCGGACGGTACGCCGAGCTGTTCGCGCTTCACGTTGTCGTCGTATCCGACCACGCCGCCGACGAAGACGGCCGACGCGCCGGGAATGGCGGTCAACCGGGCGCCGACCATGCCGCCGGTGCACGACTCCGCGACCGCCACCGTTTTGCTCTTGCTCTTGAGGATGTCGATCACCGTCGCAGCGAGCAGCGTTTCTTCCTCGCCGTAGTAGTGGTCGCCGAGCTCCTTCTTGAGGCGGTCTCCACCGGAGGCCAAGAGACGATCTGCCTCCTCCGGAACCACCGACCAGGCCGTGAGCCGGAGATCGACGCCTTCGACGGACGGGAGGTAGGCGAGGGAAAGAGGAGCGAGGGCTTCCTCGAGGGGTCCCACGCGCTCCGCGAGAGCCGACTCCGACACGCCGGTGGTGCGCAGGGTCCGCGAACGCACCACGCGCGTGCCCCCGTCCTTCGCCTGGCGGGCGACGATCCGCGGCAGGACCTCTTCGATCAGGAGCCCGCGCATCTCCGACGGAACGCCGGGGAGCAGGATCACCACGCGCCCGGCGTCTTCGATCCAGAGACCCGGGGCGCTGCCGCGCGGATTCGGGAGCACGGTGGCCCCCTCCGGCACTTCGGCCTGGTTGCGGTTGATGGCCGGCATGGGACCGCGGCCGAGCCGCTTGAAGCGGGCTTCCAGGGCCTTGAGGAGACCCTCGTCCAGGTACAGCGCCTTCCCGAACAGGTCGGCGACGACCTTCTTGGTCATGTCGTCCTTGGTCGGACCCAGCCCCCCGGTCGCGAGGACGAATCCCGTCCGTTCCAGGGCGGCGCGCACGGCGTCGGCGATGGCCTTCGGGCGGTCCGGCACCGTCGTACGCCGCACGATCTCCACGCCCGCGGCCCCCAGGGCCCGCCCCAGCTCGGCCGCGTTCGTGTCGATGGTGTGGCCGAGGAGGAGCTCGGTGCCGATGGTCACCAGCTCGAGGTTCAGAGGGCGTCCTTGAGCAGCTGGCGGTACCGGTAGAGATAGACCACGAGCGAGTAGACCGTCAGGACGACCGCGATGGCGAGCGTGACCGTCACGAACCAGCCGTGGAACTCGTTCCAGGTATTCCGCCACCAGAAATTCCAGCCGAACTGCGCCAGGGCGTCCTTCCACGCGAACCAGGCGATGGTGGCGCCGATGAAGATGTTCTGGACGGTGGCCTTGAGCTTTCCCGGTCCCATCGCGGGAATGATGATCCCGCGCCGTTTGGCGAACCAGCGGAAGGCCGTGATCAGGAGCTCCCGGCCCACCAGGAGCAGCAGCACCCAGACGGGCATGCTGCCCCACCACGGGATGCGGTAGTCGACGGTGATGGTCGGATGCCGGGTCAGCCAGAAGATGGGGACCAGCATGGCGAAGAGGAGGAGCTTATCGGCGACCGGATCGAGGAGCTGGCCCAGCTCGGAGATCTGATTGTGCTTGCGGGCGTAGTAGCCGTCGACGACGTCGGAGACGGCGGCCGCGATGAAGATGAAAAAGCAGAAGACCTTGGGCCAGTACCCTTCGATGAATGGCAGCAGAGCGATGATGGGCGTGAGGCAGATCCGCGCGATGGTGAGGATGTTCGGCAGGGTCCATGTCCACTGCATGCCCGAACTCCTCAACTCAACGTCTTGAGGACCATCTTGCTCACGGCCTTGAGGGTGTCGAACACGCCGTCGCCGCGTACCGCCACCGCTTCCATGTACGGGGCCCGCCCCATCCACTCGGCGTCGACCTTCTCCACCAGGTTCTCGCCCGGGTGCGCGGGATCGGGAACGACCTTCTGCTGGGCCGCGTCTTCGATCATCCAGCCGGGATTGAGCGCCGACTGCAGGTCCTTGATCGGTGCGGCGTTCGGGAGGTCACGCTTGTTGTACTGGATCACGAACGGAATCTTGGTCAGATCGTAGCCGTACTCCTTCGTGTTGTCGTACAGATTCTGCATCGACTCCACGTTGGCTTCCATCCGCTCGATCTGGCTGTCCGCGACGAACACGATGCCGTCGACGCCCTTCAGGATGAGCTTCCGGCTTGCGTTGTAGTAGACCTGTCCCGGCACCGTGTAGAGGTGAAAGCGGGTCTTGAACCCGCGGATGGTGCCGAGATCGACGGGCAGAAAGTCGAAGAAAAGCGTCCGCTCGGTCTCGGTGGCGAGCGAGATCATTTTGCCGCGCGTGTTGGGCGCGACTTTCCCGTACACGTGTTCCAGGTTCGTCGTCTTGCCGCCGAGCCCGGGACCGTAGTACACGAGTTTGCAGTTGATCTCGCGGGAGGCGTAGTTGATCATCGACATGTGATCGCCCCCCGGTCAGCCGAACAGTTTGTCAATTTCGTCTTCCGCCCCTTCGAGGATGCCCTTCTGCGGGGCGGCACCCGACGCCACCCGGTTGAACATCGCCTCGAACACCTTGTTCAGATTGTCGACCGCGCCCTTGGCCTTGAGCTTCACGAGGCCCAGCGTGGCGCGCTGGTCGAAGAGCACCACCAGGATCACCCGGCGGGCCACGTCGGCCAGGAACATCGATTCTTTTTCGCCCTGGTGCACCAGCGACGCGAATTCGGCCTCGCCGATCATCTTGGCAAGCTGGTCGTTGGCGCTGAAGTCGGCGGCCGTCAGTGACGCGAACGCGGTGGGATCGAACTGCGGCTGCTCCCCCACGGTGGCGACGAGCTGCCCGGTGCGGTCGACCAGGAGGGCGCACCGCGCGTTGGACTCGCGCAGGAAC
>Ga0126371_10000226_pt1 | contig 43868 bp, 42 predicted proteins | sample PanSoiMetaPlot_4_FD_110145 | JGI IMG/M metagenome (GOLD analysis project Ga0126371, IMG submission 110145) | Tropical forest soil microbial communities from Panama - MetaG Plot_4 | ecosystem: Environmental > Terrestrial > Soil > Tropical forest > Bulk soil | place: Panama | collected 2016-02-17
AAGCGCATTGTTCCTTCAAGGTCAAAGCAAGGGGTTACGTGTACTCACTTCCCAAGACACTTTGGTAGAAGTTGGTGATGAACTCGAGGTCATCGGCTTTCCGGCCACTGGTGAATCGGCGCCTATCCTCGAGGACGCCGCATTTCATAGGCTCAGTCACACCGCAACGCTCATCCCGGCAAAGCTCGACCTGGATCAACCGTGGGAGCAATATGACGGTGCGCTTGTAACCACCGATGCAAAGTTGTTGAATCGTGCTGCCCGCCTGGATGGTCTGCGGCTTTTACTCCAACATGGCGACACTATTTTTGAAGCCACCCTGCCGGCAGGAATTGCGGCTGACGGCCTACCCTCTGTTCCTCTAAACAGCGAAGTGCGTGTCGCCGGAGTATGTTTGGTTCGTAGCGGGGGACTCTGGAAAATTCCCGAATCGCTGCGCCTTCTGCTGCGATCTCCACGGGACGTGGTTGTGACGCGGAGGCCGTCGTGGTGGACCCTCAGGCACGCGCTATGGCTTCTCGGCATCACGTCCGGAATCCTTCTCATCGTGATGGCATGGATATTTGTCCTTCGTCGTCGGTTGCGAGAGCAGATGGAGACCATCCGCCAGAAGCTACGCAGCGGTGCGGTACTTGAAGAGCGAAACCGCATTGCCCGTGAACTGCACGATACCCTGGAGCAGGAACTGGCGGGGATCACACTGCAACTTGATCTTGCCGTCGACTGTTTCGAAGGAGCACCGCGCGTGGCACAAAAGGCTGTCGAGACCGCGCGCAACATGAGCCGCCACAGCATGATTGAAGCGCGGCGTTCGGTGTGGGACCTTCGCTGCCAGTTGCTCGAACAGGGTGATCTGGTTTCCGCCTTATCGCAGATCGTTCAGCCCCTGTCCCCACGCGACGGCGGACGCATTGACGTCAAGATCGAAGGCACTCCGTTCCGATTGCCCGGTCCGATTGAGATGAACCTGCTGCGCATAGGACAAGAGGCCGTCGGAAATGCCGTCAAACATGGAAGCGCGCGAACCGTGTCGATTCAATTGCACTATGCTCCATCATCGGTTTGCCTAACTGTGGCCGATGACGGAACCGGTTTTGCACCCGATCAACCCGGGCGCGCCGGACACTTTGGAATTCAAGACATGCGCGAAAGGGCATTGTCGATGGGAAGCGCCTTGAACCTCCAGAGCATCCCCAACCGAGGAACTGTTATATCCGTCGAAGTGCCCTACCCAACCCAGGAGTCTCTTGACGAACACAGCAAAGCCGATTCGTATTCTCGTGGTTGACGACCATTTCATGGTGCGCATGGGGTTGACCGCATCTTTGAACGCGGAACCTGACATGGAAGTTGTCGCCGAAGTTGGAAACGGCGAAGGAGCCGTGGACGCCTTCACCCGTCATCATCCCAATCTAGTAATCATGGATGTCCGCCTCCCCGGCATGAGCGGCGCCGAGGCTACTGCTGCAATTTTGCGTGAGTACCCTGACGCGTGCGTCTTGATGCTTTCTACCCACTCCGGTGAAGAGGAGATCTATCGTGCCATGCAGGCTGGCGCGCGCGGCTACGTGCTGAAAAGCGTGATGCGCGAAGATCTGCTGCGCGCGATACGCGATGTACATGCCGGCAAACGGCACCTCGATCCCGTGGTCGCGTCCCACCTCGCGGAGCGTCTTTCTCATCGATCCCTCACGAGCCGAGAGTTGGAGGTTCTCCGCATGGTGGCTAAAGGCTGGGGGAATAAAGAGATCGCGAACGTTTTGAACATCGCGGAGGTTACCGTAAAACTGCACGTCAGCCACGTACTGGAGAAACTCAACGTGAAGGATCGTACTGAGGCCGCCACGGCTGCCGTCCAGAGGGGCATTATTTCGCTCGATTAGGCGGAGTTGAAGTTCGAATCGTGGTTGGCCGAAACCTAAGGCCAGTTCAGGACATCGGGTGGTCCGATTTAGCGCCTGCCTTAACCACCTATACGGAAGTATTACCAACCTCCTGCCCGTCCGCATGAATGACTTTCTACTCAATTCGCCATAGAATCTGCCGTTCTCAAACCGGCGGCGCGTCTCGCCACAGCATTGATCTTCCGAAGCTCGGGTCTCGAGGAGAATCCAAATGTTTCATTCTGCGGAAAGCCGAATCGTGCAAGTGATCGTTCGCGTCACCGTCCTTGCAGCGTTGCTCGCCCTCTCGTCAACTTCCATTCTGGCTCAGGTCACGTCGGGCACGATTTTCGGGACCGTGAAAGATGCGAGCGGAGCCTTTGTCTCCGGCGCTCAGATTACGATCACCAATCCCGCGACCGGTTTGACGCGTGTCGTGAACACCACCGAAAGGGGCGAGTTCTCGGCGCCAAACCTCCTGCCCGGTACTTATAACGTCAGCGTCGACGCCAAGGGATTCAAGCGCCTCGAGACAACCGGATTCGTTTTGAGCGCAGCCGACAAGTTAAATGTCGGCGAACTGGTTGTTCAGGTTGGCACCACCGCCGAATCCGTGACGGTGAGCGCCGACGCCGGCCAAGTTCAGCTGCAAGCCAGTTCGGGTGAACGGTCCGACCTGATTACTTCCAAGCAATTGGACAACGTTGCCATGAACGGGCGGAATGTCCTCGATTACGTGAAGCTGATTCCGGGGGCTTCGAGCAGCACTGGGTTGTTCGACGGGCATCGTTCTGGCACCGGAGGAAATGACTCGTACAACATAAACGGCACGCGCGCGAACCAGCGCGAGTTCACCATTGACGGTGCTTCGAACGTCGACACCGGCAACAATGGTGGAACTCACGTCACCTTGAACCCCGACGCGATCGAAGAGGTCAAAGTCCTGACTTCGAATTACCAGGCAGAATTCGGTAAAGCGGCCGGAGGCCAGATCGCGATCACCACCAAGGGCGGAAGCAATCAGTGGCACGGGAACGGACGCTTCTTCCATCGAAACGAAGGGATGAACGCCAACGAGTGGTTCAACAAAAGCAATCAGCTGGCCAGCGGACAACCTAATTCACCTGAAATCTATCGCTATAACTATTTCGGCTACCAGCTTGGTGGCCCGATCAAGAAAGACAGACTTTTCTTCTTCTGGAATCAGGAATTTTATCGGCAGCTGGTTCCTCTCTCCTTAGCGCAGTTCTATGCACCCACGGCCTTGGAGCGCCAAGGCGACTTCTCGCAATCGGTGGACGGAAACGGAAAGCCGATTGTTATCACCGGTCCAGGAATCACGAACAACAAGATTGACCCAACCCAGCTGCCGCCCGCACAACAAGCGGTATTCCAACAAGTGCAAACGATCCTGAACCTATATCCTCAGCCCAATGTCCCGGGCTTTGGCGCGAACGGGTTGAATTACAACTATTCGCAGCCCCTTTCTGGCGAAGCGCCCCGGCGGGAAGATATTCTGCGGGTGGATTTCCAGATCAATAGCAAGCATCGCCTATACGGACGCTGGATCCACAATACCGAGGATGATACTTCGCCGTTTACACCCTTCCCCGGGCCCTTTGGCATTTTCGCTTGCTCGTCAGGAACGACTTTTACGGGAGGCTGCACACAGCACCACCCAGGGTGGAATCTCTCCGCCAACCTGGTTAGCACAATCACGCCCACGGTTCTCAACGAATTTTCGATCGGTCCGAGTCACACTCTCTCGCTGGCGCAGGGAACAAACGACAACATCTCGCGCGGAAAGAACGGCATCACCATGCAGTTGCTGTTCCCGCTCGGACAGGATCAGGCGATCCCTGACATGGCGTTCGGTGGCCCGAACAACACCAATTTCTCCAACCCGTATCTGGGCGCGACGCCGTGGAAGCAAGCCAACACGACGATCAACGTAAACGACAATCTGTCCTGGGTGCGGAATGCGCACACCTTCAAAGCGGGAATCTTTTACCAGCGGAGCCGCAAGGACCAAATCGCGTGGGGAAACATCAATGGTCAGTTCAATTTCGGAACCGGGCCGACCAGCGGCGCGAACTGTCCTGTCGACAGCAACAACCAGCCAATACCTTGTCAACAAGGCGATCCAATCGCGAGCGCGCTCATAGGAGATTTTGACAGCTTTGACCAGTCCAGCGCGCGGCCAACTGGTTTCTTCCGTTACAACCAGCTCGAGTTCTACGTTCAGGACACATGGAAGGTAAACCAACGCCTCACGCTTGATTATGGGATGCGCTTCGCATGGATTCCTCCGCAATCTGACGCCAAGAATCAGATCGCTCTATTTGATCCGGCTTCGTATGACGCTGCTGCCGCCGTTCGCATAGATCCATCGAGTGGTCAGGTCATTCCTGGGAGCGGCAATCCGCTCGAGGGCATGCGCTACGCGAACCAGGGACAGATACCGGCGGGCGGATGGAACAGCCGTGGAATTATGCCAGAGCCTCGTTTTGGCTTTGCGTACGATCTGTACAGCAATCACAAGACGATTTTGCGTGGCGGTTTTGGCATGATGCACGACCGGGTCCAGGGAAACCTCATCTTCAACACTGTGTTTAACAATCCGGCGGTCGTGCAAACTCCGCAAGTGGCCTCCAATAACATCGCCAACCTGCCATCTTTGTCGGGCACGAACACCTCTGTGCAGGGCGACAAAAACATTATCGGCGCCGCGCGGGACGGTCACGTGCCCACTGTATACAGCTACAGCCTTGGCATTCAGCACGAAATCGGGAAGGGCACGACGTTTGACATCGCGTACGTCGGAACACTTTCGCGCCATTTAACAACTTCACGGGATATCAACGCGGTTCCGTATGGTTTTGCATTTACCGCGGCCGCGCAGGATCCAGCGAACTTCGCGGCTTACTGCGCCACAGTGAGCAACTGTGTGAACGGAATTCCACCGGTTGAACCCGATCTGCTACCCATCTACTCCGCGGCGGGATACAGCTTCAGTGGTGCATACGCCTATGGGCATCCCGTCTATAGCAACGCGTCGTTAGTTCCTTTCAAGGGCTACGGACAAATCCCGTATCTGCAGTGGGATGGAACTGCGAACTACAATTCATTGCAGGCCTCTCTGCAGCGGCGTTTCGGGTCTCACTTGACGTTTGGTGCTGTGTACACGTGGTCTAAATCGATGACCACGGCTAACGGTGATCAGGATTACCAAGATCCCTTCAACGTGCGAGGTCTCGACTATCGCGCGGCCGATTGGGACCGCACTCACGTGTTCGCCGCTAACTACGTCTATGACCTTCCTGGTCCAGCAAAGTCTTTTGGAGGGCCAAAGTGGCTCTCGTACATTACTGACAACTATCAGTTGAGTGGCGTCGTGAATGTGATGACCGGTGCTCCCATCACGCTTAATAACAATTGGAACAACTTCGAGCCTGGCGCCGCGGATGGTGGAAACATGTGGGGAATTATTCCCTACTACTACAGCCTCGACCAGAACGGCAATTTCATTACGCCTCCAATCGGAACGAGGATGCGTGGGTCGCAGTTGCGCGGTGGTGGCTTAACAAATTGGGACATGTCGTTGTTTAAGAACATCCCTATCCGCGAGCGCTACACCATTCAGCTACGCTTTGAGGCCTACAACATCCTGAACCATCCCAACTTCATGGACAAGTTCTTCCCCACTGGCAATAACAATGGCGCCGGTGTGAATGCAGATGGTCCGAGCGAATGGACCTACCCGCAGCCTTGCTGCGGCGGCTCAACTACGCCAGCGTTCACCATCTCAAGAGCCTCAAATTGGGGCGGGAACCAGGACACTTACAACAATACCGGTGGCCCGGGCGGATTCCGGGTCCTGCAACTGGGAGCGAAGTTCGTTTTCTAGCTCCGTCTAACCTGCGGCAGAAACCGCCGATTAAGCGCAATAAGCGGAGGGCTTGTAGCTAATTAAATTCGTGGCTCAAGCCCTCATGCTTTATGGAGCAGGTTTTTTCCGTCCGGTAACGGTACGCACCCGAGCGTATCGCGAGCGGACCGCCCAAGTATCACTAGAAGAACGTCTCTACAACGTCGACCACGCGATAGTCCGAATCCACCACCACCAGATACTTCCATTTGTCGAACGTTAGGCACGGGTGCGAGATGTCGAGTCCGATCATGTCTCCGACGCACATGTCCGCTCCAGGCGCGATTTGCATAAAAGCATGCTGATCCATCAATTTTGTTAAAGCCCACTCCCTGGGTGCTGGCGTCGGCCTTCGCTCGCCGGGACGGTAGTGAAGCGCCGGTTTCGGCAAACCCGCATCAAAGGCGGCATCGCGCTTGCCAAGGCCGAGAATGGCTTTGTCCTTTTCTGGAACTGACTGCACATACGCCCACAACTGTAACGCAGGCATCAGGCTAGAATCGAGTTGCTTCGCCACCGGGTTTCGATGTTTGATTCGCTCCTGCGCCTCTCGATAAATGCCGACGTCGTGTGTCAGATAGCATCCCGGTCGCAGAACGATGTCGATAGCATGATCGAACCTTCCGGAGGTAAATACTTCCGCCACTACGTCGTACCACGCCGAGCCCGCGCCTGAAAGGATCGCAGGCGAACGGTCGAAACGCCCTTCCTTAGCGAGCGTCGCCGTCACGTCAACTGCGCGTTGCAGAAATTCCCGGATCGCGTGTTCATCAGCGAGTACGCCCTCATAGACCTCTACGCCGCACAATGCGATTCGACCCTTGTGTTTCTCAAGCGCGGCAAGGACGGCTTCAAGGTCTTTTTCGTCACGCACTCCAGTCCGGCCTCCATCCACACCCAGTTCGACAAGCACGTTCAGATTTCTGCCGTTAGCCGGAAGCGTGTTTAGGAGATGATCGACGAGATCCACCGAATCGACCAAACAGAAAAAATCGAAATCAGGATCCTCGAGCAAGGCCGCAACGATTGTTACATTTTCGCGTCCCACCAACTCATTCGCCATCAGCACCCGTCGCACCCCGTGCTCATGAGCAACGCGAACCTGTGTTGCCGTAGCCAACGTAATTCCCCATGCTCCGGCCTCCAGCTGGCGATGGAACAACTTCGGAGCCATCGTCGTTTTGCCGTGCGGCGCAAGTTTCACGCCGTATGCGGACGCGAAAGCCTTCATCCACTGCAGATTGTGCTGCAATTTGTCGTCATAAAGAATCGCCGCGGGCAGGCTTATATCCTCACGCAAGAGATTCCAGCCCAAGCCCGCGATGTCGCTCGCTCGCAATCCTTGCCGGACGGAACCGAGACCCTTTGACTGTGTGCTTACGAAGGCATCCTGATCAGCAGCCGCAGAGAGCTCTGTGCGATACTTTGCATCACTCATTTTCACGTCCTATCGTCCGTAAACTTGGAGTCCTTTTTATAAGCATGAAAGTATCACGACGAATGCGTCCGTCGCTTGTTTCCCGGAACGTTCGCGAACCCGATATCAGGGTCTGCAAATGAAACCGTCAACGCTCGAGTGCGACACGCTGCTCCGGAATGTTCTCATCGTCGACGGCAGCGGACAGGACCCTCAACCGGGCGGCATCGCTATCATCGACGGCCGCATCGCAGCGGTCGGTGACGTGGGCAGCTATTCCGCAAGCAATATTGTCGACGGTCGTTCGCAGTGTTTGTCTCCGGGCTTCATCGACACCCATACCCATGACGACTTGTATCTGATTCACTCGCCCCAGATGCTGCCCAAGTTGTCGCAGGGTGTGACTACGGTGGTTACTGGAAATTGCGGCATCAGCGGGTCGCCCGTGGCCACAAACCAACAAGAACCGCCGTCCCCAGCCAGCCTTCTGGGAACGGCAGAGGAATTCCGTTACACGACGTTTCGCGATTACGTCGATGCCGTAACGACTGCGCAACCTGCGGTGAATGTTGCTGCTCTCGTGGGGCATACAACTCTCCGCAACAACCACATGGATCGTCTCGATCGGACCGCGACCTCTGCTGAGATCTCCGGAATGTGTTCGCAGCTTGCGGAAGCGCTGGAGCAGGGCGCTCTGGGCCTCAGCACCGGCCTCGCGTATCGCTCCGCCAATTCCGCTTCCGAAGACGAAGTGAGCGCTCTCGCCGAGCCTCTCGCAGACCACGCTGCCATTTACGCCACCCACATGCGTAGCGAAGGTGCACAAGTCATCAATGCTATCCACGAAACATTACGCCTTGGCCGCACCAGAAACTTACCGGTTGTCATCTCTCACCTGAAGTGCACAGGCATCGACAATTGGCATCGCAGTGGCGAGATGTTGAAGCTGCTCCACTCTGCCCGAGGCGAGCAAGCCGTCGCATGGGATTGCTATCCGTACGCGGCAAGTTCCACCACCCTCGATCTGAAGCAGGTGGACGACCGCATCGCGATCACAATTACCTGGTCAAGTTCTTATCCGGAGCTGGCTGGCCAGCCACTGTCGCAAATTGCACAGAGTTGGGGGCTAACCCAGCAGGAAGCCGCACAACGATTGCAGCCCGCGGGCGCCATCTATCACGGAATGTCGGAAGGCGACGTCCGTGCGATCCTGCGAAACCCCGCAACCATGATAGGCTCCGACGGCTTGCCCAACGATCGTTTTCCGCACCCTCGACTGTGGGGGACCTTTCCGCGAGTACTCGGGCACTACAGCCGTGACCTCCATTTGTTTTCGTTGAGTGAGGCAGTCCGCAAGATGACCAGTTTGCCCGCAGAGCGCTTCCGACTCAACGACCGCGGTTGGATCAAAGAAGGATACGCGGCCGATTTGGTGTTGTTCGATCCCGTAACAATTCGCGATGAAGCCACATATGCAGATCCGATAAAACCCGCAAGCGGTATCACGGGCGTGTGGGTCAACGGAACTTTGTCCTATACGAATCATGGTCCCAAGGGCAAGCGTGCAGGACGCTTCCTTCCTCGCCAATCGCCGCAGGAACCTCATCCCGCAAGGAGACAACAATGACAATGAAGCGCTACGGCACAGAAGGTGGCAGGGGCACAGGAGGGCAGCATCTTCCTTTCGCGCGCGCCGTTGAAGCAAACGGCTGGCTGTATGTCTCTGGACAAGTGCCCATGCTCAATGGCGAAGTCGTCGCCGGGACGATTAGTCAGCAAGCTGATCAGGCCATCCGTAATCTGCTCTCGATCTTGACCGAAGCTGGATATGGACCCGAACACGTCGTCCGCTGTGGGGTATGGCTCGACGATCCACGCGATTTTCAGTCGTTTAACACCGTTTTCAAAAAGCACTTCGGCGACAATCCACCCGCACGTGCGTGCGTGGTCTCAAGGATGGTGGTCGATTGCAAGGTCGAGATCGATTGCGTCGCCTATAAAGCGCCGACTTCGTAGTGGCACGCGCTGTCCATCGAAAACACCGGGACCGATCGAACTATGCTCAACAGCCATGACGCGTTCCTGCTCATCTCTGCTCTGGTCGCGGTTATCGCCCTCGTAGTCCTCATCGCGCGATTCAAGATTAATCCCTTCGTTGTCTTGATGACCGTCTCACTCGCGCTCGGGATCGTGGCGGGCATGCCGCTGTCCACCATCGTGAAATCGTTCGAAACCGGTGTTGGGGGAACGTTAGGACATATCGCGATCATCGTTGCTCTCGGCACGATGTTGGGAAAGATGATGGCGGAGTCCGGTGGCGCCGATCGCATCGCTCACACGCTGATTCAGCTTTTCGGCGAACAACGCGTTCCCTGGGCGATGATGGTGGTTGGTCTGCTGGTGGGATTGCCCGTTTTCTTCGAAGTTGGATTCGTCCTTCTCGTCCCGATCGCTTTCAACATCGCCAGACGCACGAATACACCTTTGACGTTAGTCGGTCTGCCTATGGTCGCTGGCCTGTCCGTCGTACACGGACTGGTGCCGCCGCACCCGGCAGCAATGCTGGCGGTCACTGCCTATAACGCGGACATCGGACGCACGGTCCTTTATGCACTGCTCATTGGCACCCCAACGGCGATTCTGGCTGGTCCTCTTTATGCGCGAGTGATCGCCCCTCACATTCACCTCGATCCCCATAACCCGATCGCCGACCAGTTTGTTGAGGAAACGCCGCGTGAGAACCTGCCCAGCTTCAGTCTGACCCTTGCGACGATTCTTCTCCCCATCTCCCTGATGCTTGTGGGCAGCTGGGCGGACGCGTTCACGGTCCCCCAGACACGCCTCAATGGGATTTTGCACCTGTTCGGCACCGCCGATATCGCGCTCCTCGTGGGCGCGGGCGTGAGCTTCATCACTTTGGGGAAAATGCGCGGCTTCAGTCGCGAAGCAATCCAGAAGTTCGCGGATGAATCTCTAGCGCCCACTGCAACCATCTTGTTGCTTATCGGCGCCGGGGGTGGCTTCGGTCGTATTCTGCAGGACAGCGGCACCTCGCAAGCAATCATCCATCTCGCCCTTCGCGCCCACATCTCGATCTTGCTTTCAGCGTGGCTGGTCGCGGCCTTGGTGCGTCTGGCGACTGGCTCAGCCACCGTGGCCATGACCATGGCCGCTGGAATCATCGCGCCCATCGCACTTCATACGGGGGTCCGCCCTGAGCTACTGACCATCGCGACGGGGGCCGGTTCTTTGGTTTTCTCTCATGTCAATGACGGCGGTTTCTGGATGGTGAAGGAGTATCTTGGAATGACCATCACCCAAACGATGAAAAGCTGGTCTATCTGCGAAACCATTATCTCAGTGGTGGCGTTGCTGTTGGCTCTTTTATTGTCGTCCATTATTTAACAAATTGAAACGCGAGGAAGCATGAAGCTGGGTATCCTGGGTCTGGCAATGTTCTCTCTATCCCTCTCCGCATCGGGCCGGTCATCAAGCGGGAAAGCGAATCCCGCCTCGCAATATCTCCTATATGTAGGGACCTACACCAAGGGCGAGAGCAAAGGGATTTACGCGTTTCGCTACGATCCAAAATCCGCCGACGCCACGTCGTTGGGCCTCGCCGCCGAAACCGCCAATCCATCCTTTCTGGCTGCCTCGCCCGACCAGCGCTTTTTGTATGCGGTAAACGAACTGACGGAATACCAGGGAGCGTCCAGCGGTGCAGTCACCGCGTTTGCGATCAACCCAGGCGACGGTAAGCTCACCCAGTTAAACGAATCTGCTTCCCGCGGCGCTGACCCTTGTTACATCTCTTTCGACAGGACAGGTAAATACGTGCTTGTCGCAAATTACACCGGTGGTAGCATCGTCGTCTTTCCAGTGTCACAAGACGGCCATTTAGAGCCTGCCTCAGCTTTCGTGCAACACCAAGGCAGGGGGCAAAATCCTGAGCGGCAGGAAGGCCCGCATGCTCACTGGATCGAAACCACCCCCGACAACCGCCTTGCCCTCGTCGCCGATCTCGGTCTCGACGAGATTCTTATTTATCGCTTCGACGCGAAAACGGGCACTCTGGTGCCGAATGACCCACCATTTGGGAAGACCGACGCCGTCGCGGGACCGCGCCATGTTTCTCTTCACCCTAACGGCAAGTTTGTGTACGTGATCGATGAACTGTCATCCACGATAACCGTGTTCGCGTTCGACTCATCCCACGGCAGTCTTCAGGCGCTGCAGGCCATCTCGACCTTGCCTGCCGATTTCAAGGGAAAGAACGATACTGCGGAGATCCACGTTCATCCAAATGGCAAATTCTTGTTCGCATCGAATCGCGGACACGACAGCATCGCCGTCTTTTCAATCGATCAAAATACCGGGAAGCTGTCGTTCACTGCCGATTTCCCAACAGGCGGCAAGACCCCGCGCAACTTCGAACTCGATCCAGGCGGTACTCATCTACTCGTGGCCAACCAAGACAGCGGGAATATCGTCACCTTCACGATCGATCAACAAAACGGGCGCCTGACGTCCACGGGACAGGAACGCAAAGTACCCTCCCCTGTATCTCTTCGCTTCGTGAAGGTTCAGAGGTGATGTTCGCGTTCGCAGACATCACCACAACAATATGTTGCAGAACCGCCGGCCTATCCTCAATACATGATCGTCTTTGTTAGATGGTGCGGCCACCACGTGGTGTGATAGTGGCTCCACAGCCGGAAATCGATTTGCGGAACGATGACCTGCCGGTCCCCGGGCCGACGTCGATTGATTTCTTGCGCCAGGAGTGCCGACGCATAAATACAATGAGCTCGGATTTCTACTTCCCAGTGGCTGTCCCGCGGAATGAGCTGATGTGTCTGCACCGCCTTCTCCAGCCCCTCGGAATAAGTCGTGATTCCTAAGAGGCGCATCGCCGCCGGAACGATGTAATCCGCGAAGGCCGTCATCCGGTCAAGGTCATCAATCCGAAACGTCCCCGATTTCCTCAAACTCAGATACAAAAACCAGAATGACAACTGCGCCAATTTGTAAAACTGTACGGTGTGACCATCATAGTCGCTGACGTCATTAAACCGCTGGAACTCGCTCGCAAGCCGCTCCACCAACCCGTTGCCGCGGTCATACAACTTCCGCGAACAGGTTCGCACGAAGTTGTGAAATCTGCCGTTGTATCGGTCGTCGAGAATTTTCCCTACTTCACGCAGGATTTCCATCTTGTCATCCAACATCGGAAGCTCGATGTTGGCGGAAAAAATCTTCTCCATCTGCGGACGCGTTAATTGCGCCAGGAATGCCCCGTCCAGAACCGGAATCCCTTCATCCAGCGCACGCCTCATACACGCAAACAGTGCATCCGAATCGGACCACTCTCGCCCCGCATACTTCACCGCGAATTTTTCATGAGTCGAAAAATCCGTGAACGCTGTGTCCGCGCAGGCTGTCGTCAAAATGTAATCGGTAATCCAGTCCGGACCATCCTCGCCTGTTCCGAGAGGTAGCGCATAATCGGGCATGGGCAGATCTTCATAAGCCATCCAACTCGCAACCTCACGAATTCGGTCCAGGCGCGTGTGCACATCCCGCGACCGCTCGATAACGAAGGCGATGCTTTCTAGCGTAGGACTGCTGGGTCCATCTGGCCAATGCCCAGCCCTGAGAGGACCTTGCGAGGATTTCTCACCGATTCCGCTCGGCTTTTTCTGCTCCGGCTCCAATCCTTTTTCCGATTTCATATCACTGTTTGCCCAGTACCCACCGCCCGAAACCCTGACCGGGCGCTGAGTGACGGAGAATATCAAAAACCCCGGTCCCTCGATAGAATGTCCTGCTCCGAATTGCGAGTTCACGAATACTGAGGTGATCGATGGCCTGCAATCCCGAAGTCCTCAAGCATGTACCTCTTTTCGCCTTGCTCGACGAAGATGAAACAGCAGTCTTGGCTTCCCAGGTCGAGCTTACGACGTTTGCGCCCCGGCAACGAATTTACAAGATGGGCGACCCTGGCGGGCAGGCTTACGTTATGGTTTCCGGCAGCGTAAGAATCACGACAGTGGACCAGGGGGGCATGGAAGTCGTTGTCGACGAACCGGCTCACGGAGAGTTTTTCGGTTTCGCGTCCATGTTGGAAGGAACTTCTCACCAGACGACCGCGATTGCGCTCGACCAGGCGGTTTGCCTTGAGGTGGATCGAGATGACATCGCCACCCTTCTAAAGCGCAAGCCCATGGCCGGAATGGATATGTTGACCGTGCTCGGCCGCCAATTTCACGCTTCGCAGCAACTTGTGCGATTGCGAGCAATGCGCAATCCCAACGAAGTGATCGAACGCGAAGCTACTTTCGGAGAGCGCGTCGCAGACACTGTCGCGGGCTTCGGAGGGTCTTGGACTTTTATCATCAGTTTTCTCGTCGGCCTCGTCGTCTACACCATACTTCAGGTGTTTCTGGGGAAGAGATCCTGGGATCCTTATCCGTTCATCCTGTTGAATCTCATTTTGTCGATGCTCGCGGCAGTACAAGCCCCCGTCATCATGATGAGTCAGAACCGTCAGGACACGAAAGATAGGTTGAGGAGTGAACTTGATTATGAAGTAAACCGGCGCGCGGAAGCTGAGATTCAAAGCCTAGCCAGAAAGTTGAACCACTTGGGCGACAAAGTCGGCGACATCGAGGATCTTCTGCGATCAAGTTCAGCAGCGCGTTAAGGTTGCCCGAGCTGAGTTTCGATAGCTCGGCCACAAGTCGGCCGATTCTATGAGCTCTTCCCGCCCGCGAACAAAAGCAAAGCTCCACCGGCCACTGCGGCTACGCCCAGGATTGGGGGTAACGGGATGTGTTTCTCTGTCTTGGTCGTCGCCTGGATAGGTCCAAGATCAATGACCTTCTTTTGCTGAGTGTATGTGATCCCCTGGTATGCGAGAATCAGCACGCCGACAACGATCAGTATCACACCCGCAAGGATCTTCCCTTTCATCGTTGAGGCCCTCTCCTGTACGCTCGTTGCCTGTGCTAGACAACCGGGCTACGGCCTTGGATCACGCGAATCAGAACGACAATGATCGCAAGCAACAACAGCAGGTGAATGAAACCGCCAAGCGTATAGGAACTCACCATCCCTACTGCCCACAACAAAAGCAGAATCACGGCGATAGTCCAAAGCATTGGAAACTCCTTCTCGCAGAATTCCTGCGGTCGATCAAATTGAACTTCTGGCTACGCCCAGCGTTGCCGAGTGCGAAGTCTAGGGTTGGTTGCTCAGAGCAAGAATCAGGTCTTGACCTGACATTCCCGACCTCTTTCTCTTAGAAAATGCCCTTCGCTTTACGCTGGTACGGGCAGCGAGCTCTTGTTAGTCGAACGTGGACTAAATGGACGCCGCAAAAATCGGCGCAGCCGCAAACGTGCTTGGTGAAGCTGCGATTTCGAATTGCCCACGCTGCAACCGAGTTCTCGCGCAATTTCGCTATGCGCCTTTCCTTCCACGTCGTGAAGCAAGAAAATCGTTCGGTATCCAGGCGGTAGTTTGCGAAGCGCACGATGAAGCGCAATTCGATCTACCGCTCCCTCGAGGTGCAAATCGTCGACCGGGCATGCATTCACCATTCCGGTTTCGCTGCTAGTCTCGCTAGTCCCGCCCGTATCCAGGGAAATCGGCTTGACATGTGCCGCACGCAGGCGCATGAGCACGACATTGACGGTGAGCCGGTAGAGCCAGGTCGACAGCGCTGAATCCCCGCGAAACGTTGAGAGCCGAAGGAAGCACTGTAGGAAAGCTTCCTGTGTGCAATCTTCTGCTTCGGTCTGTTCCCGGGTGATGCGCAGGCAAAGTGCGTACACCCGGCGCTTGTGTGTCTCGTAAAGTCGTGCGAAAGCTTGTTTGTCTCCCATTTGAGCGAGCCGCACAAGCTGCTTCTCCGAAAGCTCTTCGATGCTCTGTCTCATAGCCATGCCACTGTACCCACCTCACGCTTGTGGGCGGCATCGGGTGGTGGCTGTAGGGCCCATACCGTAATTCCGTAAATTCCCCCTAAGGTTTCGTGGATCGAAGATTTTCTGGAGTGAGAGTCGTGCTTTCAAAGCTTCAGGCTTTCGCGATTCTGTCATTCTCAAAGTGAGCTCCTACCGTCAAATCGCATAGCGCAACAATCGATTTCCTGAATGTGCGCCAGGCCTACGATTCCGAGATACGGATCACTTGTTTTTCAACGGCCCCTCCTATCATCAGCACCCTATGTCGCCGAAAAAATTACACAATACGACCCATGCGTAAAACACCTTAAGGCCCAAATTTCAGTGTGTTACGAATTTGGCAATCTCGGTGCAAGAGGTACGTATGGAAACGAATAGGTCGAAACACAACGACCCTGTATTGAAGTCTTAATCTGACGGAAGTACCCACTCGGGTCCCAGGACCTCCGTCGGCTGCGTTGCCCAAGGTTCGGAATCAATTTTTGCGGAGTAGTCGTCTAAGTCGTTGCGCAGCGGATCACGCCACACAACTTGAGCTGCTACTTTTTACGATGGACGATTTTTTCCGCATAACACGATGAATAGCTAAGTAGGCGTCGTTCAACACCACCGAAACACTTGGTCTCACGGAGGTGAAAGATGAGCGCTTTCAGAATTCTCATTGCTGACGATCACGAGATCGTGCGACGCGGTATCCGTGCGCTGATTGAAGGTCACGGCGGTTGGGAGGTCTGCGGCGAAGCTACTGACGGTCGAGAAGCCGTAGATAAGGCACTCGAACTCCGGCCCGACATCGTACTACTCGACGTGGGTATGCCGAATTTGAATGGCCTGGACGCCGCCCGTCAGATCCTCGGTGCGAACCCGCGCACACGCATACTGATTCTGACCATGCACGAATCCGAACAGATCGTCCGAGAGGTTCTCGAAGTTGGCGCTCGCGGTTTCCTTCTCAAGTCAGACGCCGCTCGCGATCTGGTGGCTGCCGTTGAAGCCTTGCAGCGACGCACGACATTCTTTACTTCGAGTGTTGCTGAAATCGTGTTGAACGGCTATCTGAACCGGCGTGGTGATGACAAGCCGGTAAAGGATCGTCTAACCGCTCGAGAGCGCGAAGTCGTGCAGTTGCTAGCGGAGGGTAAGACAAGCAAGGAAGTCGCCGTCGCGCTCAACCTCAGCGTTAAGACCGCGGAAACCCACCGCACAAATGTCATGCGCAAACTCGACCTGCACTCCGTCGCCGATTTGGTACGGTACGCCGTCCGTAACAATATCGTCCAGGTTGTTTAGGTACTTCCTCCCCGGGGAATGTCATCGGCATCTAAGGAACGCTTCTACAGCTGGTTACAGATTTCACCGGATGGGTTCCCCGCACCACCTCTCTTATCGTTTTCGCAGTGGCTTCGGCGTCGTGTCTCACAACGTAGTGCATGGCCGACGCAGTGGTCCAAAAACGCACGGAGGACCGAGACGCCCGGCACCCTAGGGACATAGTTCTGCGGAATCCCCCAACTACGACCCGAGAGTATTTCGGGGGGAGGCGGATACGGCTATCGCATGGCGAGTTCTGATGATCGGGAGTGACGCGAGCTGTGAGGTCGTGAGAAACACCATGACCCAATGGGCTCTGGACACAACCTGCTGTTCGACCGTTCGTGAGGCGCGGACGGTTCTGTCGGGGAACGGATTCTCGCTGATTTTTTGCGAAGACCGCTTACCCGACGGAGACTATCACGAGTTGCTCAACTCTTTCGCGAAACCTTCAAAATCACGCTTCATCGTAATGTCTTCAACTCCTGAACTCGATGACAAATACGACGAGGCTATGCGGATAGGAGCTTTCGAAATGATTGCCACTCCTTGCCGCAAAAGCGACATTCAGTGGATCGTGATTCGCGCGATGCAGGAAGAAAGCCGGCGCGGAGGAAGTCGCCGTCGATCTGCGAGCGACGAGGCTGCTGAAGAACACGCTGCAGTTGTGATAGATGGCTCTTCGCATAACACGCCAGAAGGGGGGCAGTAAGAACCTTTAACTCCACCCCATTGCGTCAACTCCGATGAGAACCATTACCCACCTCTCACTCACCGTCGTCAGTGTCGTGAGTTTGCTTTTTGCATTCGCCAGTGCCCAAACCAAATCGACGGATCCACAGGAACCAGTTAACTCCGTGCCAACCCAGTCGAGCGAACAGCCCTCGACCGCGGCCCCGCCCAGTCAAAGCAACGCTAGCGACAAGCCCACCGAGAACACTTCAAACGCAGAGGACAAGAAGCCCGATCGCAAAGCCACGCCGTGGGAAATCTTGACTGAGGGCGCTACAGATCACAACGTCATTCACCGCCAGGAAGCACTCGCAGCGCTCGGGACCGTTGGTCCCAAACCTCGTGCTATTCGCCTGATCGTTGCTGCGCTCGAAGATCATGATCCTTCGGTTCGCCAGCTTGCCGCCAGAAATCTCGGTGAGATGCACGCCCGCTCTGCGATTCCGAAACTGCGTGAGGCGCTCAAAGACGATTCTGGCGAGGTCTGCTTCGCTGCAGCCAAATCCCTCTGGGACATGGGCGACCGGAGCGGGCGCCAGGTCTTCATCGACATCCTTGCCGGTGAGAAATCCAATTCGCCCGGACTCGTCAAGGAACAATTGTCGACTGCGAAAAAAAAGCTTCACGATCCGAAAGAGCTTGCTTTTGTCGGCGCTGAGGAAGCAGCTGGCGCATTGTTCGGCCCTGCCGGGTGGGGGATCAAAATCATGAAAGAGGTAACGAAAGATCGTTCCGCCTCTGCCCGCGCTATGTCCGCGTCTATCCTCGCTCATGACAGAAACGAAGATTCCCTCCAACAACTCCACGACGCTCTGTGGGATAGAAACTGGCTCGTACGCGAAGCAGCCGCCCAAGCCCTGGGTGCGTCCAGGCAGCGCGATCAGATCTCCTATCTGCGAGACCTGTTACAAGACGATAAGGCTGCGGTACGATACATGGCTGCGGCTTCGATCATCCGGCTGTCGACATTGAAGTCCGCGCATAGTTCTTCAGAGCCTGCGCTGGCTCCCGCCCATGCAGCCGCTCTGCGAACTCCATTACCATCCAAGTAAAGGAGATCGGATGAAACTCCGAATGCTCTCTGCCATATTCGCTGCAGTTCTGGGCGCAACTCTTTGTCTGGCACAACAAGCTGGGGACAAAACCACTCAGCGCATTCAGAAAGAAGTACGCCACGAACTAATCATGCTGCCCTATCTGGGTGTGTTCGATAATCTCGCGTACCGCGTTGATGGCACTACCGTCACTCTCTCTGGGCAAGTCACTCGTCCAACGCTGAAAACTGACGCGGAACGCGCGCTAAAGGGCATTGAAGGAGTCGAGAAAGTCGAGAATCAGATCGAAGTCTTGCCTCCATCCAGCATGGACGACCAACTTCGACGCAGGCTCTACACCGCGATTTACGGATTTCCCAGCTTGCAGAAGTACGCGTTCGGCGTTCAGCAACCAATTCGCATTATCGTGAAGTCCGGTCGCGTCACTCTGGAAGGCGTGGTCGACAACGAAGCTGACAAGAATACCGCCGGCATTCGTGCCAACGGAGTTCCCGGGACTTTCTCGGTGACGAACAATTTGCAGGTCGTGAAATCGTAACAATTATTTCTGTGCCGGCTTTCCGGCGGCCGGTTCTTCGCCAGCAATTCCGTCTGGCTTATCCGAGATTATCCTACTCGCCTCGGCCGCAGGTTTCTTCCTCGATCACTGACGTGCTGGCAACCAGCATAGCAACTTTCTCAACAAAACTGTCGCTGCAGCAGGGAAGAATGGCCAGAAACTGGTCTTCTTCCCATCGGCCCAAGAAGTCAGTAGACCGGAGTACTTCTCTCATCGTGTGCGCAACTACCTGTGTGATTGAACGGACGGCTTCCTGCCCGTGTGCATCCTGAAAGAGTTGCATTCGATCCAGCTGAATCAGGGCAGTGCTGAGGGGAAGGCCGTGCGCCTCGAGCAGATTCAGTTGCCCACGCAGGTAGGAAAGCATCGACTCGCGCTTCGGCAATCCGGAAACTTCATCAAGGCACCCGTGCCTGACCATTGTGTTGTGCCGTCGCTCCGACTGGGGATCAAGCGCCGTTCTTCGAATATCTCGGCGCACCAACGATCACATCGTCGTCGTTCCGCAACGGAACGGCCCTCACGTGCACAGGAACTCGGTGGCCCAGTCGATGGCGCAGATACATTGTTGCTTCACACGCCTGCCCGTCTCGCATGCAACCCGCCAGAACACAATCCGTGCTGCACAGAACCGCCTCGTTCTCATCCCAGTGCACCAGGATGTCATCCCGGCAGAAACGCCCCGTCACATCTTGTCTCAGGTACCCGGAAATTCGTTCTGCGCCACGATTCCAGTACACGATCTTGCGGTGTTGATCGACGAGATAGATCCCCACATCCAACGAATCTATCGTGGTTTCAAACACGCGAGGATCAGCCAAATCCACCCTACGGATACTCCGCTGCCTCTTTCATCGACCAAAGCAAATGCGCACTTCAGTCTCCGACTTCCTGCATGAGTTCCAATTTGGAGCGTCGTACTCACGCCCACAGTCGCTCGGTCTCCCGAAAGTGCTACATTAAAGAATTCATGTCCGCGCCCAACTCTCGCTTTATCCGCGCCTGTAAAGCTATGCCTGTCGACCGCACACCCGTCTGGTTCATGCGCCAGGCTGGCCGCTACATGTCGGAATATCGTGCAGTCCGCAAACAGCATTCTCTGATTGAGATCTGCAAGAAGCCAGAACTCGCCGCTGAGGTCACGATCACCGCGGCCGAGGCTCTCGGTGTAGATGCCGCCATCATCTTCGCCGACCTGTTGTTGCCCCTCGAGGTGATGGGACTCCCCTTCCGCTTCGAGGCGGGCGAAGGTCCAGTCATTGAGAAACCTCTCCGCGAGCGCGCCGACATCACCCGTCTGCGCACGGATCGTGCTTCCGATTTGGGTTACGTTTCCGATGCCATCCGGCTGGTCTGCCAACACTTCGGCGATCGCCTACCCTTGATCGGCTTCTGTGGAGCTCCCTTCACACTTGCCAGCTACATGATCGAGGGCGGCGGTTCACGCAACTACGTCCACACCAAGAAGATGATGTATTCCTCAACGGCAGTCTGGGACGAGCTCATGCGGAAACTTGTCGCGGTGACCAGCGAATACGCCGCGGAACAAGTCCTCGCCGGCGCGGATACGATTCAGATTTTCGATAGTTGGGTCGGATGCCTGAGTGTCGAGGATTACCGGCAATACGTGGTCTCGCACGTGACCAGCCTGGTCAAAAAACTCCAGGCGACCGGTGTCCCCGTTATTTATTTCGGCACCGACAGCGCAACGCTGTTGTCCTCAATGAAAGAGACCGGTGCTGACGTCATTGGCCTTGACTGGCGCATCCCTCTCGACGAAGGCTGGCGACAGATGCACTTTCGAGGTGCGGTTCAGGGAAACCTCGATCCAGTGCTTCTCTTCGCGGAGTGGAGGGAATTGCAGTCTCGGGCAGAAAATATCCTTGCCCTCGCTGGGAAACGCCCCGGGCACATCTTCAATTTAGGTCATGGAATTTTGCCCGAGACTCCCGTCGACAACGTAAAGCGCCTCTGCCAGTTTGTGCAGGAGCACTCGGCGTCGTGAGGCCGGCAGCTCGCTTGACGTCGCGAGGGTGCTGACACGATTTTGTAGCGCCGGCGGTCGCGAGGGCGTCTCGCCCGCGCACAGTAGCAAGCACATGTCATCAACCACTCCCGATCGCTTCGCAGTCCTCCTGCTCGCGCACGGCACCGCTGACTCTCTCGACGACATTCCCGAATTTCTCCGCAACGTCACTGGCGGCAGGCCTGTACCACCACAAGTCATCGACGAAGTCCGCCATCGCTACTCCCTCATCGGCCACTCGCCGATGAACGAGATTACCGCCCAGCAGGGAAGACTACTCGCTGAAGAACTCGGCCTCCCCGTGTACATCGGGATGCGGAATTGGAAGCCATTCATCCCCGACGTCGTAAAGACCATGGCCACCGACGGTGTACGGGAAGCGATCGCTATCTGCCTGGCCCCACAGAATTCACGCACGAGCGTCGGCCTGTACCGCAAGGCAGTCGAAGGCGAATCCGGTGCACCCTTTGCTCTCGATTTCATCGACTCCTGGCATGACCATCGTCTTCTTATAAAGGCATTCGCCGAAAAACTTCGTGCCGGATGGACCGCCGCCTGTCGCGAAGCCAACGCCATCGTTCCGATCATCTTCACTGCCCATAGTGTTCCGCAGCGTACCATCGCTGATGGCGACCCTTACGAAGTGCAGACACGCGAAACGGCGGCACTGGTCGCGAAGGTATGCGACCTCCCTTCATCGGCATGGTCCTTCGCCTTTCAGAGTCAAGGCATGTCGGGTGGCGCATGGCTCGGGCCGACGGTAGAGGACACGATCAAGACCCGAAAAGCCGAAGGGAATTCGAGCGTGTTCGTTCAGCCGATCGGCTTCGTATGCGATCACGTCGAAGTGCTTTACGATATCGACATCGGCTTTCAGGAGTTCGCGCGCAACCAGGGCATGCGCCTCTGGCGTGCCGAATCGCTCAATGACTCACCCCTGCTTATCCAGGCATTAAGCGACATCGTTCGTACCCGTTCGCGGATAAGCTCGTAGCTCGCAGCTCGAAGTTGTTGCTGTTCTTATGAAACGTATCGCAATCATCGGCGGCGGTATCTCCGGACTCTCTGCGGCATACACGCTCGAAAAAAATCGTCGCGATGGCGTGAACGTCGAGTACTCCCTCTACGAGTCCGCAGATCGACTCGGCGGCGTGCTCGTCACCGATCGGGTTGACGGCTGCATCATCGAGGCCGGCCCCGATTCCTTCCTCACCGAAAAACCGTGGGCCAGCAATCTCTGTTCTGAAATTGGCCTGGGCGACCAACTCATCGGCTCCAACGATACCGATCGCAAAACCTACATCCTTGTTCGAGGCAAGCTCATCGAGATGCCCGACGGCCTGATGTTCATGGTGCCCACCAAGATCCTCCCTACGGTTCTTTCGCCGCTTTTTTCACTGAAGACCAAAGTGCGCATGGCGAAGGAATGGTTCCATCCGCCGCACAGGGCGAATGCCGACGAAACTGTCGCTTCTCTCGTGGAGCGGCATTACGGACCGGAGATGGTCGACCTCCTCGCCGATCCGCTTTTATCAGGCGTGTACGGCGGAGAAGCCTCCCAACTTAGCGTGCGCGCTGTGCTCTCCCGCTTTGCAGACATGGAAGCCAAACACGGCAGCCTGGGACGTGCCATGCTCACCGCCCGCCGAAATGCTCCGAAACCCCAAAACGGGGCTCCCCGCCCACTCTTTACGTCGCTTAAAGAAGGTATGCAGCAAATGGTGGACGCGTTGGTCGGGCAGTTGTCCGCAGATTCTCTCGACACCGGCGCCGCGGTGCAGGCCATCTCGCCCGAAGGAGGGGGCTGGATCGTCTCCGCAGGACTCGATACCGATCAGTTTGATGGCGTCCTCCTCGCGTTGCCCACGCAAGCCGCCGCGAACCTGTTGGGGCGCGCCAACGCGGATCTTGCCGCCGAGCTCCGCGGAATCACCTACAGTTCATCGGTCACAGTAACTCTCGGCTACGACAAAAAAGTTCGCGACTCCTTGCCACCAGGTTTCGGATTCTTGGTTCCTCGTAGCGAAGGCAAACGCATGCTCGCGGCCACCTTCGTCCACAACAAGTTTCCCCATCGCGCCCCCGACGATCGTGCGCTTGTTCGCTGCTTCCTCGGCGGGGCACGAGATGAACAAATCCTCTCGCTCTCGGATGACGAAATCCTTCGCATCGTGCGCGATGAACTAACTCAGATCATTCGCCTGACCGCCGAGCCCTTGTTCACCCGTGTTTTCAGATGGAGAGGTGCGATGGCGCAGTACGGCGTCGGACACCTCGAACGCCTTCAGCGCATCGAGTCTCTGCGCCGGCGGCATCTCGGACTTGCTCTTGCCGGAAATGGCTACAACGGAATTGGCGTACCCGATTGTGTTCGCTCGGGAACGGAAGCCGTGAAGACGCTTCTCCAAGCACTCGGAGTTACCCAGCCTCAATCCCTTTCGACGCCGTAGGAGCTTCCGGACTACTCCACTGTTTTCGCAGCTTCTTCGATCGCCTGGCGCAGTTGCCCCACTGCCCATGAGATCTGCTGCTTCGTGATGATGGCAGGCGGCGCCAACAGCAAGTGGTCACCACTCGTTCCATGTACACTTCCTTGCATCGGATACACCATCACGCCGCGTTTAGCCGCAGCCTGTCCAACACGGGACGAAAAACTGATCTCGCTCGCAAATGGTTTCTTACTCTTCTTGTCCGCAACCAACTCGACGCCCAGCAGCAGACCGATCCCGCGCACATCTCCCACGACCGCCAGATCGAGCAGTTCATCGAGAGCACGGCGCAACGCCTGTGCCGACGTTCCATCCTTTGCAGAATCCGCGCACGCGATCAGGTTCCTCTCCTGTAAATATCGCAGCACCGCCCGACCCGCTGCGAGCGAGATTGGATGTGCGTTGTAAGTAAAGCCGTGCAGGAATGCACCCGATCCGCCAGCGATCGCGTCGACAACCTTCTTGCTGGCGATCACCGCACCCAGCGGCGCATATCCACTCGAGAGTCCCTTCGCCGTTACAAGAATGTCTGGCGAAAGCTTCCAATGCTCGAGCGCAAAATTGCGGCCCGTGCGTCCCACGCCGGTCATGACTTCATCGGCAATCAAAAGCACACCATGTGCGCTGCAGATTTCCGCAACCCGTTCGAGATATCCTGGAGGAGGAACCACGGCCCCGAGTGTCGCCCCACTCACCGATTCGAAGACGAAAGCGGCAGCCTGTCCGCTCGCGGCCTCGATCGCCGCCTCCACCTCAGCTGCATATTGTTGCCCGCAGCTGAAACAACTATCCGTGCAATCGAACGCGCAGCGATAACAATAAGGAATGCCGACGTGCGCGAACTCCTTCACCATCGGCAAGTACATCTCCCGGCGTTTCCTATTGCCCGACACCGAAACTGCGCCCAGCGTCGACCCGTGATAGCTCTGCTGCCGGCTGATGACCTGATAGCGCTTCGTCTCGCCGACCTCTACCTGGTACTGTCGCGCCAGTTTCAAGGCGGTTTCGATCGACTCTGATCCGCCGCTGGTGAAATAAACGCATCCGCCGCGAAAGTTCTCCCCAGCAAACGCGAGCAGTTCTTCGGCGTAGTCCTCCGCAATTGGCGTCGTGAACTGGCTGGTATGCGCGAATTCCAGCGTCGCGGCCTGTTCGGCCATTGCCGCTGCAATCTCAGGCACGCCATGGCCGATGAAGTTCACTGCCGCTGAGCCGGCAAGGTCGAGGTAGCGTTTCCCCTCCCGATCCCAGATGTAGACACCTTCGCCTTTGACCGCTGAAGGAAAGTCCTTGCGAAAAGACCGACGCAGAACTGCAGATTTGCGGCGCGCAGCAGTCACGTGTGTATCCAAAGTTGTCACGGCTGCATTATAGATGCGGCCAAACTCCTCCTAGACTCCATGGCCCAAGACACCGTTCCGCAAGCGCGACCACAAGTTCTTTTGCGAGCACAGACATCCGCATCCCATGATTACTAAGGCACCGGTCCCTTTGCGCTCGTGAAAAAGGACACAACGCCGTTCGCATACGTTAATCTGCGAATGACCAATGTTTCGCCGGATCCTGCGAATTCTACGCCCGTCGCATCAGCACTCAGCGTTCTCTGCAACCTTGCTGCTGATGACGACCGTGATGCTCTCGCGAGTCATCGGCTATGTTCGCGAAGCATATATCGCGTATGCGTTCGGCGCGGGTGGTCAGACCGACGCCTACGTCGCCGCCTTCACATTGCCTGACTGGTTGAATTACATCCTCGCTGGCGGCACTGCGTCGATCACCTTCATCTCGATCTACACCCGATTCCTCGCCGAGAAGCGCGAAGCCGATGCGCAAAAGACATTCTCGGTAATTATCACCATCATGACGACGGTGTTTTTGATCGGCATCCTCGCAGCAGAAATCTTTACCTCGCAATTCGTGGGTTGGATGTTCCACGGCTTTTCACCCGACCAGATGAGCCTGTGTGTGTCGCTCACGCGAATCCTTCTTCCGGCGCAAATCTTCTTCTATGTTGGCGGAGTCGTGGGCGCGGTGCTGCTGTCGCACCGCATGTTCTTGTTTCCCAGCTTCGGCCCCCTCCTCTACAACGTCTTCATTATTCTGGGTGGCGTGGTGGCAGGGAAGCGATTCGGTATCGCGTCACTCGCTTACGGCGCGCTCGCCGGAGCCGTCATCGGTCCATTTCTGGTGAATGCGATCGGCGCGGCGCGCATCGGTACCGGTTACCGGCCATCGTTTGATACAAAGAACGCCGCGTTTCGTGAGTGGGTTCGTCTTTCGATCCCCTTGATGCTCGGTGTCTCGCTTGTAACAGCCGACGATTGGATCCTCCGCTACTTCGCTTCCAGCGGCATCGGTGATATCGCGCGCCTCAATTACGCGAAGCGTCTGTTCGCCGTTCCCATTGCCGTCTTAGGACAAGCCACCGGCCAGGCCTCTCTTCCGTTCTTCGCGAAACTTTTCGGCGAAAAGAAAATGAAGGAATTTGGCGAGACCGTAAACGCCGCCGTCTACCGGATCTCCGCGCTCTCCGTTCTCACGTCCGCGCTGATGATGGTTGCTTCTCTCCCGCTCATCGATCTCGTCTACCGCCGGGGACACTTCGTCTTCAGCGACTCGCAAGAGACCGCCACCTATTTCTTTTGGTTCTCGCTTTCCCTTGCACTCTGGGCCGCTCAGGGACTCTACGCTCGCGCCTTCTACGCTGCTGGCGACACGCTCACTCCCATGGTCGCCAGCACGCTGATTACTGTTGTCTCCATCCCGATGTACCGCACGCTATTCCACGCGCTGTCCGTCACCGGACTCGTGATCGCCTCGGACCTCGGCATCCTTGCCAACACCCTCGCCGCCGCAGTCCTGCTGCACCGCCGCAAACTTGTCTCGCTGGCAGAATTCCCTTGGAAGGAATTCTCCAAGACGGTTTCGGTCGCTGCGATCGCCGGCGGCATCAGCTGGGCCGTCGTCCGCTCCATCGCTCTGCGAGGCAGCCGCACCTCGGATCTGGAGTCTCTCGCCCTCAGCACGGTGACCTGGGCTGGCGCCTGCGCGGCTGGGCTATGGCTCCTGCGCTCTGACCTTCCACAAGCTCTCCGCCGTCCAAAACGAGCTGTCACCGCCACCGATGCTCCTAAACCGCTGGGTGATGTTGCCCAAATGGAGTCTTAACCCAGATTTACCGCCCGCCCTATCCGACTGATTTTTAAACCGTTATAGGTTGATCCCTACTTGAGCCGGGTTTGAGCGGCGGTGCATTGGCCCGCGCGATTCGTTTCGGCAGACTGCCCCTCGTAGAGAGGAGCCCCATATGGCCAGTCCCATGGTGGATTTCTGTGAGCAAGCAAATCCGGGCGTTCTATCGGAGATCCGGCGCTTGGGGGGCGCGGTTGGAAGTGCTCGCCGGATTCAGGCCAGTTTCCTGGCCAAGCTCGAAAAGAAGACCCTCGTCTGGCTAGCGGAAAGAACTCCCCCATGGATTAACTCCGATCACCTCACCGCGATCGGTTTCGCCGGCCAGCTCATGGCAGGCGCCTTCTATGGACTGTCACGCCATAACGAGTACTACCTGCTGGCTGTCATTCTTTGCCTCGGAGTGAACTGGTTTGGCGATAGCCTCGACGGAACTCTCGCCCGCGTTCGCCAACAACAACGGCCACGGTATGGGTTCTACGTCGACCACATGGTCGACACCTTCGGGGCAATCGCGATGATGAGCGGCTTGGCGCTTTCGGGTTACATGCACCCGTGGATTGCAATCGGCTTGCTGGTCGTCTTCCTCGCTCTTTCGATTCAATCATATCTGGCGACCCATACCCTTGGTGAATTTCGCCTTTCGTTCTGGAGTTTCGGTCCTACCGAGCTGCGCCTGCTACTCGCCCTTGGCAACCTCGCTCTGCTCCGTTGGCCCCTTGTGCTCCACCATCAATACCGCCTGTTCGATATTGGCGGAACCATCGGACTCGCTGGCATGACACTCATGCTCATCGCGTTCACGATAAAGAATGGGCACCGCCTCTATCAGGAAGAGCGAATTTTATGACGCAGCTGACGATGATCAAAGCGAACCATGACAACGCCATCCCGAAGTCGAGGGCGACATCCGTCCTTCGCTGGCTGAAATTCAACGCGGTCGGAGCGGGGGGCATTGTAGTTCAGCTCGTCACCCTTGCTGTTCTGAAGTCCGCTGTGAAGATGGACTATCTGTTCGCCACGGCCCTCGCCGTCGAAGCGGCAGTCGTTCACAACTACTTTTGGCACGAGCGCTTCACGTGGGCGGACCGGACCGATGCGAACTCTTGGCTTCGGTTCGTCAAGTTCAACCTGACTACCGGCATCTTCTCCATCGTCGGCAACGTTCTGTTTATGCGTGCGTTCGTTGGCACAGCCCACCTGCACTACTTCTTCGCGAACATACTGACGATCACAGCCTGCTCCATCGTCAACTTCTTGGTGAGCGACCGCTTCGTCTTCCAGCAGTCCTAGGTGGACGAACACACCTTGAATAGATTTGTGCATCAGTTTTTCGGACTTTTTCGCACAACTCTCCTCCGTGTCTCTGTGTCTTCGGGGTGAAGCGATTGTGCTTTTCTGCAAGTTTACGTTCCACGCACGTTCCCAATACGACAGCGATCCTCCCCGCTAAAGATGCGGATTCAATTTCCCCGGAACCAAAGGTTACCCGCGACCGTATTTGTTGGTGTCCAAAGGAATGTAGCGTCGGCGCGCTGAGCGGCAAATGATGCCGACCGCGGATTCACGAAAGGCAGGGCTGCCCATCCTTGATCGAACTCATCCGCCTCCGCAAAGAATATGACGATTTGGTCGCCGTGCAGGACCTGAGCCTCACAATCCCGCAAGGCGAGATCTTCGGCTTGATCGGTCCCAACGGCGCCGGCAAGACCACGACGATTCGCATGGCATGTGGCTTGCTCGCTCCTACTACCGGCAAAGCACTCATCAATAACATTGACGTGGCACAAGAACCCGAACAAGCACAGCGCCTCATCGGCTATCTCTCGGACTTCTTTGCGGTCTATGAAGATCTTAAGGTCTGGGAGTATCTCGACTACTTCGCCCACGCATACAAAGTCGAAGAATCCAGAATTCCCGCCCGCATTACTGAAGGGATCGCGCAAGTGTCCCTGGAAGTGAAGCGCGACGCGATGATTCGCGGCCTCTCGCGAGGAATGAAACAGCGTCTGGGGATCGCGCGCGCCATCATTCATCAGCCCAAGGTTCTGCTGCTCGACGAGCCCGCGTCCGGACTCGATCCCAAGGCCCGCCTTGAGTTGCGGAACCTGCTGCGCTCGCTGCGCGATCAGGGCACCACAATCCTGATCTCTTCGCACATCCTCACCGAGCTTGAGGGATTCTGCACATCCATCGGCATCATGGAAAAAGGGCTGATGGTGCGCAGCGGCCGCATCGAGGACGTGACTGCGGCTGCAAATCCTGCGCGCGATATCCGACTCTCGTGGATCGGTGACAGTACCGGCAGCGTTCAGGCTGAACTGTCTCGCTTTGCGCAGATTTCGAACCTTCAACTCAGCGGTCAGACGGGAAGCTTCCAGTTCACCGGATCGGACGACGATCTCGCGGGATTGCTCGCAAAGCTGATCGGTTCTGGAATCCGAGTCAAGTCTTTCTCCGAAATCAAGCAGACGGTCGAAGACCTTTACATGAAACTGTCGAAGCACGAGGTGATGTAGTGCTTAAATTCTGGCGTAATCCCGAATTCGTTCGTCATCGTCGGGCCGAGCTTCGCCCGACCCGCGTCATCACCGTTGCGTTTGTTGTCTTTTTTCTTTGTGCCCTGATTGGCCTGGCTTGTTGGGCCGAGCGCCAGACAGAACTCGACAACGCCTTACATTATGCTCACCAGCTTGACGGCAAATGGACTGCCTACGCCGAGAAGTTACAGCATGACAACGCCCGCCTGACCTGGCTGCTGTTTGCCAAGTGGCTCATCGGATTGCAGGGCGGACTACTCACCTTCTGGTCGCTCTTTTCGTGCGCGCAATCGGTTACTGGCGAACGTGATCGCAAGACATGGGATTTCCAGCGCACCACCAGCCTCAGGTCCAGTGAAATCGTGATCGGCAAGCTTCTCGGGGAGCCAGTGCTCGCATACTTCGCCGCTCTATGTGTCCTGCCGATTGCCCTCATTGTTGGATTTCTCGGGGGCCTCACGGTGCGAAGCTTAGCCGCTACCTACCTTTCGATCCTCGCATCCGCTCTATTTCTTGGCCTTGGCGGACTCTGGATCTCCACGTTGCTTGAAACACGCAGCCGCGGAGTCGGCCTGATCGGGGCGCTCGGTTTCTACGGGTTCATGCTCGGCACTTTCGGCTTTGCGACCTCTTGGTTTCCGGGCATCGCCGGCTTTAGCCCGCTGACCGCGATGCACTCAGTTCTCCAGATGCGGTTCGATAACGGACGCGAAGTCACGCCCATGCTTTTCGGACATGAGGTCCCATGGCTGTTGATGACGCTGTTGCTGTGCGGTTCCTTCGGGTTCTGGTTCGTCGTGATGTTGGTTCGTAATCTTAAACGCGACTACGAGGAGATTCGCCTGCTCTCGCGTTGGCAGGCCGTTGGCTGCGTCGCGTTCTTGAACTTCGTCTTCTACGCATTATTCACGTCCGGCGGTCACAGTCCGCCTTCCGCTGAGTTGGCCACTTTCATGGTCTCGATCAACGGAGTAATTCTGTTCGCCATCGGGCTGGCGACACTCACCCCTCACGAGCGCCTGAAAATCTGGTGGCGCGAGCGAAGTGGCGGAACGGGTGCATTGTTCTCGGAAAACGGCCTGCCTTGGCCCTGGCTTGCTCTCTCTGCGTTGGTCGCGTACGCCCTGATGGTATGGGGCCTGCTCGCTTGGCGGCTCTCGCTCGACTTCCACGTGCGATCCTTGGGTATGGCCGCCGTGCAGCTTCTGATCGTTCTCGCGTTTATTACACGAGACGTGCTGTTTATCCAATGGTGCACGCTGACTCGCCTTCGCCAGCCCATCGTCAAAGGAGTTCTGTTTCTTTGCCTTTACTACGGCGCGGCTGGAGTGGTCACTGCTCTGGCGGCAGTCTCTTCAGAGGCAGCTGGAAAGACTGCGATGCGTTTGCTGACGCCCGTGGGAGTTTTCGATCCCACAGTGGAATGGCCGCACGTCCCGGCGAGTGTTTACGGAGGACTCGCCATCCAGATCGCGTTGATCGCAACGATTATCGTGATGATCGCCAACCGGCTGGCCCGCCCGGTGACGGTGCCGGCCGCATCGGGAGACTAGAGGCTGCAGCGCGATTCATCAGTAGGTGTGGCGGGTAATCTTCTTTGCATTCTTCGCGACTTTTTGGCGCCCGGCGCAGGTTAAAGAACTTTCTCAGAGCCTTCTAAGACTCGCGCGCAACTCGCGATGACCCGGATTTTCTCTGTGCCTCTCCGGCTCAGTGGCGGATTCTCAGAACGCTGCCGAATTCACCCGCCGCCGACGCCCACTCCCTGACGCCTAACACCCAAGACCTAACACCTGACTTCCTAGTTTCCCCTTCTTCCATGCTCATGGTCGCGATCAACCGCCCAGATCTCGGCCTCGTCCTTCTCTAGCGGATACACGTGCACCATCCAGTTAAAAACCAGCGGCTTGAACGTTCCGCCGTTCGCTTCGCATTCCTCTTTCGTCGAAATCGACCCGTGGAAGCCAAATTTCGGGTGCGCCGAAAGCGGCTCCAGTTTTAGCCCCGCCGGAGGAGCACAGAAATTCACATGCTCATGCCATTGCGCAACCGACAGCGGAATGCGCTGGTCCAGGTCATCTTCGGTAAATCGCTTCGGAGCCGTGTACATCACACCGACAAGTTTGTAGTCCTCCCCGTGCTTCTCGTAGAGCAACGACGTCGGATGCTCCGGATTGAAGTCGAACGCCGCCTCGAACGCATAGCTGTAGTTGGTAAAGTGATATGTCTTCTGTGGAACATTGGGCAGGAAAATCTGAAAGCCCTCGTGCAGAGCGGTGTGATAGTCTTTGTACTTTTCCGTGACTCGCTGTGCCGACTCAACGACTTTCTGCGCGCGCTCTTGATCCCCGGGCTTCAACGGTCGCAGCTCCGTCATCTTCATGTGCGGCCCCATGTCCATGTGATGGCCCTCCATCGCATGCATGGCATGAGCTTGCGTTTGGGTATCGGCCCCAGCGGCGTCGCCGTTGTCGCCTGACTTCATCTGCGACATAGCGTGTCCCGGCATATCCATCCCGGGCATCGATTGCGAATTCTGCGCCAAGGCGATATCTGCAACCAGCCAGAAGAGCAGCGCAGCAGAAAATGCTTTTCGGACCATGACCCCCCCCAACCTCTCTCTATCTTATAAACGTTGTCGATGAACGGGAGGTTGCGCGGACCGGAAGAATTTACGACCGTGACCAGTCTTTACTTTTCGAGAAGTCTAATATCCGACGTGAAAAGCGCTCCACGGTGCCTAATTCAGCCGACAAGCAAAAACAGGCACCCCAATGGGGTGCCCGCATTTCACTCACACGATCTGTTGCGCCCGAACTCCAACCTCGGCGGTCCGAAGACCTAAGACCGAACGCCTGGCTTACGCTCTGGCTGCCACGGCTGGCTCGGCCGCTGCGCTCTTCGACTCTTCCTTCGAGGCTGGCTGTCCGCCCTTGCGGATATCGATGCCACCCTTGAAGAAGGCGCCGTCTTCGATCGAGATTCGCGCTGCCACGACATCGCCCGTCAGCGAACCGTCGCTGCGGATGTCCACGCGATCGCTCGCCGTCAGGTTGCCACGAACCTTGCCTAGGACCACGATCTCGCGCGCATTGATGTTGGCCGATACCACGCCGTTGCGGCCGACGGTCACGCGATTACCCGCCAGATTGATGGACCCTTCCACGCGGCCGTCAATATAGAGGGACTCCGAACCTGTCACCTCGCCCTTAATCACCAGCGACTTGCCGATCGTCGCCTGGTCCGCGGTAGTCGCGGTAACCGGACGCGGTGTTGGCGCCGGCTCTGCCGCCGCGGGCGCTGTCGGTGTAGACATTGCTGGACGCTGCTCCGGTTCCGGAGCGCCCGGCCGTCCCGGGGTCGTAGGCTGATTGGTGGGCTTCCACATGTTCGAAAAAATCCTTTCCTCTGGTTGGATTAAGGGTCACGAGCCGCACTTCGGTGACCAAATCGCATTTTACTCCGCTAGTCCAGAGTGGACCTGTGGAAATCCACTTTTTCATTGATGTCAAAGGGGATGCCCGAGACCCCGTCCTTCCGGACACCTACAGAGATGTACCCCAAAGTTACCGATTAGAAGTCAGTCCCGGTAATTCGGATGTACTAAGGGCACTTCTTATATGTGTGGCCTTTCTGTTGTCCGAAAACATTCCGACGCAACCGCCGCCCCCACCCAGAACGCTCAGTTCACCCCGCTCTCAAGTTCGCCTGCCGTCCTTGCAAAAACTGCCGGACCGCATCGTCCTTCTCCAGCCCGATCGCCATGTCGTAGGCGTGCCAGGCTTCCTCCCGGGGACCCGTCTTCGCCAGCAGATGTGCCCTCGCCGCCCAATATGGCTGATACTGGGCCACGCGCCCGTCCTCCCCGACTGCATTCAAAGCCTTCAGTCCGACTTCCGGCCCCTCCACTTCGGCGACAGCCAGCGCCCGGTTGATCGCCACCACCGGCGACCCTGATAACGCCAAGAGGGCATCGTAGAGCTGCACGATATCGGCCCAATTGTCGACGCCGGTTCGCCGGCGCATAGCATGTGCTGACTGAAGCGCTGCCTCCAATTGATAACGGCCGATCATTCCGAATCCACTCGCGCTCAGCAGAAAGTCCTCGGCCTCCCGAATCATTCGCGCATCCCAAAGGCTCGTGTCCTGGTCGGCCAGCGGAACATATCCGCCTTGTGAATCTCGACGGGCAAGTCGTCGTGCCTCCGCATGCAACATGAGTGCCACCAGACCCAGCGCTTCCGGCTCTTCGGGCAAAAGATAAGCTACCAATCGACCGAGAAAGATTGCCTCCTCCGCAAGATCGCGGCGGATCGAATCCGTGCCCGGCGCGTCGCTCCATCCTTCCGCGAACGCCGCGTAGATCGCATCCAGCACCACCTCCAACCGATCTGCCAATTCTTCTTTACCTGGAATCCGAAACGGAATCCCTGCCAGCTTGATCTTGGCCTTTGCTCGCACCAGTCTTTGACCCATCGTTACAGGAGACACCAGGAACGCCGACGCGATCATCGCGGCATCAAGTCCCAACACGGTTTGCAGCATCAAGGGCGCACGTACGGCCATGTCGATTGCCGGATGCGCGCAAGCGAACATCAATCCCAGGCGCTGATCAGGAATTTCGCTACCCTCCGCGGCCTCGAATCTCTCCGCCATGACTTTCAACTCCTCAGCCGCCACTTCGTCACGCTCATGTCCACGGAAGCTGTCGATAATCTTCCGCCGCGCAACCGTCATCAGCCAGCCTTCTGGATTGGCGGGACATCCGTTCTTCGGCCAATCATCGAGCGCGGAAGCGAATGCTTCCGACAGCGCATCCTCGGCCGCCGCGACATCGCGGGTCCGCGCGGCCAGAAAGGCGACAAGCTTTCCATAGCTCCGACGCGCGACTGCATCGGCCGTGAGTCGCGCCTGCTCGCCACCCTCGCCATTCACCATCTCAACCCCATCGCTCATGCAGCCGGTTGGTAGGACAGCAGCACATTTCCGTTCTTGAAAGCGCGCGTTTTTGCCAGCTTGAGGGAAAGGCTCTTCTCAAGTCCGGCGAACATGCTGCGTCCCCCGCCCAGCACAAACGGATTCACCAGAAGCTGGAATTCATCAATCAACCCTTCCTGCCCGAGTTGCGCCACCAGACTTCCGCTGCCCAAGATCACCATATCCGGACCCGGTTCTCGCTTCATCTTGCGAACCTCCGTTACCATGTCGCTCTTCACCAGGTGCGTGTTCTTCCATGTTGCTTCGCACAGTGTGCGAGAGAACACGACCTTCGGCAGATTGTTGATCCCTGCCGCCACCTTGGGCTCATTCTGCATCGCCATCGGCGTCGGCCAATAGCTCGCCATCATTTGGTACGTTTTTCGGCCGAACAGCAACTGGCCGCCGCCGCTCGCGTTCTCAGCGACAAACGCGTTGAACTCCGGGTCCTGCGTTTGTCTGTGCACCCACCGCATGTGGCCGTTCTTATCGGCGAAGTAACCATCTACCGTTACGTTGTTAAACACGATCAGTCTTCGCATACTCGGCTCCTGAAAAAATTCTTCGTTTCGTTCGCGTTAACACCCGAGGAATCGGCCCATCACTGCGGCTTGATATATTCCTTGATGTCGCGGGTCAACAGAGTGCCCTCCCACATGGGTCGTACTTCCACGATTCCATGAAGAGCGGTCGGCGATCTCGCCGCCCACGAAATCGCTGCATCCAGATCGTCGGCCTCAATGACGTGGAATCCGCCCAACTGCTCCTTCGAGTCTGCATACGGGCCATCGAGCACCTGCGTTTTGTCGTTCCGCACACGCACGGTCGTAGCCATGGATGTCGGCTTCAGGCCGCCGCTGCTCTTCAGTACCCCGGCATCTGTCATCGCCTGCATGTAAGCTCTATACGCGCCCAGCCAACGTTCCTGGTCTTCTCGCGTGAGTTCGGGCCAACCGCCCTCGTGCACGTAGTCCATCAGCATGTATTTCATTGCGTTCTCCAGTTGGATTTCGGCGCAACTTCGACCCCGCCGATTGCTGCTTCACTACCATGACGCTTGGCCAAACCGGCATTTCGACATGGCCAAAGAATTATTTTTACTCCACCGCTTCACGCCGCATCCGACCAGAGCGCCCTCACTTCCACTGTCCCGTGCGTTGCCGTGGGGCATCGCTCCGCCCAAGCGACCGCTGCCTGCAGGTCCGGAACATCAATGATGTAGAACCCTCCCAACTGCTCCTTCGTATCCACATAGGGCCCGTTGAGGACCTGCGATTTCCCATTCGCGACCCTTACCGTGGTGGTCGTCGAACTGGGCTGCAATCGGTTCACGTCTTTCAATACCCCGGCCTTCTTGAGCGACTCGGTATACGCGTAATACGCCCCAATCGCCTGCTTGTGCTGGGCTTCCGTCATCGTCGCCCAGCCGGCTTCCGCAGCGTGCAGCATCAGAATGTATTGCATGCTCTTCCTCCTCATTTGGATATTGGTCGGTCATTTTAATGACGGTCCGCGCTTCCCGATTTCGACATCCGGCTGAAATTTGGCCCTCGAATGCTTGCATCTCCCGTAAACCCCATAACCACAGGCGGATCCGAGATCAATCCTTTGCAACCTCCACGCCGGGTCTACGTCTAAACAACAGTACCTCGTCTGGATTGTTCGGATTTCCCTCAACCTAGGAGAGCCATGTCAACAAGCGCTGTCACTCTCGAACGTCCGAAGGCCGGAGAGTATAACCCCTACTATGATCGCTACATTTCCCTGATTCCCGGCAGCGACATCGTCGCAACGCTGGCCGCCGAGCTTCCCAAAACCGTGGCGTTGCTCTCGAGCCGCGGCGAATCCGATGGGGACCTCCGGTACTCGCCCGGAAAGTGGAGCGTCAAGGAAGCTTTGGGACACATGATCGACACCGAGCGGATTATGACGTATCGCGCGCTCCGGATCGCGCGCAATGACCGCACCCCGATGGAAGGTTTCGAGCAGGACGACTACGTTGTGAGCGGTCCCTATTCGGCGCTGCACCTTGCCGACGTGGTCGACGAGTTCAAGGCCGTCCGCGCCGCCACCTTGTCGTTTTTCCGCAATCTTCGCCCGGAGGACTGGACCCGCGTCGGAATCGCAAACAAAAACGACGTCACCGTGCGAGCCCTTGCCTACATCATCGCCGGCCACGAACTGCATCATCGCCACATACTGGAAGAACGCTATTTCAAGAATGGTTCTCCCCGCGCGGAAATCGCATGATGGCGCCGAAGCGAATCTCGCACAGGATTTTGATTGCGTCGATTGCCATCAGCTTGCTTTGCGTGACAGCCTTCGACCTTCAGGCTCAGAGTCAATCTGGGATGAGCCAAACCGCTTGCTCTCAGTACAAGCAGGTCGACGAGGCACTCAACGCCGCCTACACCAAAATCCTGAAAGACTACGCGAAAGACGCGCAATTTGTCGCCAAACTGAAACAAGCACAACGCGCCTGGATCGCTTTTCGCGATGCGCACGTCGAAGCTCGCTTCCCCAAAGCCGACAAACAAGCCGAATATGGAAGCGCTTATCCTGCCTGCCGTTGCACTTTACTCACGGAGCTCACCGAGCCGCGCACGAAAGAACTGAAAGTTTGGGTGGATGGAATTCCGGAAGGTGATGTTTGCAATGGAAGCGTAAAGAACGCGCGCACCAGCGAAAACGAGAGCAGCAACCCAACCCGTCGCAGCGCGCATTCCTGCAAAAATATACAGGACTCTAACCTCGCGTCGTCTTTTTCATTTGTGGGGAGGCTTTAATTTTCTATTAATCCGGCCTCGGTGCCTGTGGCCCCAGCCGCGGCTGAAACCCGCCGTTCTGCTGCGCCATCTGAATGAAAATTCGCAGTTTCTCTTTGTCCGCCTCCGACATCCTTATAAAGCGAATCCCATTCCCCAGATGGGCGTGCCGGCATACCACTTCCGCCCGCGCTTGGATTTTTTCGTTATTCAGCCATAGCACGACGTCCACGCAGGTCGGCGGCTCGAGCGTCTGCACCATCTCGATATAGCATCCGCCCTCGCTAATGTTCGCCGTCTGCCCGCGACGCGGATAACTCTCGAGAACGTGCCGCGCCTCAGCCGGCAGCGTCACCTTGACGCGCGGAAATCTCCGCTCGCGGCCTTTGTTTACGCGTGTTCCCGGCGAATCCATCAATTACCCCGTATGGTCTGATTGTATATCCGGCCGCTTACGTTGCTATCCGCGAATCCAACGAAAAAACGCATGCCCGGGACACATTCCGTCAACGTCCCACTCCGAGAACGGTTACTCTAGTAACCACGTCTCATGCTCTCCGATTCCGCCATCCTCAAGAAAATCGAACGCCAGCCCAAGCGTGCCGCTGGATTCAAGCAGTTAATCCGCGAGCTAGGACTCTACGGCGAGCAACGTCGCGAACTCGATGATCGGCTCGATCGCCTGGTGGCAAGCGGCCAACTTCTGAAAGTCGATTCAGACCGTTACGCGTTGCCATCGCCCGCTACGGGCAAAAACATGATTGTCGGCCGGCTGAGCATGCATCGCGACGGCTACGGCTTCGTCTTGCCCAATCCGAAATCGCTCAACGCGAATCTCAAATCGCGCCTCTCCGGCGATGTTTTTATTCCACCACCTTCCATTGGTTCGGCGATGCACGGTGATCAAGTGCTGGTAGAGATCGGCACGATCCGGCCCGATGGCCGCGCCGAGGGCCGGATCATCCGGCCAGTAAACCGCGCTCATACGACCGTGGTGGGCACGTTTCACTATGGCACCCGTCACAATTACGTCACTCCGATCGACGAAAAGATTCGCCAGGAAATCATCATCCCGCCTGGATTGGACCGTCCGGACGGAGAAAAAAGTAGCGACGAGGTCTCGCCGTCTCGCCCTCACCGCACAAAGGAGCAGCTCTCGTTTTCCGGTCAAAAGTCTCGCCATCGCGTTCTTGGGGACGAAGCAGCCCGGCGCACCACTTGGGACGATCTTGAGGGCGTCGTCGTTGACGTTGAAATCACTGACTGGCCATCCCCCACCCAGAATCCTCGCGGTAAGATCGTCGAAATACTGGGCTACGCACACGACTTCGGCGTCGATGTCGAGATCATGATCCGCAAGCACCACTTGCCGCACCGCTTTCCGCCGGAAGTGCTCGACGAAGCACTGGCGATCGAAAACGTGATTCCCGCGCCGGAGTTGCATAAGCGCCGGGATTATCGGAGCGTGCCTATCGTCACTATCGACGGCGAAACCGCACGCGACTTCGACGACGCCGTCACGGTTCGCGAGCTCGATAACGGCAACTACGAACTGCAAGTCCACATCGCCGACGTCGCGCAGTACGTCACCGACTCCACGGCGCTCGACCAGGAAGCCCGCCTCCGCGGTACTAGCGTCTACTTTCCTGATCGCGCGGTGCCCATGCTGCCCCTGGAGTTGTCCACCGATATCTGCAGTCTGCGCCCGCGCGTCGACCGCCTCGTTCTCTCGTGCGCGATGGAAATCGATCATCAGGGCGAGGTCCTCGGCTACGAAATCAACCAAGGCGTCATCCGTTCCGCCGAGCGGATGACCTACACCGCCGTCAACGCTGCCCTCGAAGGTGACGCTGCAACTCGGAAGCAGTACGCGCCGCTGGTGCCACTGTTCGAGCGGATGCGCGATCTGGCCACGATCCTTAATCGCAAGCGCGTGCGCCGCGGCTCAATCGACTTCGACCTGCCCGAGCCGGTGATCGAGTTCGACGAGCATGGCCTGATGAAATCGATCACTCGCTCCGGGCGAAACATCGCACACCGCCTCATCGAAGAATTCATGCTCGCCGCCAATGAAAGCGTCGCGCACTATCTCGAGAACAAGCGCATCGCGTCGATCTACCGCATCCACGAGAAGCCCGACGCGAAACGCGTTTACGAATTTGAGATCATTGCGGCGACATTCGGCTATTCGCTCGGCATCGGTGCACTTCCCATTCAACGCGTCCAATTGAAGACCGATCGCCGCGCCGCGCGAGGCACCGGACGCAACGTCCGCGAAATTGAGATCCCCAAGGACGTCCACATCACTCCTCGCATGTATCAGAAGCTCACCGAGAAAATCACCGGCAAACCCGAAGAGCAGATCCTGAGCTACCTCATGCTGCGATCTCTCAAGCAAGCACGGTACTCTGAGATCAACGAAGGACACTTCGCTCTGGCGGCACCCACCTACACGCACTTCACATCGCCCATCCGCCGCTATCCCGACCTGATTGTCCACCGCATTCTGAAAGAAGTTCTCCGCACTGAAGCGGAAAAACACGATGGCGACATACCCGTCGCCATTTCAAATTCGGTTAGTAGGACGCCGGAAGTCTTGCCCCTCGATCGTAGCGCCGGCGTCTCGCCGGCGCGCCCCCCGCGGTCTGACCACCACGATGCCGCGACGCCCTGGTCCAAGCGCCGCGATCACGGCGCCCATCAGAAATCCGTCGAACCGATCGGCGGCCCGATCGCCCCTGATGAACTCCACGACATCGCCGAAGAGTCCAGCCAGTCCGAACGCCGCGCCGACGACGCCGAACGCGAACTGATGGAATGGAAAAAAGTAAAGTTCATGGAAGACCGCATCGGAGAGGACTTTGACGGTCTCATCATCAGCGTTACCAAGTTCGGTTTCTTCGTTGAGCTGACCGATTTATTTGTCGAAGGGCTCGTTCCGCTGAACTCACTGACTGACGACCGCTATACTTTCCACGAAAACACACGCGAGATCATCGGCCAGCGTTCGCGCCGCACATTTCGCTTGGGCCAGCAGATCCGTGTACTGGTCGATCGCATTGATCCCGTTGAAAAGAAGATTCAGTTCGCCCTCTATGAAGCAGCCCCGCATCCGAAACAGGGCCGCGGGAAGAAACGACGCAAGTGATCATGCTGGGGTTGCGCTCAAATTGACTTGCCGTCGGGTTTTGCGCTCGGAGTGGCGGCTTGGAAAGTAGTTTTCGATGCAGGTTAGTCCCACCGGAATTCAGGCCTTAGGGAGCACCCAGAAGTTGGCCCCGCGCTCCGCTTCGAGTTCCCGTAATTGCTCGTGATGGATCTCGCGCACACGTGCTGCAGTTATTGCCTCCGATCGATCGACCTCCTCGATCCGCAGGCTGGTTTTGTCCTCGTAGAGATGTTCGCCCTTCAGCCGGGCCTGCTCGTCGTAGGGCCAAATGAATGCCTGCCGGCTGTACACGTGATAGAGCTTGTCCGTCCGCTCAACGTCATAGCCAATGGCCTTGAGGTCGGAGCCTGCGGCGAGTTGATGGAAGGTGATCTCATCGCAGATTCCCCAATCCTCCACCGCGAGGCGATCGTCGGAATGCCACAACACTGCGTCACCGACACTTTTGTAAAACGCCTCCACGCCCTCTTTCCCTTCGATGACCACCGGATTCGCACCCCAAGTTACACGGTACACTGGCCGATCCACCATCATGTCAGGCGCAACGATCTTGTCGTACTCTCCCGCGCCTTCGAGGTGCACATGCCGCCAGAAATTTAGAAGGATGGCCCTATGCAGCGGCTTGGTGGTGCGCTCCAGAAGTCTGGCCGTAGGCTTCATGCAGTCATACACCGCTTGTTCAAACCGGTTCATCTTGGCCACCTGCTCCATACTTGCGGCCTCGAATATAGCAAAACCGGGTGTTGACGTTGGCAGCTCGTTTCAGCCTGTATTCACGTAGTCTTCGACGCGCCTCTAATGCGTCAGGTGTGAGCGGGGTTTCAGAAGCAGAAAAAAAGACCTACTGTGAATTTCTTGAAAAAGAAGGGGAATGGTCGGCCCTAGCAGACGACTTTCGAATTCTTCTAATGACGTCGAGTGGCTCTCAGTTCATTTTTCAGCAGTTTACAGCCTGAACGCTCGGTTCACCCGTGCTCAATGAAATCGGGATTTCTTGCCAACGAGAGCCGTCAGGAAAAAATCGACAGCGGTGGACCGGCTCTAGGAACTCTCTTGACTCAGCTGTCGAACACGAGCATGATTCCGATCACATCTTCACTCCGCGAGACTCGGTTTTACGGGATCGTTTCCGAAAGCTAATTGGAGGTACATTATTGAGGCGCATAGTCGTTTGCGTGTGCGCGGCTGTTGTGCTTCCCCTCGGGCTGATCTTAATCCGCCGGTCGCAGAGCGTGTCAGCAGCGCCTCTGAGTAAAGTCCTGGCAAGCATTTTCTTTTTTATCCTGTGCGGATCACTGGTGTATTCCCTGATGCAGATTGTCGCGGCACTGCGTTATTTGGCCGTGCGGCCTCCTGCTCTCCAGTCTGTGGAGCCGATCAGCATTCTCAAGCCTCTAGCCGGCTTGGACCTTGACCTTGAATTGAACGTGCGATCTTTTTTCGAGCAGGATTACCCTGCGTTCGAAATCCTGTTCGCGGTGCGAAACGAGCGTGACCCCGCTGCGGAGGTTGTTGCGCGATTGCAGCAGGAGTATCCACAAATCCCTTCGCGGTTGGTCATCACGGGCGAACCACCGTACCCCAACGCCAAGGTTTATAGCCTCGATCATATGCTTTCTGCCGCGGCAAATGACCTCGTCGTGATGAGCGATAGCGACATTCGCGTAACTCGCGATCTCCTACGCACGGTCGCCGCTGAATTTCAGGACGAGCATGTGGGCGTGGCCACGTGTCCTTACTGCGCCGTTGCGGGAGCGAGTTTCTGGTCCCGCCTCGAAGCCACCGGCATGAATACGGATTTTTGGGGAGGCGCTCTGGTTGCCCGAATGCTCGAAGGCATGCACTTTGCCGTAGGCCCAACCATCGCTGCTCGTGGTCGCGTCCTGCAGTCGATCGGAGGCTTCGACCGTGTGAAAGATTATCTGGCAGAAGATTTTGTCCTCGGAAAATTCGCCGCTGAAGCCGGGCATGGTGTGATTCTTTCTTCTTACGTGATCGAACATCACATCGGCAGCGCTTCCCTCGTTGAAAACCTAGCGCATCGGCTGCGTTGGGTACGCAGCACGCGACGGTCGCGCCCCGTAGGCTATGGCGGCCAGGTGTTTACCATGCCATTTCCAATCGCAATTCTGGTGTGCATGGCTTCGCCGGCCTGGTGGCCTGTTCTGCCGATCACGTTATTGGTGCGCTTAGTCGCTGCGTATGTCGTCTCCTCGAGAGTTCTTCGCGCAAAACTCAATTGGTTGTTGCTGCCCATTGAAGACGTAACGGGCTTCTGCCTCTGGGTCACGGGCTTTTTTGGAAACACGATTTCTTGGCGCGGACGACGGTACCGTCTCTTCTCCGATGGGCGATTCGAGCTCATTTCTTATTGATTCAGTTCAGGCTGTTGTTTCAGAACCCGGGCCGCGGGTGGAGAAGTCGGCGACTACTCATTTGGCCCGCCTTTGGGTTCCCTAGTGAAGGATGGGTCACTCTGCAAGTCCGTGAAAGAAAGGATGAGGATTGTTGGTCGGCTCTAGCAGACGATTTTCGAACTCTTTTGATCACGCCGAGATGCCCCGAGTCCATTTTTCAGGAGTTTAAAGCCTGAAAGCTTGGTTCGCTCAGGCTCCATGAGTGCATGGCGGTTTTTCGACAGCTACACCGTGGTGCAGATCTCAATCCTGTTCGCCAAACACTACCGCGTAGCTCTTCCCGTAAGGGTAGAAGCCATCTTTTTCTCCGCGGGACCACGCGGATTTATGCTCCGCGTCCGTGATGTCCCAGTCCGGTCTGCACTTCCTCGTTACGGCACGAAGATCCTGTCTCAGTTCCTCAATGGTGGGGCGACCAAGGAACCAATACCCGTTGTAGATTTTGAAAACGACAAGCGCGGGTTCAAGAATAATCGTGTGCGGAATCATCGGATTGTGGACCGGGTCGGTGTATTCCGCGATATCGAGGTCCTTCTGAACAGTTCGTCCGGCATCCGACAAGAACGTCCAGTGTGCTCCCACTGCGGTGCGGTATTCGTTAGTTTCCGACAAGCTGTCGGTACTGATCGTGACTAGCCGACAATAGGCCACCTCCATTTCTCGGTGGAATTGGACCAATAGCTCAGCCTGGCGCCGGTCTTTTGGACAGAAGCCCCCCGGCTGAGCACAAGCACCATGGGATGCTGCCCTTGTAGAAAAGAAAGTTTGCGGCGAGTCGCCGTGTGATCACTCAATTCATAGTCGGGGAACGCTGAACCCGGGAGGATGTCTGCTCGCATGCTCGATCTCCTTCAATTGACGAACAAGGGACAAATCGGACATCGAAACTACTCGTGTACGCTACTGATCCTTGTGGGTAGTGCTGTCATTCTACCCTTGGCAGCGCGCCTCAGAGGCGAATCGAGCTTCGGGAACACCTGGACATGGCAGGTTTCTTGACAAATCCCGGATGAAGGGCTATTCGCAACTCGACTGTTGAAGGGACGCTCCGGTCCTTTGTCCGGCTGAGCCAGTCGCGGAGTTATGCTGTGTCATGATTTCGCCGACAGTGGGAGGCTTGGTTTTCTGGCTTGATTGTCTGGTACCTACTTCCTCGCCGTCGCTTTGTTCAGTTGCGATAGCCATGGTCGTCCGTGTACACGCTCAGGAGCAGCGATAGATGTCGGGTTGCCTTATCAACAACAGAAGATACTTTTCAATAATGACTGAACCTTACAGGAGGACTTATGGCAACGAGCAGAGCCACGGTAGTGCCAATGAAGGCGACGAAGATGAAAGTAGCGCAAGTTCCTAAACCGGGGGCCGAATTCCAGATTGTCGAGCGGGAGATTCCTAAGCCGGCTGCGGGGCAGGTGCGAATCAAGGTGCAGGCCTGCGGCGTCTG
>Ga0126371_10000228_pt1 | contig 43789 bp, 35 predicted proteins | sample PanSoiMetaPlot_4_FD_110145 | JGI IMG/M metagenome (GOLD analysis project Ga0126371, IMG submission 110145) | Tropical forest soil microbial communities from Panama - MetaG Plot_4 | ecosystem: Environmental > Terrestrial > Soil > Tropical forest > Bulk soil | place: Panama | collected 2016-02-17
ATCTCGCCAAGCTCGATTTTGATCCACTACTGCGCGCCTATCTTGCGGGCAAGGTTACCGGGCACTCATCGATCTCCGGCAAGTTTGTGCTGCGCGGACCACTCAAACACCCACACGACCTTTCAGTCGAAGCCGACGTAGATCAGTTCCAGGCCGAGGTGCAGCATCTCCAGCTTCATAACCAAGGACCACTGCGCTTCTCGATCAGCAACCAAGTCGCGAGCATTCAGCAGATGCACATCGTTGGCACCGGTACGGATATTACTGGAACAGGAAAGGTCGAACTTGCCGGGTCGGGCCGTCTGGACTTGCACGCGAACGGAAATATGAACTTGGCCATCCTGCAGACCGTGAACCCAGCCGTTTCATCCTCAGGACAGATGACGTTCACCGTCAACGCGACCGGCAGGCTTAACGATCCAAACTTCGCCGGCAACGTGCAAATTGCGAACGGCGCGATCGCCTTTGTCGATCTGCCGAACGGATTAAGCGAGATTAACGGTTCGCTCAATTTCGATCGCAATCGCCTGCGCGTTCAGAGGTTGAACGCGCGAACTGGTGGCGGGGACCTGGTTCTTGGCGGCTACATCACCTACAGCAACGGCGTCTTCTTTGATCTCAGTGCGACCGGACACGACATCCGCATTCGCTATCCCGAGGGTGTGAGCTCGCAGGCAACTGCCGATCTGAGGCTGGTGGGAACCACGCAGAATTCCGTGCTCTCCGGCGACGTGACCGTCACAAAGTTTGGCCTTACGCCTCAATTCGACCTCGCAGCCTATGTGCAGCGAGCCAAGCAGCCTTCAACCCCGCCGAGCCCGAATTCTCTCATCGACAATGTTCGTCTCGATGTTCACATCGTCTCCACTCCGGCGCTGCGTTTGGAAACGTCGATGGCTCGTGTTGCCGGCGACGTAGATATTCGTCTGCGCGGCACTGCGGCGCGGCCGAATGTGCTAGGGCGCATGAGCATTGCGGAGGGAGATATCACCTTTAACAGCACGACATACCACCTGGAACGTGGTGACGTCGTTTTTGCCAATCCAGTGCGAATGGAGCCGGTGGTGAACGTCGAGGCATCAGCCCGAGTGCGTGACTACGACATCACCCTTGGCTTCCACGGCACGCCGGACAAACTCAACGTAACGTATCGCTCCGAGCCACCCTTGCCCTCGAGCGACATCATCGCTCTGCTTGCCTTCGGCCGTACTCGGCAGGAGACCGAGGGGCAGGTTCAGGAAGGATCAACGTCGGCAGGTAGCGAGAGCTTTGCCCAATCAGCATCGAATGCCATTTTGGGAGAGGCGCTGAATGCCGCAGTAAGCAGTCGCGTGCAGAAACTGTTTGGCATCAGCCGCATTAAGATCGATCCAAACATTGGTGGAACTGAAGGAAACCCGAATGCGCGTCTTACGGTAGAACAGCAGATATCCAGAAACGTGACGGTTACTTATCTGACGAACCTGGGCCAGTACGCGCAGGAGGTTTTGCAGGTCGAATACAACATCAACAAGAACGTTGCCCTGGTTGCAGTCCGCGACTATACGGGCGTACTTGCTATCGACCTCCGAATTCGGCAACGAAAGCGTTAAAAACATGGGCGATCGGATGATCGGGTCATCGGGTGAAGTAAGAGCTGAGACGGGCGCTCGGAGTCGGCAGGCTCTGCCTCTCGCAAATTGCTGACGAACAGTTGGTCGGCCGAATGGCGATAACTGAGCGCTGACACCGGCTGTCACTTCACCCGATCACCCGATGACCAGATCGCCCGATTCTTCCTGTACCCTATTCCCCGTGTCCCTGGAACTTCAGCGCGTCCTAATGGTGGAGCGTCAGCTCAAGGCTCGAGGCATATTCGACGAGCGTGTGCTCTCAGCAATAGGCAAAGTTCCACGCGAGGAATTCGTTGCGCCAGAGCTGCGCGAGCATGCATATGAAGATCGACCTCTAACGATTGGCTGCTCTCAGACAATCTCACAACCGTACATCGTTGCTTCTATGCTTCAGGCATCGGAGCTTCGTCCTGAAGATCGCGCGCTTGAGTTGGGGACCGGTTCGGGCTACCAGACTGCGCTTCTGGCGGAGGTCGTGGCCAATGTAGTCAGCATTGAGCGGCATGCACAACTAGCCGAGGTTGCGCGCGCGCGCCTGTCTCGCTTGGGTTACACGAACGTCGAAATCGTCGTCGGAGACGGAACCCTTGGCTATCTTCCAAAGGCACCCTACGACGTGATTTTAGTTTCAGCTGCTGCGCCGCAGATTCCGCAGTCCCTGGTCGCCCAGCTTGCCGTGGGGGGACGCATGGTGCTGCCAGTCGGCAGTCGAGACCTCCAGGAATTGGTTCGGATTCAAAAGGAAGAAGACGGCATACGCCAACTGCGACTCGATGGATGCGCTTTTGTGCCTTTGATCGGAGAAGAAGGATTTCGAGAGTGATTTCGGCTATGTGATTCCGAGCCGCGGTCTCTGCCGCGAGGAATCCCTCTCGTTTCTTGTACACGCAGAGGCGGGATATGGGACACACAACAGTTCCGCAGTCGATAGGGATTCCTCACTTCGTTCGGAATCACACACAAAAGGAGATTACTTAGCTAACGCCGCCGCCTTGCGGAACCACGGACGTTCCCTGCGTTTCAGATAGCCGGGCAATGTCTTCTTGCGTGTGAGCACACGCTGTGCCCAGTCTCGTCCCTCAGAAAGCTTTCCCTGTGATTTCAGAAACTCTGCGTAGTTCACCAACGTTTCGGAAAGAGTTGATGTCTGCACTACGCGCTCAAACATCGATGCGGCCGCTTCGGTTTGACCTGTTTTTGCTAAAGCGTCAGCGAGCAGGCCAGCCGCACGATCGTAGTCATAACGCGGGTCTTTAGCGATAACATGTTGAAGATCAGGGACAGCCGCCGCATAGTCTCCGAGCTTCAGTTCACAGAGTGCTCGTCGATAGAAGGGATCAGGAGAGTCGGTTCTGGTAGAGATCGCGCGGTTATAACATTCCCGTGCCCGCGCATACTTGCCGTCTTCAAAATATAGATCGGCAAGTTCCTCGTAATTTCCCGCCGACGGATTGTCCAGAACCAGCGCCTCCAGCCGGCGGATACGGCTGCGACGCGGGAATGTCTGGAAGCTGCGCCCAACCATCCCAATCTCGGGCAGCATCTCCACGCAGATGTAGATGAAAGCTCCCAGTCCACTGCCAAAGATGATGATCCAGAGCCAATAGGTATCGGGACGCCGGCGGATGAAGTGCAGGATGGCGATGGCCTGAAAAATGACGCCGTATCCAAAGAATCCGTGCAGTCCCATTAGCGGATTAGCATACGCTAAGGAAGGGCGGACCTTGTAGAGAGAATCGTCCACCCAACGTGCACAAGGGTACCTTGTAGCTCACTGATTTTCGTGGTAGCACGGTAGTGTGGTCGGCATTTTAGAGTTCGCCTTTTGGGGAATCTGGAGAGCAAAAATGCGGCAGTCGCTCTTGAAACTGAATTCCCTGCTAACTCCCTGCAAATTCCCTGGGCGTTGGCGGATCGCTTGTGTTCATGCGGGTTCCGCGATCGAGAATTTCCCTCCAGGAAAACTTCCCTGCTGGCTTCCGTGAAGCAGGGAATACGGCTGCGACGATTTGATAACGAGGATGGCACGGAAAGCCGTCTTAGACAACCGCCGGCTCGCGCTCGGCTGCCGGTTGGTACTCCGTGATGTATCCGGCAACCGCGCTGGCTGCCACGGTGTAAGGACTGGCGAGATACATCTGCCCAGGTCCGCTACGTCCAGGAAAGTTACGATTCTGCGCGCTGATTACGATCTGGTCGGGACGAGTGGAGACTCCCGGACCGGCATTGATACAAGCTCCGCAACTCGGTTCAATGACTCGCGCGCCGGCTTTCTGAAAGATCTCTAAATAACCTTTGCGGACGCAGTACTCGCGCGTCTCCTGCGATCCAAACTGGATGTAGAATTGTACCGAGGATGACACGCGCTTGCCCTGGCGTAGAGCATCACTGAGCACGGCGGCGTACATGTCCATGTCTTCGTTCTTGCCTGCCGTGCAGGTTCCTCCATAAGCGATCTCTACTGGAACGGGAGTATTTAGGTCGCGCACGTACTTGCCATTCCCGGGATCGCCTGGAGTCGCGACCATGGGATAAATCTCGGAAGCGTCCATTTCGATGACATGTGCATACTGTGTCCCGGAGTCGCTTCGTAGTCCCTCGATCAACTTCTGGGCCTCGGCACGGTTCATCCCACGGCGTTCAACTAGAAAGTCGAGTACCTTCTGATCCGGTGCGACGATCCCGGTGAAGCCTCCAATCTCTGCTGCCATATTGCACATGGTGGCGCGCTCGTCGACACCAAGTTCCTCGATGGCCTCACCCGAATATTCCATTACCTTAGCGAGTGCCTTTCCGCTACGGATGTAATCCATCGCCAACAGTTTCAAGATGTAATCCTTCGCCGTGACGTTCAGACGCCGCTTGCCGCGGACGATAACCTTTACGGATTCGGGAACCTTGACGCGAACGTCTTTGGTAATCCAGGAATTGAAGACGTCAGTGGTACCGATGCCGAAGGCCACGCAGCCGACGGCGCCAACGTGCGGAGTGTGGGAATCAGAGCCGACGTTTAACTGTCCGGGCAGCGCATAGCTCTCGGCCACTATCGAGTGGCAAATGCCCTCCGATCCCTTGCGATCCTTGAGCTCTCCGTGCAGCTTGATGCCCTGCGACTGCGCGAAGTTCTCCTGCTTCATCTTGAGCTGCGTAGCCAAATCAAGCAGTCCCATCTTCTTCTTTTCCTCCGACAGAACGTCATCGAGGAACGTAAGGTGATCGCGGAAAAATATGATGCTGGAGCGATCATTCACCGGAGTGTCTTTACCGACGAAATGCTCGTAGAAGATCGCCGCCATGGGCGTTACGTACTCGTGACTGAAACGCAGATCGGTGCGTGCGAATCCGGGGTCTCCTGGCTTGACCGCAGGGATCCCAACTTTGCCGTCCGGTGAGATCATATGCCGTGAGAAGATCTTCTCGGTCACCGTCATTGGCCTTGGCTTGGTGTCAATTCCCGGAATGGTCACCTTACCTTGCATGCGAGCGACGTTGAAGGGGAAAAGTCCGCCATATTCGATCACCTGACGCGTAATCTCGTCTTCGCCGCGCGTGAACACATCAAGTGGAATTTCTTCGCCCCGGCGAATGCAGTCGATGAGCGTGAAATCGGTCGATGTAAGCACACCAAGATTCTGGCAATTCTGCTTGTAAATTCGTTCTATGTTCTCGGCGATTACCAGCTTGATGCCCGCTGAAAGCTCTGCATATGGCGATTGCTCGCGACTCGATCCCTTTCCTCGACGCTTGCCGCTAACCGCCGCGACGAATCCGCCCTTCTTTACATCGGTGCGCTTGATGGGCAGCTCATTGCCGCACTTCAGTCCCGTGTACGGAAATTCACCCAGAGTCTCGTCGAAGAAGAAGCAAATGTGTGCGGGTGTGATCTCGTCGGTCGAGATGTCGTCGCGAAGTTTAGGGTTCCTGGCCGGGTTTTTGGTGTCCCAGCTCAAGTCTTCCCCCGCAAGCTGCCGCTTGATCAACTCTGGATCTTCAGTGAGAAAGAGGATGCGGCCCGTGAGCTTGACCGACGCAGGACGCTTTTGCACTTCGCGCGTAAGAAGTGGGTTGGACACACGTAAATTCTAGCTCAGAAGGGGCTGGCGATGCATCGAGCCACACCGAGCTGTGAAGGCAAAAAAGGAGCCGCTGCCCGTGCGTGTAGCAAGCGACTCCCGTGCAAGCGCACTCGATGGGGACTCAGGAGACTGAGCGGGACGATCCTTTCTTTAGCTCGTTGGCCAGCAGGATGGCTTCGCTAACTTCCTTCATTGACTTGCGGCGTTGCCGTGCCTGCTTCTGAATCATGCTGTACGCTTGCTCTTCAGTAATTGAAAGTTCCCGTTGCATCACTCCTTTGGCACGTTCCACGATCTTCCGCGTGGCCAGCTTGTCCGAGAGCTGTGTTACTTCGTTTTCCAGACGCGCCATCTCGATCGCCGCGCCAACTAGATGACCGATCATCGAAACAGCCTTCACCTCACGTGTTGTAAAGACACGAGCTTCCCGATTCTGTACGTTGATAACGCTGACAACGCGGCTACGCGAGACAATCGGTACCGACAGCATCGCCTCGTATGTGTCTTCGGGAAGTTCAGTAAAAATCTTGAAGCGTGGGTCGTGCGAAGCCTTTTCGGGAATGACAACAGGCTCGCGGTGCTCGGCCACCCATCCGGTAATTCCTTGCCCTATTTGCATCTTGAGCCGATCTATGACTTCAGGATGAGAATTCTTGGAGGCGCGAAGCACCAAGTCATCGTCTTCCAGCACGAATATGAAGCAGGAGTCACAACTTACCAGATCGGCGACGAATTCGACGATCTCGTCGAGCACCTCGTGCAAAGGATCTGCCGCCGCGATGCGAGTGCCGAGATCATGCAGGAAATCTAATGCGGGATTAAGGTTTAACTGATCCATGGTGCATTTTATCGGCGTATGAAGCATCGGGTTATGAATTTTCCCTATCAGTGTCATCGGAACATTTCTGGAATCTTGAATAGAGACGCAGCATGGCTGCGTCTCTAGCTATTGAGGCGGTTGCGTCAATTGGCTCCTGAAAACGAAGTCGCAGCGAGGCTTGTCTGAGGCGCCTTCTGCGATGGAGCGAAATAAACGGCTAGCATCGATTCGAAACAAAGCGAATGTACATTCCAGCTTCCATCGGTCTGTTCCATCTCGAGAGAACTGGTCTTGCACTGAGCGGTCTCAACGTAGCGCGCGACAGCCATGATTGAAGTAGCGTTGTGATCGTCGGAAGTGACGAGCACATACGGAACTGGGCCATTGTGGATCGAGACGGAATAACTTCCCGCCGGCAAGGTGGCCGTGCCCCACCGCGTGGCGTGCTTGACCATAAATTTGCCGCTTGCCTCCTGCGCTGACGCCCCCAAGGACGTCGTCACGAGAAGCAAAAAGAAGTAGGCGATGTTTCTGGTGAACTTCATGTGCAATCTCCAATCGAAGTTAGGTGACCGTCTGCAGGAACCGAACTGGGCTCGATTCGCTGCGACTCGGTCGTACATTCGTCCGCTTTCTGGCGCACCACGGATAACTACTCAGCGAGGAGAAACAGCAATTTCTGCCAGGAGCGTCGCTGTAGAACGTCCCACACTGGACTGCAGCGAGACGTCACGATCTAGAGATCAGCTTGGATGAGAGCAAGTGTACTTCAGGGTCACTCACTGCTCAGAGAGTATGGAAGCGAGCTCCGAAACGCAAATTGGAAGATTTGATAGGTGCAATAAGAGAGATGACATTGTCATCTCTCCTTAACAATGCGTTTTCGATTTGGGAATCGCCGCCGATGGGCTACTCGTCTAATTGCGGCTCTTCGCGAACTCCATTAGGTCAGGCAAAGGTTCCAGGCCGCGTCCTTGCATAACGTTCCGCATCTCATTTTGGAGTTCCTGATGGATGAGTCCGTTGCTTGCCAGCACATCGCGACTCGCGACGACATCGAATGGGCTGCCATCCACATGTGTGAGCTTGCCGCTTGCCTCCTGGACAAGCAACACGCCGGCTGAAGTATCCCATGGGTTCAAATTGAACTCCCAATACCCGTCGTAGCGTCCCGAAGCGACGCAAGCTAAATCGAGCGCAGCCGATCCCGCTCGGCGGATGCCGTGAGTCTTCATCGTGAGGTGGTGATAGAAGTAGATATTCGGATTGAGGTGCCGCTTCTTGCTGGGGAATCCCGTCCCGAGGAGACTCTCGCCCAGGCTGGCGGCCCGCGATACTCGAATCTTCTTGCCATTTAGCGTCGCACCGCTACCGCGCTCCGCGGCGAACAATTCATTGCGGCTGGGATCAAACACTACTCCCGCAATCATTTCATTGTTGCGCGCTAATCCGAGGGAAACGCAAAACACAGGGAATCCATGAGCAAAATTCGTCGTTCCATCAAGAGGATCCACGTACCAGGTGCACTCGGCTGCGCTTAGTGAGCGCGATCCTTCTTCCCCGATGATTCCGTGATTAGGAAACGCGTTGCCCAGTGCCTCGACAATAAGCTTTTCGGAAGCGCGGTCCGCCTCAGTAACCACATCGACCGTACCGCTTCCTTTATACTCAGTCTTCACACCACGCGCGTAGTACTCCATGAGCAATGCGCCAGCCTGTCGCGCAATCGTTGAGGCCGTAGAGATGTAGTCGGGATGCGAAACGGTCACAGACGCCCTCGGCGTCCGCTGTCTTCGGCGATGTAAACGATCTCGTGCTTGTAGATAAACAAATTCGGCGAGTGTTCCCGAGTTAGCCGGATCATGTTGGCATCGTAGTACTCGATCCAGCCACGCACCGATTCGCCGCTCATAAGCTTCACGGTAACCGGAGTCTGCTTCTCGCCGAGAGCTTTCAGATAGGAAGCCTCCATACCGGTCTCTTCAGGAGGCGTATTTTTCGACTTTTTCTGTATGGCAGCAGCGGCAGCACCACGGAAACTCATGCAGGCATTTTACGCGATTTTTAACGTCATTTCTGATCGGTTCCGTTATTCCAGTTTCGATGTGTAATACCCGCGCCTTGCACGCACGACAAGCTTGTCACTGTTCTCGCTTCCTTGAGCTTCGGGTAGCTCATGTGAATGGGCCATTACATCGATCTGACGGAAGTCAGAAGCTGCGCGCCGTGCCACCGGATAGTAGGCCAGAAGGTACTGCGTTCTCAGCTCATCGCCGATTTGCTCAAACGCCCTCTCGAGCTGAGGGACGTTCGAGGCGTAGTAATACTTCCCTCCGGTGTCGTTCGAGATTTGAATCAGTGCGTGCTCTCCACCGGTGTTACGCCCGGCGCTCGCCTCGACTGGAACGTCGATCAAGCTGTACACGAGCGCCTCCGATTGTTGCGCGGCTCGAAGCGCTTCCTTGTAGTCGATACTGCTTGCCGTGTCCCCACCGTCGGTGATCAATACCATCACCTTGCGCCCTTCGCGATTGATGAGTGCCTTAGCTCCCAGGTAGATCGCATCGTAGAGAGACGTAGCACCGCCAACTCGCACTTCGCTAATCGCAGCGTCGACCTGATGCAGCTTCGCCGTGAAAGGCGTCATCTCGCTCACGCTCGTGGCGAAGGTGTAGAGAGCGACCGCATCTTGCGGCCTGATCATGGAATGGATAAATCGTCGTGCAGCCTCCAGTTCCAGGCGAATGTCTTTGCGCGTGCTCGAGCTCGTGTCGATTGCCACCACGATCGACAATGGCAACTGCGATTCCTTGCTGAAGACGGCAATCTTCTGCGGCACACCATCTTCGCTCAGAGCAAAGTCACTCTTAACAAGATTGCCAATCGGCGCGCCCTGCTGGTCCGTGACCGTCACAAACACGTTCACCAGCTTTACATCGACCTTGAAGGTCGTTTCTGGTGTTTGTTGAGCACCCAGAGAGGCGACCAGAGCCAGGGCGGCAATTGTCGCGGGCAGCCATCTCATTGGTCGCCACCAGTAATTGAATCAGCGTTCGCACGCAGCTCTTCCGGAAATGGCTCGCCGTCAGCCCATACCGCCCCATCTGTGAAATGCTCTTTCTTCCAAATTGGGACAATACGCTTGAGTGTATCGATGGTAAACCGGCAGGCATCGAAGGCCGCAGCGCGGTGGGCGGAAGCGACAACCACAAGCACACTGGTCTCCCCAATCTCCAGGCGTCCGAGCCGGTGGATGATCGCGATCTCCCTAATTTTGTAATTTGCCAGTGCTTTTTCGGCCAGCGAATTCATCTGATTGAGGGCCATTGGTTCGTAAGCTTCGTAATCCAGGAAAAGCGTTTTACGGTTTCGCGTGTGGTTCCGGACAATTCCTTCAAAGACGACCACTGCCCCGTCCTCACCGTGCTTTATCTGCTCCACGATCCGTTCAGTCTGGATTCGCGCGCGAACGATCTCACACTGATAACTCTCTTTCCGCACAACTGTTTCGGCGCCGCCGCTAACTGGAGGGAGCAAAGCGATCTCGTCACCCTCCCGCAGTCGGTCTCCGGATGAGGCGTATTCCTGATTCACCGCGAGCGCCAGTGAATGGAAGAAATGAGCCTTGTCAGGTGCGAGTTCAAGATAATGCTTTAACAAATCGGAAACCGTGGCGCCTGGCGACAGATCCAGCGAGTCCTCCTTCCGCTGGAAGATGTCCTGGAGGACGCCAAATAAAAGAACCCGAACTCTCATGCTTTGTTAAGCATACGTGAGAGAAGAAGAAAAAGACGACGGAGCCTCTTCCACGGCTGCTCAACGGTCAAGGTTTGAATTGAGCATCGCGCCACTCGCTATGGGATTCGGATCGGGCCACGCCTCAAGTCAGCGGAGACAAATTAAGCTGACTGGCTTTAGCCCACCGCCGCCCCTACTTGTAACCGAGGAATGCTCTAGTCAGTGGCTTAGAGCCGTTTTCCAATTCTGCTGCAACCATGAGAAGGAAGATTTGGAACTCCGTTCCCCGACTGAACGATCAACGACTCGTGGGCCAACTTCCGCCATGGAAAGTGAGAAATGCTCGCCGCGTTTTCCACATAGGCAAGTGCCCTCGTAACAACTCGCTGCCCGCGTTTTGCTCAATCCCACAGAACTAACCGAGCGGTAAACCAAAGTAACTCAAGATTTGTTTCCAGGTACTGCCTCAATCGCGGTACATTATTCGGGCCCCCGGAACGCAGTCCCATCAATCATGACCACGCAGGAGTCCCGCCGAAATGGGCTTTAGGCCCAAGCCTGCACGTGTGAGCAGCACGCCTGGAACCCGTGTTTCTACGCGCGGGAGGTCACGACCTGACATTCCGTTGCCGGCGTCCACGACTGCGCTTTTCAACGTGCTTGAGAACGCCAGCGACATCATGTACACGCATGATGGGCACGGAAACCTCACTTGGGTAAACAGAGCTGCTGAGCGAGCCTCGGGATATAACCGAAACGAACTCCTCAGCATGAATATCCTCGAGCTGCTCGTTCCGGAGCAGGCGGCAATCGTACAAGCAAGGTGGGCTGAGCGTAGTGAGGGAGAGTTGCCCACCCCATTTAGTGCTGATGTGCTTGTTAGAGACGGCTCCCGGCGAACTCTGGAGATTGGTCACTGCCGCATAGCCGATGACGGTTCGTCCCCGCCGATCCTGAGCATAGCGCGAGACGTGACGAATCATGTGCGCGCGGAGCGGGCTATGCGCGAAAGTGAGGAACGCTTCCGCGCCTTCGTGGAGCAATCCTCGGATGTTCTTTCGCTGCTCGACGAGCAGGGCAAGATCGTCTATCAGAGCCAGTCGATCACACGGCATCTGGGCTACACGCCCGAAGAGCTGGTCGGGAGATCATGCTTTGATTTTGTGCATCCTGAGGACCTGGAAACAGCCCTGGTGGGATTCCGCCAGGGACTCGAGGATCCCAGCACGGGCAATGCTATCGTGCTGCGCCTGCAGCACAAGCTGGGACACTGGAAGTCGTTTGAAGCGGTGAGCGGCACTTATGTGATTGGCGGGCGGAAAGTCGGCTTGCTTGCCAGCTTCCGATATGTTGGTGACCGGATGGAAGCTGAAACTGAGCTGCGTGACTCCGAGGAGCGTTATCGCCAGCTATTCCAGCGCAATCTGGCTGGAGTCTTTCTAAGCAGGCTATCCGGTGGCCTGCTCGACTGCAACGACTCCTTCGCACACATCTTTGGCTACGAGTCGCGCGAGCAAATGATCAGGCTCGCGGACTTCAATCCGTACTCAACCCCCAAAGAGCGCGAGCGCTACGTTGCTCACCTCAAAAGGGAAAAGGCGCTCACGAATTACGAAATGAAATTGCGGCGCCGCGACGGCACCGAAGTCTGGGTGTTGGAGAACGTAACCCTGTTGGAAGATGAAGACGCGGCGATGATCCAGGGAACTTTGGTGGACATCACCGAGCGCAAGCATGCCGAGCAGGCTCTGGCCGAGAGCGAGAGCAAGTTCCGCGCGCTGGCAGAGAGCGCAACCACATCAATCCTTATTCATAATGGGCGGCGCTTCCTGTATTCCAATCACGCATCAGAGCAAGTGTGCGGCTATTCATCCGCAGAACTGCGCGAGATAAGCCCGACGGACTTGGTCCATCCCGATCAGGCAGAAATGATGCGTCGACGTGAGGCGATGCGTCTGGCTGGCGATACCTCGGTGCAGCGCTACGAACTGCACATTGTGCACAAAGACGGCGACGATCGATGGCTCGACTTCTCGACCAGCGTAATTCAGTTTGCGGGTGACTTCGCGATTTTGTGCACCGCCTTCGACATCACAAAACGCAAGCATGCGGAACAACTTCAGTCTGCCCTGTATCGCATAAGCGATTGTGCAAACTCAGTGGATGATCTTGGGCAGCTGTTCCAAGCTCTTCATAAGATCATCGGCGAGCTGATGTATGCACAAAACCTGTACATCGCACTGCTCGACGACAGCGGTGATTACTTGCACTTTCCGTACTTCGTTGACGAGAGTGATCCGGCGCCGTCCGGTCGCAAGCTTGGCAAGGGACTCACGGAGTATGTGCTGTGCACGGGCAAATCGCTGCTGGCTGACTTCGAGAAGATTCGCTCCCTTGAAAACAAAGGTGAGATCGAGCCGCTTGGTCCAGACTGCATCGACTGGCTCGGAGCTCCGCTGCGACAAGGCAATAAAGTCTTCGGTGTGATTGCGCTTCAGAGCTACGACCCAGCCATCCGCTACCGGGAGCGCGATAAAGAGATACTTACGTATGTCTCTCAGCACCTCTCGATTGCTCTGGCGCGCAAGAAACAAGAAGAAGCGCTCCGCGCATCGGAAGCTCGACACAGATCGTTAGTTGAGAGCGCCGTTTATGGAATGTATCGCTCCACTCTCGACGGCAGGTTCCTCGACGTGAATCCCGCGCTCGTCCAAATGCTGGGCTACTCGTCCGCCGAAGAGTTACTCGCCGTCGATATGGCACGCGAAGTCTACGCGGATCCCGATCAGCGTGCCGCAGTGATTCAGGCATACAACGAGTCGGGACGCCTGGGCACGGTCGAGCTGCGCTGGAAAAGAAAAGATGGGCACCAAATCACAGTTCGATTGAGCGGAACTCCATTCAAGAACGAACGCGCTGAAACCTTGGGCTTCGAGATGATCGCCGAGGACATTTCTGAGCGACGTACGCTGGAGGACCAGCTCCGACAGTCGCAGAAAATGGAAGCGGTAGGCCGTCTAGCCGGTGGCATCGCACACGACTTCAATAATCTGCTCACCGTCATTAAGGGCTACAGCGAGCTGATGCTTGACGATCTCGACAGTGCCGACCCTCTTCGGCATGAAGTCGATGAGATTAAGAAAGCAGCGGATCGCGCGGCGTCGCTCACCCGGCAACTACTTGCTTTTAGCCGACAACAGGTGCTCGCCCCTAAAGTCCTCGATCTCAATCTTGTCGTTCACAACATGGACAAGCTCCTGCACCGGTTGCTTGGCGAAGATGTTGACTTGATCACAGTGCTCGAGCCGGGTTTGGGTCGGGTAAAGGCGGATCCTGGACAGGTGGAGCAGGTGATCATGAATCTCGCCGTCAATGCCCGCGACGCAATGCCGCAAGGCGGCAAGTTAACGGTTGAAACCGCGAACGTTGATCTGGACGAAAGCTATGTACGCGACCACGCGGCCGTAAAGCCTGGCTGCTATGTGATGATCGCCGTGAGTGACACAGGCACAGGCATGCCTGAGAAAGTAAAATCGCGCATCTTCGAGCCATTCTTCACCACGAAAGAAGTTGGCAAAGGTACCGGTTTGGGACTTTCGACGGTATACGGCATCATCAAACAGAGCGGGGGTTACATCTGGGTGTATAGCGAAGTTGGACGCGGATCCACATTCAAGGCTTACCTGCCACGCGTGGACGCCCCAGCGGAAATTCCTCTTTCGCGCTCGGCGCAGCCCGCTCGTCACGGAAGCGAAACTGTTCTGCTCGTAGAGGACGAAGACGGAGTGCGCTCACTCGTTCGTCAGGTCCTGCACAAGCACGGATACAACGTGCTTGAAGCGCGACATGGGGGTGAAGCCCTCCTGATGTGCGAGCGTCATCCGGGGAAGATCGACATGCTGCTCACCGACGTCGTGCTCCAGCAAATGAGTGGACGCGAACTCGCCGAGCGCCTACTCAAGGTGCGTCCCGAGATGAAAGTGCTCTATGTTTCCGGCTACGCGGATGACGCGATCGTTCATCACGGCGTGCTCACAGCGGGCATGGCTTTCCTGCAAAAGCCCTTCACTACCGAAGCTCTTGCGCGCAAAGTCCGTTACGTGCTCGACGGTCCGGCGCAATTGGTCGGGGCTCACGACTGACTGTTCGGTTTCGCCCCGAAAGGTTTCAGATTCGGACAGTAGCCCTTCGATAGCCGACTACCTGCTAACGCTAAGTACCACAATCGAGTCTATTTAGTATCTTGCGATCGCTTGGGATCCAATTTCTCGCGATGGCATGGGGCTTGCACCTGGTGCTTTTAAGGAAGGCGTAGACGGAACCCTTGGCCTCCCTAAACCGCTCGATGTTCGTTGTAGCTTTTAGAGGATTGCTTAATAAGTGTCTTACTCGACCGAATCGGAGATTGCAGTGACGGACTCTTATTCCACTTCTTTGGCGACCGGAACAAGTGTAGCTACGAAACCGAAGCGCGTTCTTGTCGCCGACGATCAGCCGGACGTGCTCCATGCGATTTCTCTGCTGCTGAAGCTGGAAGGGTTCGAGTCGCAAACGGTGATGCACCCTGCCGGCGTGATAGAAGCGCTTGGAGCAGGTGCATTCGATCTGCTCATCATGGATCTCAATTACACACTCGATACCACTTCGGGAACTGAAGGTCTCGATCTCATCTCCAGCATTCGCAAGACCAACACCACAGTTCCCGTTTTGGTGATCACTGCATGGGGCACGATTGAACTAGCCGTCGAAGCTCTGCAACGTGGCGCCTCAGATTTTATCCAGAAGCCCTGGACCAACTCTCAGCTCGTCCAAAAAACGCGCGACCTGATTGCCCGCGCCGAGCAGACTCGCAAAGCCAAGATCGAGCTGGAGGAAGAGCAGCAGGAATCCGCTGAAATTCAACGAAAGCTGCTCTCGCTGAACCTGCCTGCGCAACATGGAATCACCGTAAGCGGCGATTCGCGCTCCATGCGCTACGTCGGCGGCGATTACTGCCATCTGACCACGCTTACCCCAACAAAGTTTGCCGTCTCCATCGCCGATGTGGCGGGGAAAGGCGTTCCCGGCGCGCTTCTCACTGCGAGCCTCCGCGGGCTGGAAAAGAGCATCGTCACACACGACGTTCATCCGCAACAGCTCTGCAGTTCCCTGAACGAGGCGCTAGTGGAGATCATGCCCATCGGCAAGTTCGTCTCTTTCTTTTTCGCCGTGATCGATACCGAATCTCGCAATCTTTCGTACAGCAATGGCGGGCATAATCCGCCGATCTTGGTTCGAGCTGATGGCACAGCCCTCGAACTCCGCGTAGGCGGAGGCGTCCTTGGCCTGTTCTCCGATTGGACCTACGAGCAAACACAACTAAGACTCGAAAGCGGCGACCGCCTTGTGCTCTACACCGACGGAATCACTGAAGCCGAAAGCCGCCACAACGAAGAGTTCGGCATAGAGCGGGTGAAGGAGATCATGGTCCGCAATCGCGCCAGCTCAGCCGAAGAGATCCAGCGCAGCCTGATGCAGGCCGTGACGTTGCACTGCGAGGAAAGATTCCACGACGACGCGACCGTTGTGGTGATCGCGGTTTCTTAGTCTGTCTGGTTGTCATTCCGACGCGAGGCGACGTGATTCTTATTCAATCGCGACCATCGATCTATTGTTGTTATTAACGTCGTCCTCCTTATCAACTGTCATCCTGAAGCTCTTTTTGGGCCGAAGGATCTCCCGCAGTGCGCCGGACTTATTTGCTTCTGATTGGCGTTTTGGCCAAAAAACCTGGTTTTCGTGAAAGAGCCCTACTGGCTCCAATAAGTCCGAAACATCACCGGAGATCCTTCGGCCAAAAGAGGGCCTCAATGATGACAGACTCCAAAGTGCGTAGAGTACCAAACCCGCGGCGGCCTGTAGGATTTCTCACCGCAAACGCCCCGGTTCGGCATGACGAGGCGTACGCAGTCCCTTGCTAAACTAGAAGTTCCGTATGCGCCATCTCTCCGGCTCAGAAACCCGCGAGACCTTCCTTCGCTTCTTTGAAAGCAAAGGACACCGCCGCGTCCATTCATCGTCGCTGGTCCCGGCCAACGACCCTACCCTTCTCTTCACCAATGCAGGAATGAACCAGTTCAAGGATGTCTTTCTAGGCGTCGAGAAGCGCGACTACTCTCGCGCAACGACGTCGCAGAAGTGCGTCCGCGCAGGGGGAAAGCACAATGATCTCGAAAACGTCGGTTTCACCCGCCGCCATCACACATTCTTCGAGATGCTCGGGAACTTTTCTTTTGGCGATTACTTCAAAAAAGACGCAGTCGCCTACGCATGGGAACTGGTGACCTCCGACCAATGGTACGGCCTAGCGAAAGACAAGCTCTACGCAACGATCTTCAAAGGCGAACAAGGCGTTCCCAAAGACGAAGAAGCCGAAGGTTTCTGGCGCGACGTGGGAGTTCCGCAGGAACGCATCTTCGCAATGGGGATGAAGGACAACTTCTGGATGATGGGCGACACGGGCCCCTGCGGCCCCTGCAGCGAGATCCACTACGACATGGGGCCCGCTGCGTCCGACGAAGGCCATACCGACTGCAAGTTCCCCTGCGAGTGCGGCCGCTACGTCGAAATCTGGAACCTCGTCTTCATGCAGTTCGACCGGAGCCCCGAAGGCGAACTCACGCCGTTGCCCAAACCGTCGATCGATACCGGAATGGGACTGGAGCGCGTTGCTGCTGTTTTGCAAGGTGTGCTTTCGAACTACGACACCGATCTGTTTACGCCGCTGATTAAACGCGCCGCCGAGTTAACAAAAACAGATCTCCAGAAGGAACTAGCAGAGGAGCAGCACACTCGTAAAGCAGCGTCATTGCGCGTGATCGCTGACCACGCGCGGGCATGCACCTTCCTCATCAGCGACGGTGTACTACCTGCGAACGAGGGACGTGGATACGTGCTCCGCAAAATCCTGCGTCGCGCCATTCGCCATGGACGACTGCTCGGCCAAACTAAACCCTTTCTGTTTGCGATGGTTGTTTGGGTTCGCGACTTAATGAAGGATGCGTATCCAGAGTTAGTCGAAAGTACGAAGCGAGTAGCCGAAGTAATCCTCTCGGAAGAGAATCGATTTGCGCACACGTTGGACATTGGGCTTCAGAAGCTTGAAGAAGATTTCGCGCCGTTACTCAAGCTTAAGCAGCAATCTGGTTATCCGGTGACTTATCTCGGGGACAAGGCTTTCAAGTTATACGACACCTACGGCCTGCCTCTGGACTTCATAATCGACGCAGCGCGAGATCAAGGCCTTCCATTCGATGCGGAGGGGTTCAGCCGTGCGATGCAAGAGCAGCGCGAGCGCGCTCGTGCATCGTGGAAAGGCGGAGCAAAGCAGACTGCGAGTCCGATCTATCGCGATCTCGGCAAGACGGTTTTCGAAGGTTACAAGCAGACTGTTTCAGGCGACTGTGAAGTTCTCGCGATAGTTAAAGATGGCCAAGGCGTTCCCGAATTGAAAGCAGGCGAAGAAGGAGAAGTCGTGCTCGATCACACGCCCTTCTACGCTGATTCCGGCGGACAGGTTGGCGACATCGGGGTCTTCCGCGATAGTTCCGGGAACGTGATTGCAGAGGTAAACGGATGCGTCATGCCAGTCCAGGGCGTTCGTGCGCACAAAGTAAAGGCACGCCAGCCGATTCGGCTTGGGCAGAAACTCGAAGCCGTTGTGCATGCCGATGTTCGTGAGGCAACGAAACGCAATCACACCGGAACGCACCTTCTCCATGCTGCTTTGCGCGAGACGCTGGGCAAACATGTTAAGCAAGCGGGATCGCTGGTTGCTCCCGGACACCTGCGCTTCGACTTCTCGCATTTCACCTCGGTTGCCGACGAAGAGCTGCAGGACATCGAAGACCTGATGAACCGCGAGGTGCTGAAGAACACGCGCGTCGAAACCTTCGAAGACGTTCCAATCGACGTGGCCATCAACGAGTTCAAAGCCATGGCGCTCTTCGGCGAGAAGTATGGCGAACGCGTCCGCGTAGTGAAGATCGGCGACTTCTCAACCGAACTCTGCGGAGGCACGCACACCGCAGCAACCGGCGAGATTGGTTTGCTGAAGATTCTGCGCGAAGGCAGCGTCTCGTCAGGCGTCCGCCGCGTCGAAGCCGTAAGCGGCGAGGGCTCCCTGCAGCACTTCCGGAAAGACCATCAGCTCCAGCACATAGTCTCCACATTCATCGCCCGCTCCGATGATTCTCCAGCCCAGGCGCTCAAGACCGAATTGGAACGCCGCGACGAAGAGATTCGCCGCCTCCGCAAAGAACTCGAGCAGATGCGCATGAAGTCAGCTTCGTCGGCTGTTTCAGCCGCTGCCGATCAGGTGCAGGAAGCAAACGGGATCAAGGTCCTCACACAACGCGTCGACAACCTCGAACGCAACCAGATGCGCACGCTGGTAGACAACATGCGCAACAAGCTGGGCTCCGGAGTCGTAGTGCTCGGCTCAGTACAGGACGGAAAAGTCGCGCTCATCGTCGGTGTGACGAAAGATCTGATCACGCGCGTGCAGGCGGGCAAAATCATCGCTGAAGTCGCGAAGAAGGTAGGCGGTAAAGGCGGAGGACGGCCTGATCTGGCTGAGGCTGGCGGCTCTGAGCCCGGAGCACTAGATTCTGCCCTGCAAAGTTCGGTGGAAGTGGTTCGCGCGTTGGCTTCTTAGCCGACTCTGGCAAACACTCTGTCCCATTTGTGATGCTTACTCGACTCTTCCGAGCGAGAACCCGCAAAGGTCTCATTCAACATCCCAAGCCGGGGAGTTCTAGTACACCGATCGAGCGCCGACCTGGCAGCTTCTCGGTGCTTTGGCCGCGAACCTGATGGCAGAACAAACGAATCTTGCCGTTTTGCACTCCGTAGTCATGAGGCTCCGCGATCCGCACCTTGTTGCGGTATGTGAACTCTGTCAGCTAGTCGTCTTCTCTCGACCTTCTCTTGTTCGCCGTTCTGCAAGTCTTTCACTGCAAATTGGTCGGATGCGACTTCGCTCTCTCCGACGATCACTACCTTTGTAATCCCGAGCTTCTCTGCTGTTTCAAATGACTTTTTCAATCTGAAGCTCTCATCGCCTAGCTCGACTCGGACACCTGCAGCCCGCAGTTCCTGAGCGAGCTTCGCAGCAGGAACGTTCATTCCCTCGCCGAGCGGAGCAATGTAGGCTTGTGGTGCCGAATCGAAATTGGCGCGTTCCTGGCCTGCAGCCAGAGCCATCACAAAACGATCCTCGCCGATGGCAAATCCAATCCCGGGTGCGCGTGGTCCACCGAGAGCCTCTGAAAGGCCGTCGTAACGCCCGCCGCCGAGGATTGCGTTCTGTGCCCCCAAGCTCCCCTGAGTGAACTCGAACGCAGTGCGCGTGTAGTAGTCGAGCCCACGCACGAGGCGGTCGTTAATCACAAACGGAACTCCTGTCGCACGAAGAATGTTCTGCACCTCTTCAAAGTGCTTGCGATCAACTTCGTTCAAGAATCCAGAGATACGCGGCAACGTTTCAATAATCGGCTGATCTTCTGGAACCTTACAGTCGAAGACGCGCAGTGGATTTGTGACCGCACGCCGCTGACAATCGGAGCACATCCGATCGACAACACCGCTTAACGCCTTTTGCAAAGCTTCGTTGTATGCGGGACGCGAACTCGGTGACCCAACTGAATTGATCACCAGAGTCCAATCCTTGATGCCGAATCGCTTTAGCAAAGTTACTAGCATTTCCAATACTTCGGCATCTCTAGCTGGTGACTCGCTGCCTGCAGACGGCGGTCCGATGACCTCAGCACCGATTTGATAGAACTGCCGAAAACGTCCTTTTGCCGGACGCTCGCGTCGAAACTGCGGTCCGATGTAGTACAGCTTTTGGAGCCCGGGACGATCCCAGAGCTTGTGTTCGATATACGCCCGCATAACGCCGGCAGTATTTTCCGGACGCAAAGTAAGGGACTGACCCTTTTCGGACTGGGCGCGAGCTTTGTCGTCCCACGTATACATCTCTTTAGTCACGACATCGGTGGATTCGCCGACACCACGAGCGAAGAGCTGCGTATCTTCGAAAATCGGAGTGCGAATCTCGGAAAAGCTATAGAGTGCGAAGACCTCGCGCGCCGTCTGCTCAACGCGATTCCAGAGTTCAGTCTCCGGGGGCAGCAGATCGCGCGTCCCGCGCACGGCCTTGATGGTCAACGTTGCATCACCTGGATTTATTTAATCACGGAAGCTATTTCGCAGCGGCGATGTACTGTGCTTCTACGCGGCGGGCATTGCTTTCGGGAACGGGATACTCCATATGCCGCGCGGTTGCTCGCCCTACATCGGCTCCGTACATCAGCGCGACGAGATGAAGGGCCATGTCGATTCCTGCAGAGATTCCCGCGGAAGTAAAGACATTTCCGTCGTTCACTACATGAACGTCATCGCGCACGTTGACATTGGGAAATGTCTCGCGCATGCGATGCAGAGACTGCCAATGCGTCGTTGCGGAACGTCCTTCGAGAAGACCGGCACCGGCCAGCAGAAATGAGCCCGTGCAGACCGAGCAAACAACCTTCACCTGTTGAGCACAAAGTGCGATCCATCCCAGTACACGCTTATTCGACTGCAACGCACGCGTTCCCCAACCGCCAGGAATGATCAGAATCTCTAGTGGCGGGTGGTTCTCAAGAGTGAAGTCAGGGAGCACATGCATGCCGCCGGTAGTTGAGACTGGATCTTCGCCCTCCGCGATCAGCACGATACGAAACGGCGAGGGCTCCTCCCGGCGTCGCTCTTCGTTGAGTCGCGTAGCCGAAAAGACCTCGAAGGGTCCGCAAAAGTCGAGGACTTCCACTTCAGGAAAGACCAGAATGCCGACAGTGTGCTGCACACTACCTCTCGTTTACTCGAAAACACCAAAATCTATAAGCGCTGTGGATATGAAGGACAGGGAGGAGGATACAACTGAAATCAGAGTTTTAGTCCAGTGAATTCCAACAGGCGAGAACGGCTTAACCCACCGTATTCCTTCGTTTCCTTCGTGCCCTCCGTGTTCACCTCGGGTTTTCGGGCTTCGGACGCAGTTGGTTCAGATAGGTCTGCGTATAGTCGAGGTAATTGCGCGCGTACCGTAGGATCATCTCTTCGTCCTCTGATCCAAGCTTCCTACGCACCTTGCCAGGCACGCCAACCACGAGCGAATTCGCCTCGATCGTAGTGTTTTCCGGAATCACAGTTCCAGCCGCGATGATCGAACCGTGTCCAATCCGAGCGCCGTTTAGTATGACCGACCCCATCCCGATCAGGCAGGTGTCTTCGACTATGCAGCCGTGCAACGTTACGTTATGCCCCACTGTTACCCATTCCCCGACGGTTACGGAGTACTGATTTCGCATGCCGTGGAGTACGCAGCAATCCTGAATGTTGGAACACGAGCCGATTCGGATGAAGTGCACGTCACCGCGCACGACCGCATTCATCCAGATACTTGCCTGCTCGCCTAGAACGACGTCTCCGATGACCTGAGCCGATTCGTCTACATAGCAGGAATCGGGGATGGTAGGGCGAATTCCTTGATATAGGCGTATCATAAGTTCTTCGTCCAGTTGTTTCCTATCATCGACTTCTGGACGGCGCGAGATTTTGATTCCGTAGCTAATCCTCTCATAATGCTGGCGTTATACGTTTGAGGATTGGTCTGAATGAGAGCCTCCAAATGGCATTGTGTCAGATAAAAGCACCCAGCAATTCTCTAGTCCTGATATCACGTTCAAAGTCAGCAAAGTACCACGTCGCCGTGGGCCCAAGTTCTGGGTTCTCCACCATCGGCCGAAATCTGAGGAAAACTAGCCGAAATAGCCGTCAATTCTAGCGGAATGTGCTTGACTTGCACGCCTAAGACTGCAATAACTACCAAGTCCAAACAGGAACAGTCTGGGGGTGTAGTTATTGGCGGAAGTACGTGTACAAGAGGGCGAACCATTGGAAAATGCCCTCCGCCGCTTCAAGCGTAAGGTTCAGACCGAAGACATCATCAAGGAAGTAAAGCGGCATTCTTTCTACCTGAAACCGGGAGAGAAAAAGCGCGTGAAACAGGCGCTGGCTCGCAAGCGGAATCGGAAGAAGGTTCGCAAAGAACAGGATTAGCAACCTCTAAAGAGGGCCGCCGAACTGGCGGCCTTTCCCATTTGGACAAGACTTCGCAGTCTCGAAGAGAGTTTAGCGTTAAACCATTCCCGAGTGGGAATGGAGGGCCGAACCTGAAGTTGGGAACAAGTTCCGAGAATCGAATATCACCCTGTAGCCACGCGGGAGTGAAATCCGTGCAATTTCTCCGGAGAACGGGGGCTTCTCATGGAATTCCAGGACAGGCTGCTGAAGTGCATAGACTGCGGCTCTGAGTTTCTCTTCACTGCTGGTGAACAACTCTTCTTCCACGACAAGCAGTTCAAGAACGAACCGAAGCGTTGTAAGCCCTGCAAGACGAAGCGGGCAGCGGCTGTCGGCGCAGCTCCGGCAAACACTTATCAGAAGGTTGAAACCCGTACGACCTGCTCCCATTGCGGCAAGGAGACAACCGTGCCCTTCAAGCCGACGCAGGGACGTCCGGTATTTTGCCGCGAATGCTTTCAGCAGCGCCGGACAGTTAGCGCAAGCGCATAGACGAACTGCTTTCCCGAGTTTTTGCTTTCCATGCGACTGGTGTGCTTAGCGTTCCCCCAGCACGCAAAATCTGCAGTTACCGGTGATCATTCCAAAAGCAAAAGCCCACGAAATTTCGTGAGCCTCTGTTATCTAGTTGTAATCAGCGTTATGAATGTCTCGCGACTGCAGTTTTGTCTTGTAGCGCCCTATTAGCTGATTTTTTTTTGAGCGTTATCGAATTCTGACGCTCCTGGCGCTTGTCTTCGTGATTCACGAGGAGAGCCTCGATCTGGCGCAGAAGATCATTAGTATTCATGGGCTTAACCAACATCGAGTCAGCGCCCTCTTCCTTCCAGTCAGAACCTAGCAACGGGAAAGCAGTTAAGATGGCGACAGCCGGATCGTAATCCTGCTTCTTAGCTTCGCGGATTACGTCGTAGCCCGCGGTCTCCGTCTCCATCCGCATGTCGGTGATAACCATTTGGTAATTGTTTCCTGAAAGCCGGGCAATGGCTTCCTTGGCAGAGGCAGCCGTATCCACTTCGAATCCGTTGATTTCGAGAATAGCTTTCAGCGTCAGAAGAATAGCGAGTTCGTCATCAACCAGCAGAATGCGACGTTTCATCGGAATTGCTCCAGGGGACCGATACTAAGCCGATTTGAGCGTATTGGGGAAGTTAAAGCCATCCAGAGTACCTCAGATGCGAAATGCGCCGACTCAGGTTGCGAGGTGAACCGAGCACCTCGTTCAGCGGCTATGATAACACCGTGAACGGTTACTACATTGAGAACTTCGGGTGCCGGGCCGCGCAGGCCGACGGATCTGCCATTGAGCGCCAGCTTGCAAGCAACGGTTTGCGGCGCGTTAGCGCGACCTCTGAGGCAGATATCGTAGTTCTCAACACCTGTACGGTCACTTCCGCGGCCGATCAGGACGCTCGTGCAGCCATTCGGCGGCTACAAAGGCAGCGTCCGGAGGCAAAAATCCTCGTTACTGGATGCTATGCGCAGCGTGCCCCGCAAGAAATTGCGGCGTTAAATGGCGTAACCTGGGTCGTTGGTAACTCTCATAAACACCAAATCGGGAACATCATTGCCGGTAGTAGCCATACTCCAGGCGGCGGATTCGTGCCGTTAGCGTCATTGGAAAGCAGCTTCCCAGGCCCGAATTTCACCCCAAAAATCTACGCTAGCGACATCTTTGCGCACACTGAGCTGCAATCCGCGCCGGTTTTTGAGGCCATTGAGCGCACTCGGCCGAACCTTAAAATCCAGGATGGATGCGATAACCGGTGCTCTTTTTGCGTCATTCCGTACGTTCGAGGACACAGTAGATCGCTCGCTATCGACAAAATTCTGCGCGAAATCCATGACTTACAGACCGCTGGATACCGAGAAATCGTCATTTCCGGCATCAATCTGGGGCGCTGGGGACGCGATTTTGTGGCGCAAAAGCGCAATTTTGAGGCACTAGACGGTGATTCTGAGGCACAAAAACGCAGGTTTAAGGCGACAGATCGGTTCGTTGAGGCGCTTCGCGTCATCTTGGAACGAACCTCGGTGGAGAAATTTCGGCTGAGTTCGATCGAGCCCATGGACTGGACGGACGACCTAATCGCACTCATGGCCTCGTCAAAGCGGATTGCCAAGCATGCCCACGTTCCTTTGCAGTCGGGAAGCGATCGAATTCTGCGCAAAATGCACCGCAAATATCGTCCTTGGCACTACGCGGAGAAGTTGGAAAAGATTCGTTCCGCCATGCCCGATGCAGCCATCGGCGCCGATGTAATGGTTGGATTCCCCGGCGAGACCGACCAGTTGTTCGAAGAATCGCGCGCCTTCATCGCTCAAATGCCGTTCACGTACCTGCACGTATTCACGTATTCGCCACGTCCGGGGACACCAGCCGCGAGTATGCCGGACCAGGTTCCTCTCGAGGTTGCGCGAGAACGGAATCGGGAATTGCGGAATTTGGCTGCGGAGAAAAGCCTTGCATTCCGGCGTACCTTTTTGGGAAGAACCATCGAGGCGATCACGCTGGCTAAATGCGATGCCAGTATTACGGACGCTCTGAGTGACAACTATTTGAAGGTTAAGATCAGAGGTCAGCACACGGCAAATCAGTGGATGAGCGCCGTGGTTGGTGCGATAACGGAGCATGGCGTATTGGCCGATTCAGCGAAGTAAAAACCTGTGGCACAGCCGCCCTCGGCTGTGGCTCCGCCCAACGTAAATACTAGCGGCAAACCTTAAGGCCGCCAATAAGTCTTCTCGCCTTTGCTTATGCCTAGTCTCACGAATAGCGCTACGTTCGAACATGTTTCGCAATATCGACTTCGCCGTACAACTTGATCTTGGGCAGAGCCACAGCCGAGGGCAGCTGTGCCACGAGTGAAGTCTGAGCGAGGATGACGGTGCAGAACGTCGAAACTGCCGTGTGCGTTTATTTCGCCGACAGCCGAATCACCCCGATTCTTCTCTGGCCTGAGTACCCGATTTTTTCCATGCTATACTCCCCTAATCAGCGCGCTCCATCGCGCGCAATTCCCCGGAGGAATGTATCGATAAACGTTTTGGCCGCAGTACTATCCGTACCAATGAGCGAATTCGCGCCCGCGAAATCCGTGTAATCGACGAAAACGGCGCTCAGCTTGGTGTGATGCAACCCTTTGAAGCCCTCAAGATCGCCCGCGAGCGTGGATACGACCTGGTAGAGATCTCTCCCACAGCGAATCCGCCCGTCTGCCGCATCCAGGATTACGGCAAGTACCTGTACGAGAAAGAAAAGCAGGAGCGCGCGGCAAAGAAGAACCAGAAGGTAATCACGATCAAGGAAGTAAAGTTCCGCATCAACGTGGACGAGCACGACTACGAGTTCAAAAAGAACCACGTACTCCGCTTCCTCGAACAGGGCGACAAGGTTAAGGCCACCATCTTCTTCCGCGGCCGCGAAATGACCCATACCAATTTGGGACGCCAGGTGCTGGAACGCCTGTTGAACGAAGTCGGCGAGCGCGCAGTCGTTGAATTCCGTCCGCGGATGGAAGGAAATACGCTGCACGCAATCCTCGCGCCTCCAAAGAAGGTAGAAGGCAAGAAGCAGGCGGCTCCGCCAAGGCCGCAGCAGGGCAATCCGCCGGCTGCGCAGCAGGCCTGATAAGAATCGGGTGATCGGGCTATCGGGTGATCGCGTGAAGTAAGAACCCGCCATCCCAACTCAATCAGATCATCGAAGGTTCTTACGAAATGAAACATCGATTTCTACTTCATTCTCTGAACCATACGATCGTTGTTTGCGATATTACGGAGTTCGGAATGGCAGTGGAAATCAACTCCCGAACCGGAAATGCAAGAATGGTGCCAGCGCTTCGATTCATTAAGTGGAAAGAAGCAGAACAGTACTTTCGAGCTAAAGAAGCGGATGAGGACACCATCTCGAAGACCTGTGCCGCACTGTCGAGGGCTGGAGTGGCCGTGATGACGGTTGTTTGACCTTCACGGGCTGTTACTTCACCCGATCACCGATTCTACGGAATTAGTCAAAACTCCCATCATTGCCATATACTTAAATGCGGTCCTCAGCAGGCGACTTGCTGCTGGGGATTTGAATTGTCTGCAGAGGTACGATGCCGAAACTAAAGACTCACAGTGGCGCGGCCAAGCGCTTCAAGAAGACCGGCACCGGTCGCGTGAAGCGTGGGCACGCATTCATGCGCCATATTCTTACTTCGAAGAAGAAGAAGACCAAGCGGCGCCTGGATCTGGATACGTTGGTCGACAAGGCCGACGAGCCCAAAGTGAAGCGAATGATACCGTACTAGAAGGCGGCTGTCGGCACTCGGCAGTCAGCATTCGGCCAGTAACCATTCTCGTTGCAAATCAACATCTCGGTAGATTGAACGAGCTGTTTGCATCGGACTCCTAGAATGGTTCGTGGCCGAACGCCGAGAGCCGAGTGCCGACAGCCATCTTGCGCGCTCCGTTGATCCCGCGACGAGCAGGATCTGAGATGAACGAACACTCGTCCGGAGCCCTCGCGTGTGAAGAGGTAATCATCCTTACCTCCAGCCGCATAACCGTAGTCGAAAAGGAGACTCGCCGATGCCTCGCGTAAAACGCGGAACCAAGCGGCGCGCCAAGCGGAAAAAGATTCTTGAGCGCGCAAGTGGATATTTCCTAACAAAATCAAAGCTCTATCGCAGCGCCAAAGAGAGTGTTGAGCGCGGACTGAAGTTCGCCTACTCCGGACGCAAGCAGAAGAAGCGCCAGTACCGCTCTATCTGGATCGTGCGCATCAACGCCGCCGCCAAGCTGAATGGCATCAGCTACAGCCAGTTCATCAACGGGCTCAAGAAGTCCGGAGTGGAACTTGATCGCAAGGTGCTGGCTGAACTCGCAGCCAATGACGCGCCGGCGTTTGCGACGCTGGCGGCGCAGGCGAAGACGGCTTTGGCTAAGAGCGCTTAGCTTTTCGCGTTGTCATTCCGAAGCGGGCGTAGTTTGCCCGCGAGGAATCCCTAGAGTAACCTCGCTTTCAAGTCGGGATTCTTTGGAAGGGGCACCGGCTTCCAGCCGTGCCGTTAGTGCTCTGGAGACAACAGGCTTTAGCCGCTGAGGCCGCAGTTCTGGCTTAAGTTGCAATATTCGTCGCTGGGTGAGTTCTCGGATTCGAGAAAGATCCCTCAGTGGCTGAAGCCGAATTGAATGCGTAACTTTGCGGCACGGCTGTAAGCCGGTGCCCCTTCAAAACACTTTAGAAGTTTCGTATTCGTACCCTGCAATCGGATGAGCTATACCGTCCCCAAGCTCGAAGACTTCTCTCCCTCCGCACTCGACGCAGCGGCACGTGACTTGAAGTCTGCCTTACAGAGCGAGAGCGCGGCGATCTCAAGCGAGGCAGACTGGAAGGTCCTGCGCGATCGCTGGATGGCCCGCAAGAACGGTGTTCTCACGCTGCTGAATGACCAATGGTTAAAGGCTGCCCCCGGACCAGCCAAGCGCGAAGTCGGCCAGCGCGTCAACGAAGTCAAGAAGGTCGTCGAAGAGCAAATTGACGCCGCGCTCGTCCGCGTCAGCTCCGCGGTTTCGGCTTCGCGCCTCGAGCAGGAGCGCGTCGACGTCACCCTGCCCGGCGACCGGCGCAATCTTGGCATTGAACATCCGCTGATCCGGACCATGAATGAGATTGTCGATGTCTTCAAGCGGATGGGATACTCGGTCGCCGAAGGGCCCGAGGTCGAGACCGACTACTACAACTTCGAGTCACTCAACTTTCCTCCGAACCATCCGGCACGCGACACGCAGGACACGCTCGTAATCAAAGGGCAGCAGGGGAAGCCTTTACGCGAGCGTCTACTGATGCGGACGCACACGTCTCCGGTACAAATTCGCGCCATGGAGAAGCAGCAGCCGCCGATTCGCATTGTCGTTCCGGGAAAAGTACACCGTGCCGACACCGCCGACGCGACGCACTCCCCGATCTTCCATCAGGTCGAGGGGCTCGCCGTCGATACAAACATTACTTTTTGCGATCTGAAAGGCACGCTCGACCAGGCAGCAAAGGCGATGTTCGGATCTAGCGTGAAGACTCGCTTCTATCCGTCGTTCTTCCCATTTACGGAACCGAGCGCCGACATGCAGATCTCCTGCTTCAAGTGCGGAGGTAGTGGCCGCCTGAATGGGGAGCGCTGTGGTATGTGCAAGGCCAGCGGGTGGATTGAGATTCTCGGTTCGGGAATGGTTGATCCGAATGTGTATGGCTTTGTCGATTACGATCCAAAGAAGTACAGCGGATTCGCATTTGGCATGGGTGTGGAGCGAATCGCTATTCTGAAGTATGGCGTGGACGATATTCAGTTGTTTTATCAGGGTGATGTCAGGTTTTTGAGGCAGTTTGCTTGAACGACGGTCTTAAATTGTCATCCTGGGTCCGCCACGGCGGACTCCGGATAACAGGTGCTTACGTATCAGTGACACGCTAATGCGCATTTCTCCTAATTGGCTCCGCGAGTTCGTCGCGCTCGACGTCGATACTACACGTCTGGCGGAAGACCTGACACACGCTGGAATTGCTGTGGAAGGGTTCATCGGCGACGGCGAGGTTGTGCTCTTTGAGATGGAGATCACGACCAATCGTGTCGATGCGATGAATCATTACGGCGTCGCACGCGAATGCTCGGCCATCTACAACCTCGAGTTGAATCCGATCGTGCCGAAGTTGCCAAAGCTGATTCAGCCCGAGTCTTTTCCTGTCGAGATTCTGGAGCCAGCGCTGTGCGCGCGCTACACGGCTCGCGCGATCCGCGATGTGCGCATTGAGAAGTCGCTGCGCTACATCGCCGAGCGCCTGCTGATCGAGGATCACCACGGCATTAACAACGTCGCAGATGCAACCAATTACGTCCTGATGGAGATGGGACATCCCACGCACGCCTTCGACCTTGATCTGCTCGAAGGATGCAAGATCGTCGTGCGCCAGGCGGTTCACGGCGAGAAGTTGAAGACGCTCGATGGAGTCGAGCGTCAGCTTCATCCCGGCGATCTGGTGATCGCCGATGCCGTAAAGCCGGTAGCGCTGGCAGGCATCATGGGCGGATGGGACACGATGATCACCGCCAACACACGCAATGTGCTCATCGAATCAGCATGGTTCGATCCGGCAACTGTGCGCCGCACCGCGCGACGCCACAGCATGCATACAGATGCCTCTCATCGGTTCGAGCGTGGCGCTGATTGGGGCGCGACGATGCTGGCCTGCGATCGCGTCACAGAACTCGTTCTGGAAGCAGCGGGAGGCAAGCTCGCCGGATACAATGACGCGATCGCGCGCAAGGTGATTCATGAGGCGATTCAACTTGAGCGCAGCGAGCTGCGCCGAATCCTTGGTCAGGAGATTCCCGAAGCCGATGTGACGCGCATTTTGCGCCGGCTGGGATTCGGGCTTACAGAGGTGCGTGCAAGCTCAAGTAGTGCACCAGAGGAAGGCGTCCGGCTTACTCTCTTGCAGCCACCCGAAGCTTATACCGTCGAGATCCCAACGTGGCGAATGGATGTCGAGCGCGAGATTGACTTGATCGAGGAAGTTGCGCGCGTTTACGGGTTCAACAATTTTGCAAATACGTTGCCGTCGTTCTCTGGCGGCGTCGTGGAGCTACCGCACGCGTTGCCGGAAGCCAAGACCCGCAGTCGCCTTCTGGCGCTCGGCTACGATGAAGCAGTATCGCCTACATTTATTTCCGTAGACGATGCGCAGCGATTCTCGTCGGAGCAAGCCGTAGCGTTGGAGAATCCATTGAGCGAAGAAGCCCCGTTCCTACGCAATTCGCTTGTGCCCGGAATGCTCAACCAGTTCGCGTGGAACTTCAATCGCGAAGCTACTGACGTTCGGTTGTTCGAAATGGGAAACGTCTTCGCAATGTCCAGTGACCGAGTCGAGCAGCGAAAGCTGGCTTGCTTCGCAGCTACCGGATCCGCTGGGGACAAAGGTGTGGAGTTGCGGGCCCGTCCAACGGACTTCTTTGACTTGAAGGGCGATACGGAAGTTATTGCCGGCGCGTTCGAAAAGCAGTCCCTGCAGTTCACGACGCCGGCATCCGGATACTTTCATCCTGGGCGCTCGGCAAAGATAGTCCTCAACGGCGAGACCATCGGCGAATTCGGGCAGCTTCATCCCGATCTGGCGGCAGACCGCAAGTTCAAGCAGGAAGTATGGATCGCTCAACTCGATCTTGACCGCCTGTTCGCGGTGCCTCTGCGCGAGCCGCGTTATCAGCGGCTATCCCGCTATCCTTCAGTGGAACGAGATTTCTCGCTGCTGCTCGATAATGTCGTGACCTATGAGCGCCTTCGTAGCGAAATCGAGGGCCTGCACATTCCTGGACTGGAATCCATCGAGCCGCACGAGCTCTTTCGAGGTGCGGGAGTGCCGGAAGGGAAGTACTCGTTGTTGCTGCATCTCGTTTTTCAATCCAGCGAGCGCACTTTGCGCGACGACGAAGTGTCTGGTTGGAGCCAGCAGGTGATTGCAGCGGTGCAAGCGTTGGGTGGAAGTTTGCGGGGTTGATGCGTCACTCAGCGGTATGCACACCATCGGCACACCCGCATTTTGGCTGTGCGCCGTTGAATAGCGGATTGCCGATACTGATTGCTCAGGCGAGGACTTCCTCTATCCCCACACTCTCAAGCATCCTGAGCGGAGGAGGTTCCCGCGCGTTTTCACCAGCGCGTGAGATGCGGGGCTTCCCCAAGAACCCGCTTTTGGTTCTTGGAGTGCAAAGACCGCAGTCGAAGGATCTTTTGTTTTGCGTTTTGCTAGGGACTGATTCGCCCCTAGACCGAATCCACCACCCCCGGCTTCTCCGCTTCCTCTTCCACTTGCTCTTCCTCAACGTATGACTCGGCACCGAGCTTCCGCAGTGACACGTGCTCTACGCGGGCCAAGAGCAATCCTAGAGGAGTTACGGACACAAACGTCACCAGCCAAAGCATAATGCCGCAGCTCGTGGCGAGTTCCTGAGGAGTATTAAAAAGGGAATAGAGCGCCTTAATGGTAGATAACTGCGATCCCCCTCCGACCACTGGAAGCTGCAGGACCCCTCCCGCTACGCTGAAGGCCATGAGGATGATGCCGTAGACAAACGTCATCGTGTACACGGTTTCATCGGCGTAGGATTGAAGCACGGCGTAGTAGGCGAAAGCGACCAGCAGCCAAATAGCTATGGAGAGGATGCTTATTCCAATAAAGGAAATCACATCGTGGATGGTGTGCAGTCCAGTGCTGAAGATTCTGATTTTTGCGGCTAACCGGTGAGCCATATTCGGCTTGTGACTGAACTTGCGCTCCACCCACAACGCGATCTGCTCTCCGTTACGCCACGCACTGAAAGCAAAAAACAGCAGCGAGAACACGATAAAGATCAGCACTGCTCCCAGCGCCCGCATGATGTCGTACTGCTTCTCGGTGAAAGTCTGGAGTGTTCCCGAGCAAAGGAGGTCGGCGGCGACGATGATGGTGACGGCGGAGATGTCGAAGATGCGTTCCACCGTCCACACCGCAAACTGCGATGAGAAGCTCAGCCCGGTTCTCCGGGCGATTACAAGTGGTCTGATGATTTCACCCGGGCGTCCAAGCAGTGCCAGTCCGGTAAAGCCGATGAATTGGGCGGGCAGCAAACTCCAGAAGGAGACGTTCTTGACCGGCTTGAGAAAGATGGCCCAGCGAACGGCGCGGAGGGCGTCGGCGAGATACACCAGCGCGACAGCTCCCAGGATTTTCCACCAATTCAGTTGTTGAAGGGATTCTCCGAATATTCCCCAATCGAACTTACGCCAGGAATGGACCTGCAGGGCGACGAGTGTCCCGAGTATCAACACGACTACCAAGGTGACGATAAGTCGTTTGCGGTCCACGTGGATTAGTTGTTGTCCCGAGCGGCGGTGCGTTTCGCTGCAGCGACCTTGGCCTGTTTCTTTGCAGCCTTTGCCTGACGTTCCTGCTCCAGTTTGCGCCGATTAAACTCGCGGATGATCTTCGCGACGTAGGCGCGAGTTTCTCGGTAGGGAGGAACACCGTTGTATTGATGGACTCGCCCGGCTCCGGCATTATAAGCAGCCAGCGCGCGCACGGGATCGTTGTTGTATCGCGCTAGCAATTCACGAATATATTTGCTGCCGGCGGCGACATTCTCATTCGCGTCGAAGCTGTTCTTCACACCCAGCTTGGCTGCAGTATCGGGCATGAGCTGCATCAGACCTTGAGCGCCTTTTGGTGATACGGCGGTCGTCTTGCCTTGGCTCTCAGCGAGGATCAATGCATGAATAAAGTCGGAGTCGAGCTGGTTCTCCCGGGCAGCCTTGTCGACGATCTGATTCAGATCGGGAGATGACGGGCCGGTGAACTGCCTCAGTGGAACCGGCGCCGCCACCGGAGTCTCGTCGGGCTCGAAGCTGACGATCTTCTCGGTTTCTACGTCCACATATTCGTCGTCGGTTTTAGAGAGGAACAACCGGGTCATTGTTCCCATCTCGCGGTGGTGATCGTGTGAAATCGTGAAGCCGGTGCTCAGTACGGCATTCTCGCGAGCGTGCAGGGACGTTGCAGCGAATGCTACCGCGGCGGTCATCACGAATTTACTAACGAGTCTCATCGCGGCATACCTGCCAGCACTTCACCGATCGCGGCGGCTACGCCGCAGGCTTCGTTATCCAATGTGACCGGCCATCCGTTCCGCTTAAGGTCCTCGGAGGCATTGGCCATCACAAATGGGAATCCGGCGAACTCGAGCATTTCGATGTCATTGTAATTGTCGCCGATTGCCATTACATGACTGCGCGGGATGCCAAGATGGGCCGCCCACCGGGCCAAGGCCGATCCCTTGGAACAACCGTATCGCAGGACATCAAGGATGCACAGATCACGATGGTCATACTGCGTTTTCAACACGTTGATCTGGCCAGCAAATGCGCCGTCGTTCAGGCGGGCTTCAGCCGGCTTCATGCGCTCCACCGTACCGCAGAACATCGCCTGCACCGGATCGCAAACCAGCGCGGTCGTGATGGGGCTCACCTCTTCTATATACATGCGGTTCTTGTCGATCCAGCGCTGAATGTTCGTCCCGAGTTCGTCGGTACGTTCTACCACAATTGCTCCCCGGGTCTCTTTGTCAAAAGTCAGCACCGTGGAGCCGGAAAACTCTATCATGTGCTCGCAAAGCCGGTGCGCCACATCCCGCGGGAGCATGTCGGCATGGAATAACTCGCCCGTGGTGGAACGGGTGATCGCGCCGTTCGAGCTAATAAGGCAGAATTCGAAGCCCAGCTGTTCTGCAACGGGCATGGCGAAACGGTGGCGTCGTCCGGTGACTAGGACGATCTTAATCCCGGCCTCGTGGGCCCGGCGCAGAGCTTGAAGATTGCCTGCGGGAATGTCCAAGGTGGAGTCGATGAGGGTACCATCGATGTCCACGGCAATCAGGCGGATGGGAAGAGACACTAGTGAAATTTTAGCATTCGGAACCTGAGAGAATCGGGTCATCGGGCCATTGGGGGATCGGGTGAAGTCGGCGAGAGCGACGATCAGCGTTCGATCACAACCGATTAGCACTGATAAGGAGCCACTTGGCCGAAAGCCGATGGTTGACAGCCAAAAGCCTGATAGAATTTTAAGTTTCCTGTAGAACTTTATTGCTGTTAGCGGCGTTGGCGCTGCACTCATTTGGAGAAACTCGATGGCATACGTAATTGCAGAACCCTGCATTGGTACTAAGGACACGGCTTGTGTTGATGCTTGCCCGGTAGATTGCATTCATCCGAAGAAGGACGAGGCGCCGCACGCCGACAGCAATATGTTGTACATCGACCCAGTCGAATGTATCGATTGCGGAGCCTGCGTTCCGGTCTGTCCAGTGTCGGCCATCTTTGCCGCTGACGATCTACCTGACAAGTGGAAGGAATACGAGGGCAAGAACGCTCAGTACTTCGGACGCTAGGCTATTTGGTTTCGACAGCCCGGCCGTATTGGCCGGGCCTTTGCTTTTGGTGAATCGTTGGTCCGATCCGTGCAAGTTTTCCATGGTGGAAGCCCCCGACTAGAAGTCGGGGGCTTCCACCGGAATGAACCGCTGAAAGTCTCAAAAGGCTCTAGAATCGACAATCGAGGTCAGCGAAAATCGGTGCTCAAGCAGTCAGACGCCATCGTGCTGCGGACCTATCCGCTGCGGGAAGCTGATCTGCTGGTGACGCTGTTCACGCGCGAAGAAGGCAAGATCCGCGGCGTCGCGCGCTCGGCCAAGAAGTCCAAGCGGCGCTTCGGTGGTGCGCTTGAGCCGCTGACCAGGGTTCGAGCCTATTACGATCAGAAGCAGGGCCAGGAGTTGGTTCGACTCGACTCGTTCGACGTGATCGAGTCACCATTGATGCACGAGGTTGATTATGAGCGCACCGTAGCGTTGTCGTATGTGGCCGAGGTGCTCGATGGGTTGTTGCCAGATCACGATGTCAACGATGCCGTGTTTCGCTTGACGCTTTCGGTTTTGCCGCATTTGGAGCGAGGCAGCATCTGGATGCCGCTCACGTATTTCGATCTGTGGATGACGCGGCTGACGGGGCTGCTTCCCGAATTGGGAACATGCATCGTTTGTGGAGAAGAACTGAACGGTTCGGGCCGAGTCTTCTTTCATGCGCTTGCCGATGGTCTTATGTGCGCGCAGCACAAGCGGCTTGCGAGTTCGGAGATGTCGCTGCCTTCGCGGCAACTTGCTGCCGAGATGTCTCGTTCTGCCGTCGACGCGTTTGCAGGAGAGCCCTGGAAACGTCAGCGTGGCGCGGACCTGAGAAAATTTCTCGCGCAATGCATCGAGCGTCACATTGAAGGTAAGCTGGTAACCAGTATTGCGCTAGCGAAACTGGATTAAATCAAACAAGCTGCTAAGCGGCTCAGCTTCTGAGCCGCTAAGCCGCTTAGAAGCTTAGGAGCTCGGAAGCTTTTTGTCGCAACTCACCTTTCAGGAACTCATCCTCAAGCTCCAGACATTCTGGGCCGCCTACGGTTGCGTGCTCCAGCAGCCATATGACATCGAAGTCGGCGCGGGCACGATGTCTCCGGAAACATTTCTGCGCGTGCTCGGGCCGAAGCCATATCGCACTGCGTACCTGCAGCCATCGCGGCGTCCGGCAGATGGACGTTACGGCGAGAATCCGAATCGTTTGTACAAACACACCCAGCTCCAGGTGATCCTGAAGCCGCCGCCGAATGATGTCCAGGAGCTGTATTTGCGCTCCCTGCAGGCGATCGGCATCGATCTGCGCAAACACGACCTTAAGTTCGAAGAAGACAACTGGGAGTCTCCGACGCTGGGTGCTTGGGGAATTGGTTGGCAGGTAATGCTCGATGGTTTGGAGATCACGCAGTTCACTTACTTCCAGCAATGCGGCGGAATCGATCTCGATCCGATCTCTGCCGAGTTGACTTATGGAATCGAACGGCTCGCGGCGTTCCTTCAGGATGTTGACAGCATTTATGACATCGTGTGGACGACCGGTGCGGATGGTAAGCCTATAACCTATGGTGACGTAAGGTTGGCCGAGGAACTACAACTGTCCGTCTATAACTTTGAAGCCGCAGATGTGCAGAAGGCCTGGCAGCACTTGCAGCTCTACGAAGCCGAGTGCAAGGCGCTGATTGACGGCTACGCGGCGATGAAGAAGAAAGCCGCGGATGGTGGGGAAGCCGAGGCAGTTCGTCGATATCCAGTGCTCGGTGCGTTTGATCTCTGCCTGAAGTGCTCGCACTTGTTTAATCTCCTCGACGCGCGCGGCGCGATCTCTGTCACCGAGCGCGTCGGCGTGATTGCTCGCATTCGCGCCTTGGCGGTTGGAGTCGCGAAGGCGCACTTGGACCAACAGCAAAGCTCAATGCGCGAGTCTCCGGAATCGAAACCGCAGGCGGTAGAAGTGAATGCCTGACCTTCTAATTGAAATCGGCTCCGAAGAGATACCTGCGCGCATGATCGATGCGGCTCGCGAAGAATTTGGCAGGCGAATCGCTGACCTTTTGCAGCGCGAGCGCCTCAGCGTGCAGCGCGCAGAAGCTACTACGACTTCGTTCTCGACGACTCGCCGTCTAGCGGTTTTGGCGCGCCATGTTTCTGCTCAGCAACCCGACGTCGAGGAACAGATAAAGGGTCCAGCGACCAAGGTTGCGTTCAAGGATGGGAATCCAACTCCAGCGGCGGAGGCGTTCGCTCGCAAAGTCGGAGTAGACATTGCGAAGCTCGAGAAGATTAAGGATGCGAAAGGCGAGTACATCGCCGCGACAGTTCTGCGCAAAGGCCGTAGCGCCACGGAGGTCCTGGCGGAAGGTGTGCCCAGGGAATTGAACGCGCTGTATTGGGCAAAGAATATGTACTGGCGTGCGGGCAAGCCGGAACGCTTCGTGCGCCCGGTTCGTTGGATTGTTGCGCTGCTAGATGATGAATCGCTTCCGCTGGAATACGCAGGAGTGAAGGCCGGCAATCGCTCGCGCGGCCATCGCATCCTTACATCTGCTCCGGTGACGATTTCCGGCGCCAATGAGTACGTCGAAGAACTCAAAGCGAGCAAAGTCGTGGCCGATCCGGCCGAGCGACTCGCGCAGATACGTAAAGCCCTCGACGCAGAGACGCGCAAGCTGAGCGGAGCGCGCTGGCGTGAAGACGCAGAGCTGCTCAGTACGGTCGTGAACCTTACAGAATTTCCTGGCGCGATTCTCGGCAGCTTCGATGGCGCCTTTTTGTCATTACCCGAGGAAGTTCTGGTTACGGTGATGCGCGATCACCAGAAATATTTCGCTGTGGAAGATGCCAGCGGAAAGTTGGCACCTCACTTCCTCGCCGTGCTGAACACGGATGCCGACCGCGACGGAGTGATTCGCCACGGCAACGAGCGTGTGGTGCGCGCGCGCTTCAACGACGCACAGTTCTTCTGGCAGACCGATCAAAGGTTTCCCTTAATGGAACGTGTGGAGGCGCTGCGCAGTGTAACTTTCCAGAAGGATCTTGGCAGCTACCACGCCAAAACAGAACGAATCCGTGAGGTAGCTGGGCGGCTTGTGCAGCAGCTGCAGAAAGAAGCTAGAAGTGCTTCCGCAGCAACAGTTGACGAAGCGGCTCGCCTGGCTAAGGCTGACCTGACCACGGAATTGGTGAAGGAATTTACCGAACTCCAAGGGATCGTCGGAGGACTCTACGCTAAAGCCCAGGGACACTCTCAAGATGTGTCGGATGCGATCTACGATCACTATCGTCCTGAGTCCACCGACGACAGGGTTCCGCGCTCAGTCGAAGGCGCGGTAGTTTCAATTGCTGACAAGGCCGACAGTATTGCCGGGATGTTTGCGCTTGGATTGCAGCCCAGCGGATCAAAAGATCCATTTGCTTTACGTCGGCAGGCGAATGGAATCGTTCGCGTTCTTGCCGAGCACAAGCTGCCGCTACGGATTAGCGAGATCTTCGCGGCAGCGCTGAAGCGCTACCGCGAATCGACGGAGCTTCAGGGCAAGTTGCGCGAGTTGGACAAAGCTGCGCAGGCACTAAGTGACTTCTTTCGAGAGCGGCTGGAGTTCTATCTGCGTGACTTGCGCGGCGTGGCCTACGATGTAGTGAATGCAGTCCTCGCGGCAGGTTCGGACGACGTGGTCGATGCGCTTGCGCGCGCCGAAGCCGTGACGTCGGTCCGCCCTACAGAAGACTTTGTCGCTATCTCTACTGCATTTAAGCGCATTAAGAACATCTTGCGCCAGGCTCGCGAAGGCGGGAAACAATGGCCTGAGGAGTTCAGCAAGGCGCACCTCGCTGAGCCTGCCGAGCAAGCTCTGGGTGCCCGAGTGCTCGAAGCTCGTACCAAAGTGGAATCACTGCATAAGGACAAGCTCGATCAGCAGGCCTTAGCGCATATTGCTCAACTGCGTCCTGTTGTGGATACATTTTTTGACAAAGTAATGGTGATGGTCGATGACGAGAAGCTGCGCTCAAACCGCCTTGCGCTTCTGGCGACCATGCAGCGAAGCTTTTCGACGATCGCGGACTTTTCGGAGATCGTGACGGAAAAGTCGAGTTCCTAGTTGCTACTGCACCTTCTGCAGCCGCGCGATTAACTTCTGGACTAGGTTCTCTTCGGAATCGGACCACAAGATGCGGCCTCTGATTCCTGCATTCTTCTCGATGGTCGAAGTGAATGCGACAAGTTTCTGCACATTCGCTTTCACACGCTCCTCGCTTAGCGGATCGAGTTCAAGCTCTTCGTGGAGGAAGGGAGTGTCGAGTCCGAAATCGATCTCGATGTGTCCGTCTTCCTGGAAAACGCCGTCTTCGAAGTCAGTCCCGTGGACAAGGAATTTGACCGGCTGAGGTTGTAGGCGCCATGTAGTGTCGAGTCCGCCGCCGACTTCGGGAGTCCAGAGATCCCACATCGCCTCGAACTCGTAAGCATGGTCGCTGTGTACGTGCTCGCCGGCGAGTTCAATTGCGTGCTCAGGAGTCGCACGCGCGTCGAACGTTTGCTCGAAGACCAGTGGCTCATTCCACGAGATGGCATGTATACCGAGATATCGAATGCCCGGCTGCGAGCCCGAAAACGGAAATTGCTTTAGGACCGCGAGGGTTCGCGGCATCATATCTGCTTCGTCGAAGCTGGGAAACCAAAGGCTAAGGTAAAGACGATCGGCCATGCCTGCAATATTTTATGCCTATGTCCTCAGCCCCCAGAATCCGGGGAAGTCGGACCGAAGACGCCCTGTCCACGCCGCAACGCACATCCACAGAAGGCGTTAAGATATGCGATACTGATGTACTAAAACACCCTCGAAACGCGGCGATGAGCTAGAAATTGGCCTCCGGAAATAATTCAGAGCTGGCCGTCGAGATCCCTTTTGGGCATATACGAGCCATTGGTGGTGCCGATTCCCAGGTGTTGGATTGAAGCGCGGAAGGAATCGAATCCACAACAAAACGTAGTTTCAAGAAGATGCAGGGCCACGGATGACACGCAAGGCCATGAAAGCCAACTCAAGCCACGCAAACAGAGCGCGTATAGAGCGCACGCCGACCCTGGTCCCGAAAAAGGAACTCGGGGAGTCGTGCTGAACGTTTTTGATCTCTCTTACGGTGCTGCTTCAACCGTCTCCCTCGAAAACCATTCTGGGAAGTCGTGATTAGGCCGCTACAATCGCCTGCAGCGTCACCTTGTGCCCGAGTTGCTCTAGCCGTTTTACGAGGCATCGCTTCAGACCATCGGAATGAATGCGATCGAAGTAATTTCCTCCAAGGTCTTCGTAGTTGCTCTGGATCTTGGCTTCGGCACTAATTGTTTGGAATGTTGGTCGTTCCTGGACAGAACTCTCCCGTATCCTTCAAACAATTGAAGTTCGCCAAGACCTCGGGCGACACGGGTGTGCCATCTGGCCGTTTTACGGTCACCAGGAATGCATCATGTGCTATCGCCCCCGACCGAGGGTCCGGGATGACTGGTCAAACCACGTATCGCGGCGCTCCTGCATGGACCGTCCGCGGCGGACTCAAGAGTTGCAGGTATTCTTTGCTCACCAGATCATCGATTTCAGATTTTCTTTTCAAGACCGGAGTTCCGTCCAGCGTTATCCCATTCTGAGCCGCCAGCGACGCCAGTGCCTGCTGGCCAGCGGGAGTAAATGCGTTCGGCGTATAGACCACGAAGGTCAACAGCCATAGCGCCAGCAGATTCTTGCAGAAGTACCCGTTTCAGTTTCAAAGAGGTTGTCCTGACGGCGATTGGCGGGAGGAGGAGCCAGGAATACACATGTACTTGGGTCCTGTCCAGCCTGACAGGGATTCGTCTGGAAGGTGCCATTCTTCAACTGCCTCGGAAATAGAAAAGCGCGGAACTGATTGGCCAGCGCGAGGGAGCGAGCACCTTCCGTGGTCAGAGCTCCGCTGGAATCAGCGGTAAGAACGTATCATCAGGTACGGTACCGTAAATGTTGTAATAGATTAGGTTCCCGTCTTTATCGAAGCCGCTCGTGGTCTGCGTAACCCGAACACCTTTCCGGGTCGGATCGCTGTTTGAATTATCCAGGACCAAATTGACCTTGCCATTCCAGTCAGCAGGATTCGAGCCAAATTCAGCGGTGAACTGGCGTCCGTCCATTCCCACACGCCCGTCAGGATGACTAAGCGGCGAAATAGTGCCGAGCTTGACGACGTCAATTCCGTTTTTCGTGTAGAACTCGTCAGTGAAGTCGAGCGGTGGGGATTGGTGTTTGTGAAGGCCAACGCGAACATCGAGAAAATGAGAGCGGCCAACCTCCCGACCCAAACCCGCAATTTAGACAACTCCTGGCATCACAGGATATCGGCGGAGCCTGGACTGGCTCCGCCTTGCCGTTTTAGGCGGTATAGGAAAAACCCTCCTACTCACGCCCGCCGCGAAACCGTTCGAGAGCGAACACCACCTGTAATTTTTGCAAACGAACCAAGGCTAGCCGCGTCAAAACAACCAGAAAGCGCAGAGAATTTGGGGCCAAACACTGGCTCCCTGATCGCAGCTCGATTCTGCTTTAGCCTGAGATTCAGTATGCAAACGGTCGTTCAAGACTTCCGTTATGGCCTGCGGACCATTCGCAAAAGTCCGGGATTCGCAGCCGCCGCCGTTGTAGTCCTGGCGCTTGGGATCGGCGCTAACACAGCAATCTTCAGCGTTGTAAATGCAGTATTGCTGCAGCCTCTGCCATTTCCGCATCCTGAGCAGCTCGTCCAGATCTGGCATACGCCTCCGCAGAAGAGTTTTCCCGGCATGAAGGAGTTCGCTGTCTCGGCAGCCAACTTTCTGGATTGGCAGGCTGAGAATCACGTTTTTCAAAATGTGTCGCTCTATACCGGTGGCTCTTACAACCTAAGCGGCAACGGCGAGCCGCAATTCATTCGTGGCCGCAAAGTTACGTCGGACTTCTTCACGGTTCTAGGCGCCGAACCATTGTTGGGCCGCACCTTCGTGGCTGACGACGATCATCCCGGACACGAGCAAGTCGCGATTCTCAGTGAGAGCTTCTGGCGCAATCAGTTTGGAGCTGACCGCAACATTGTCGGCCGCACCATCACACTGGATGGCGCTGGATTCACGGTAATCGGCGTAATGCGCTCGAAGTTCCAATTTCCTCTCACGTCCGATCCCGAATATGCAGTGAAACTTTGGACGCCATTGGCGATGACGGACACACAACGCGCTGTGCGTGCAGAACACCACTACGCAGTCATCGGACGTCTTCGTCCCGGAGTGAGTTTGCAACAGGCGCAAGCTGAGATGGACACTATCTCCCAACGCCTGGAGCAGCAATATCCCGAGGATGACAGAGGCTGGGGCGCGGAAGTAAAGCCGCTGCACGAGGAGCTTGTCGGAGACGTACGTACTCCGTTGCTGGTGTTGCTCGGCGCGGTAGCTTTGGTGTTGCTGATAGCGTGTGCCAACGCCGCGAATTTGGTGTTGGCGCGAACCGTCTCGCGTCAAAAAGAAATCGCAGTGCGTTCCGCTTTGGGCGCATCGCGTCTGCGATTAGTCCGGCAAGTGATTAATGAGACCGCAGTTTTGTCACTCGCTGGCGGTCTCGTCGGGCTGCTGATCGCTCATTTCGGCGTTAAGTTGATCGTCGCATTCTTCGCCACGAAGTTACCACGGTCTTCTGACATTGGCTTGGACGGCTACGTATTAGGATTCACGCTGGCGGTGTCTCTGCTGACCGGTTTCCTCGCAGGACTCGTGCCCGCGCTGCGTCTGAGCGGAGTGAATGTCAACGAAGCCTTGAAGCAGGGAACGCGAACGAGTTCCGACGCTTCAGGTACGCGAACGCGCGGCGTTCTTGTCGTCTCGGAAGTGGCGTTGTCGCTCATGCTGCTCATCGGAGCAGGACTCATGATCCGCAGCTTGTGGATACTGCGACAGGTTGATCCTGGGTTCGATCCTCACAACGTGTTTGCGACCATTCCTTCCATCTCATCGACTGTCTTTCCTGAACCATCTCAGCAGATCGCTTTCTACAATCAGGTTCTCGATCGCGTGAGGACTTTGCCGGGCGTGGAATCCGCCGCAGCAATCGACTCCTTACCTTTGAACGGCGGAGGATCCAATCAGCCGGTTCAACTCGAAGGCCGCCCAGTGCAGGCGATGGCCGATCAACCGGAAGTCAGAGTACGCCTGATTTCCACCGGATACCTGCGCACGATGCATATCCCGCTCATTCGTGGACGCGACTTTGGCGAGCAGGAAACGCCTCAGTCTCCGGGCGCTGTGCTAATCAGCGAATCGATGGCCAAGCGGCTTTGGCCGGGTGAAGATCCGATCGGCAAACACGTCACCATGTATTTTCTCCCGGATAAAGTACGCGAAGTAGTTGGCATCGTAGGTGACGTAAAGGATCTAGGGTTGGACGACTCGCGTTCCCAGGGAATGCTGTATCTTCCCCTGAAGCATCTAACAACTCCCAGAATGGGCGGATGGCGTTCATTCTCAATGTGGATCGTGGTGCGCACGCATTCGAATTCTGCAGGTATCGGTACGGCCGTGACGAATGCCATTCATCAGATGAATTCGGGATTGCCCGTCATATACTCCGCCAACATGGAGGATTTCGTTTCCACATCGCTCTCACAGCAGCGCTTTAACATGCTGCTTCTCGCGACCTTCGCGGGGCTCGCGCTGTTGCTGGCAGCCGTGGGCATCTACAGCGTACTTGCCTACAGCGTAAAGCGAAGAGTGCGGGAGATCGGCATTCGCATGGCGCTCGGCGCACAAACCTCCGATGTCGTGCGTCTGGTGGTCGCTGAAGGAATGAAGCCGACAGTGACAGGACTGATCGCAGGCATAGCCGGTGCTCTTGCGCTAGGTCGCCTGCTCTCCAGCCTGCTATACGGCGTGAAACCGAGCGATGCAGCGACATTCGCGAGCGTCTCCGTCGTGCTCGTCAGCGTAGCCTTGCTCGCGAGCGCAATTCCGGCATACCGTGCAACCAGAGTAGAGCCTGTAAGCACGCTGCGCGAAGAATAGATTGCGGACGTCGTCTTTGGACGTTCCGTATCGTTCCTGACCTTCGTGTCAACTTCGGTGCATCCAGTAGAATAGGAACAGGAGTAGAGTGGAGACTCCACCACGAAGTCACATTTTTTCAGTTCGAGCGCGTGTGTCCTTCGCGATGACGAGAGGAGAGGCCCATGCGTTCACAGCTTGTGTTTGAGGCATCCATTCACATTCCCAACCGTTTCTTGCTCTGCCGAATGCTAGATGTCTGGAGTCGTTCGGTGCATCGCGTAGGTTCAATGGGAAGTTCAATCAATCAAGCACTGCAGCTAGTGTGCAGTCAGAAGGACCTACCCGCGGACATGGTTCCAGCGAGTAAGCCTCCA
>Ga0126371_10000231_pt1 | contig 43645 bp, 48 predicted proteins | sample PanSoiMetaPlot_4_FD_110145 | JGI IMG/M metagenome (GOLD analysis project Ga0126371, IMG submission 110145) | Tropical forest soil microbial communities from Panama - MetaG Plot_4 | ecosystem: Environmental > Terrestrial > Soil > Tropical forest > Bulk soil | place: Panama | collected 2016-02-17
ATTATCCGGTGCGATATCGCGGCACCCCGGACAGCGGCGGCGTCAGGCAGACCGTCAAGGGACCGCTGCGGCGCGTGCTGGTGCGCGTGCTCCAGGGGAACGATTTCGTCATCAAGGGCGGCCACGACGGGTTCGAGGTGATCGTGCTCAGCCGCGGATCGTCCACCGCGGCCCCGCCGGTCGTCCCGGCGAGCCTCACACCGCGCGGCGGGCTTCGCGTGCAGGGGCCCACCGACGATGTGCGCGTCGAAGCGAATGGCGCCAGCGTCGTCGAGATTCTCGCGGCGCTCGGCGAGCATTACCCGGTGCGCTACCGCGGAACCCCGGCCAGCGGCAGCGTCACGGAAACCGTCGAAGGACCGCTGCGGCGCGTACTGGTGCACGTGCTCAAGGGCAACGATTTCGTCGTCGCGGGAGGCCGCGATGGGCTCGATGTGATCGTCCTGAGCCGAGGGTCTCCCGCCGCAGACGCGGCTGCCGTCACGGCGACCGTCAGACCCGCCTTCGTCCCGAGGTAACGCGCAACCGCAGCCCGGGGGTGGGCCCTCGGGTCTTGCCGACCCGCTTACGGCCAGGTGGATCTGGAGGGAACGAACACGCGCGGCGGGTCGGTCGGCCAGCCGTTTCACCCGGTTCAGCTCTTCGTCATGCAGCCGTTCGACATTTCTCATGTGAACATTGGTTGGACGGTCGGCGCCGGCATCGAGGGTAAGCTGCCGACGCCCGGTTGGACCTGCAAGATCGAGGGCCTTTATATTGACCTTGGCTCGTTCGACGCGACAAGTCCGAGCGTCTGTTTCAGCACGCGTGCGCCTTGCGCGGGCGAAGCCAGTCTGACGCTCGGGCCGCTCGCCGCCCGGATGCATTTCGCCCAGCCCATGGTGCGCGCCGGGCTGAACTATCAATTCCGCTGATTGCGCTGCACGGATTTGCTTCCGGGCGGCGCGCGGTACGCTCCTTGAACGAGAGGCTTACCGACACCGGCTCGCGCGGCAGCTCGAAAGCAGGACCGCATCCGCCGCCCAGGCCGGCTGTCGCCGACCTGTAGCCGACTCGGGCGCGGAAGAAATCCTTCCTCAGTCGGCGTGCTTGCGCGTCTGTACCGAAAGAAATGGTCGACGAGCGTTGGGCCGATTGGCTGTCAGCAGGCTATCCTCCGTTCCGCGCGGGCGGGGGGCGGCGATGTCGGCTTCGTCGTCGGGCTGGGTCGGAGGCGCAACTTCACCAATCGTCTCGATCTGCGCCCCAAGCGCGTTCAGATCGACGGGCCGGGACAGCTTCGTCTCCTGATCCGCCGCAGCCTTCCGGTCAGGCGCGCTCGCCTGTGCCCGGACCGGCGCCTGTTCGGCTGGCGTTTCGTCGCGCGTCTCAAGCGCCGCCTGCATCGACCGCGCGACCTCTGCGCATTTGTTGGCCGCGCGAACGAAATTGGCGAGTCTCTCGCTCGCGAACACCCCGTTTTCACGAACGCGGCGTGACAGCTCGCGAAGAATATGCTCCGTCTCTCGCGCGCCATCCATCAGCCGCTCGGCGACGACGTCGATCTCATCGGCGCTCATGCCCGTGAGGTGGTCGACAGCCTCCAGCATGATGCCCCCAAGCTTGTGCTGCTCGACCTCCATCTCTTCTTTCGTCATGGCGACGGGGCGGCGCGAGCCGGCGGACTTGGGGGCGTAGATCGAGGGCGGACCGTCCCCATCTTGCGTCTCGGTAGCTCCACTTCGACTCACGATACTCATCGTACTCTCCTGATCATAGTCCGGCCTCCCGTCATTCCGAGGCCGCGTTTCTAACAAGGGGAAAGAAACCATTGAACATAAACCACGGTCTAACCTTAATACCACGCCGCTCGCGCGCGCGCGAGGTTTGACGGGAACCCGTCTGGGAACCGCGCGTTCGGGCCGGTTGGAACTTGAGAATCCTTGCGCACACAAGGCCATGATGCACTTGCGCGCGCCTGGCGGCTGTATTGCGCCGCTCTATGCCTTGAGCAACATCGTGGCGACCTCGACGGCGTTGGAGAGCATGCGAAGCGCGATCACATGTCGCTTCTCCTGCCGCATCGGCAGGGGAAGGCCCCGCAGCAATGGCGGGGCCAGGCTTTCGGCGGATCAGGCGCTAGTGCGAACGTCGGATTCGCGACTCTAGCGGCAATCCTCATCCGCGCTGGTGGCGGAGTCGATCTCGGCGGCGGCATCCTCGTTCGCCCTGCGCCGCCACTTGGCCTCGGCGTTCTTGCATTTGTGGTAGAGCCTGCCGGTGCCGCGGACGCGATAGTTGCCGTCCCGCCGGTTGCCCGTCCGCTGGTCCTGCGCCTCGGCGGCGGCGCGCTGCATCCGGCACAGATCGTAGTCCCGACCCCTGAGGCCGTCGCAATCGGCCATGTCTCGCGCCTGCGCGACGTGCGGGGTCGTGGTCGTGAGGGCGCCGGCCATGCCGAGCACCAGGAAGAGGCCCAGGAGGGCGGACGCAATCTTCGACGTCATTCCATTATCTCCAGTGTGAAGGGATGTTCGGTACTTGATCCGTTACTTGGTCCGTTGCTTGGCCCATTGCTTGGCGCATTCGCCCCGACACGTACGCCGCGGCGTCCATGTCGTGGCGGGGAATCATGAGCGCGCGCGCAACTGAACGGTGCCTGAAAGCGGGTCCGGCGGCAATCGTTCAACCGGCGCGACTGTCGTCGCGGCTGTCGGATTCGGGAATATGCGCAAAGTTGTCCAAAAATCGGATTGCGCAGCGTGGCGAAGTTCCCGCAGGATCGGGAAGATCCCACCCACAGGAGACATGATGAAGGTCCTCCCGCCGGGTGGGCGCAGATCGATCTTGCCGGTGCTTCCGCGGGCGTCGCGGCCCGCATCCTTCCGATTTGTAATGAAGCGTCGATGAACCACGGGGAAGCCGCGTGTGACCAACCTACACGCACGTCTGGTTCGCGCCGGTCGACGCCCCGCCGAAATGCGCCTTTGCGCGAGGACAAGGGAGGGCTGACGGTCTTGCCGCCACAACCCTCTCGTCGCGAGGAGCTTCGCATGAATACCCCGGACATGACCGACTACGCCACGGCAGCCGCCATGAGCGCGCCACAACCCGGGCTGAGCACCGACGCGCGCGCCATGATGATGTTCGAGGTGAACCGGAAGGAGGCCTGCGTGGCCTATGTTCTGTGGTTCTTTTTCGGGTACTTCGGCGCGCATAATTTCTACCTCAAGCGCATCGGCATCGCCGTGGCGCAGCTCCTTCTCACGCTGACGATCGTCGGACTGGCGATCACCTTTTTCTGGCATCTCGTCGATGCGTTCCTCATCCCCGGCCGGGTTCGGCGTGAAAACACCCTGCTGGCATGGACGCTCGGCGCCGCGCCGTTTGCGAGATAAGCGGCTGCGCGACCAATCGCGTGGCTGGATCAAAGGAGCGAGAAATGAAGGTCAGGACATCCTTGATCGGCCTGCTCGTGGCGTGCGGCATCGGCGCCGGGGGTGTCGGCACGGCCGGCGCGCAGCCGGCGGGTCCACCCGCCGGTTACACCATCGATGCGGAATTCACCAAGACATCGCCGGACGGCGCGACAACGATCGAGCAATACGAGAACAAGGCCGCGTACAAATGGCAGTTCTGGGTGCGTCGGCAGGGCACCTTCGTGCCGCTCGATCGGGAACCGGCCGAGTACCCCGCCGATTTTCGCTTCACCAAGGATTTGAAATGGATCATTCGCCTGCAAAAGACCGGCTCGGGCGAGTCGACGCTCTATCTCTACCGCCTCACGCCGGATGGCTACGTTGCGGCGAGCAAGGAGCCGCTCGGCGACCTGGCGTGGGCGTTCCTGAAAACGCGTCCCGACTGGCGAAAGATCAAGAGGGCGCCGGAGTATCATATGTCGGCGAACCTGGTGCGGGGGCTCGACGAGAACTATCGCGGGCTCGGCGTCGATTGGCCGGAGAACCGCTATCTTTTGATCAGTCTGTCGGGGGATGCCGACGTCAAGGGCCGCAGACCTACGCAGACCAGCGTGGTCACCGACTGGAGCTGCCGATATGATCTGCAGACCGGCAAGTTCGACGTGCCGGCGCTCTTTTCCGGACACAATGCGAAAGCCGTCGTGCCCGTGTCGCCCTGAGGACGCGAGGCGCTGCGCGGCCACCCGCCGGATCGGCAGCGGGGGCACCCGATCGGGCGTCCCCCGCCGCATGGGTCGATAACCCTCAGTTGTTGGTGTAGAAGACGCGGACCTTGCGGACGCAGACGCCGTGGCTTCCTTCGCCGTTGGTCAGCACAAGCACGTTGGGATAGCTCAGCTCCAGCATGTAGCTGGGCGTGGTCATCGGCGGGACCGTGACGGCGGTGCCCGTCGAGGTCTGGTCTATGTTCTGAAAGGGGTTGGTGGTGGGGGAGGTGAGCCCGTTCAAGGGATCGTAGCCCCAGAGAGCGACGTACGGATATGGCCATACACCGACGCCGGGGGCCGGATTACTCGCGATCGACAGGTTGGTGGCGCTGTTCTGCGGCAGCGGCGGCCACGAAACATCCAGGGTGGCCACGCCGCGGAGGCTCGCGCCGCCCGGGGGCTGCGTGGTCACCGGGATGGGCGGCCCGCACGGCAGATCCAGGGTGAGAATCCCGTTGACCGACTTGGAAGTGGCCACGATGTGCACGATGAAGTCGGGACCGAGGGTCGGCGGATTCGCGGGATTGATTTTAAAGGATTGGTGGTCGGTGCTCGCCAGGAGCGGCGTGCCGTCGATCGTGACGACCGTATCGAGCGGGACGCGGATGCCATGGAGTATGGTGTCTTTGATTGCGACGGGGGTTTCGCCGACGAGCGGGGCGTCGCGGACTTCAATCCCGGACGTCTGAAGATTGCCCATGTGGGCAGGGCCTGCAGCAATGCCACCGCCACCGCCACCGCCACCACCGCCACCGCCGGTTCCACCACCCCCAGTGCCGCCGCCTGCCGCAAAGCCAGGCGAGGCCGCAAGCAACACACAGGCGGCCACCAATGCGGAGGCCGCGGCATTGAACCCGATTTTCATGATTCCCCTTCCAACATGTTTGCTCTTTCGAAGCCCAACACGTCGACGACGGGAACTCGGCCAATCGGCTTTATTCAATTGTCGGGAGAGTGTTGCGCCCCGTGCAGTTGATACGGTCGACATCATGAAAGTTACAACCAGAAGCGAAAAAATTTCGGTTTAAAATTTGCGTCAGTGAATGGAATAAAAGACTCCGTCACAACATTGCACCGCGCGTGCTCGCAATTCGGGGGATACGCCCCACGCGATGGGTGATTTCACCCAAGCGTCGGCGGACATCGCGGAACTCTTGTCACCTGGCGGACATTTTTCGATCACGCCGGCAGTGAAAGTCAGTTGAGCGCCAGCGGCGCTCCGTACTCCGCGTCGCTCATGCGCGCGAAGTCATATCGGGGGTATACGTCCTTTGCGCGTGCGAAGAAAAACGCCTCGAACGCCCGCGCCGCACGTGGCCGCAGCGGATCAAAGACCCGACCGAAGCGCCCGCACCATCAAGACCGGCTGGACGATCGGCGGCGGCGTCGAGGCCCCGCTGACCTACCTGGGGCTGTCCAATCGGTGGTCCGGCAAGTTCGAATTTCTCTATGTCGACCTCGGCTCGATCACCAACAGCCGGCGTGTCGAAGCCGCCACGATGGCATAGGATGCCGCGTAACGAACGTTCGACCGAACGGAGCGCCGGCATGTCGTGGCTTGTTCGCCTTGCAGCAGCGGGATGTCTGCTCGCTTGCGCCCCGTCGACCGCGAATGCCTACCTGACGGTGTGCAGCAAGTATTCCCGGCACATGCTGCTGGCGCTCGCCTACGACGAGGGCGGATCGTTGACCGCGAAGGGATGGTTCGGCATTGCGCCCGGCGCCTGCACGCGGCTGATACTGCGTGCGTCCCCGCGTTATTACAGGATCGAGAGCGTCACGTTCGTGGGCGTTTCCGGCGGTGCGAAGCGCGATGCCTTGCCGGGCCGGAACGCCAAAGCGGATTGGCCGCGCCTGAGCGTCGCAGATTCGAGCTTCAGCTTCACCGATGCCGCACGCGCGCACGCCGGTGCGCGGCAGGAACCCTTCATCCCGTTCGACGTGCAGGCCACGCGGTCCCCGTTCCTCGCCAACGACATCGATGTTCGCATCGACATTGCCGAGGACGGCACCCTGACCGCCAGAACGACCGTTGCGCTTGCGCCGATTCCGTTGCGCGACAAGCGTTCCGGCAAGTAGCGGCCGAAAATCGGGCAGGGGAGGTGGCCCGTCTACGACGGAGGACGCCTGTAAGCGCACAGCGCCTGGTCGAGGTCGCAGCCGGCGGAGCCGCCTTCGCGGCAGGCAGCGACGGCTTTGGCGCCGGCATCGGACTCGGAGAAGCCTTCGGCGATGTAGACGTCGCGGTTGTCGTCGCTCGTGGCCACGGCCGTGCACAGTGACCGCCCGTGCACCGCAAAGAGGAGGAAGCAGTCGTTGCCGCGACATTCGCGCCGCGCCCGCGCCTCGGCGGCAGCCGGGCTGCGGAGCTCGTAACCATATCCGACATCGCCGGTCCGCACGTCGCGAAAGAGCGCGCCCCAGTCTTCCGCCGCCGCGCGCCCGCCCCCGGCCAGCACCAGCAGCGTCGCCGCAATCCAAGCGCTTCGCATGATCGCCTCGCCTGACGCCGAAGGGCGTGAGGATACGACAGCAGGACCGGCAGACAAGCACTTGGCTTGCCGTCTGGATCAGCCTTGACGTGAACCGCACGGATGGTGCCCGGCATCGGCACAAAGCTGACTTCAATTACTGTCCGCTTTGGCGCCGATCCACCAGGGCATTTCGGCGTCTGCCCGAAAGCAGACCTTGTTGATCTAGATCAACAACGTCATGCCGCGTTCGGCTTCTCTACGCCCAACATCCGCTCGTGACCCGAACCGGGCCCGAGGCGGCAGGATTGCGGGCGACAGCCCAAACCCGCGGACGCGTCGGCATTCTCGTGATTTTTTTGACGAAGCCGACGAGGTGGAACCTCGCAAGGAGGCGGCCATGCATCGTCGTGACGTGTTGAAGGTCTTCGCCGGAATGGCGCTGTGCCCGCTGTGTGCCTCGGCCGGCTTCGGCGCGGAAGCGCACCATTGGAGCTACGAGGGCGGGACCGGTCCGGAAAAGTGGGGCAGCCTCGACGCGGCGAACGGAATATGCGCGACCGGCAGCCAGGAATCGCCGGTGGACATTGCCGGCTCGATCACCGCCCAGCTGCCGCCGCTCGAGATCGGTTGGCGCAAGCGGCCCGACACGATCGTCAACAACGGCCATACCATCCAGCTCAACTGCCCTGAAGGCGGCACGCTCAAGGTGGGCGCCCGCGACTACGGACTGACCCAATTCCACTTCCATCATCCGAGCGAACACCTCGTCGACGGAAAGCGGTTTGCCATGGAGGCGCATTTCGTCCACGCCGCCGCCGACACAGGGTTGGCGGTCGTCGGCGTGCTCATTGCGCCGGGCACGGCCAATGCCGTGTTCAACAAGATCGTGTCGACGATGCCGGGGGAAGAGGGCCAAACCGTTCCGGCCGGTCCCGACATCGATCCCAACGCATTGCTGCCGGACCGGCGGGCCTACTATCGCTACGAAGGATCGCTGACGACGCCGCCCTGCAGCGAGATGGTCGATTGGCTCGTGCTCGCCGACCGGGTCGAGGTGGCCGAGGCCGATATCGCGCGCTTCGCCAAGCTCTACCCGATGAACGCCCGTCCGGTGCAGAACCGCCACCGGCGCTTCATTCTGAGCTCGGGTTGAGGTCGATCGGGTTCTCCTGCGCAGCCCGGCAAGCGCACAGCCGCCGCACCACCGCCGATCGATCCGGGCAGGGTTCAGGGAGGCCGCCAATGGTCGAGATACTTGTGGTGCTGAGCCTCATCGGCGGATTTGTCGCCGCACACGAGATCGGTTTCTGGCTCGGTTCAGCGACCCGTTCGAAGGATGAGGCCTTCGATCGACAGGTCGCGCTGGTCCGGACATCCACGGCCGCGCTGGTGGCGTTTCTGGTCGGCTTTGCATTTTCGGGCGCCGCCTCGCGCGCCATGAACCGGCAGGACATGGTCGTGAAGGAAGCGAACGCGCTGCGGACCGCCTACTTGCGAGCCGATACCATCGCCGAGCCACAGCGCGGCGAACTGAAAGCCGCACTGAAAGAGTACACCGCCGACCGGGCGACGCTGCTCAGCCGCGAAGGGCACGATCAGATCGAGGCCTTGCTCGCCAAGGTAACCGGCTTGCACGATCGCATGTGGACGCCCGCAATCAAGGCCAGTCAGAACAACGCGCAACTGATGGCGGTCGTTCTTCCGCCCATCAACGAGGTCATCGAGCTGCATACGGCGCACCTCGCCATGGCGAGAAGACATCTCCCGATTCCGATCATGGCAGTGTTGATGGCAACGGCGGCGATCAGCATCGGCATCATCGGCTTCGGCAACGGCCGTGTCGGCCGACGGTTTTCCGTGATCGACTCCGTCTATGGCGTCATCCTCGCGGCCGCCTTGTGGATGACGATCGACCTGGACTATCCGGCGATCGGCATGATCGGGGTGAGCAATCGCCCGATCGTGGAAGCCTTGGCTGCGATGAGCTGAACTCGGGCGGCGCGGGCGCGCTCGATCCGGTCCGCGCGGCGGGCCGCGCGCGGGCGGCGCCCGTGATCGTGCCGCCACGCAATGGCCCCGTTCCAGCCGCGCTTGCGCCGCGCGAGCTTGCGACGACTCCGGTCGAAGGAAATCGGGGAAGGATCTGATGTACAAGAAGACCTTGATGGCTGGCATCCTCGCCGGCGCGTTCGCACTGCCGCTGTGCGCGCAGGCGCAGGGAATCGCCGGCGGTGCGCACCAGGGCATCGCGGTCGGCAACAGTGTCGCCGGACCGCCGGGAGCAGCCGTGGGCGCCGTGGTCGGCGGCGTCGTCGGCGGCATCGTCGGTGGTGTGGTCGGCGTCACCAGGGGCGTGCTCGGCGTCGATCAGGCGAACTATCGGGAGGACGTGCCGCCCGCGCCGGGCCCGGTCTACCGTGAACGGCCCGCGCCGCACCACATCCGGCACGCCCACCGCGTGCACCACCCGCACCATTCCGTGCGGCGGGAACGATGGGGATAGGCGGGTTCTCGGACCGACCCTCCACACCAACGATGGACGTCATCGTCGCCGGTCGTTGACCCCCTCCACGGGCGACTTGCACATGGACAGTGGCGATCTCGGGTAAACCCGAGATCGCATGCGCCCGCTCGCCCGACGCGTGGGACGCGGCCGTGGAGCGGGACGAGAGTGAAGCCGTCCGCCTTGAACTCGCGCGGACGGCTCGCGCGTATACAGCTACTTGATGTCGACCCAGTCATCGCCTCGCCAGTACCCGCGGCCCTCGTGCTCGCGGAATCTGATCTTCGGGCCGGCCTTCCAACTGTCCTCGTGAATGATGACGCGGGATTCGGACGGATACTTGTATTTTTCCTTCACGTGCCAGCAGACATCGCCGCTGCAGGCAACCTCGGCGAACGCATTGCCGGCGAAGAGCACAAGGACAGCGCCTCCGACGGCCGCGCCGAGAAACGTCTTGGTCGCACGGGTCATGTTCCAACCTCCTGGAATGACCCTCCCCGACGACGAAACCCCACAGTGGCGGTCCCGTTCCGCCGGCGTCACGTCCGTGCCCTGAAACCGGCCGATCCGTGCCCGGCGGAATTCGGCTTCGAGGCGCGGCGTTTTTCACGAGCCGCGAGCGCATGAGTCGCAAACCTTGCCAAGCGAGCACCATATGCCCGTCGTCGGGAATCCCGGCACTCATCATGACCCGCGGCGCTGTGCGCGCTGGTCTGACGGATGGGACGCGGTGGCGCTCACCATCGTGGCGCCGGCGGGCGCGAGGAATGCCGTTTCTGGCGGAAGCTCGAGTAGCTCGCGGCGTGAGCCGACCTCTCCGCGCAGGCGATTAACGTTAAGGATTGATTAATCAATGCTGGACTCCGCGGAGGTAATCCTATGACGTTCGCGGCAGGGAAGCACGGGTTATCGTGGCGTCGCTCGAGTAGGCCCCGGTCTCCACAACGTTCCTTGCCCCCCACGTTTTCAGGAGACCGGGGCCGCCAAGCTCCCGACCCCGATAGTCATTTCTTCTCACGGTGCGATGGCCATGGAGAATAATGACGAAACGCAGCTCCCGAGCCGAAGGGCTGCGACCAAAAGCTCGGTGCTGGACGATGATGCGCGCTGGCGCCTCGCCGCCGAGATTCTCCAAGCCATACGCGACGCGGGATACGACTGCGAACTTTGCGTCGACGGGGATGTGCACTAGCCACGGTAGCATCGTCCTTTGGAATGGCCGGATTGTGCTCTCGTATAGTAGCCGACGGAACCTGCGTGGCGTCTGGTACGGCCGCAATTGGCCTTCCAGTTGTGTTTCAGCGAGTGAGCCGTGCCGATCACGCCATTTGTACCGGGAGGCGCATTCAGCCCCGAGGCCGTACAGGCTCTGTCGGCCGTTCTTCGCGCCGTGTGTCAGGAGCTCGGTCTCAGGGACGGATCGGATCTCGCCGAGGACGTTGCCGAGACGATCATCCAGTTCGCCAGCACCGGGGACTTCGACGAACGCGGGCTGCAAGCGGCGGTGCTGAAAGTCTTCTCGCGCAGCGGATAGAGCGGGCCTCGGGTTCGAGCACGTATGCCCGCCCAGGAAGCGGGGGCCGGCCGAGGAGCGTTGCAATGAGCGATATGACGATCGCCGAGATCAAGGCGTACGTTCCGGCGCGCGACTTTGATCTGTCCAAGCGCTTCTACGAAGATCTAGGCTTCACCATCGTGTGGTCCTCGGACGATCTCGCGTATGTGCGGCACGAGAACGCCAGTTTCCTGTTGCAGAATTTCTACGTCCCCGGGCATGCCAGAAATTTCATGATGCACCTGCTCGTCGAAGACGTCGAGGCATGGTGGCGACACGTCGAGGCTGGGCGATTGCAATCGAAGTACCGGATCATGCTCGAGCCGCCCGCCGACAGGTCCTGGGGCCTGCGCGACTTCGTGATCACCGATCCGACCGGCGTGCTGTGGCGCATTGGCGAGAACATTCCGGCTCAGCGGGAGGGGCACTCGGACGCCGCGTAACGATCATGCGACGTAAGCCAAAACAAAGCGAAAGCGATCGGGGAAGTTCCGGCGGCGGGTAATGGGAGACCCCATACCTCAAGTCCAGGTACGCAAGTCCTGCAATTCGGACCTGTGCGATCTTCAATTTAAATGTCGTGGGTCGATGGCTTGGGCGCCACGTTGCGAGCACATTCCGTTCGCACCTTCGGCTTCGAAGCACATGTCATGCGATTCTTCTTCCGCGCATGGGCTCGTGGGGATCACCGGAGGGGGCCAATGAAATCAGCAGTCGTCAAGCGTTCGATCGTGATCGGCGGTCATAAGACGAGCGTCAGCCTGGAAGATGCGTTCTGGAAGGGCCTCAAGGAGATCGCGTCGAAACGCGAAGTCACCTTGTCCCAGCTGGTCGGCTCCATCGATTCAGAACGCCGCCATGGCAATCTGTCGTCGGGTCTTCGCCTTTTCGTGCTCGATTACTATCGCAGCATCATCGGCCAGGTCCCGGCCAATCGAGAATCCAACCTTGCAAGTGCAGCGGCCGCCAGATCCGTGCCCTAGCTCGGCACGGTCCGATTCAGTGCATTGCGGCCCTGCAACCCGCCATGAACTCCGTATGCATCTGCGCAATGGCGGAGAGATGGGGCGTCTGACCGGGGTGGTCGATCAACAGCGACTTGCAGATGTCGAGCCACAGGAGGCGAAGGCGTTCCAGGACAACGCGCCGTTCAGGATCGGCGACGCGCTCGATGGCACGGTCGCATTCGGCTGCCTTGCTCCATGGATCCAACAACATCAACATCGCCCGCCCTTCGACTGACGCGAATACAAACCCCGACAGGCCTGCGTGATGCCGGCCTGTTCATTGGTGCTCCCCAGGGCCCAAAGCGTTCACTGCGCGACGCTTTGGAACTTGGATCTTTGAGGACGTCTTTCGCGCACCTTCGGTTTTCGATCGCAAGTCCTCGTCCATTGCTGTGCTCTATTTCTAACACGGCGCCCTCATGTTGACTGTCGCACGCACACCACAGTGTTGCCTAAATGTGCATTCGTTTCGCCTTCTTGCGCTACCGTGACACCTAAATTGCGTCGAAGGTTGCGAGTTGGTGGGAACCTCTCGGCCAAAAAGTGTCCTGCGCGGGGCAGGGCGCCCTCGCCCGGAGCGGACATATGAAAGCGGGTCCGGCATTTTCGCCGGGCCCACGCAGTCAAGTCGCCACGGGTCAGCTCGGGCTTGGCTCGCTCGCCGGCGCCGCGGGCGCCTCGCTCGCAGGCGGCGTCGGCGCACTCGATGCCGGTTCGGTCACGGCTTCAGCGGGCGCCGCTTCGACCGCCGCCGCTTCACTCGGCGCAGCCACGCTCGGCTCGGTCGGGACGCTCGCCGTTTCGGTCGTCTCGACTCTCTCTGCTTCCTGCTCGGTATTCATAGGCTACTCCTTGGCTGGCACTCCTGCATCATTCTGCAGATCGCTTTGCAACCTCTCCACCAAGTCGCGAGATGGGACGCCCGGCTGATCACGGATAGCGTCGCCGGCGCTCGATCAATTCGACGACAGCAAATGCAACGATCCCGTCACCGGTACGAAGAGGATGGAGTTCAGCGGCTTGTCCTCTCCACAGCGGGAGAGCAATTCGACAAGCGGCGGCCTGTTCCGACCGACCTCCGACCCGCCGAACCTAATTTATCGTGCGGGTAATCAGAGACACCGAGCCGGCGTGCTCGCGGTATGCGTCTGCTCCTATCCGCAAACGCAATCTCGCTAGGATTGCGCTCAGTGCCGATGCGGCCTCCGGCGGAGCGTCATGCACGGCCCAAAGCGAGCGGGCAGGGGCGGAGATGAAGAAATCAGGTAAGCGGCTGGACCGGCCTTCCTTCTGGAAATGGGCGATCCCGCTGGTGCTGGGGCTCGCGGTTTTGATGATCCCGAACGGCGCCGCGCGCTCGGTCGCAGACCGCAACACCCTTGTCGTCGTGGTGTCTGCCATGGCGTTCGTCCGGCTGGTTCTCGTCGTATTGCTTGCCATGACATTGGCCCGGCGCTTCCGCGATATCAGATGGCCGGCGTGGATCGGTCCGACCATTCTGCTCGTCGCGATGCTCGGCACCCCATTCCTCGTCGTCGGCTATGCGACCGCGACCGACGATTACGACATCCTCTTCAAGTGGGGTCCGGTGGTCCGCCGGGCTTCCGATTTTGTGAGCCTCGTGCTGGTGATCGTCGCGGGCTCCATGCCGGGGAAGGCCGCGCGCGCGCAAAATATCGAAGTCGCGCAAGCATTCGACTGAGATGCCGGCGGTTCGCGCGTAGCGAGCGGGCGGTGCCCGCTGTCGCGCCGCCGTCAGTGGCATAGCGGACATTGCCCTGCCCTGAGGCTGCGGCGCCGGCGCCATTTCGGTCGAGGGTGGACAGCCGCTCGCGCGCCGCCCCGGGAGGAGAGAGCGACGCGCGAGGAGCGACTGACCGCCTGGCTATGCGCGGCGTTTGGCGCCGGCGTCTGGCGGAGAGCCGAGCAGCACCGGACGTATCGCGACTCAACTACGTCCGCTCAGCCGACAATTTGATGCAGATCAAACCTGCACAGCTCACGATCATCATCATCCGCGACCCACGGCCGCCCGCACGAAACGGCCTGGCGCCCCTCAGCTTTGCGCAAAACCAACCTGCGAGAGGAACCACAATGCTGATCCTGTCAGAAGCGGACGCCGTCGCCTTCGACGCGCGCCTGCGGCAAGCGTTGGAAACAGGCAACATCTCCGATCTCGTGGCGCCCAACGGCAAACGATTCGGCGAATGCACCAAGGGAGACATCAGGGAATTGGCGGAGGCGTATGAACGGCTGGTGGTGGTCGACCGTGCCAAGGCCGAGCTGGCGCGAGAGCAGCTCGAGCGATCTCTCCGGCCCGGCACGCGACGCACGCGAGGCGCCCGGCGCACACACCGACTGCCCGGCGACCCGGCGTAGCAAGCGTCGCACAGGTCGAGCCCTCGGAACGTCGATGGTCTGCGTACGGCCTTGCTGCATAGACTCCTGCATCGATCCGTGGAACAGTGCGATGCGGTAGCGTGCACGCTTGCGTACCAGGCATCCCATGGGCGAGCCTTCCGATCCCACCGCGAACCTGAGTGGCGTGCGGATCCTCCTCGTCGAGGACTCGTGGCCAGCCGGCATTGCGCTGCGGGGCCTCCTGCGGGTCTTGGGAGCAGAGGTCAGCGGCCCGGCGGCGACCTCGACCGACGCGCTGCGCCTCGCCTCCGAGCGGCCCCCGGACGCCGCGCTCGTCGACTTCAATCTGCGCGGCGGCGAACTGGCCGATGGCCTGGTGGAGCAGCTCCATGAGCAAGGCGTCCACGTGGTCGTCACCACGGGATACACGGAACTCCCCAGGGTGCCTCGCCACGCCGTTGCGGTCCTGCACAAGCCATTCGGCGAAGCGGAGCTCCTCGCCGTTTTGCGCCCTGTGGTCTCGCGCAAGGCGCAGGCGTGATGTCGTGTTGAACCTTCCTCCGCCCACGGCTATCCTTGCTCATTAGGGGTGTCCGTGTGTTTGGCGGGAAGGCGCTGCATGCTGCAGATGCCGCGCGAGCACGTCCAGGGCCAGTTGATCGCTGAGGCCGGCGCCCGGCAGGGCTGGGTCGGCTCGATCGGGTTGGCTGTCGCGGTTGCGCTGGCCTATTTCCTGGCCGCGCGCTTGAGCCTGCATCTGCTGACCAAGCCCGGCGTGGCGGTATTTTGGCCCGCTGCGGGGATTTCCTCGGGCATTCTGATCGCGCTGGGACGCGACGCGCGATGGCCGGTGGCCGTGGGGACCATCGTTGCGACCACCATCGCCAATCTCTTGGGCGACAGGACCATCTGGGGTTCCGGTTACTTCGCGCTGTGCGATGCAGGCGAGGCCCTGTTCGTTGCGTGGATGATCCAACGCTACTTCGGTGCAAATTTCGACCTTGCCGCGCCCGGCCGGGTACTGGGATTTTTTGCTGCCGCAATCGTCGGGACCGCGGCTTCGGGTGTCGCCGGTACGTTGGGGTACAAGCTGTTCCACAGTCCAAACGAGCCGGTCTGGGTCACCTGGCAGCACTGGTTCGCGTCCGACGTGGTCGGCATCATCACGGTTGCGCCATTGATCGTCGGGCTTGTCTCGGTCTGGCGCTTGCCGCTGCGGCGGCGCGAAGTCGCCGAAGGTGCTGCGGCGCTCCTCGCAATCGTCGCGGCGACGGGAATCATCATTTTGAAGCTGCCGCCGACCTGGTGGGACATCGATGTGATCGTCGTGCTTCTGCTCCCGCTGTTGGTGTGGGCCGCGGCTCGTTGCGAGCCGGTGTTCTCTGCGGCGGCCGTATTCTGCGTGTGCTTGATGATCGTCTTGGCGGCCACCTTCGACTTCGGGCATTTTCACAAGGTCTTTCCATCGCCCGACGAACTCGTTTTGAACGCCCACGCCGGCATCGTCGGCGTGACAGTGTGTGGCTTGATGCTTGCTTCGCTGTTCGCCGAACGGCGTCACCACGAGGCGGCGCTCGAGACGCGCGAAACCGGCTTGCAGGAGGCGCTGGCGGCCGGGGCGGTCATGGCGTTCGAATGGGACATGCTCACCGATCTGTCGTACCGCAGCGGCAACGCAGCGCAGATACTCGGGCTCGATCCGCGGCAAATCCCGACGAGGTCCTCGTATCTTGCAAGGGTCCATCCGGACGACCGCGAGCACTACAGGGCGCTGGTCAGAGGTCTCAATCGCAACAACCCGGGATTTTCGATCACTTATCGGTTCACGCGTGCCGACGGCCGTGTGGCGTGGCTCGAGGAGACGTCGAAAGGCGAGTTCGACGCCGCCGGGCGGCTTGCGCGCATCAAGGGTCTGGCTCTCGACATCACCGAGCGGAAACTGGCAGAGGGACAGCAAAATATCCTGATCGCCGAACTTCGCGATCGCGAGGATCGGATGCGCGCCATCGTCAACACGGTCGTGGATGGAATCATCACAATCGACGACAAGGGAACAGTCGAAAACCTCAATCCGGCCGCAGGGCGGATCTTCGGCTACGGCCCGGAGGAAGTCGTCGGGCGCAACATAAAAATGCTGATGCCCGATCCTTACCGTCGCGAGCACGACGATTACCTCATCAATTACCTGACGACCGGCCGGGCCAGGGTCATTGGACACGGGCGCGAGGTGGCCGGACAGCGCAAGGACGGTTCGATCTTCCCCATCGAGCTTGCGGTCAGCGAAATGACGGCGACCGGCCGACGCATGTTCACCGGCATTGTGCGCGACATCACCGAGCGCAAACGGGCCGAGGAGCGCCAGAAGCTGTTGCTCGCCGAGCTCGACCATCGCGTCAAGAATGTGCTCGTGCGCGTTGCCGCAATCGTGACGGAAACGCGCGAAGGCAGCAGCTCGATGGATGATTTCATCAAGGCGATCGGCGGCCGCCTCCAATCGATGGCCGCGGCGCACGCGCTGCTGAGCAAAGGCCGCTGGCACGGCGTCGGCATCGCCGACCTCGTGCGCGACCAGCTCGCGCCCTATGCGACGCGGACGAACGTGACGATCCTGGGCCCGGACGTCGTACTCGCCGCAGCGGCCACGCAGGCGCTGGCGATGGTCGTTCACGAGCTTGCGACGAACGCCGTTAAATTCGGAGCGCTGTCGATACCGGGCGGTCGGGTGGCGATCGGTTGGGGCGCGCCGTCAGGCGGCGACGAGGCTCCCGACTTGACGGTTGAATGGCGCGAGACGGGCGGTCCACCGGTCAGCAAGCCGACTCAGTTGGGATTTGGCACCAGCCTGATCAGCGAACTCATCTCTCACGAGCTTGGCGGTACGGTCGACCTTGCCTTTGATCCGAACGGCGTCCGTTGCCGAATGACGCTCCCGGTCGGACGCGGGGAGCCTTCTCTTCATTGAAATCCTCTGGCTGGCCGCCGGGCGACGAGACCCGGGACCGCGGGCTCTGGCGACCCGCGCGGACCGCACTCGGCATTCAATACAACCACATCGGTCCGACGTGTCGCGTTGAACGTCGGCGCCACCCCAGCTATCGTTGTTACCATCAGTGTCCGAGAGTTCGGCGGGAAGGCGCTGCATGCCGCGGATGCCGCGCGAACAGGTCCAGGGCCAGTTGACCGCTGACGCCCGCACCCGGTGGCGGTGGATTGGTCTGGTCACGCTCACGGTCGTGGCCGGCGTGGCCTATTATCTGGTCGCGCGCTTGAGCATTCACATGCTGGCAAAAGTCGGCGCGACGGTTTTCTGGCCCGCCGCAGGCATTTCCGCGGGCTCCATGATCGCGCTCGGGCGCGATGCGCGATGGCCGGTGGCCGTCGCGACGTGCATGGCGACCATCGCGGCCAACCTCGCGGGCGGCCGGACGGTCGGCATTGCGATCATGTTCGGCCTGTGCACGGCCGGGGAAGCGCTGCTCATCGCCGGGCTGATCGAGCATCAATTCGGGCGGCATTTCACCCTTGGCAGGTTTCGTCACGTGATGGGGTTCATCGCGGCGGCGATCGTCGGGACTGCGGTCGCGGCGAGCGCCGCCACGCTCGTCAAGCTGATCGCCGATGCGACCCGGCCGAGCTGGACCAATTGGCAGAATTGGTTCGCCGGCGACCTCGTCGGGCTTTTCGCGGTCGCGCCGCTGCTCATCGGACTCGGCGCCGTCGTGCGGGCTCCACCACCGCGTCGGGAGGTCATCGAAGGGGCGGCGGCGGTCATCGTGATCTGCATGGCGACCGGGATGATCATCACTCTGCTGCCGGAGAGCTGGTGGGAAATGTGTCTGCTGGTTGCGGTGCTGTTCCCGCTGCTGCTCTGGCCCACGGCGCGTTGCCGGCCGGTGTTCGCGGCGGCAGCCGTGTTCGCGGTCTGCGGAATGGTGGTTTCAGCGCTCACCTTCGACATCGGGCATTTCAACACGCGCAGCATGCCGATCGACGAGCTCGCCATGAACGCCCACATCACCATCGTGGGTGTCGCGCTCTGTGCCTTGATTCTCGCTTCGCTCTTTGCCGAACGCGCCGAGAGCGCGAGGCGCCTGCAGGAGGCACTGTCGGCCGGCTCGGTCCTGGCATACGAGTGGGATACGGAGACGGACGTATCACTGCGCAGCGACCACGCCGCGCGGGTCCTGGGCCTGGATCAGCGGCAACTCGCGACCGGCGCGTCCTTCTTCGCACGCATCAATCCGGACGACCGGGCACGCTACATGACGATTCTGAGCGGTCTGTGTCGCGAAAAACCTTCCTACTCGACCACCTACCGCTTCACGCGTCCGGATGGCCGGGAAATCTGGCTCGAAGATACGGCAAAAGCGGACTTCGACGCAGCGGGCCGCATGGTGCGCCTCAGCGGCCTGGGGATCGACGTGACGGAGCGCAAGCAGGCCGACGTCCGCCAGGGCATCCTGATCGCCGAGCTCGATCACCGCGTCAAGAACCTGCTCGTACGTGTCGCCGCAATCGTGACGGAAACGCGCGGAAGCAGCAAATCGATGGATGACTTCGTCGCGACGCTCGGCGGCCGCCTCCAATCGATGGCTGCCGCTCATGCGCTGCTCAGCAAAGGGCGCTGGGATGGCGTCGGCCTCGCCGATCTCATCCGCGACCAGCTTGCGTCCTACGGGACGGGACCAAACGTGACGATCGAAGGACCAAACCTCACCCTCGCTGCGGCGAGCACACAGGCGCTGGCGATGGTGGTCCACGAGCTTGCGACGAACGCCGTGAAATTCGGAGCCCTGTCGACGCCAACTGGCCGGGTATCCGTCAGTTGGGGTGCGCCCTCGGGCGGCGGCGACGGCCTTGCCGATGTGACGATCGAATGGCGCGAGACGGCGGGGCCGCCGGTAAGCAAGCCAACCCAGTTCGGCTTTGGCACCAGCCTGATAGAGGAACTGATCTCGCACGAGCTCGGTGGTGCGGTCGAACTCGCCTTTGATCCCCACGGCGTCTGCTGCAGAATAAGGCTGCCTCTTGGACGAACCTGAGCGACGGCTGCGGCGGGCTGCGGATCGATCCTGCGAACGTAAAGTGTATTCCGTTGCTACGGAACCGGGATACGCTCTATCCTTCCTTATTTCGGCGCATGTTCTTGTCGGCCTCCATCCGGATCAAGTCCGGGGCGGGCTTTCGCCGGAACGTGCGCCAGGGGGAGACGCGATGACAGAATCCCTGTTGTTCACGCCGATGCAATTGCGCGACGTGCGTTTGAAGAACCGCATCGTGGTCGCACCGATGCATCAATACGCCGCCGTGAAGGGCTTTGCGACGGACTGGCACCTCGTCAATGCCGGCCGGTTTGCGGCGGGCGGGGCCGGGCTGGTCATCATGGAATCGACCAAGGTGGAGCGGCGCGGCTGCGGCACGTTGGGCGACCTCGGGCTGTGGAAGGACGAGTTCATTCCGGGCCTCAAGCGCTGCGTCGATTTCATCCGCGCGCACGGCGCCGTGCCGGGCATCCAGATCGGGCACTCCGGCCGCAAGGCCCGGCGGTTCCGGCCATGGGAAGGGGGCGCCCCGCTCACGCGCTCGCCCGACATCGACGACTGGGAGGATTGGGAGCTGGTCGCGCCGAGCGCGCTCAACTCGCCCGACACCGACCCGACACCACGCGCGCTCTCGCACGACGAGATCTCCGCGGTGGTCGAAGCCTACGGCGAGGCAGCGCGGAGGGCGCACGAGGCGGGCTACGACGTGCTCGATATCCATGGCGCGCACGGCTATCTGATCCACGAGTTCCTGTCGCCGATGGCCAACACGCGCAACGACGAGTACGGCGGCTCGGATCTCAACCGCATGCGGTTCTGCATCGAGGTGGTGGAAGCCGTGCGGGCGCGGTGGCCGGCGAGCAAGCCGCTGTTCCTGCGACTGTCGGTGGAGGACAACGCGGGCTGGGGCCCGGACCAGAGCGTCGCGCTCGCCCGCCTGGTCAAGCCGAAAGGCGTCGACGTCATCGACTGCAGCTCGGGCGGCATGCGCGGACCACCGGTGATCAGCGCCGGCAAGATCAGCTACGGCTATCAGGTGCCCTACGCGGAACGGCTGCGCAAGGACGCGGACATCCCGAGCATGGCGGTCGGGCTCATCATTCACGCCGATCAGGCCGAGGCGATCCTGCGGGAGGGCAAGGCCGATCTCATCGCACTCGCTCGCGAGATTCTCTACAACCCGCACTGGCCGATGGATGCGGCGCAGAAGATGGGGCTCGACAAGGAGTTCGCCTCGGTGCCGCCGCCGCAGGCCTATTGGCTGGCCAAGCGTCGCACCTCCGTCGACAACATCGTCCCCTCGACGTACCAGCGCGGGATCGCGGACAGGCGATAGAGCAAGCGTAGCCGGGATGAAATGCGCCGGCGCTTCCGCAGCTCGTCCGTCGCGCCGATCTGATCGCGGCTATTTCAGGCGGATGGTCACCCCGCCCACTGCCGCCGACACTTCAGCGCCGACCTTGGGGCCGCTGAGCCGCAGGATGACGCCATTGGCATTTTGCAATTGCACGCCGCCGGCCCCGGCCGCGACGGCGCCGCCGGCTCCGGCCGCGCTGTAGGAGCCTTCGATCGAGGCTGGCCCGCGCAGATTGTAGGCGCGCCCGACGAACTTGGCCGTCGAGGCGCCGATCGTTAAGCCGACGCTCATGCCCGATACGGTGAACGGATAGCGCTTGCCTCGCAACACCAGCACGCCCTCGCCGCCGCCGACGCCGAGAATGAACCCGCCCTTGGTGAATACGACGGCGACCTGACCGGTCTCGGCGCGCGACGACGTGCCGAATCCGGCCGCGCCCGCGAGCAATGCGATCAGGGCGACGGTCATGCGAAACGTCTTCATGGCTTTTCCCTCCCGAGAGGCGCGACGCGGCGCCCAACGCCGGCCAAGCAAGGGCCGGCCACGTGTCCACGATGCGATCCAAGCGTCCGCCGGTGCGGCGTTATTGATCCAGATCAAATTTGAATGGCGGCTTTGCGGGCGCGTGGCGAACGCACGAAGCGTGACGGTCCAGCGTGTAGCGATGGCTTCATTGCTGCGCCCTGATCCGGTTGAATTCGAGCAACGCACGCTCGAATTTACGGTTGAACAGCCACATCGCATCGAGGATTTCGCGGAAAGTGGCGGATGTCCTGGCTCGGTCGGCGCGTCCGAACGCGAAGATGCTGTTGTTGCGCAGATATCCCATGATCCTCGACTCTGAAATCCTGTAGTCGGCAAAGCTGCCCGAGCCGAGAGCGGCTCTGGTCGGGCTCGGAACGATCTGGATGAGCTCGAAGAGCTTCATTTGATCGATCGGAGCCGGCAGCATTCGCACGATCGCCGGGATTTGCAGGAAGAGGCCGGCGTGTGCGTTTGCGAGACCATTTCGCACCGCGGTCCAGTGATTGAACCGAGGATCCAGATTGCCGAGCCTTGCCTGTTCCCGTTCGTCGCGAGCGAGCAGCCCGGGAGATCTTATCGACGGCCTGATTGCGGCCCATTTCTTTTGACCCGCCCGATCCTCCGATGGACCTGTTTGCAGACTTCCCTTGTATGTGTTGGAGCGCGCATTTCCGATATTCTGCTTGCCGTTGGTCTCGGCAAAGAACATCCCCAGGCTGACGCGGCCGGCCACTTCGGCATTCGCGGCATCGAGGCCTTTGGCTTGCGCGATCGCGATGCCCAGATCGACGACGTCGCGGAATGGTGTATCGGAGCTCTGCGCGTTGGCGGGCGGCGCCTCCATGATTTCGAAGAGTTTGCCGTACTCGTCGATCAGCGGTTCGATATTGGCATCGAAGTAAGCCGGCGGGATTCCAAATTTATTGTCTCTTCCGATCCTCGATGGGAGCGCGTCCGTGAGGTCCTTGTAGGCACTCATCACGGCGACGCGCGCGAGGTAGAGCGCCTGGCCCGGCACGTTCGGCAATGGTTGATGCGAGCTTATCTGTGTGCGCCGCTCGCTCAGGATCGACTTGAACCGGTTCAGCGCCTCGTCGTAGGCCGCGAGCGCATCCGACTGTGCCGGCGTGAGTGCGGCCGGCCGAGCGGGTGACGCACCCAACGGGACCCGTCGGGTTTGTGCAGCCGCCGGAAGAGGCCACCAGGCTGCGGCCACGGCGAACGCCCTGATGAAGTCGCGCCTTCGCATGGCCATTCCCCGGTCCAATCCCTTGGATCAACGCGCCCGCCCGAACACGCGGTTCCGATTTTCGACCATACGCCGAACTTCCGGTTCCGGCACTTGGCGGACTTCCCTTCGCGGCCGCGACTTGCGTCCACCGTCAGGGAAGAAGCGGACTCGATCTGCTCGCGCGGAGCATTTCGCCTTGCGACCCAGGGCCGACATGAATGCGAAGCCGGTTGAGCGCGCCGGCCCACCGCCGTGCGAGAAAAAAGCCGCCGCCGAGTTGGATCCTCGCGAAGGCCGTGGCGATATTTGATTTGGATCAACTCCGAGTCTCATGCGTGCGCTTATTTTGGGGAGCCGTGTTGGAACATGCAACGCCCAACGTGCAGGTAACTCGCGGCAACCCCAAGGAGCACAACATGACACGACTGCTGACGACGCTGTTCGTGGGTGCCTTCACCGGGGCAGCGCTGCTTGCGCTTCCGGCGATCAGTGCGCCCATCGCGCCCCAAGGCATCCTCTCAGCCCAGGCGGACAACAAACAATTCGTGGAAGTAAGGGCCGTTCGCGGCGGCGGCTACCGGGGCGGCGCGGCTTATAGAGGCGGCGCAGTCCGCCGCGGAGGCGTCGCGTATCGCGGCGGAGCGGTCGTTCGACGCGGGGCAGTCGTAGGCGGTGCCTACTACGGCAGCGGCTACTACGGCGGCACCTCCTGCGATCCTAACTACCAGTATTGCGGAGGCGGCGGCTATTATTCCGGCGGAGTTTATCGTGGCGGCGCGGTTTACCGAGGCGGCGCGGTTTACCGAGGCGGCGCGGTTTACCGAGGCGGAGTCGGATACAGAGGCGCGCATGTTGCACACAGAGGAGGAGGAGCTCGTGTTGCCCGTGCGGGCGGCGGACGTCGTCGCTGATGCCAGGTTTGCCGCTTTGCGCGGAGCCGGCCCACGCCCGTCTGCGCTGAGCGGGCGTGGTGCGGGTTGAGTGGATTGCTCAATCCGGGCTGCGGGCTCTTTGCTCGATCAGGGCTGCTCGCACAGAGGGATCGCTGGCGCAAAGCGCGAGGGCGATCATACGTCGATCTTCGCACTCTCGGATCGATCACGCCGGGCGGGGTCTTGCGTGGCGCGAATTGGAACTGTCATTGTCTCGATATCCGCAGGCGTAGCCTGGGTTGAGCCCTTGCTCATTCCTTCGTGCACGGAAAGGCGTCTCTAAGACCACGGAGCATGGGCAGGGCAATCGGGACGGTTCCGGCAAGCTGCTTCTGCTCGGCATACCGCAGCATGATGTCCTCGGCTTGCTCGACCGTTATGGCCATCTCGGGCGGGATGCAGAAATCTTTCGCGTGCTGTGCGACCGAGTAGGCGATGAGGCCGTCGACGACGCCCTTGAGATACATTCGGTTGAACAGCTTGAAATTGGGTTGCGACGGATTCCGATACTGCTCCAACCTCACCGTCTGCGCTGATGCAGAGCCGGACGCGAGCGTGAGGAGCGCCGCAATGGCCAGGCACCGAAGCATTGCGTTTGGCCTTTCGGGTCGAGCACGTAGCAAGTGTAGCCCGGGTTGAGCGGTAGCGGAACCCGGGACCGTTGCCGACTTGCGGCGGGCCCCGATTTCGCGTTGCTCAATCCGGCTACTTGCTCGCCCGATGCAGATCACTCACGCGCGCGTCGTCCAGAGGACGACGCGCGACGAACGAGTAACCGCCTGGCTATGCGCGGCGTTCAGCGCCAGCGTCCGACGCGACCAAATCCGCCGCGCCAACCACCTCCGCGCCAGCCACCGCCCCAGGCAGCGCCGCGCCAGCCGACGCCACGCCAGCCACCGCCCCAGCCATAGCCGGGCCAGACCCCGACCCCATAGCCGTAGTCCGGATAGGCCGCGTACGCATAGTCGTCGGCGTACGGATATGAATCATATCCGCCATAGTAGTAGGGGCTCGCGAGCGCGGCGCCGGCGACCAGCCCGGCAGCGCCCCATCCCCAGCCACGGCGCCATCCCCATCCACCGCGCCAGCCCGCTCCGCGCCAGCCAACGCCGCGCCAGCCAGCTCCGCGCCAGCCGACGCCGCCGCGCCAACCGGCTCCGCGCCAGCCGGCCCCGCGCCAACCGACGCCGCCGCGCCAGCCGGCTCCGCGGAAACCTGCTCCGCGGAAACCAACGCCGCGGCCGCCCCAGCGGACCTCCTGCACATTGCTCGGCAATGCCTGCTTGATTGCGACAGTGCTCGTCGGCACCGGTGCCGCCGAAGCGGAACCCGCCGCTGCGATCGCGGTGCCGGCGAGCACAGCCGCGAACGCACAGTTCTTCCATTTGAGTGTGATCATCGTCATCCTCCTTGCTGTCCACTCAGCATTCGGACGAAGCGCCACTCAACTACGCGTGCAAAGCCGACAATTGATGCAGATCAAAAGTCGGCCGCGTCCGTCATTGCAGCCGCGCAATCGGCGAGGCCGCTGCAATCGGAACCGCACGCGGCCGGACGGGCGTGCGTTGGTCTCGCCGCCGCGATCTTCCAATCGCACCGTCGTCGCCTTAGGATCGGCCGATCGCCGCCGCGTCGAGCTTGCGGGCTCGTGGAGCCGGCCGCCGTGGCGGCCCCCATGTTGCGTGCGGCTGATGCGATCGCTGCGACGGGGTGGGCGCCATGGAGACCGCAAAGCTCGTTCTCGAATTCCTCAAGGTCCTGCTGTGGCCGATCGTGACGCTGATCATCGTGATCCTGTTCAAGCCGCACGTGGAACGGCTGCTGCTCCAGTTCAGCAACCGCGTCGCCTCGGCCGAGACGCTGAAGGTCGGGGTGATGGGCCAGGAAGTGCAGATTTCCGGCACCGCCAAGGAGCTGGCCAAGGAACGCGCGCTGCTGGCCCAGAGCCCCGATCCGCAAGGGGCGGGGCCGCAGCTCGAGACGCTCGATCACGCCACGCGCGAGCTGAACAATCCGGGGGCCGACGCGATCGGCATGGCATTGCTGCGCGCCACGGGCCCGATGCGGGTCGAGCACGTCCTGCAGGAGATGTTGCGAACCTTCGATCCGAAGCAGAATCTTGCCGAGGCTCCGCCGATGGTGATGTTCGGGATGACGCGCGAGGTCGAGAAGGTTCTCGCCATCCTGCAGAAGCTCGGCTTCGCCAACGCCAAGGACGAAGCCTACGAGCTGACCGACTCCGGCCGCCGGTTCTTCCAGCGCGTCGCGGATCACCAGAGCGATCTGCTCGCCCGTTTCAAGGCGCTCAAGTAAGCGGCGCGGGCGCAGCCCGGGTCAAGCTGGATCGCTCCCTGGTCATGCCATGTCGTTGCCGGCTGACTTGTTGGTCCACCCCGTCGACGATACGCTCACGCAATGCGACCCCTTCGGTATTCCATCAACATCACGTTGGACGGATGCTGCGATCATCGTGCGGTCGTCCCCGACGAAGAAATGCATCGTCACGCGACCGAGAGCCTCGACCGGGCCGATGCCCTCCTGTTTGGCCGGGTGACTTACGAAATGATGGAGGCGGCGTTCGGGCCGCCGGCGCGGACGGCAGCGCGGCCTGACTGGATGGAGCCCTTTGCGCGAACGATCGACGCGGCAAAAAAGTACGTCGTGTCGCGGACCATCGACCGGGTCGATTGGAACGCGGAGCTCCTGCGCGGCGATCTCGCGCAGGCCGTCCAACAGCTCAAGCGGGAGCCGGGCAAGGGGCTGCTCACGGGCGGCGTGAAGCTCCCGCTGGCGTTGGCGGAGCTGGGATTGATCGATGAGTACGAATTCCTGGTGCAGCCCAGGATCGCGGGCCACGGGCCGACATTGTTCGCGGGGCTGTCGAAGCGTGTCGACCTGAAGCTCGTGAGCTGGCGGCAGTTCGGCTCGGGGGTGGTGGCCATGCGGTACGAGCCGAGACGGTAGCGGCTACTCGTTCCTCGCTAGCGCTTGCTGCCGTGTGGCGACTTCTGCTCCGGCGGCGCGAGGGAGAGCGTGATCCAGGCATTCCATCCGTCGGGCCGGTCCTTGGCGTCGAACTCGCGGTAGGCGCGCAAGCTGAGCGTTGCCTGCTGGTCGCCGAGCGGGAAAAAGAAACCGATCTGCGGGCCGATTCCCGCCACCCGCGATTCGAAGCTGCCGAGCTTGGCGCCCGGCCCGCGGTCGCCGGTGACCTCGTCATAGAGATAGCCGGCCAGACCGACATACATCTTGTCGGTGACGTAGGGCGAAACGCCCCAATCCAGGTGCGCGTCGATGCCGCTTTGATATTGCGTCGTGGGATTCATGAAGTTGTAGGTGAAGCCGAGAACGGCCGACCACTCGACGCCTGCTTTCTCGTCGAAATAGGTATAGCCGCCGCCCGAGTCGACCGCCCAATGGCCGAGACCCAGGTTGGACAGGCGCGACGCCTCATAGGCGCCGATCGGAACAGCGGCGGTCGCGTAGACCATGAAGTTGTGGACGCCCCGGGTCCAGGTCAAGGAAGCGTTGGGGCCCAAGTCTCCCAAGCCCACGACAGTGTCCGAGCGCGTTCCCGACAGCGAGGCGCCGCCGGGCCCGGTCAGCGTCGCGGCTGCGGATGTCGCAACGCGTCCGAAGGTCGTCTGCACTCCGAGCGCGGCCTGTGCGCCCAGCACGGGCGTGGCGAAAACGTAGGTGGGCGTGAACATCAGCAGATCGGTCGGGGATTTGAGGCCCGCCTGCAACGTCACGCCGCCGCGCAGAATGGGCGTGCCCGCGCTCGCCGTATCCCACGCATGGTAATAGGTCGTCGCGTACGACCATCCCGGCTGGGCGGGCGCCGCCGCGAAGCTCGCATATTGGCCGGGGAGCCAGAGGCTGACACCGGATTCGTCCGCTGACGCGAGGTCTGGAACGGCCGTCGTCGAGAGCGCGGCGAGCAGTCGCGTGATGTCGGTCAGCCGTCCGCCGCTGCGCTTGCGCATGGGGGACCTCCCATTTCGGCAGGGTACGCCAAATCGCCGGGTGCCTGTAGTGGCGCTGTACCTTCGGCATGATTGCGGACATCCAGCGGCGCGGCAAATAGCCGAGCGCACCGCGATGGCTCCGCGTGGCGCCTCCACAAACCGCTGGTGTGGTGACAACGGTTACAGCTCCAGGTACCGTCTGTCGCAATAGCATTGGGGGGACTATGAGCAGAAAGGCATGGCGCACCGTTCTTACGGTCGTTGCGCTGATCTTTCTGGCACTGCTGCGGCTGGGCCCGCCGGTCTTGTGTGTCACGGGGCAGATCGACGCCTGTACGGCGGTTATCTCGATTCCCCTGTACGGCACGAAGAGCAGGACCAGGGCCTATCTCGACCGAGGTCTAGCCTATGCCCGCAAAGGCGACGTTGACAGCGCCCTCGCGGACTACGGCCAGGCAATCATACTCGATCCTTATCGGGCCCTTGCCTACAGGAACCGCGGCAACGCGTATTTGCGGCAAGGCCATCCCGAATGGGCCATTGCGGATTTCGACCGCGCCATCTCACTCGATCCGAAAGATGCCCGCGCCTACAGGGATCTGGGCTTCGCGTACGCCGTGAAGGGCGAGCTCCAGCGCGCCATTGCGGGCTGCAGCGAGGCGATCCGCCTCGATCCGAACAACTCGACTGCGTATTTCTGCCGGGGACGCGTCAACCTGTATTCGGGCGCGCTGCCCGAAGCACTGGCTGACCTCGACCAGGCAAGCGAGCTGGATCCGAAATTCGCCTACACGGCCCTGTGGCTCGACATCGCCAACAAGCGCAGCCGCCTGTCCAGTCGACTCGCGCAGGCGGTGAAGCAGATCGACATGACCAGGTGGCCGGCGCCGCTCATTCGCCTCTATCTCGGCCAGTCGAGCCCGTCGGCGGCGCTGGCGGCGGCCGATGACCCGGACGCTGTGACGAAAAATGACCAGATTTGCGAGGCCAACTTCTACATGGGCGAGCTCGCATTGCAGCAGGGCAAAAAAGACGGCGCGAAGCGTCTGTTCAGCCTCGCGGTTGCGGACTGTCCCAAAACATTCTTCGAGTATGAAGGCGCCACCGCCGAACTGAAGGCGCTCGCACGCAGGTAGACCGGTGGCAGCCGTAGCCCGGGTTGAGCCCGCGGGTCTTCCCTTCGGCAAGCCCGAGGATGAACTCCACGAAACCCGGGCTGGTACCGACCTGGCCGGAGATTTCGCCTTGCTCGATCCGGGCTACTCGCTCGCCTGCGACGCGAGCTCCTTGTTGACGCACAGCAGCTCGCGGATCGACTCGTCGCGCAGCAGCTCGCGCAGCAACGCTTCCAGTCGCCTCCTGTCCGCCTCGGGCACGAGGTGCGCTTGCGGCGCCGGCGCGTCCGCATCGCGAGGATCGTCTTGCGGCACCAATGGGGTCTCGGCGTGACGATCATCACTCATCTGTTGAACCTGTCATGTCGGGCCCTGCCAAGCTGCTCTTCTTTGTGGCAAAGCTGTGAAGATCTACGCGTCCAGAGGTATGAAAAGGCCGTCGCCTGCCGCCTGGATCGCCGGCTATGTAAGAGGTACGCGACTGGATGCGAATTGGATGGCTATCCGGCTGGGCGAGCCGGGCGACCCGGGATTTCGCCGGGTTTCCCTAGGGGCAGGGCAGGACCCGAGGGTGAACTCCGCGCTATTTGCTGCTCGGCGGCTTCGCCAGACTCTGTAGCTGCAATTTTTCAAGGACGTCGAGGCGTTCCTCCGCCTCGGTGATCAGCTCGCGCAACAGGTCGGTCGCCACCGGCTCCTTCACGCGGCGTGCAATGGCACGCAGGCGCCGCAGCCGGTGGCGCAGCCACACGTCTTCGGGCTCCAGCTCAAATCCGTTCTTCGCCAACGCGATGTCCGTTTCCGGAACCAGCGCGCCCCCAAAGTCCAGCCGCGTCGAATTCTTCGCCCGCCGACGTCAGAGCGTATGTCATTCCTGTGGAATCGCAATATGCTCTCCTTTCTGTCCATCAATCCTGGCGCGGGTTGAGCAGTCCGCCTTCCGCCGAGGCGCGAAGCGCGTAGGCGGAAGCTCGAAGAGCGAAGGTGCGGTCGCACACGCGCCCGTTCTTGAAAATCCGCACCAGGGGCGTCAGTATTCTCTCACCCTCCGGTGAGGTCGACGATGGGCGCCGCGCAAATCGATTTCTGGTTCACGATGGGGAGCACCTATTCGTTCCTGAGCGTCATGCGGCTCGCCGATGTGGAGCGCGCAAGCGGCGTCTCGTTCCGCTGGCGGCCGTTTCATTTGCTCGTCATCCTGCAGGAAATGAACCACGTGCCGTTCGCCGACAAGCCTGCCAAATCCGCTTACATGTGGCGCGATATCGAGCGCCGCGCCGGCATGTACGGAATTCCGGCCCGCGTCCCGGCGCCCTATCCGGTCAGGCAATCGATCGCCGCAAACCTCGTGGCGATTGCCGGCATGTCCGAGGGCTGGGGCGAGGATTTCGCGCGTGCGGCCTACAGGCGCTGGTTCGAGCTTGGTCAGGAGACGGGCAGCGAGCCCAATATCTCCGAAAGCCTGCGCGATATCGGCCAGGAGCCCGAGCGGGCGTTGAAACGCGCCGCCAGCGACGAGGTCAAGGCAATGCTCGCCGCGGAGACCGATGCGGCGCGAGCGTTGGGCATCTTCGGTTCGCCGACATTCGCGGTCGGCCGTGAGCTGTTCTGGGGCGACGATCGGCTCGAGGATGCGGTCAGCTGGTCCACCCGCGGCCGCGTGCAGCACGCCTAGTTCGTGCGTCGTCCGGCCGCTGCGTTTGAGCGCTGCAACAGCAAGCGCGGCCCGGGCTACTCGCTGAATCGTTTCCGAGAGCCGTGGCCTATCTTGCAAGCCCGTCGACCGCCACCGCGGTCAACAGCTTGCGGTCGCGCACGCCGGCGCGGGCCTGCCTGATGATACGCATCGCCAGAACTTCCACGGTCGGATCATCCAGGCGTGCCAGGATTCCCAGCATCTTGCAGGCGTCGACCAGTGCGTGGCTCATAGTCGCGACGAGATCAGGGTCGAAAGTTTCGCCCTGCAAAAAAGGTTTAATCGCCATCTGGCACTTTCAACTGGAGCACGACGGGAAACCGCCGGTCGTGCGCAGCAGTAAGTGACGTGGCCCGCGGGGACAACCGCGGTCGGCGGAACCGCGGTATGCACAAAGGCGTCAAGACCCTGCGCCGCGACCGTGATAGGGTGCGTCGAGAGCGCCGACCGATCACCGATACTTTTAGAATTCCACTCCGATATACGGCACGATGGCACTCGGTGCGGTTAAACGGCTTGTCAGGCCTCAATCCAAGCTATTCGCTATTTCACTACTCGCTCAGGTCGGACGCTTTTGCCGGATCTGCGTGCTTTGTCGCGCCGGACTCGCGGCGTGCTGCCGCGTGGTCTTCAATCGCGCGATGTTCGCCTTCTTCGCCTCCACGGCGCGCCGGTGCAGATTCGCCAGGCTGCGCTTGACGGCAAACTCCACGCCATCGATTGGCCCGACATGTGGCGGGTCGTGATCGAGATACGGGCGCCCGACGCCAAGCTCCTTCTCGTGCGCATCGATCCACTTCCACAGCTCTTCGCTCGAGGCGAAACGCTCAAGCCGGGTGTCGCCCTTGACGCTGACGATATCGGCCGCAAGCCCGTGGCCATAGCCGCCGCGCAGACTGCCGCCGTGATAGGAGCGGTCGGCCGCGGCCTTGTTGCCGGCTGCGATCGACTGCCGATAATCGTCGCGGAACGCGCTCGTGATCCCGGGCATGAACCCCGCGTCGTCCATCGCGTGAAGCGCGTGGTAGAGCTTGACCTTGAAGGCGCGGTCCATGCCGCCGATGACGTAGTCCTTGAGCGACATGCCGGCCCGTTGTGCGGCGGCCGGATCCTTCCAGGTAAAGTCGGCGACGACATAGGACGTGACGGTGTGGGTCACGGTGCGGGTCTTGCCGCGCTTCTTGACCGTCACCTTGACCTGCTCGGACACCTTGTTCGTGTCGATCTTGGGTGTGCGTTCGTAAAGCGACCAGAGATACGCGTCGATGCAGGCGTCGGCCACGCATGGCGCGGAAGGTTCGCTCGCGCGCATGGGGGATTCCAGGCGGGACTTCAGGCCATCGTCGACCACCGCAGAGGGCGGCACGGAGGCGAGCTGCATGCCTGGTGCGGTCGGCGGCGTCGGACCAGGGTCGGCCAGGACGGGTTCGACCGCCGGTTCGATCGCCGGCGCCGCGGCGGCGGAAGCGCCGAGAAGGGCGGAGACCAGCGCGGAGACGGACCGGAGCGCATTCGCGTCGTTTGCCGCGGCCTCGCCAACGCGAGCCGCGATGGTGGCGACGGCCTCGGGCGGATTCGAGGCGCCGGCCATGGCCTCGCCAACCGTGGTGGCGGTGGTGATGACGGCCGCCACGGGTGCGGCCGCGCGGCGCTCAGCGATCGCTGGGGCATTCTCGGCACGGTTCTCGACATGCAACACGTTCAACGTGCCGATCCCGCGCGCGCCCAAGGCGGCGAGCGCCAGCGTTCCGCCCAGGGCCACGAGTGCAAAACCGCGCCGTGTCATGATCCCGGCCCCTCCCTCGTCAAGGGCATTCCCGGGCACGGATGCTATCACCGGTCGTCCCGGACAACTGTGCCGTGCGGGCCACACCAGGCGAGAAACTACACGCAATGTATGTGGAACAAGTTACCTCAGGGGTATAGCGGGCAGGCAGTTGCCGGGTTGTGGCGCGGTGGTCCCGGATTTCGCGGAGTGCAATCCGGGCTGCTCGCCGGAATGGCGGGGAGGGCAGTTCTCGCCGAGGTCCCGAAAATTGATCTAGATCAACGCATGCCCATGCCGCGGCGCCTTGATCGCGGAGGATGGCGCTCCGTGGCCGACGCAACCGCGGCCGGCCTGTTCGGAGAAGACGGGGACAAGTGCTCGGGTTGACGAGATTGAAAGGAGCGCGTCATGCACTACGTCTGGCTCATTATCATCGGATTCGTCGCCGGCGTCATCGCCAAGTTTCTTCACCCGGGCTCCAAGGAGCCGAGCGGGTTCATTCTCACGACGATTCTCGGCATCGTCGGTGCATTCCTGGCCACGTTTCTCGGGCAGATGATCGGCTGGTACAAGGCCGGCGAGGGCGCCGGATTCATCGGCGCGATCGTGGGCGCCGTCATCCTTTTGGTGATCTGGAGCGCAATCGCGCGTCGCCAAGGCGCCGTCTAGTAAAATAGCAAACTAGCGAGGCAGCAAAGTAGCCCGGGTGATTCCCCGGGCTTTTCGGCTTTCTCAAAACTGAGACTTAAGGCGCGGTCACCGAGTGCGAGCGATGAAGCGCTGCCGGCCGGCTGCTCGCTACGACCGCGAGAAGAGGCCCCTGATCTTCTCCGCGATCCATCCGGTCGCCGTCTGCCCGGCGGGCGTCTCGTCGAGCCGCTCGACGACGACCATCCGGTTGAATTCGCCACGGCGGAACGCGGCGAGGAACTCGTTGTAGTCCTTGAGCGACACGCAGCCGTTGGATTGGCCGTTCGGGCCGAGCATGTAGGGATGTGCCAGGATGCCGTCGCGGCCGTGCATCTGGCCGTTGTCGACCGGATTGAGCCGGATCGCGTCGACGCCATGGAAGCTTCGTTCGCGCATGGTGAGGTCGTAGATGCCCGGTGGGGTCGGGCCGACGCTGCGCTGGTTGACCGCGCCGAGGTCGTCCATGTGCTCGCCGAGGCCGGAATGCGCCTCGAGGCGCCGCCCGCTCGGCAGATAGACCATGTGCGCCGTGATGTCGTAGATCGCCGTGTGGCTCATGTCGGCGTGCGGGCCAGCGTCCTTAGGCGCGGGGTCATGCGGCGTCATCTTCCTCAGCAGCGAATCGTCGAGTGCCGGATCCCGGTTCGCCGCATCGGGCGTCGCGTAGGCGGTGCGGATTGGCGCGTCGCCGATGCTCGCGACCCGATAGGTCGCGGCCGCCGGACGCTCCTCGCGCTTGCTGGGCGCGACGCGTGCGCCCAGCGCACGCCTCGCGGTGTGCGGCGCGGGAGCCGGCGCCGCGGCGGGCGCGGGCTGGATGATTGGAGCCACGGACGCCAGCGCGACCTGGACCGGCGAGGGAGCCGATGCGATCGCGCTGGCGAAGCGGTCGCGGAAGCTCAATGACGGCTGCAGGGAGCGGGTGCGCGGCGCGGGCGACGCGGACGAGAACCGGTTGTCGAACGAGGACGAGACCGACGCCGTGGTGGTCGGCGTGGCGGAAGAATTCCCGGTCGTCCAGCGTGAGTCGAACGTGGTGTTGCTTGCGCTCGCGACGCGCGCGGTCGGCGCGCTCGACATGCCGGGCGCCTGCACGCGCACTGCGACGTGTGCCGGCCCGCGGCCGAGCATCATCCCTGCGCATAAACTGAGTGCCAAGGTCAGTCCCGCCGACCCGGCGGCGACCGACGCCACGCCCACCCGAACCACGAGTCCCCGTCCCCGATTCCCAATGCGGCGCACCCCACGCACGCCGCTGCCCAAATCACCCATCCATAGAATACACGAACTACGGCAAATTTGGCCACTCCCGACGCGGTATTATGGGAAGGTGGGACGCCAAGTTCCAGGGGCCGCTCCCCAACTTTTTCCGTGCATCGGATGCATGGTGCTCGCCCTAGTCGCGCCCGCTCGCGATCGGGGCGGCGGAACGGCTCGTTAACCATCGCTTGGCAGGCTTTTCGGCTGATTCGGCTGGTGCCGCCCTTTGTGGGGAGGGCGCACATTGACGACGACCGCCCGGAATACGACCGCTCGCGTCGCCGGCGAGGAGGGGAGATCTCGCCGGTCGGCCGTCCGCATCTTTTTGATTTTCGGGCTCTTCAGCGCCGTCCCGATCACCGCCTGGGTCGTCGGCACGTTGTTCGTCACGCCGAGCAGGCCCGCACCGGTCGCAAAAATTCGTGCCGCCGTCCGGCTTGCGCCCGACGAGCGGGGGCGATGCCAACAGTTTGAGTGGGACAATGACAGCGGTCAGATGTCACCCAAGCGCGACACGCGATGCGCCAACACAGGCAGCATCGGCGCGCAGCTCGACGGCATACGGCATTATTTTCCAATCGCGTTGACCCGGCATAGCGTGGCTCGTCGCCGGTGACGAACGCTTGCCGTCGACTTGAATTTCGAGCGCGCTTGTCGGCGCAACGATATCGTGCGTGCTGCTGCCGTGCCGTCCGTCGCTCGCCGCAGAAGCCTTGGCGGTCGCGGTGCTTCCCAACGGAGCATTCGCCAGCGGCGGCACCGTCAACGCCGTCAGCGAAGGCCGCGCGCCGTTCGCGCTTGCGCTTTTCCGGCAATTCGGCGACGGCATAACGCTGGTGCCGCGAACCCGAAGTTCGCACGATCTGCGCGGCGAGCAACCCTAGTCCGCCTTACGCGCGCCCGGACCTTCGTGCTGCCGGGCGCTTTGCTGTCCGGCCGGAGCGGGCGACGGTCCGACACGCCTCATGAGGCGGGCCTGTCCGGGTGGTCGCCGCTCTCTTGCTCCGCGGCGAGGCCGGGTGCGTCATCGACGTCGGCGATCCTGGGCTCCTGCTCGACCCTGGCCTCGGCCTTCCTCGGCACGGGTGGCAGCTGCTCGCGCTGCTCGACATTCTGCTGCATGGAGCGCGCCATGTCGGCGCAGTCGTTGGCCACCCGCACGAAACGGGCCAGCCGCTCGTTGGCGAACACCCCGTTCTCGCGCACGCGCCGCGCCAGCTCGCGCAACATGGTTGCGGTTTCCTCCGCACCCTCGATGAGCCGCTCGGCCACCCGCTCGATCTCGTCGGCTGTCATGCCCGTCAAACGATCGACCGCCTCGAGCGTCACGTTGCCGAGCTGAAGCTGGTCGACTTTATCCGGAGTCCTGAGAGTCACCGGGCGGAGTGGATACGGCGCCGCCGTCGGTTCGACGCGCTTGCTGCTTTTTCCATTCCCATTTGCACTTCCGTTCGCATTCCCATTTCCATTTGCATTCCCATTGCCGCGACCGAGACCCATGATCGACATGGATGGTCTCCCCTGTTGCTGAATGTTCTGCATCCCGAGATGCGGTGTTATTTGAATCTGCGTGGGAGTGATCGAAGAGTCGGATGGCAATGTGGCGAGAATGGGAATGACGGGACCGACCCATTGTGGGACGTCGAACAGTGGAACCTAGCGCCTGCACCGACCGCGGCGGATGTTGCGTAATCGAGGTGTCATTGAAGCGGTAAGAAGCTCGCGCCTGCATGCCTGGAGATACCTATTCAGGTGCCATGGTGCCTGCTGGCGTGCCGGCGCGCGAACAGCCGGCCAGCGATCACGGAACGCGTGGCGCTCCGGAGGTGCTCGCGAAATGGCGTGGATAAGTTGATCCGCACGTGCGCTAGTCCGGCAAACTGCCGAAGGCGGAAATTCTGATCTGCCGATTTCGCGTCCGGAGATTCGGCCGGAGATTCGCGCTGCCGGGCGCTTTGCCGTTCAGCGGGGCGCGGCACCGCGGCCCGATCTCGGCCTCCGCGCTCCCTCTCGCGGCATCCGAACCCGGGCCTGTCCGAGCGTTCAACGGGCGGACGCGAGGGGCTTGAGGCTGTCGCTGATGACCTTCATGGTTTCCTGTACCGACTGATTCAGGTTGGCGTAGCGGGCGAGCTCGCCGCTCAGTCGAGCACCTTCGGCATGCAGCACGTCGCGAATCCGCTGCAAGTCGATGAAGACGCGATCGATTTCCTCGATCGCCGCGTGCGCGACGCTCTGCGTCAATGGGCTCAAGATTTGAGGATTCAAATTTTTGGGAGAGGGCGCAGTGGACGCCTCCAGCACACTGCGCCCCCGGAGCGGCGCAGCCGCGTCGCGTTGGATCACACGGATCTCGGTCATGCCCCTTACCCCCTCCACGTACTCAGCTACGCGACAGTTACAATCGCGGAGAGCCCCGACCTTCGCTTACGCATGCACCGCGCGGATGGATCATCCGGCCGCTGTGGCGGCATCATGGTGCCGTCCGACACGCCCCCCCGCGAATAAGCGGTGATAACGTCATTCGCGCTTGCGCTTTCCCGGCAATCCGGCGACGGTATAAATCCTAGTCTGCCTTACTCGCGCCCGGAGCCTCGTGCCGCCGGGCGCTTTGCATTTCGGTGGCGGCGGTGTCGCCAATAAGCGGGGATAACGTCATTCGCGCTTGCGCTTTCCGGTAATTCGGCGAAGGCATGAATCCTAGTCTGCCTTTCTCGCGCCCGGAGCTTCGTGCCGCAGGGTACTTTTCTTTTCGGCGCGTAGCGCCAATAAGCGGGGATAACTTCATTCGCGCTTGCGCTTTTCCGGCAATTCGGCGAAGGCATGAATCCTAGTCTGCCTTTTTCGCGCCCGGAGCCTCGTGCTGCCGGGCGCTTGGCTTTCCGGCGGGCTGGCGCGATTAAGCGGGGATAACGTCATTCGCGCTTGTGCCTTCCCGGCAATCCGGTGAAGGTATAAATCCTAGTCTACCTTTATCGCGCCCGGAGCTTCGTGCCGCCGGGCGCGTTGCGTTTCGGTGGCGGCGGTGTCGCCAATAAGCGGGGATAACGTCATTCTCGCTTGCGCTTTCCCGGCAATTCGGCGAAGGCATGAATCCTAGTCTGCCTTACTCGCGCCCGGAGCTTCGTGCCGCCGGGCGCTTTGCGTTTCGGCGGCGGTGGTGCCGCGAATAAGCGGGGATAACGTCATTCGCGCTTGCGCTTTCCCGGCAATTCGGCGAAGGCATGAATCCTAGTCTGCCTTTTTCGCGCCCGGAGCCTCGTGCTGCCGGGCGCTTTGCTTTTCAAGCAGGTCGATCAACCCATGCCGAAGATGTCGCTCACCGACGTGAAGGCGCTGCTCGAGGCCGAGCGCAACGACGCGCTCGCCGCACTCGCCGCCTCGAAGCTTTCGGCCGAGCGCGCCGATGCGATGGACTATTATCTCGGCGATATGGCAAAGGACATGCCGGCGGCCGACGGGCGCAGCAAAGCGGTCTCGACCGACGTCGCCGACACGGTCGAGGGCATCATGCCGGCGCTGATGGAGATCTTCTGCTCCGGCGACGAGATCGTGAAGTTCGCACCGGTCGGCCCGAACGACACCGCTGCGTCCGAGCAGGAAACCGATTACGTCAATCACGTCTTCCTCCAGCTCAACCCCGGCTTTCTCATTCTCTACACCTTCATCAAGGACGCGCTGCTGTCGAAGACAGGCATCGTCAAGGTGTGGTGGGAAACCAATACGCTCGAGGAGCGCGAGACCTATTACGACCTGACCGGCGACGCCTTCGCGATCCTCGCCGCTGACCCCGACATCGAGATCGTGGCGCATACGGCGCGTCCGGCGCTGCCGCCGCCGCCGGGTGAGGATTTGACCGAGGGCGGCCCGCTCTTGCACGACGTCGAGTGCGTGCGCGCCAAGGAGGCCGCGCAGGCGCGGGTCGAGGCGGTGCCACCGGAGGAATTCGGCATCAGCCGCAATGCGCGATCCTTGCGCGACTGCGACTACTGCTTCCACAAGATCCTGGTGCAGCAGGCCAAGCTGATCGCGGAAGGCTACGACCCGGACCAGGTCAAGACGCTGCCGACCTATACGGCGCTCACCAACCTCGAAGAGGTGCGGCGCGACACGGTGAACGAGTACGAATACACCGGCGACGAAAATAACCAGGCGGCGCGGCGCATCGAGACGACCGAGCACTACATCCGCATGGACTACGAGGGCGACGGCAAGGCGTGCCTCTACAAGGTGCGCACCGGCGGCCAGCAGGGCGACATCCTGATCAAGGACGGCAAGCCCGACATCGTCGCGTTCGACGATATTCCTTTCGCCGCGATGACGCCGGTGATCCAGACGCACCGCTTCTTCGGCCGCTCGCTCGCCGACCTCGTGATGGACGTTCAGCGCATCAAGACCGCGATCCTGCGCGGCGTGCTCGACAACGTCTATCTCGCCAACAATCCGCGCGTCGAGGTGGCCGAGCAATTCACGGTCCCGGAGACGCTCGACGATCTCCTGGTGTCGCGCCCCGGCGGCGTCGTGCGCACCAAGCAGCCGGGTGCGCTCACGTGGCAGGTCGTGCCGTCGATCACGGCGCAGGCCTTTCCGGTGATGGAATACATGGACGCGATGCGCGAGTGGCGTACCGGCGTGACGCGGCAAGGGCAGGGGATCGACGCCGACGCACTGCAAAACCAGACCGCGACCGCGGTCAACCAGGTGTTCACCGCCGCCCAGGCGAAGATCAAGCTGATCGCGCGCATCTTCGCCGAGACCGGCATCAAGGACCTGTTCTGGCTGCTGCACGAGATCATCCGCAAGCACGGCCAGGCGCGGCAGACGGTGCAGCTGCGCAACCAGTGGGTCACGATCGACCCGCGCGAGTGGAAGAAGCGCGATCATCTGACCGTCCATGTCGGGCTGGGGTCGGGGACGAAGCAGGCGCAGCTCGCTGCGCTCGGCCAGGTGATGGGGCTGCAGGAGAAGGCGATCGCGCTCGGCATGGTGTCGAAGCGCAACCTGCATAATTCGGCGCGCGAGTTCGTCAAGCTCGCGGGCCTGCAGTTTCCCTCCGAGTATTTCCTCGATCCGGCGGCGCCCGCAAGCCCGCTCGATCCCGCCGGCGCGCCGATCGCGCCGCCGCCGAACGCCGACATGCTCAAGGCGCAGGCCGACCACGCGCAGGGCCAGCAGCGCATCGTGCTCACGGCCGCCAAGGCGCAGGCGGAGCAGCAATACGTCGCCGCCCAGGCGCAGGCCGACATGGCGGTCGCGACGCTGAAATTCCAGCACGCGAAGGAGCTCGCCGAGCGCGACGACGCGCGCAAGGCCGCCGTGCACGCGATGGAGATGCAGCGCGGTCATCTTGATCTCATCAAGAGCCTCGCCGCGCTGGGCGGCAAGGTGGGCGAAAAGGCGGACACGACCGGCGGCGCCGGACCCGACGGCCAGCCGCTGCCGCCACAACAGCCGCAGCCGCTGGATCTCGACAACCTGATCGCGCGCCTCGCACCAGTCCTTCATCCGCCCGCGCTGCCCGCCGCCGCGCCACGTCCGATGCGCGTCGTGCGCGATGCCGCCGGGCGGGTGAGTCATCTCGAGCCGATTTGAATACGCCCGTCATGCCCGGGCTTGGCCCGGGCATCCACGCCTTTGCTGCGCATTCCAAAGGAAGACGTGGATGGCCGGGACAAGCCCGGCCATGACGCATCATTTCGATCAACGAGGTTCAACCCATGGCCGCCTTCAACAAGTTCAATCAGTTCGTCGCCGACGTCGCCAATAAGGTCCATAATCTCGGCAGCGACACGCTCAAAGTCGCGCTGACCAATACGGCGCCGGTCGCGACCAACACGGTGTTCGCCAACATCACCGAGATTTCCGCCGGCAACGGCTATGCGGCGGGCGGCGGCGCCGCGACGCTGGTGTCGTCGGCGCAGTCCGGCGGCACCTACATCTTGAAGCTCAACAACGTCACCTTCACGGCGACGCCGGGCTCGATCGGGCCGTTCCGCTACTGCGTGCTCTACAACGCGACGCCGGCCGCCGGCAACCTGATCGGCTGGTACGACTACGGGACCGCGCTCACCGTCACGGCCGGCAACTCCTTCCAGGTCCAGTTCGATCCGTCGAACGGCGTGCTGCAACTGGCGTGACGCACCATGGCAAAGCTCTACAATCTCGGCCGCATGACGACGGTGACGACGGGCACCGGGACGATCACGCTCGGCGCCGCCGTATCTGGCTTTCTCACCTTCGCGCAGGCGGGCGTCGCCGACGGCGACGTCGTGGCCTACGGAATCGCCGACGGCGCCAACAGCGAGGTCGGGACCGGGACCTACGCGGCGGCGGGCACGACGCTGACGCGCGCCGTCACGCGCTCGACCAACGCCAATGCGGCGATCAGCCTGTCGGGCTCGGCGCAGGTGTTCGTCACGCCGCGCAAGGAGGACCTGATATCGGCCTCCGAATCGCAGAGCCAGAACACCGTGCTCGCGGCGCCGAACGGCAGCGCCGGCGCGCCCACATTCCGCGCGCTCGTTCCCGCCGACATTCCGGCCAACACCGGGATCACGCTGCTGTCGACGCTGACGGCGGGGAACTCGGCTTCGCTTACCGACGCGACGGACATCACATCCACATACGACTTCTACATGTTCGCGCTGCGCGACGTGCGGCCGGTGACCAACAATGCCGGCCTGCAGATGCAGTACTCGAGCGACGGGGGCGCCACCTGGCTCGCCAGCTACCAATCGACGATCTACGGCGTCGTTGCCGCGCTGGGCGCCACCCTGAAGCTGGAAACGTCGGGATCGGGCGTCATGCTGTCGGGCGCCAACGCCTCGCTCGACGGCATCTCGAATTCGGCCAACCAGGGCGTCAACGGCGTCATCTACCTGCACCATCCGGCTTCGCTCGGCGTCAAGCACGTGACCGGCCAGGTCGCCTATAGCGGCGGTGACGGCACCCAGCGGCTCAACGTCGGCACGATCGGCGCGAATACCCTCGCGAACGCCACCGCGGTCAATGCGGTGAAATTCTTCATGACCAGCGGCAACATCAGTTCCGGCGAGATCAAGGTCTACGGGATCAAGACCGCATAGGTGACGGCCAATGCTCGGGTTCAATGCGCTCGGCCGTCTCGCGCTCGGCCAGATTTCGCCGCCGTGGGTCGTCCTGGCGCCTGCGCCCGGTGCTTTTGCGCTGGCGCGGGAAGCCGCGCCGCTGCAAGTGCAGCAGCCGTCGTCCGCGGATATTGTTTCGCTCGGCGGCGTTGCGGCGACCCTGCAGCCGCAGATCGTCGCGAGCGCGGGGAGCTTTGCGCTGGCGGGGCTCGCGACGGGCTTCCGGACGCAGCATGCCGCTGCATTCGGCGCGATTTCCTTGAGCGGCGAGATCGTCACGGCCGCGGTCACTCAAGGCGCAACCGCGGCAGCGTTCGCCGAAATAGTGCCGCCCGCGGCGTTCGAGACCTTTTTGATCAAGGCGCAGGGATATGCCGCGCGTCCGTCCTTGCTGGCAAATGCTGCGCTCGGTCAGGCCGGGCTCGGGTCCGGCGAGGATTACCTCGGCGCGGTTCCTCTCACTTTCTCATATGGGCTCTCGGGCGGGATCGCCGTCTTCGACCCGACCGAGCCGCTGCGGACCGGCTTCTACGTTCTCACGCCCGGCGCGGTCGATCTGAGCTACGACCTCGCCGGCGGCGGCGGCGTCATCACGGGCGGGACGTTCTCGCGCCAACGCTGGCGCGACATGCTGGCCGCCGAGGAGGCAGGGCGGCAGGCGGCGTTGCGGCGCGCGCGCGACGCGCGGCGGCGCAAGACCGCCGAGCGGTGTCGGCGCGAGGCGGCACTGGCGGCCGCGCGCGAGCGGGCGCGGATCGACGCGAGGGCGGCGGGCGCCGCCGCGGCGGCGGCGCTCGGCAAGCTTCATGCCGCGGCCGCGGCCCGCGGCGTCGCGCAGTTGCGCGAAATCGCGGCGCTGGCGAGCGTGCAGGCCGCAGCCGCGGCCCGCGCGGCCGCGCAGGAGCGCGATGATGTCGAGGCCATCGCGCTGCTGCTGCTGGCCCGGAATGGGGAATGACAATGACCGATGAGATTGCACTTGCCCGCGCTGGCGAGCGGGCGGCGCGCGCCGACGCGCTCATGCGCGACGAGCTTTTGACCGAGGCCTTTACGGCACTCGATCGCGACTACACCAAAGCCTGGCGCGAGACGGCGGCGCGCGACACCGATGCGCGCGAGCGGCTGTGGCAGGCCGTGCAGGTGGTCGCGAAGGTGCGCGACCATCTCGGCCACGTGCTCACCAACGGCAGGCTCGCCCGGCGCGAGCTCGACGATCTTGCGGCGCGGCGCAAGCGCTTCGGCATCGCGTGACGGACGAGGACGAGAACACCACGTCATGCCCGGGACATAGGCGAGCGAAGCGACGCCGTTGTTCGAACGGCTATGCCCGGCCATGACGAGTCAAATGAGCTGAACAGAGAGGACAGCATGGACGAGAATGACCAAACCGGCGCCGGCGAGGCGCCGCGCGAGAGCGATATTGTCGCGCGCACGGCGGGCGGCGAGGGGCCGCTCACGGCGCGCGAGGCGGCGCGCTCGCTGATGGACACGCGCAACAAGGAGCGCGCGGCGGTCGACCGCCGGCGCGACGACGAACAACAGGCGGGCGAGGCGCACGACGCCCCCGCACACGAATCGGCCGACGAGGCCGGCACCGCCCGGCCGCAGGCTGGTCCCGGTGAGACGCAGGCGACCGATCCGGCCGATCACGCGCCGTCCATCGAGCCGCCGAGGTCATGGACGAAAGAGGACAAGGAGCTCTTCCGGGGCCTCCCTCGCGATACCCAGCAGCGGCTGGCGGAGCGCGAGCGGTCGCGCGAGGGCGATTTCCTCCGCCGTCAGAACGAGGCGGCCGAGAAGCTGAAGGGGCTCGCCGCCCAGCAGCAGGCCGCCGAGCACACGCGGGCACAGTACGAGCAGGCCCTGCCGACGCTCCTGCACGCCTTGCAGGAGCAGCAGGCGGGGGCGTTCGCGGACATCCAGTCGGTCGGCGACATCGAGAAGATGGCGCGCGAGGACTGGCCGCGTTACGTGCAGTGGGACGCGCAGCAGAAGCGGATCGCCGCCGTCACGCAGCAGCTCCAGGCCGCGGCGGTGCGCCAGTCGCAGGAGACGGCGCAGCGCTGGCAGACCTTCGTCGCCGACGAGGACGCCCGCTTTCGCGAGCGGGCGCCCGAGCTCGTCGACACGGAGGCGCACGCGAAGGCGGCGCGCTCGGCCGCCGACATGCTCAAGGAGCTCGGCTTCTCCGACGCCGAGCTCGGCGAGATGTGGCACAGCGGACGCGGCGTCTCGCTGCGCGACCACCGCATCCAGCTGCTCATCCGCGACGGCGTGCGTTTCCGCGACGCCCAGGCGGCGGCGAAGAAGCCGGCGCCGAAGCCCGTGCCCGACGTGCAACGCCCCGGCCCCGCGCCCGCCCGCAACGCGGATGCGGACGGCCGGGTGAAGGACCTCACCGAACGTCTCAACGCAACCGGCAACCTGCGCGACGCGGCGGCGCTTCTCGTCGCCCGCCGCGCGGCGCGCCGATAACCCGAGCATGATCCCGAAAAGTGGATACCGGTTTTCGGAAAAGATCACGCTCTGAAAAGGACCAACCACGATGGCACTTCCCACCAACACGTTCACGACCTACTCGGCCGCGGGGAATCGCGAGGATCTCAGCGACGTCGTCTATCGCATCGATCCGACCGACACGCCCTTCATGACCGCGATCGAGAAGGCCAAGGCGACCGCCGTGCTGCACGAGTGGCAGACGCAGGCGCTCGCGGCGGTCAACACGTCGAACGCCCAGCTCGAAGGCGACGACGCCGCCGCCGACGCCACCACGCCGACGGTGCGGCTCGGCAACGTCGCGCAGATCAGCCGCAAGGTGCCGCAGGTCTCCGGCACCCAGCAGGCGGTCGAGCACGCCGGCCGCGACAACGAGATGGCGTACCAGGAGATG